>Ga0080004_1125461_pt1 | contig 39134 bp, 40 predicted proteins | sample WasSprMetagenome_FD_69207 | JGI IMG/M metagenome (GOLD analysis project Ga0080004, IMG submission 69207) | Sulfidic aquatic microbial communities from Washburn Spring, Yellowstone National Park, USA - WS (SPADES assembly) (version 2) | ecosystem: Environmental > Aquatic > Thermal springs > Hot...
TCCCGCCGGGGGCTAAAGTCCACCACCACCGCCTCCGGCCCCGCGGCAAGCACAATCCGCGCGGCTTTGCTCGCCACCAAGGTCTCGTAGTTGAGGATGTTGAGGAGGAGGGTTTCCACAAGCTGGGCCTGGATTCTAGGGGCAGTGACCAGGAGGAGGGGTTCTCCGGGGAAAACCACCTCGCCCTCCTCCACGGCCCAGATCTCCCCGCGGAACCGGAGCTTTTCCAGGTAATCCAAAAAAGCCGGTTCAAAAAGCCCTAGGCTCTCGAGATAAGTGAGGTCCTCTTCGGAAAAAGAGAAATCCTGGAGGGCATCGAGGAGGGGGTCCAGCCCGGCGAAAAGGAGGAAGCGGCGATTCGGGACAGGGGCGCGGACAAAGTAGGCAAAGGTGGCGGGGCCATCGAGCCCCCGCCGAAAGTAGGAGGCGGCCATGGTGAGCTCGTACAGGTCCAAGAAAAGGCCGATGGGCATGTCCCGGAATCCTATCCCCTTGACGGCCCCCAGGCCACCCCCTATAATTAGCACTCACCAAATAAGACTGCTAAAAAGGAGGTGATGGGTATGGCGAGGCTCCCGGCAATTTGGCGCGACCCGTTCTCCATCACCGCCCGGATGAGCCGGCTCATGGATGAGCTCTTCCGCGACTTCATCGGCTTCGAGGACTTCACCGACCTCGATCTCGACGTCTTTCCCGGCTTCGGTCGCACCGACATCTACCTCAAGGACAAAACCTTGGTCATCGAAACGGAGCTTCCCGGTGCCCGCAAGGAGGACATCCAGGTCCGGGTAGAGGACAACCGCCTCGTTATCACCGGTGAAGTCCGGCGCGAAGAGGAGGTTCGCGACGAGAACTATATCCGCATGGGTCGCCGCTACGGCGCCTTCCGCCGGGTCTTCCCGCTCCCGGAGGAGGTCGAGGATAAGAAGGCCATTCGCGCCAAGTTTGAAAACGGCGTCCTCCGGGTGGAAATCCCCCTCAAGCGGGTGCCGGAGACCGAGGGAGCATTCGAGGTGAAGATTGATTAGGTTCATCCGGGCCGCGGGGGAGGTTTTCCCCTCCCCCGCTTTTTTGAACCCCAGACTTACCGATACAATGCTATGGTCTAAGAAGGAGGAATTCTCATGATGGGAGACATTGTTAGTCTGCTATTTTTCCTGCTTTTGCTCCAGGCCATGGTGCCTTTTATCCAGCGGCGGATGCTGGAGTTCCGCCGCAAAGCGGCCATCCGGGCCCTGGAGCTCAAACGCAAAAGCCGAGTTATAACCATGATCCACCGCCAAGAGGCCGTAAGCTTCCTCGGCTTCACCCTCGCCCGGTACATTGACATCGAGGATTCTGAACAGGTCCTCCGGGCCATCCGCATGACCCCACCGGATATGCCCATCGACCTCATCCTCCATACACCCGGTGGCCTTGTGCTCGCCGCCGAACAGATCGCTTGCGCCCTCAAACGCCACAAGGGCAAGGTCACGGTATTTGTTCCCCACTACGCCATGAGCGGCGGGACGCTCATTGCCCTTGCGGCCGACGAGATCGTGATGGACCCCAACGCCGTTTTGGGCCCAGTGGATCCTCAACTCTCGACCGGCCAAGGGTATCTCCCAGCGGCTTCCGTCCTCAAAGCCCTGGAGCAGCCCAACCCCAACCGCGACGACCAAACCCTCATCCTCGGGGACATCGCCAAAAAGGCCATCCAGCAGGTGTACGAAACCGTGTACGCCCTTTTGCGCGACAAACTCCCCGAGGAAAAAGCAAAAGAGGTGGCGCGGCTCCTTTCCGAGGGCCGCTGGACCCACGATTATCCCATCACCGTCGAGGAACTTCGGGCCATGGGGCTTCCGGTAAGCGAAGAGATGCCCAGGGAGGTGTATGAGCTCATGGAGCTTTATCCACAAGCTCCGCAGCGCCGGCCCGGTGTGGAGTTCATCCCTGTTCCCTACACGCCTGTTCGCCCTTCCCAGGGAGGTGAGACCAAATGAGGATGTGCGATATCTGTGGAATCCGGCCGGCCACGGTGGAAGTGGAGGTCGTGGAGGGAGGAGAAAGAAAAATCCTGCATCTTTGCGAGCGGGATTATGCCCGCCTGAGCGGTGGCGGCTGGTTTTCGCCCTGGGAGTCGCTTTTTGAGGACTTCTTCTTCCCCCGGAGCTTTCGCGATCGGGAAGCTGTGGACATCGGCGAGTATCTTTCAGACCACGCCCGGGAGCTCCTCCAGCGCGCCGCCCGCCTGGCCGTGGATTACGGGAAAAAGGAGATGGACACCGAGCATGTGCTTTATGCCCTCACCGAAAGCGAGGTAGTCCGGGAAATCCTTCGGGAATTCAAGCTCGCTCCGGAGGATATCCGCGGTTATATCGAGCACAACGCGCCGCGGGGGACGTTTAAGGCGGAAAGGGGCGAAACCGTGCGGGTAGGGATGAGCCCGCGGGTGAAGGCCGTCTTGGAGAGCGCTTTCCATGCGGCCAGGGAATTCGGGCATTCCTATGTGGGCCCCGAGCACCTCCTCATCGGTCTCATCGAGGAGCCCGATGGCCTGGCCGGCGATCTTCTGCGCAAGTACGGCCTCACCCCTGAGGCCGTGCGACAAAAGGTGGTCAAAGTGGTGGGTCGGGGTGCTGAGGAAGGGAAGGTGGAACGCCGCTCCTCTACGCCCACCCTGGACAAATTCTCCCGGGACCTCACCGAGCTGGCCCGTCAGGGGAAGCTCGATCCCGTGATCGGCCGGGCCAAAGAGATCGAGACCGTGATCGAAATCCTTTCCCGCCGCAAGAAAAACAACCCCGTCCTCATCGGTGAACCGGGGGTGGGAAAGACGGCAATCGTGGAAGGATTAGCCCAAAGGATCGTGCGGGGTGAAGTCCCCGAGATTTTGCGCAACAAACGCTTGGTGGAGCTCAATGTGAATTCCCTTGTGGCGGGAACGAAGTACCGGGGCGAATTCGAGGAGCGGGTGAAGGCCATTCTCGATGAGATTTTGGCCCATCAGGACGAGCTCATCCTCTTCATCGACGAGATCCACGCCATTGTCGGCGCGGGCCAGGCCGAGGGCGGTATGGACCTGGCCAACGCCTTCAAGCCCGCCTTGGCCCGGGGCGAGCTCCACCTCATCGGCGCAACGACCCTGAACGAATACCAGAAATACATCGAGAAAGACGCGGCTTTGGAGCGCCGCTTCCAGCCCGTATTCATCGCTGAGCCTACTGTGGAGCAAACGATCCAAATCCTCAGAGGCCTGCGGGATCGGTTTGAGGCGCACCACAAGGTTCGCATCACCGACGAGGCCATCGTGGCCGCGGCGGAGCTTTCCGATCGGTTCATCACCGGGCGTTACCTTCCGGACAAAGCCATCGATCTCATTGACCAGGCCGCGGCCCGCGTGCGGATCCAAGCCACTTCCCGGCCCGCGGAGGTCCAGGAACTGGAGGCCCAGCTCCAGGAACTGAAACGCGAGCTCGATTACGCGACCTCGCGCAAGCAATTCGACCGCGCAAAGGAATTGGAGGCCCGCATCAAGGAAACGGAAAAAGCTTTGGAGGAGGCCACAGAAAAGTGGAAGAAGAGCGTGGCTTCCGAAGTTCCGGAGGTGCGGGCCGAGCATGTGGCCGAAATCATCTCCCGCCTCACCGGGATCCCCGTTTCCGAACTCACGCAAGAGGAGCGGGAGCGGCTCCTCAAGCTCGAGGAGAAGCTCCACGAACGGGTGGTGGGGCAGGATGAGGCGGTGCGGGCGGTGGCCGCGGCGGTACGCCGTTCCCGGGCCGGCCTCAAAGAAAAACACCGGCCCATTGCCACTTTCCTCTTCCTTGGTCCTACGGGCGTGGGGAAGACCGAGCTTGCCAAGGCCTTGGCCTGGGCCGTCTTCGGCGACGAGGACGCGCTCATTCGCTTGGATATGTCCGAGTACATGGAGCGCCATACCGTGTCCCGGCTCATCGGCGCGCCTCCGGGCTATGTGGGCTATGAGGAAGGCGGCCAGCTTACAGAGCGCGTGCGTCGCCGGCCCTACTCCGTAATCCTCCTGGATGAGATCGAAAAAGCCCATCCGGACGTGCACAATATCCTCCTCCAGGTTTTCGACGACGGCCGCCTCACCGACGGCAAAGGCCGTACCGTGGATTTCTCCAACACCATCATCATCGCCACGAGTAACCTAGGAAGTGAGCTCATCCAGCGGAACCTTTCCGCGCCGCCCGGGCAAAAGCTCTCCTATGAGGAGCTCAAGGAAAAGCTCATGGAAATCCTGCGGCGGCATTTTAGGCCGGAGTTCCTGAACCGTATCGACGAGATCATCGTCTTCCACGCCCTCACCAAAGAGCAGATCAAGGACATCGTGAAGCTGCAATTGGAGCGGGTGAAGAGGATGGCTAGAGGGCAGGGGATCGAGCTAGAGTTCGACGAAAGCCTCGTGGAGCACCTTGCGGAAGTGGGGTATCGGCCGGAGTTCGGGGCGCGGGAGCTTCGGAGAAAGATCCAAACGGAGGTGGAGAATCCCCTCGCTGAGGCCCTGCTTTCCGGGGAATTCAGCCGCGGCGACCAGGTCCGCGTCCGCTACGACACAAAAACTGCACAAGTCGTATTCGAGAAGGTCGTAGCCCCAACACCTAGCTCCGAGGACAAGAAAGCGCCTTAGGCCGCTTAGTATCCGCGGAGCAGAGCCGCATGAAGCCTACAGCCGAAGATTTCCAACGGACCAAACCCGAAGATGTCCTAAAAGAGCTTAGCGTTGATCCAGCTCGGGGTTTAACCGAGGAAGAGGCCAAGCATCGCCTGGAGATCTACGGTTTCAACGAAGTTCCTGAGCGCAAGGCCAGTCCGTGGCTCTTATTTCTCCGCAAATTCTGGGGACTCACCGCCTGGATGTTGGAAGCGGTTATCGTTCTTTCCCTTGTTCTCCAAAAGTATCTTGACGCGATCATCGTTGGAGGCCTTTTGCTTTTCAATGCTCTAATGAGCTTTTGGCAGGAGCACCGGGCTTCCCGGGCCGTGGACGCGCTCAAAGAGAAGCTCCGGGTGAATGCCAGAGTCCTCCGGGATGGACAATGGAAATTGGTCCCAGCAAGAGCGCTCGTTCCCGGGGACATCGTGCGCTTGCGAGCCGGCGATTTCGTGCCCGCGGATGTGAAACTCTTTATGGGCGAGGTCGAGGTGGATCAATCGGCTCTAACTGGGGAATCGCTGACCGTCCACCGGGCTTCCGCGGATATGGTGTTTTGTGGGGCCATCATTAAGCGAGGAGAAGCTGACGGAGTGGTGGTTCTCACTGGCCCCCGCACTTACTTTGGGCGGACAGTGGAATTGGTGCAGATCGCTCGTCCTAAATTCCATGCCGAAGAAGTTACTGGTCAAGTGGTCAGGTGGCTCTTAATTCTCGTGGGGGTTGCTCTGGCCGCGGCGTTGATCGCCGCTTGGACCCTAAACTTCTCGCTTTGGGAGGTTCTGCCCCTGGGATTAGTGCTCCTTGCTTCCTCCATCCCTGTAGCCCTCCCCGCTATGTTCACCATCACCATGTCTTTGGGGGCGCTTGAGCTTGCTCATAAGGGCGTACTGGTTACTCGGCTCAGCGCGGCTGAGGACGCGGCGACCATGGACACCCTCTGCGTGGATAAGACCGGGACCATCACCCAGAATAAGCTAGCTTTGGCCGAGGTTTATCCAGTGGGTGAGCACACAGCAGAAGAAGTTTTACGCTGGGCAGCGTTGGCCTCGGAAGAAGCAAACCAGGACCCCATCGATTTGGCCATTTTGCACGGCGTTAATGCCCAAAATTTGGACCTTCGGGCTTTTCAGCGAGTGAGTTTCACACCTTTTGATCCCCAGCGAAGGCGCACGGAGGCAGTGGTGGAGAGCGATGGTCGGCGATTCCTGGTGATGAAGGGCGCGGTAGATACCATCGCATCCCTCACCCATACGGATCCATCCCTTTGGGAAGAGCGGGTGAAACTTTATGCAGCCAAAGGGTATCGCACCCTAGCGGTGGCGTTGGGAGAAGATGAGCACTCCCTGGAACTAGTGGGTCTAATAGCTCTCCATGATCCGCCGCGGCCAGATGCGCCAAATTTAATTCAAAAGCTCCGGAATCTTGGGTTAATGGTGAAGATGCTCACCGGTGACGCTCAACCCATTGCTCAAGAGACTGCAAAACAAGTGGGACTTGGCGGAAAGATTCTCAGCGCCAAAGATTTGCAAGAAAAATGGGAATCTCGTCCCGAAGAGGCTGCCGCTCTCATCGAGGAAAGCGACGGGATCGCCGAGGTTTATCCGGAGGACAAATACAACATTGTCAAAGGGCTCCAGCTTCGCGGGCATCGGGTGGGCATGACCGGTGACGGGGTGAACGATGCTCCGGCCCTGCGGCAAGCGGAGGTGGGCATAGCAGTGAGCAATGCCACCGATGTGGCCAAAGCCGCAGCCAGTGTGGTCCTCACCGAACCCGGCTTGATAAACATCGTGGATTTGGTTAGCACAGGGCGCCAGATTCATCAGCGAGTGCGCACCTGGATCCTCAACAAAATCGTCAAAACTTTTCAGATTGTTCTCTTCGTGGTCCTCGCGTTCTTCTGGACCCACCGCTTTGTGGTCTCGACCTTGGAGATGGTGCTCCTCCTTTTCTTTGTGGATTTTGTGACCCTGGCTTTGGGCACCGATAACGCCCGAGGAAGCCCGCGCCCAAGCGTTTGGAAAGTAGGTGAACTCGTGAAGATTTCAGCGATTTTGGGGCTATTGGTGGTCGGGGAGTCCTTATTCCTTTTGTGGCTAGGTATGCAACGCGTGGGCGCTAATTACGGTGTCCTCCGCACCTATGCCTTAGCGATCCTTTTCTATACGGAGTTGTTAATGGTTTTTGTGGTCCGGGAAAGAGGGCGATTTTGGGGATCAGCTCCAAGTAGAGCTCTTTTGCTGACAGCATTAGCGGACCTCATTATCGTCACTTTCCTCATGTTCTTGGGAATACCGGGGGTGCTTAATCCCCTTCCCTGGCCCCTTCTCCTTGAGGTGCTGGGATCGGTCACGGTTTTCTCGCTAGGGGTGAATGACTGGGTCAAGGCTCGCCTTTACGGTTTGGTTGGGGCGCAATAAAGCCCGGTTAAAATTGCGTTCCTATGCTTTATGTTCTTTTGGCCCTAGCTGGGGTGGTAATCGGACTTTTGGGTTCCCTTCTTGGGGTTGGCGGGGGGATCTTTATGGTGCCCCTTCTCCTCCTCAGCGGCCTTGTGGGAACGGCCCAGGAGGCAACAGGAACAAGCATCGTGGGAGTTATGGCCACAGGGATTTCCGGATCCATCGGTTATTTTCTCCGCCGCCAAAATCCATGGCAGATCAGTTTAGCCCTCGTGCCCGGAGCATTAGGGGGAAGTTATCTTGGCGCTTTTTTGACGGGGAAAATCTCGTCAGGGGCCCTGGCCTTGGCCTTCGGCCTGTTTCTCCTTTATCCCGCGATCGTCCTCCTTTTGGGGAAAGAACCAAAGGAATTGGTCAAAGCCCACGAGCAACGGAATTTTTCTTTATTGCTGGCCCTTTTAGTGGGAGTCCTAGCTGGTACTGCCAATAGCCTCTTCGGAATTGGCGGCGGGGTGATCATGGTGCCTGCTCTCCTTTGGCTTGGTTACCCCATGATTCAGGCTGTGGCCGCGAGCCTTTTGGTCATGATCCCCACCGGTGCCTTCTCCACGGCCTTACATGCTCTGGCTGGGCGAACCCATTGGGATCTGGCTATTCCTTTGGCAGCCGGCATCCTTCTCGGTGGCCAGATCGGACCAGCTGTGGCTGTTCGCCTTCCCCAACGTACCCTGCGGCGCCTTTTTTCCTTGGTCCTTTTTTACTCCGCAGCTAACATGATCCGCCGCGGCCTTGGTTATTGAACCCCCAAAGCCCAAAGAACGATGCGAAGGATCAGCAGTAACCAGCCGATCCCCACCACAACCCATATCACCCTCCTCGCCGCGGCGATGAGGTCAAAAAGAAGAAGCACCGCAGTGAGAAGGCCAAGGTAGCCAAGGGGAAGGACCATGTCCTCCCCAAGGGAGCGGCCAGCGGGAAGGAGGAGGTTACAGAGTTTCACCAGGCCTTGGCCGAGGAGGGCGGCTGCGGATTGGATGAACGTCAATAGTGCTTGCCAAGCGGAGCCCGCTCCCTCTGAACCTGCTTGCGCCAAGAACCACATTTTCCCCTCCCTCTTAGGCTACCCTTTCCCCAAAAAGAAAAAAGCGCCGCGCGGGCGGCGCCCAGGGGACAACGGTTTCCCTAGTCCTTGTCCTCCGCCTCTTCCACAGCGTCCTCGATCTTCTCCAGGAGGTCGGAGACCCGCTCAAACGCGGACTCCAGCTCCTCCCGAACCATCGCCAATTCGGAGAGGAGCGGCTTGATCTTGTCGATGAGCTCTTTCTTCGTCACGTAGGCCATAAACCACCTCCTTTACAAATTTTACCCGATGCGATCCAAAATGAGAGGGGAAGGTGCTGGAGGAGTAGGCCCGATGATAAACGCTGTTTCCACAATTTTCCGGGCCTCGGGGAGACGATCAGGGCGGCCCACATGGAGGCGGGCCAAGGGTTGCCCCTTCTCCACTTTGGCTCCCGTTTTCACGAGGAGCTCTACGCCCGCTGCGGGATCCACCCGCTGCCCCTTCACTTCCCGGCCGGCTCCCAAAAGCCCACAGGCTATGCCAATGGCCCGGGCCCGGACCGCCTGTACATACCCGGATTCCCCGGCCTGCACCTCCACCACTTGAGCTGCTTTGGGCAGGCGATCCGGCTCTTCCACGACCCGGATGTCCCCACCCTGGGCGGCCACAAGCTCCCGGAACTTGGCAAACGCTTTCCCCGAATCCAGTAACCGGGAGAGGGCCGCTTGCCCATCCTTAGGGGAGGAAGCCTCACCCACAAGCACAAGGAGCTCTGCACCCAAGGCCAGCACAACCTCACGCAGATCCGAAGGCCCCTCATCCCGAAGGACCTCGATTGCCTGGCGCACCTCCAGAGCGTTCCCGGCCATGCGACCCAGGGGCTGATCCATGGCGGTGATCAGGGCGGCAAATTTTTTACCCAGCTGGTTCCCCACATGCACCAACGTTTCCGCGAGTTTCCGGGCCTCCGGAAAAGTGCGCATGAATGCGCCATCCCCGCATTTCACATCCAAAACGATAGCATCCGCCCCGCCAGCGATCTTCTTGGAAAGAACCGAAGCAGCGATGAGGGGCAAGGAGGGCACGGTGCCCGTTACATCCCGGAGTTCATAGATCAGACGATCGGCCGGGACGAGCTCTGCGGTGTGATCCGCGATCACTGCGCCGACCCTTTTGGCCTGGTCCAGGATCTCCTGAAGCGAGAGCTCCGTGCGCACGCCGGGGATGGACTCGAACTTGTCGATGGTTCCGCCGGTATGGCCCAAAGCCCTTCCGGAGAGCTTGGCCATGACCAGCCCCGCCGCGGCCATAAGGGGGACAAGGACCAAGGTGACCGTATCGCCAACCCCACCGGTGGAGTGCTTGTCCACCTTAATCCCGGGGATCCCTGAAAGATCCAGGCGTTCACCGCTTTCCACCATGGCTTGGGTAAGGGCCACCGTCTCGGCCTCGCTCATCCCCCGGAAGTACACCGCCATGAGGAAAGCGGCCATCTGGTAGTCGGGAACAGCTCCAGCCACGTACCCTTTAATCAGCCTGCGAATTTCCTCAGGGGTGAGTTCCCCTCCATCCCTTTTCTTTTCAATCAGATCAACGATGCGCATCTTTTCGATTTTAACCAACCGGTGCAGCGCCGCTTCCTTGGGCTACCATCGGGATCGATGAAGCGAGTCATTGGCGTGGATATTGGCGGGACGCGGACGCGGGTAGGGGCAGTGCAGGATGGCCAGATCCTGGCTCGGCGCGTCTTTCCCACCCGCGGCTTGGAGGAGGTTCGGGAAGCCATTGCCCAGCTATTGAAGGAGGTGGGGTGGGACAAACCCGAGGCCATCGGCGTGGGAGCACCGGCTCCCATGGACATGCGGCGCGGCCTCATCCTCAATGCCCCTAACCTCCCTCACTGGGAGGGGGTAAACGTTGTGGATGGCCTCAAGAAGGCCTTTCAATGCCCAGTTTTTCTTGGAAACGACGCGAACTGCGCGGCCTTGGGCGAGCTCGTCTATGGCTGGAAGGCCCGGGATTTCCTGTACGTCACGTGGTCCACGGGGATTGGCGGCGGGATAGTCGCCGGAGGGCAGGTAGTGTGGGGCGCCACCGGGCAAGCCGGGGAAATTGGACACATAACCTTGAACCCCAATGGACCCCGCTGCCGGTGCGGGAAACGCGGGTGTTTAGAGGCCATCGCCGGCGGAGCAGCCCTAAGCGATCGAGCTCTGGAACGCTTGGGAGAAAGACTTTCTGCGGAGGAATTGGTGAAGCGGGCAAAAAGAGGGGAGCCTGGCCCCCTAGCCCTCATCGATAGCGCGTGCCTAGCCATGGGGCAAGCCTTGGCCATTGTAGCCGAGCTTTTGGAGCCCGAACTGATCATCCTCGGCGGCGGACTCACCAACTCCTGGGATTTTCTCGGGCCGAAGGTGGTAGGAAGCTTGCAAATGATGAGCCGAGTTCGGCCGCCGGTCGAGCTCACAAAACTCGGCGATGATGTAGGACTCTTGGGAGCGGCCGCCTTGCCCCTGCACTTTCCAAAGTTCTAAAACGCCAAGCGCAGCTCAAAATGGGCCTGAACGCCCTCATTTGTGAGGGAGAAAAAGACGGAACTCGTCCAATTCCCTTGGGAAGCTTGGGCCTTCCACCAAACTTGGCCAGAACTAGACAAAAAGACCTGGAACTCCCGATCCCCCTCGCTCCAACGAACGCTGTGAAACTGGAGAGCTTTTGGGAAAATTTGGATTTCGGAGGTTTCAGTCCAGGCCCCATTATCCTGGGAGAAGCCCAAAGAGATAGCTGGGCCCAGGGTCAAGGTTATAGAGTCCATCTGAATTTTCAAAGTTGAGCGGCAAGGAGCAGGGCCGTCGAGGTCAAGTTCCGCCGAGGCTAGGCCTTTTTCCCAACGAAGAAAACCCCAGGTGACAAGGATTGGAGTAGGAGCGATATTCAGCCCAATCCATCCGGCCTTTGCCCCCGCCTGGAAAACCACGGTCGCATCTTGAAAGGATGTGCTCATCTCCGCAGAAGCGGTGAAAAGAAAATCAACTCGGCCACTGCCTAAAAGGATGAGCTCTGGGGAAAGTTCTAGGGACTCCGGATTCCAAGTGAGCTTCAAATTGAAGCGACTAAAGCTAAAAGGGAAAAGAGTGCTTTCGGCGTATCCGAAGAAAGTCCAATCCCCTAAGTCCCAAGTCTGTTCCAGCCAAAGCGTGCCCGCCGGAGCTGGCCCATCTAGGCCAATTCCCAGTTCTCCTGCTTGAGCCAATAACGCGAAGATGGCTACAAAGAGCATGTTTTCCCCAAAGCTTGGGCCACTTTGGCCACGGCTCGCTTCACTGCCGGGGTCCTAAAAGGGACCGTGGCTCCATCAAGCTGCACGATGATTCCACCTTGGTATTCGGAGATTGCAAGGAAAAAGTGTTGCGTGAATCCTTGATCGGTGGAAAAAACGCGAAGAAGGGCGATTTTTTCAGCAGGGGAAAAGAAAACTTCTTTCACCACAAACGCTCCCTCTGACCAGGATTCTTTAAGGCCCGCGAGCTCCGCGATCTTCTCCCGTTTAAACGGCATGGCGAGCTTAGCATGTGGCATAGCTCCCTCAGCGATTCTCTCAACTTTACCCGGCTGGGCGGCCTTTGCGACCACCCGCCAAATGGGAAGACCACGGGATCGCCACTTCCGCTCATATCTCGTTCCAGGCCACCCTTCCGGAAGGGGTTCTGGCCCGTCTACGGCAAGCCCGGCCCGATTTAGATGCTCCTTGGCTTCCTCCGCATACCAAAGGGCATCGGTCACAAGCGAAAATTCCCCGTCCTCGGCTAAAACAGCGGATAAAGTTTGGGCAAAACGTTCGTCTACGAGCCTGCGCTGAGCATGGCGACTTTTTGGCCAAGGGCAGGGGAAATTCACATACACTCGGTGTACGCTTCGATCAACAAAGAGCTCGCGCAGGGCGAATTTCCCATCCAAAAGGGCAAGCCTGACGTTTCCCAATTTGGCCTGAGCCAATTTTCGGCCAGCTTTGACGATGCAGGTGAGACTAGTTTCGAAGCCTATCCAATTCCAATCCGCATAAGCCTTGGCCATTCCCAAAAGAAACTCACCGTTTCCAAAGCCAACCTCCACGCAAAGCTTGGTTTTTCTCCCGAAGATTTCCTCCCAGGATGGGGGGAGGGTTTCCCAGCGCTGCGGTTGGATCAAAAAGCGGGCGAAATCCATGAGGTCAAGGATAACGTACACTCAAAAAGATGGCGGGGCGGTTTATCGATGTCGAGGTAGAGGTGCGATTCGCCCAAAAACCGGGCCCACCCACGAGCTTCGTGTGGGAGGGAAAAGAGCATCAGATCGTGGAGATTCTTGAGCACCGGAGGACTTTGGATTTTCAGCGGGCCTGGTGGCGGCGCCGCCACCGAGATTGGTATAAAGTGCGCACCGCTGACGGCCACATCTTCGAACTTTACTTCCACCGCGGTCCTGGCCGACCCTATTGGGTCCTTCTCCGCGAACTCGATTCGCCGTAAGCCCAATCGTAAGGAACTAGAGTTCGAATTCGGCCACAAGGAAAGTGTGGTCCGATGGCTTTTCCGCGCGGCGGGCCTCCCGGTCGATCCATGCCCGGGTGGATTTTTCAGCCAACGGTGCTGTAGCCCAGATGTGGTCCACCCGCCAACCTAAATTTCGCTCCAAAGCCTTGGGAACCCGGTAATCCCAAAACGTGTATTGCCCGGGTTCGCCGGGATGGTGCTTGCGAAAAACATCCACAAATCCCCATTTCCGGATCTCCTCGAGGGCCGCGCGCACTTTGGGATGAAAGTCCACGTGGTTCCGAAGTTTGTCGGGACTGTGAACATCAATTTCCTCCGGAGCCACGTTGAAATCACCACACCAAAGGAGCGGTTCGTTTGGAGAAAAATGCCGGGCAAAGAAATCCCTCAGCCGGGCCAGCCACTCCAACTTGTACTGAAACATGGGGTTATCCACCGATTGGCCTTGGGGCACGTAGGTATTGACCACGGGAATGCCCCGCACCCAAAGGAGGATGAGGCGATCCTCGTCGGGCGGTCCGCCGTCGTCTAGGCCAAAATGGACGTTTTTGGGTTCCTCCCGAGTGGCCACGGCCACCCCGGCCTGGCCTTTGTATCCCCGAAAAACTACGTGGTACCCAGCTTCCTGGAAAGCAAGGGCTGGAAATTCCGCATCCGGGGTCTTCGTCTCCTGAAGGCAAAGGACGTCAGGCTTTTCTTTGGCAAGCCAGGAAAGAACCAAAGGAAGGCGGCTCCGAATGGAATTGCAATTGTAAGTGGCCACTTTAAACAAGGCCATAACCACCCCCCACAAATTCTACTGCTCCACCAGGGCACGGTAGAACTCCGGCCGGCGATCTTGAAAAAGATCGTTGAGAGGCGTGAGCTTTTTGTCGAGGGCTTGCCAAGGATTGATCTCCACCGCCACCGCCTCCTCCGCGGTCGCCGTGGAGCTAGCTAAGACCTCGCCAGTGGGGGAAAGGATTTGGGACATCCCGGTGAAGACAAGGGCAGGCTCCTCTCGTGTTTCCTGGCCTATGCGATTGGCAGTAACTACAAATACCCGGTTTTCCAAGGCCCGGACGCGCATGGTGAGCTGACCCAGTCCCGGGATCACGAAGTTCGCAGGATGCGCTATGAGGCAAGCTCCTTTCAACGCCAAAACTCGGGCAGCCTCAGGGAACAGGTGATCGTAGCAGATGAGGATTCCCAAGGGAACTTCACGCACCTTTACTACCTCAAATGGGCGGTCACCGGGCGAGAAAAAGAGCTTTTCCCGAAAGAAAAGATGGACTTTCCGATAAAAAGTTACGAGGCCTTCAGGCCCGATGAGGGCAGCGCTGTTGAAAAATTTATCCCCATCCCGCTCCGCTAGGCCTAGGACAAAATAGCTATCTCGGTCTTGGGCAAGCTTTTGGACGATTCGCAAGGAAAGGCCATCAGGAATGGGCTCAGCCAATTCCTTAAGCTCCTTTTTGCTGGTGAATTGATATCCTGTGGTACAGAGTTCCGGAAGGACCCAAAGATCCGCGTGTTCTTCGGCCAATAGCTTCTCCAGCCGCCTTAAATTCCGCTCTTTTTCCCCGAATTCCGGGGCAAACTGTATGTATCCTACGCGCATAGCTCCCACTTTATCCCGGTCCACCCCGGATAAAAGGACGGATGAGACTTCCCTTAGCCGCGGCTACGATTACCCCACGAGCCCGTTTAGGCTTAGGGATTGCAAGTATAGATGGTAAGGAAGGGGAAATGGAACGCTTTGAAGCGGAAGTAGCGGGAACGAAGCTCGTTTTAGTGCGGGGAGACATAACCAAGCAGGAAGTTGAAGCCATTGTGAATGCGGCTAATCCGGACCTCACCCCAGGTGGTGGGGTCTCCGGGGCCATTCACCGGGCTGGAGGGCCTGTCGTCACCGAAGCAGCAGCAAAAATCAGGCGGGAACGGGGACGCCTCCCCACAGGGGAAGCCGTGATTACTCCTGGAGGAAATCTCCCAGCCCGCTACGTCATCCACACCGTTGGTCCAGTGTGGCACGGAGGAAACCGGGGAGAGGCCGAGCTTTTAGCTAAAGCTTATCGGTCCTGCCTTTCCTTGGCCGTAAAAGAAGGGATCAAAACCATAGCCTTTCCCAGCATCTCCACCGGAGCCTATGGATATCCGGTGGCCGAGGCTGCGGTGGTAGCGTTGCGCACAGTTCGGGAGTTCCTTAGCCAAAACCCGGGAAAGCTTTCAGAGGTCAGATTTGTCCTTTTCTCCTCTTCAGATTTCGTGGAGTATCGCGCGGCGTGGGATAAGGTTCAAAGCGTATAATTTAAGTCCATGATTCGGACAGCAAAGCCCCGGGATACTGTTCAAGTCGTTTTCCCCGACGGCCGAATCTTGGAAGGGCCGCTGGGCACAAAACTCGCAGAATTTGTGGCCGCGGCCTACCCAGACCCTTCGGTCCCGGCAGTAGCTGCCCTGGTGGACGGTGAACTATGGGAGCTCTCTGAACCCTTGCGAAGGGATTCGGAGATCCGTCCAATTTTTATGACCGATTCCGAGGGAATTAGGATCTACACGCGTTCCCTGAGCTTTCTCTTGGCAGCAGCGGTGGCCGAGCTCTTCCCCCAAGCCCGCCTGGTAATCGATCATTCCGTTCCCTTTGGAGGTTATTACTGTCGAGTGATGGGGAGGCCTCCGTTTTCCGCGGAGGAGCTGGTGCAGATCGAGGCTCTGATGCGCCAGTGGGTGGAGGAAGATCGGCCGATTGAGAAGGAGTTGGTTTTGGCTGGGGAGGCGGCACGCAGGCTCGCTGCCCAAGGCTTTTCCCGAAAAGCTGCCCTCCTTTCCTCCCAAAACTCCCTCACCATCCCCCTTTACCGGCTGGGCAATTTCCAGGAATACCTTTTTGGGCCCATGGTCCCATCCACCGGATATCTCCGATACTTTCGCCTCCATCCTTATCATGATGGCTTTATCCTCCAATTCCCCCGGCGCGAGCGCCCTACTGAATTAGCTCCGGTTGAGGATTACCAGCCCCTTTGGCAGGTGTTTGAGGAATACGGCCGGTGGCTGGAGCTCCTCGGGGTTTATGATGTTTTGACCGTGAACGAAGCCATCCGTACCGGCCGGATGACCGAGGTAATCCTCGTCTCCGAGGCTTTGCACGAACAGAGGATCGCAGAAATCGCCCAAACCATTGCTGAAAAGGAGCCGAAAATCGTTCTCGTTGCCGGGCCTTCTTCTTCGGGAAAGACCACGTTCACAAAAAGATTGGCTGTGCAGCTTTTAGCCCTGGGGCTTCGGCCATATCCGATCTCTTTGGATGACTATTTCCTCCCGCGGGAGGAGATGATCCGCCGGGGCCTCAACGACTTCGATGACATCTCCGCTGTCGACCTTCACCTTTTCCAAGAGCAGATGATGGCCCTGGTTGCCGGAGAAGAGGTGACCCTCCCCCACTTCGATTTCCCCACCGGTACCAGGAAGCAAGGTCCCACCCTGCGCCTCGATAGCGAAGCCCTCCTTCTGGTGGAGGGATTGCACTGCCTAAACCCCGCGGTTCTTCCAAGCGAGCTAGGGAGAGAAGTTTTTCGGATATACGTTTCCGCTTTAACCCAGCTCAAACTGGATGACCATGTGCGCATCTCCACCACCGATACTCGTTTGATTCGCCGAATCGTTCGGGATGCCGCGTTTCGCGGATATTCTGCGGAGCAAACCCTAAGCCTTTGGGGCAACGTGCGCCGCGGGGAAAAGCGCTTCGTCTTCCCGTATCAAGGCCGAGCGGATGTGATGTTCAACTCCGCTCTGGTCTACGAGTGGAACGTCCTCCGCAGCCGGGTGGAACCGCTTCTCCTTCAGGTACGCCATCCGCGTTTGCGGCTAGAGGCCGAGCGGATTTTGTCGATGCTCCAATGGTTTACGCCTTATCCAGGGGAAGAAATCCCGGCGACCTCAATTTTCCGAGAATTCATTGGCGGCGGAATACTCGCTAGCTATTATCCTAGCCCGTTTGAGCGGGCCACATGGAGGCGGGGATGAACGCGTGGGATCAAAAGTTTCGGCGAGTGGAACCGTGGGTGGGATTCGCTCAGGTCCAAAAGCAGCTCCATGATGGTGGTGCTTTCTTAGTTTCTGTGGACAAAAATGGCCGACCGAACGTCATGACCATCGGCTGGGCCCTCCTCGGTACTGCCTGGTACCTGCCAATTCTTCTTGTCCTCGTCCGTCCTTCGCGCTACACCCACTCATGCCTTTTGGGCTCCGGCGAATTCACCGTGAACGTCCCGTTTGGGAAGATGGAAAAGGAGCTGGAATTTTGCGGGGAAAAATCCGGCCGAGAGGTGGACAAATTCAAAGAGCTTGGCCTCCGCTGGGAGAAGGGCCACGAGGTCTCTGTGCCTGTGCTCACTAACTGTGACCTAATTTACGAGTGCCGAGTGGTTGCTCAAGCGGACTTAGATCCCGTCAAAATAATCTCCGACGAAGTGAAAGGGAAATACTACGCTCAGGGAAATCTTCACACCCTGTTTTTCGGGGAAATTAAAGCAGCATGGCGCGCACGCTAAAAAGCGCGCTTTGCGAAACATTTGCGGTTTATAAAAAGGCAAACCGGCAAGAGTCAGGAGAAATTCGCGGTCCCGCTGAGAAGGTGCAAAGCTTCGACTACCCCCGTAGCGATGCACAAAGAGCGGTCGGAAATTTTAAAAGGGATTGCGGGATCACTGCGGGGATCAATCTCCACAGCTTTCATCCCTTGGCGGACGAAGACCCCGGGATGAAGGATTCCCCGGATTACGCCGCCGATTGGAGCCCAAAGGACTAGGTCGTCGATTTTGCCCACGGGTTCGTTAGCCTGCACTAGATCGCCAATAGTCCGCAAAGGACAGAACTCCCCATCCTTTGGCGCGCGCACCAGCCTTTCCTCTCCCAGGCCGCTAATTGAGCAAGGGCGATGCGTAGGAGGTGCAGCCGTACCTTTGAGGATTACGCGGCCCAAATTTGGCCCCTCAAGCGTTTCCACCACAGCATGACAATCGCGGCCAGCAGTGAATCCTGGACCTAGCCCAACAACCAAAGGCGCCTCCTCCATTTTCGTGCCCAAATTTCTTTTGGCCATCCGGGCATCAATGAGGATTTGGGGCTGAATTTCCACCAAAGCCTTTCCCTCAGGCGCCAATACCGCCACCTCCCCTTCCTCTACAAGCTTTAGGGCTTCCTCGGCGGAGTGAGAAAATCGCGCACGAATTCCCTGAACTTCCCAACTTCCCCGATAAACCGCTTCCGCAAAGGCCACAGCCCAACGGAGGACAGTGGGCTTAAGGAGCTCAGTATAAATGACTCCGTATCCCAGGGAGCGCAAAACAATTCCCGTGGCGGTTCCCACGTCACCTGCTCCGCGGATGAGCACAATTTTCATCTTGCCAAGGAACAAATTTTCCTCGCCCAGCTTGGGCCAAAATCTCTCCATCACGATAAATCCATTCTCCCCGGGAAAGCACAGCTACAATTTTCCCGCGCAGGAGAAAACCTTCATAGGGTGAAAAGTCTGTAGCCATATGGAGCTTTTTGGCTTCCACGGTCCAAGAAGCCTTCGGGTCAAGGAAGACCAGGTCAGCATCGAAGCCCGGTTGGATTCCGCCTTTTTTTGGCCAAAGGCCGAAGGCCCGGGCCGGGCCCTCGGAAAGATGCCAAGCGAGATCAGAAAGGCGCAGTCGGCCCCCACCTACCCCAAAGGAAAAAAGGAGAGGAAGTAAGGTCTCCACTCCCGGGAGACCGGACGGGAGTTTATTTGGTTCGTCTCGATAAGGATCCTTTTGGGCGCGGGTGAAGGGGCAATGGTCGGTGGCCACTGCTTGCAGCTTGCGCCGGGCCAGGGCTTGCCAGAGGGCTTCTTGATCGCGAGTCGTTCGTAAAGGCGGGGTCACGGAGAAAAGATGCCTATCAGGTCGGTTGTATACGCTCTCATCCAAAACGAGGTAATGGGGGCAAGTTTCGCCCATAATTGGCGCACCGCTTCTGCGCGCGGCGAGGAAAGCCCCCAACCCTTGGGCCGAAGAAATGTGGGCTATGTACGTTGGACAACGGGTTTCTCGCGCAAGGATTCCCAATGATGCGATCGCCACCTCTTCGCTCAGAGCTGGCCTGGCCCAGGGAAACGGCCCTCCCTTGGGATCCACAAGTTCATCGGCTTCGGCGTGGACCATGGCTACGCCCCCTATTTCCCGAATGGCTTCCATGGCAACCTTAAGGATCCCAAGGCTTGTCCGCCGACCCGATTCAGAATAAGCCAAATAGAATTTAAACGAGCGCACACCAAGTTCTCTTACTGCCGCGATCTCCGCAAGGCGCTCAGGTCCCCAGCCAATTACCTCCGCGTGGAAGCTATAGTCCACTGCCGAAACCCGGGCCTCTCCGAGCCTTCGCTCTAAAGCCGTTGGGAGGGGGGTCTCCGGATGGCCCAAGGAGAAATCGATGAAAGTGGTTACCCCTCCGGCAGCTGCGGCCAAAGAGCCGCTATGGAAATCATCCGCGGAACGCGTGCCCGCCACAGGTAGGGAAAAATGCACGTGTGCATCCACTACCCCGGGAAAGACCAAAAGACCATGGGCCTTAAACGTTTCCTCGGCTGAGGCTACGGTTTTCCCTAGGCGAGCAATTCGCTCCCCTTCCACGTAGATAGAGGCTGGTCCCACGCGATGGGATGTGACTACTTTGCCGCCCAAAATAAGCAAACTGTGCATCCTCAAAGATTAACGATCACGATGCCTTTTAGCCAGCCACCAGCGATAATTCAGGGATGGAAAAGCGCTTGCTTTTGGATCTCTCTTACGAGGAGCTTTCCGAAGAGCTGAAAAAGCTAGGCCAACCCGCTTACCGGGCAAATCAGGTTTGGGAGTGGGTTTGGCGCAAATCCTGCTTTGACTTTTTGGCGATGACTAACCTTCCTCTTCCGCTGAGACAGGAGCTCTCCCAGCGTTTTTTCCTGGATCCATTCACGGTCTTAGCTAAAGAATGCGATGATGAAGGCACAGAAAAAGTTCTTTTGGGGCTTCCTGATGGAGCAAGTATGGAAGCCGTATTGATCCGGGAGGGGGATCGCCGCACGGTCTGCATCTCTACTCAGGTAGGCTGTCCTGTGGGCTGCGCTTTTTGCGCTACCGGTCAAATGGGGTTTGTCCGCAATCTGAGCGCTGGAGAGATCGCCGGTCAAGTGCTGCATTTCGCGCGAACGCTGGAAACTCAGGGCGAGCGCCTGACTCACCTTGTGGTCATGGGAATGGGCGAGCCATTTCTCAACTACGAGGCCACAATAAAAGCTTTGAACAATTTAAACGATCCACGAGGATTTAATTTTGGTGCTCGACGGGTCACTGTTTCTACGATTGGTGTGGTCCCAGGAATTTTGCGGTTTGCTCAAGAGGGCCGGCAGTACAACTTAGCCGTTTCCCTTCATGCTCCGGATGAGGAGTTACGGGAAAAGCTTGTGCCGCTCGCGGTTAAGTGGCCTATTTCGCAGGTTCTCAGTGCGGTAGAGGCTTATATTACCGCCACTGGCCGTCGAGTCACTTTCGAATACGTGCTTCTGCGCGGTGTAAACGACCGCCTTAAGCACGCAAAAGCTTTAGCCAGCCTTTTGCGCGGTAAATTAGTGCATGTGAACCTAATCCCGTTTAACCCTGCACCAGGTTTACCTTTTGATCCGCCGGATGAAGGACAGATTGAACTATTTCGCCGCGAGCTTTTGGCTCATGGCATAGATGTAACGGTCCGTCGCTCCAAAGGGATCAAAATACAGGCAGGCTGCGGACAATTACGATCGCGAATGCTTAGGGAAAACGAACCTGGCTCGAATGCTTTTCCTTCCAAAAATCCGGCGCCTTGATGATTTTACGGCCAATTAATCCCCTCTTTTTGGGAAAAACGTCATTTTTGACAACCGGAGCTTGCACTCGTTATTATAAGTCACCGTGAGGGGTAAGGAGGAATCATGTTATTGGGAGTGCGGTTAGCGAGCGGAGTACGTGCTCTCTACGAGCTTGCCCTTTTGCCAGGGCGTCGCAGCGCGGTGCGGGAGATCGCCAGGATTTGTGGGGTTACTGAACCTTTCCTTCGCCACATCTTTTTGGATCTTCGCGCCAAAGGTTATTTGGAGGCACAAAAGGGAAGAGTTGGTGGTTTTAAACTGGTAAAGGAACCGCAGGCAATAAAAATTGCCGATCTCGCACAAATTTTGGAAAAGGAGCCAACGCTGGTATTGGGACGAGTCGGCCGCGATCTCCTCCCAGTGGGGCCTGATTGTCCTACTTATCCGTTTTGGAAAAGCGTAGAAGAAAAATTCATGCAGGAGATAGACAAGCTCACCTTGGCCGATGTTATTGCTCTAGCTAGCAAAACCGGTTCTTCCAAAGTAGCGCAGAGGAGCCGCGCGAAAACTACTAGAAAAACGCGGAAAACCAAAAGTTCCACTCGGACCCGCAAGCGAGCTAAAAGGTAGCCCTTATTGCTTTTCGTAAGGCTTGCAGGGGCAAAAGCGCACAACGCCGGCGAGTTTCGATCACGCCACCGAGAGCGGAAAGGAGCTCCTCATCCTTCATCCCTTTGAGCTCAGTGACGGTGCGCCCGCGAATGAGCTCAGTGAGAATGGAGGCGGCTGCCTGAGAAATAGCACAGCCTTGCCCGTCGAACCGCAACTCAGTTACCCGGCCCTCGTCCACCTTCAGCTCAAGCCGCACGGCATCCCCACAAAGAGGGTTCACCTCTACTCCCACCAGATCTGGATTTACTAGCCTCCCTTTATTCCGGGGGTTCTTCCAGTGGTCAAGGATTACTTCCTCGTAGGGACTCAACGCATACCCTCCCAGACGCGATTCAAGGCGAAGAGGAAAAATTCCACTTCTTCCTTGGTGTTATACACGTAAAAGGAAGCGCGGCAGGAGGCAGGGATGCCCAGGCGCCTGTGAAGAGGTTGGGCGCAATGATGCCCAGCGCGAATGCAGATCCCCTCCTGATCTAATAGGGTGGCCACATCATGGGGATGAATACCATGAACGTTGAAAGCTACGAGGGCTCCGCGTTGCTCGGGATCGCGCGGGCCATATACCTCCACATAGGGACGAGCAAGCAGGCCCTCTAAGGCCAGCGCGGTGAGCTCCTGTCCATGAGTTTGAACCGCTGTCATTCCTACGGCATCGAGGTATTCTACAGCCGTAGCAAGGCCGATGGCTTGGGCTATAGGTGGGGTCCCCGCCTCGAACCGAGCCGGAGGATCCGCCCAAGTAGCCCGATCCAGCCAAACTTCCCTAATCATCTCTCCACCGGTGAGGAAAGGTGGCCAGTCCCAAAGGAGATCGCTTCTAGCCCAAAGGACGCCAATCCCTGTGGGACCAAGCATCTTGTGTCCGGAAAAAGCCAAAACGTCAGCACCAAGCTCCCGCAGGTCTACAGACATATGGGGCACAGATTGTGCAGCATCCACAACCACCACCGCACCCACCTTATGCGCCTCCTCAGCGATTGCCGGAACAGGATTGATCGTCCCAAGAACATTGGAAATATGGACCAAAGCTACTACCCGTGTCCTTCTGGTGAGCAGTTTCCGAAAAATAGAGAGGTCAAGGCTTCCTTCCTTGGTGATGGGGATGGCCCAGAGCTCCGCATTCTTACGGCGGGCTAGCTCTTGCCAAGGAAGGAGATTAGCGTGATGTTCCATTTCGGTGACAAGGATGCGGTCCCCTGGGGAAAGGCGAGTTTCACCCAATGCCCAAGCGGCGAGGTTCAAGGCCTCTGTAGTTCCGCGGGTGAATACGATTTCCTTTGGGGAAGCCCGAAGGAAGCCTGCCACTTTTGTTCGGGCTGCTTCATAAAGTTCAGTGGCCTCGTAGGCCAAAGAGTAGAGGCCGCGGCGGACATTTGCGTTCTGCTCCTCGTAAAAGCGGGCTTCGGCCTCAATCACTTGGCGAGGCTTTTGGGTTGTGGCTGCAGAATCTAAATAAACAAGGGGTTTCCCGTTCTCTAATCGCCGAAGGATCGGAAAATCTGCACGAATTGTGGCGACATTGATCATGCGACAGCCCTTTCGAAGCTCATCTCCAAAAGACGTCGGAGCTCCACCGCATACTCCAAAGGAATCTCCTTGAGTATTGGCGAAACAAAGCCGTTTACTATAAGGCTGAGAGCCTGAGACTCGTCCAGGCCTCGGGACATGAGGTAAAAAAGTTGTTCTTGTGAAACGCGGCCAACCGTAGCCTCATGGCCTACTTCCACATCATCGTTTTCGACGTTGAGCACAGGGATGGTCTCCGTGCGGGCTTCAGGAGAAAGGAGAAGAGTGGAACACTCCATATGGGCTTTAGCACCGCGGGCCTCGGGTGCTACGGATACTGTGCCTCGGAACACGCTTTTTGCCCGGCCCTGCACCACTGACCGGGAAACTAAACGTGAGGAGGTGCCCGGCGCGCGGTGGATGGCCCGAGCACCTGTATCCAACCACATTCCTTCTTGAGCAAAGGTAAAGGAGAGGTTCTCTGTGCGTGCACCTTTCCCCAAAAGCACAGTAGTAGGATAGAGCATGGTTACCTTGCTCCCCAATGAGCCGGAGACCCAATCCACCCTGGCACCGGCATAAGCCCACGCCCGCTTGTTGTTGAGGTTGTACACGTTCTTAGACCAGTTCTGGATGGTGGTAAAACGAACGTGTGCTTCCTCTTTAGCGTAGATCTCTACCATACCAGAATGGAGGCTTACCTGACTATAGCGAGGAGCGGAGCAGCCTTCGATGTAATGCACAGAACTTCCCCGTTCAGCAACGATGAGGGTGTGTTCAAACTGCCCGACTCCTTCTGTTTGCATACGGTAGTAGGCCTGGAGGGGAATTTCCACTTCTACGCCCTCGGGAATCCACACAAAGGTTCCACCGCTCCAGACCGCGCCATGGAGAGCCGCAAATTTGTTATCATCCGGAGGGATGACCTTCATGAAGTAGTCGCGAACCCAAGGAAATTCTCGTACTGCCTGCTCCATGCTTGTGAAGATTACGCCTTTAGCCCGAAGCCGGGAAAGGAGTGATCTGTAGACCTCCTCAGAATCCACCTGGGCTCCTAGGCCGGCCAGAGCTCTCTGTTCAGCCTCCGGAAGGCCCAGAGCTTGGAAAGTGCGGCGAATTTCTTCAGGGAGCTCTTCCCAGCGGCTAACGTGGTCCACTGGCCGGGCATAGTACATGAGATCCCCTAGGTCCAACTCCGAAAGGTCTGGGCCAAAGCGCGGCATGGGAAGCTTCTCGAAAAGCTCCAAACAGCGCAGTCTATGCTCCCGCATCCAGCTGGGCTCGTTCTTTTCCCAAGAGAGCTGCGTCACAAACTCCCTAGAAAGGCGAGCAGTCGGGTGGCTCATTCTCGCACCGCCTCAAACCCTGCTTTCACAATAGTCCAGGCCAGCTCCGGCCCACCCCGCTTCACAATTTGCCCATCCAAAAGCACGAGGACCTCAGTCGGCGGCAGATGCTCAAGAAGGCGAGGATAATGAGTGATGATGAGAACCGCTGTTCCCATCTCCGCCATCTCTTGGATTACCTGAGCGATGAGCCGAAGATAATCCACGTCCACCCCGGAATCTGGTTCATCCAATAGAGCGACCTTAGGTCGTAGAAGATAGAGTTGCAGAAGCTCAGCGCGTTTACGTTCTCCTCCGGAAAAACCCACGTTGAGCTCCCGATCACCGAATTCCTCCATATGAAGGCGAGTCAGACTTGTGGGAAAGGCCTTATGAAAATCGCAGAAACCTTTGCCGCGCTCAGCACAAGCCAGGCGCAAGAATTCCCGCAGACGCACGCCTTCCACCTCCGGTGGTTGCTGAAAAGCCACGAAGAACCCAGATCGGGCCCGCTCATGCGGTGGAAGGCTCAAGAGGTCCTGTCCATCCAGGATAGCCTGCCCTCGCACCACTCTGTACGCAGGGTGGCCGGCCAAGGCCAAAGCCAAGGTGGTTTTGCCCGAGCCGTTTGGGCCCATGAGGGCATAGATCTGCCCAGGGAAAAGCTCGAAGCTCACCCCACGAAGAACAAGTTTGTCTTCTACACGCACATGTAAATCCTGCACAAGAAAGGCCACAGTTCAAAATCATACCTTAAGGTCCCAATAACCCCAACAGGTTATACTCGGAGGCCATGGAAGCGGCGATTGGGCTAGAGATCCATGTACAGCTCCTTACGCGCACCAAGCTCTTTTGCTCCTGCCGGGCTGACTACTTTGCAGCTCCGCCGAATACCTTGACTTGCCCAGTGTGCCTAGGGCTCCCCGGTGCCCTTCCGGTATTGAATAAGCGGGCCGTGGAGCTGGCCCTCCGGGTAGCCCTGGCTTTGGGCGCGCAGGTCCAAAAAACTTCCCAATTTGACCGCAAAAATTATTTTTATCCCGACCTACCCAAAGGCTATCAGATCACGCAGCGTGAAGTTCCCTTAGCCCTAGGTGGAACAGTCCCGTTCAAAGTTGAAGGCCAAACGAAGATCGTGCGCCTAAGAGAAATGCACCTCGAGGAAGACGCCGGAAAACTCATCCACACAGGAGCGAAAACCCTGATCGATTTCAACCGGAGCGGCGTGCCGCTTGTGGAAATCGTCACCGAACCAGATCTTCGTTCCCCCCGGGAAGCGCGGGACTTTTTGCGCACATTGCGCACCCTCCTTCGCCATCTTCGGGTTTCCAACGCGGACATGGAGAAAGGCGAGCTTCGATGTGATGCGAATGTTTCCCTCATGGTGGATGGCCGGCTGGGAATAAAGACGGAGATCAAAAACCTCAACAGCTTTCGGGCTGTGGAGAAGGCGATTTCTGCAGCTATCGAGTATCAACAGGAAAAAGTTTCTCGTGGGGAGCAAATAGAGCAAGTTACTTTTGGCTGGGACGATAGCCGCGGCGAACTCGTGGTCCAGCGCGTAAAGGAAGAGGCCCACGATTACCGATATTTCCCCGATCCAGATCTTGTTCCCCTTGAAATTCCTTCGGCGTGGCTGGAGGAGATACGGGTCAAAATGCCCGAGCTTCCATGGGAGCGGGAAGCCCGCTGGCTCCGGGAATACCACGTGCCCGAGCGGGAGGCCGAGGCTCTGCTAGCTGAGCCTGTTCGAGCCGACTTCTTCGAGGAGGTAGCGAAAAACGTCCCCAACCCTCAGGCCGCAGTGGGGTGGATCCTTTCCGAGCTTTTGCCCTACTGGATAGATGAAAAACCTCCCATTTCCGCTGAGGAACTGGCCCTTCTTATTAGGAAAGTCGAAGAAGGGAACCTTCCCCGGACTAAAGCCAAAGAGATCCTGGAGCAGGTCGCCACCGGCAAAGGTTCCCTTTCCGAGCTTATCCGGGCTGCGGAGGGAGAAATCCTCCGGGATGAAGAAGGATTGCGAGCCTTGGTTTCGGAGATCCTCGCGGCTAATCCCGCGGCTGTGGCAGATTATCGGCGCGGAAAAACTCAAGCCCTTAGCTTCCTAGTGGGGCAGGCCATGAAAAAAACCAAAGGTCGGGCTGATCCCAAAGTTTTGGCGCAAATCTTTCAAGAGCTCCTTAAAGAATAGCCAAATTCAAGGGGTCCGAAAGCTGGATCTCCGGGGAACCTTGATAGAGACGGATCTCCCCCACGGCTTGAACTACTCGGCCAACTAGGTTATTCCAAAATCGTGCTCCAAAGAGGGCTTCAAATTTGCCCACGTAGCGGGCCGGAATGAAGAGGGTGAACCGGCCTTGTTCAGGATAAGGTTTGCCCAAATTTAAGAAAACGTCGCCGCCGCGGCTTGTGCCTACACTGGCCACAGGCCCTCTAACGCAGGCGGTTTCACCGAGATGCCTTCCAGCCTCATCCCAGGAATACACTACAGGGCAAATAAGCTTAGGCTCAGCCACGGAAACGCGGTCCAAATACGATAAAAGAGTGTCATATTTTGTGGCCCCGCTCGTCGTGGCAAAAGCCACAAGGTCGGTGGAGACGAGGATCGCGTTGACCATAAGCTTGCCTGATCGATCCAAGAAAACGTAGGCAAGAAGGCACCCGTTTTCGTCACGAATTTTTTCATCAAGTTCCAGGAAAACTTCCTTACCTTCCACAAGAATGGAGTTTAAGGTGCGCGCGATTTCAGCATCAGCTTCATTTTCGGGGATTCGGACACCAATATAGCGCACGCATTCCCTAGTTCCTGGGCTGAGCCCGATTGCTACTGGGGCATCCTCGATGTGGACAACAATGGTGGTCCCATCAACTATTTCGAGGACTTTGGCGGTGATAGTAGGAGCCCCAAAGCTTGGGAAATAGCTAAAGAAAACCAGAAGCACCAAAAACCGCGTTTCATTCCTCCCCCTTTCAACGGATATTAACCGGCGAAGTCCAAATAAGCTAGGGCAAAGCCAGCGTGGTATACAGTTCCTCCATGGGAAAAGTTTTGGTGATCATGCCGGTGCGGAGAAGAAAATCCTGCATAGCCTCCCACCGCGATTGGTCATCATGCCTGGCCCCTTTGGCATAAAGAGGTCTGGTGACTTCGAAACTTCGCCGGTTTAGCTCATCGGAAAGCTCCGGGAAAACTTTTGTGAACAGTGAAAAGCTCTCCTCGGGATGGGCTAAGACATATTCGATCCCTTTGGAGATCGCCCGCAATACGGCTCGCACTTCCCCTAACCTTTTCTCAAGAAGATCTGGATGGACCACGAAAAGGAGCTCGTAGGTATTGGGCACACCGTAGTCCTCTTGGGCGAAAAAGACGGGGGTGTAGCCCAGGATAGCCACGGCCAAGGCTTCATAGTTGCGAAAGGCCCCGATGGCCGTGACCGCATGGCTTAAAAGGGCTGAAACGGTGTTCATTCCGGTGTAAACGAGCTTGTACTCGCCCGGCTTAACTCCCACGGATTTGAGCATTGTCTGCCAAAGGATCGGCTCCAATGGCTCCAGGGAATAGCCGATACTTTGCCCACGGAGGTCGGAAAGTTTCTCGATCCCGTATTCACGGAGACTTAAAAGCCCACCTAAGGCGCCATCGATGAGGGCCCCTACGGCGATGAGCGGCAACCCTTCATCGCGAGCGAGAAAGAAGTTCATCTGGGGAGTAAGCCCCATCTCCACTGCTTGCGTGGCCACTAGTTTTACTGGCGCACTTGGGTCGGAAGGCACAAGAATTTGCACCTCCACCCCTTCCTCTTGGAAAAAGCCCAGTTCTTTTGCCACATAAAGCGGCACATGATTTGGATTAGGATAAAAGTCCAGAACGATGCGAAAATTTTCAGCCCAGCCGACGATGCTTATCAATATGGCGAGCACTGCTATCCAGCGCATGGCTAAGTATTTTAGCGGCGGCGAATGAGAAAGTGTTCACAGAATCCCACTGCCCAGTACAAACCCACTCCCAAAAGGGTGAGGACGAGGATAGCGGCGAAGACTCTGTCCAGGCGCAGTCTGGCATTGGCCTGGATCATGAGGTAACCGAGGCCGCGGCTTGCGCCGACCCATTCCCCTACAGTGGCTCCCACCAAAGCCAAGGTTACGCCCACCCGCAACCCGGAAAAGAGAAACGGTAACGCTGCCGGAACTCTCACCATCCGAAAAATTCGGGGCTCCGCTGTTCCCAAAGCCTGGAAGAACTCCACTAGTTCCGGGCCCAGGGCCCTAAGCCCATCCAAAAAATTGACGGCCACCGGGAAGAACACGATCATTGCGGCCACGGCAACTTTGGGCCAAATCCCGAAACCGAACCAAAGGACAAAAAGCGGGGCCACCGCAAACACTGGGATCACTTGGGAACCTACCAAAAATGGGGTCAATGCCCGCCCCACTGGCCGCACATAAAAAGCCAAAACGGCAATCCCAATCCCTAACAAAACCCCGATGCCTAACCCCAGCCCCACCTCCACCAAGGTCACCTCAGCGTGATAAAGAAGAAGAGGTAGATCCCGACCAAAACAGAGAAAAATCTGGCTTGGAGAAGGCAAAACGTAAGGAGGAAGGCGAAGGAAGCGTACTATAAGCTCCCAAAGTCCAAGGAGGACGGCAACACAACCCAGGGCTCCTAAGAATTCCTTTTTCCTTGTCATTGGGTTTTGGATGAGGCTAATGCTTGGAGGACGGAAGCCCTCATAGTTTGCACCCAGGCTGCGAACCTTTCTCGGGGCCGAGGCAAATTCAGAGGGAAAACGGCGGCCACATGGGCCGGACGAGGAGTGAGGACAATAATACGGTCAGAAAGCATTACTGCCTCCTCCACATCGTGGGTAACAAGGATCACCGTCCTTCTGAACCTCTGCCAAACCATAACGAGCCATTCCTGAAGCTCCGCCCGGGTCAGGGCATCTAAGGCGCCCAAAGGCTCATCCAAAAGGAGTAGCTCGCGCCTCGTGAAGAACGTGCGCAAAAGAGCGACCCTTTGACGCATGCCTCCAGAAAGCTCGCTTGGGAAACTCTTGGCAAACTCAGCTAAACCAAAATCCGCAAGGAGAGCCAATGCTTCCTTTTTCGCGGTGGCATCGAGCCGGCCGTCGGCCTCCCGCGCAGCCAATACGTTCCCCAGTGCTGTTCGCCAGGGAAGAAGGGAATCACCCTGGGGCATATACGCCACCTGGCCCCGCGGAGGCCCGCCGAACACCTGGACTCTGCCTGAGCATGGCGGAAGAAGGCCAGCACAGACCCGCAATAGCGTGGTCTTTCCACAACCGGATGGCCCAACCACGCTCACCCACTCCCCTTTTTCCACCGCGAAAGAAATGTGGTCCAAGACGGGAAGAAAACCAAGAGATGTGGGAAAACCTGCGCAGACTGCGTCGAGCAAGAGCGCTTTGTTCACGGAGCGACGAAATGCTCGCGGCAGCGGGGCTCGTAGCTCTCCAGTCCCCCGACAAGGACCAATGGTCCCTCTGTGGCGGGTTTTCCATTGATCAGGCGCTGGGAGCGGGTCGCGGGATTCCCGCAGATCGTGCAAACGGCGGTGAGTTTCAATACTTCGTCAGCTAGGGCCAAAAGGGCAGGCATGGGACCGAACGGCTCCCCACGAAAATCCAGGTCCAAGCCAGCTACGATCACCCTTTTCCCCATCCGCACCAAAGTTTCACATAGCGCGGGGAATTCCTGGCCGAAAAACTGAGCCTCATCAAAAGCCACCACATCTACGTTCTCCAGAAGTCCTTGGGGAACGCACTGCGGAAAAGTAGAGGGGCTTATTGAGGTCGGCAAAATATAGCAGGGCAAACTTTGGCCATTGTGCGTCACAACCCGATCACTCGCATAACGAGTATCGAGCTTTGGTTTGAAGAGGACTGCGTTTTTCCTGGCAATACGGGCCCGTTCCACTCGGCGCAGAAGCTCTTCGGTTTTCCCGGCAAACATCGGACCAGTGATGACTTCCAGCCTCCCCACCATAGACACCCTGCATTTTAGCTAGCTTCCTTCCCTTGTGGCCAGTCTTAAGGAACTTGTCTGCAAGGAACAGACGATGTAGAGTTACCGCACCAGATGTCCAGGGCTAAAGGGACGGCGGTTTATAGGGTGCGCCGCGGCCTTTGGTTGTTCACGATTTATCTCCTTCTCCTCCTCACCCTTCTCATCATGGCCCTGCCCTTCTTCTGGATGGTCACCACCTCCCTAAAGGACATATATCAAGCTTTGCGCATCCCACCAGTTTGGATCCCTAGTCCCGCACATTGGGAAAATTATCCTTCCGCTTGGAATGCGGCACCTTTTGCCCGTTATTTCTGGAACTCCTTTTTGATCGCCATAACTACGACTATCGGGGAAGTGCTCACCACGATCTTCGCTGCCTATGCCTTCGCTAAAATGAACTTTTTTGGGAAAAACGTGCTATTCAACGTGCTTTTGGGCACCCTCATGATCCCCGGGCAAATGCTCCTTGTTCCCAGTTTCGTCCTCATCCATCGGCTTGGCTGGTACAACACCTATTGGGCCTTGATCGTTCCCTGGACCGTTTCCGTCTTCAGCATCTTTCTTCTCCGCCAATTCTTCCGCACTATTCCCGACGAATTTTGGGATTCCGCCCGGCTCGATGGTTGCTCCCGCGTGCGGTACATCCTGCAGATCGCCGTTCCCCAAGTACGCCCGGGCATCGCTACCGTGGCCCTCTTCAAATTCGTGGGCTCTTGGAACGCGTTCCTTTGGGTGATCATCATGACTGACAAGGTTCAACTGCGGACTGTGCCTGTGGGACTGCGCTATTTCATGATGGATCTTGGCACCGATTATCCTCGGCTCATGGCGGCAGCGACCATGGCTATCGTTCCCATCCTTATCCTTTTCGTGTTCGCTCAGAAGCAATTCATCCAGGGGATAGCTCGCACGGGGCTACGGTGAGGGGGAAGGCAGTGCAAAGTTTGGCAAAAATTGAAAAGGGGGTGGCAAGATGAAACGCGTCTTTCTAGCTTTGGTGTTAGTGGTTTTTGGCGTTCTGGCCATGGGGCAAGTGACCATCAGCTTCTGGCACGCCATGTCTGGGGCTCTTGGTGATGCCCTCTCTTATCTCGTCCAAAAGTTTCAGACGGAAAACCCCGGGATCGTGGTAGACCTTGTTTACCAAGGCGGGTATAGCGCGCTCCAGCAGAAGCTGATTGCCGCTGTGGCCGCTGGCCAGCCTCCAACCATCGCCCAGCAGTATGAGAACTGGACCACCCAATGGTTGGATGCCCTTGTGGATTTGGATCTCTTTTTGCCCAAAGAGATTTTGGAGGACATCCTTCCTCAGTTCGACGAGGTCTTTGATGGACGAGTGGTAACCGTTCCGTTCAACAAATCCATCCTCGTTTTTTATTATCGGCCGGACCTGATCCCCAACCCGCCCAAGACCTGGGAGGAGTACGAGGCCATCGCTTGCGCTTTGGCCAAGGACATCGATGGTGACGGCAACCTTGATCAATTCGGCACGGCTTTCCGGCCCGCGAACCCCGAGATCTTCCTCACTTTCCTAGTTCAAGCCGGCGGGGACATCCTTTCCCCGGACTGGAAGGAAGTGACGATCAATAACGCTGCAGGGATCGAAGCCGCAGAGTTTGCAGCCCGCTTGGCCAAATGCGCCCTCATCCAAAGCGGATACATCTCCGATGCTATCCAGAAAGGGATCCCGATCGGCGGATGGATTGATACCTCCGCTGGTTATACCTACAACATGAACGCGGCAAAGACAGCCGGGGTGCCGCTTGCTGTGGCTCCCATCCCTTGCCATAAGAACTGCTCCGCTATGATCCAGGGCACGAACTTAGCGATCTTCGGGGTCAACCAAAGCAAGGCCCAAATCGAGGCAGCCGCGAAGTTGATCGCTTTCCTCCTCCGGGAGGACAACATCGTTTATTGGGCCCAGAAAACCGGATACCTTCCGGTTACCAAGACCGCAATTTATGGCAAACTCTGGCAGGACTACATTGCTGAGCATCCAGAGCAAAAGATCATGACCGACCAGCTCCTTGCCGGCGGCTTCGGGCAGTTGCTCCATCCGAAATACATGGACATCCGCAACGTCCTCATCACCTACTGGGAACTCCTCATCAAGGGCCAGGGAACTCCTAAGGAGCTTATGGATGCCTTGGCCGGGGAGATCGAAAGCATAATAAAGCAGTAAGGCTGGGAGCGGGGGAGGGGAAACCCTCCCCCGCCTTTTTATGAAAATACGCTTGCGTTTCCCTAAACGGCGCTTTTGGGAGGAAACCTTAGAGGCTTATCTTTTCCTCCTCCCTACCCTTTTGGTCCTTGGTGTTTTCACGTTCTATCCTTTTGTCAACGCTTTTGTTTATAGCCTTTATGACATCCAAACGCGCACCGTTCCTGGGCCCGTAATTTACGTCCTAGAAGGGGGAACCGAGGCCTGGACCGGGCTTCTCTCCCGCGGTCGCATTCCTGATGAACTTGTCCAGGTTTTGGAAAAGCGCGGGGCATCGGCGGAGAATCTTTGGGTACGGCTCCGCCAAAGCACCCGCTGGGTCATTAAAGACGAAGGAACGCAGCAGGAATACATCGTGGTCAAGGAGGATAACCTCCTCCGTGTTTATCAAGCCAAAACTCAATGGGCGTTAGATCCCGTGGGATGGAACAATTTCATTCAGGCTTTCCATGACGCGGATTTCTCTAAAGCCCTCATGAACACTTTGAAATATGTGGGGGTTACTGTTCCAGTTACCCTCATCCTAGCCCTCCTCATCGCGACCCTTCTCAATCAAGCGGTTTTCGGCCGCACCGTCTTTCGCCTTGTGAATTTTCTCCCTTACATTACACCAGTTGTGGCCATCACCATGGTCTGGCAATGGATTTATGACCGAGATTTTGGTCTTCTGAATTATCTTCTTTCCACGGTAGCTAAATTGTTCGGCGCGAAATTTAGCCTCCTTGATTGGCTGAACGATGCAAGGCTTGCGTTGCCAGCCCTCATAATCATGAATGTTTGGCGTTTCGTGGGATATCAGGCCCTAATCCTTCTAGCGGGCATGCAGGGGATCGATCGGGAGTACTACGAAGCGGCCCGGGTTGATGGGGCTAGCGGGTTCCAGGTTTGGCGCCGAATCACTTTACCCCTACTCACCCCCCAGATTTTCTTCGTGTTCATCATCTCCATGATTGGCTCATTCAAGATCTTTGAGGAGGTGCTCATCCTTTTCATGGGCCCTGGGCCACAGAAATCGGCCTTGACCATCGTGTACTATGTTTTCACCAAAGCCTTCGACTCTGGCCACTATGGGCTAGCCTCCGCAGCCTCAGTCGTTCTCTTCGCCATAATCTTCGTCCTTTCCCTCTTCCAACTCACCGTGATCCAGCGCGGCGTCCATTATGAACGATGAAGGGGCATTCATGCGGCTAAAAATTTTTCTTTTAATCATTGCAACGGCGCTCATTACTGCTTGGACCGAGGCTCAGGAAACTTTCCCTGCACGCATTACTCGCTGGGTGGACGGGGATACCGCCCAAATACGGGTGTTGGGAACCCCGCCCAAAGGGATTGCTCCCTATGAAGTGGTGAGGCTTTTAGGCATAAATGCCCCGGAGATAGGTGAACCTTTCTCCGAAGAAGCAACTACTTATTTTCGTACCCTGACCATGGGGAAGACGGTGTATGTGGAATTGAGCCCTTGGGAGTTCCGCGATATTTATAGCCGCCTTTTGGCCTACCTTTGGGTGGACACCCCTGAAGGCCGTCTTATGGTAAATGAAGCCCTCCTTAGAGCGGGACTAGCCCGCCTTCTTGTCTATTTCCCTGACCGGGAAAAATACTACTGCCAATTCGTTCACGCCCTGACTTTGGCCCAGGTGGAGAAGAAAAATGTGTGGGGAAAATACCTTGAGCCCGTCTCTCTTGGGGAGCTCGAGAGCAATCCTCTTCCTTACGTTCTTGAAGTTGCCACGGTGGTTTTTGAGGTCTCGAGGGTTGGGCAGGACCAGGAGGGCTGGTCACTTTGGGCGGCTCAAAGCTGCTACGGCTTCCGCGCTATCCTCCAGCCTGCTCCCTGTGACGATGGTTGGTTGCAACCCGTTTTGGAGAAAAACCTTGTCGGGAAGCGGATAGCTGTAACTGGAGAAATTCAATGGGATAGTCTTGCCAATGGCCCTTGCATTTTTGTCCGCTTCCCTGAGCAAATTTTGTTCCTCGAGGAGGAGAAATGAGGCGCTTTCTTTTTAGCCTTTTGGTGTTTGTGTTTTTCGGGTGCATTTCGGTAGCCTCAGCCCTTGTTTATGGCCCGTGGACCGGTGCTCCCCAGACCACGAGCATCACGGTGGGCTGGGCCATGGAGCCGCCTCTAACTTGTGAGGTCCGTTACGCACCCCTTCCGTCTTTCCAGGCTACTGGGGAGCTTCCGTTTGTCAAAATCTATCAACCGCAAACCTCGTCAGGGAAGGAAATCGTTCATCTCAAAATTGAGAACTTGGAGCCGGACACTTGGTACGTGTATAAGCTGGTCCTTTCCGATGGAGAAATTAGCCCCATTGGCACTTTTCGGACCGCCCCAGAACCCGGGGAGCCCGTGACCTTCGGGATTATTTCCGATACCCAGTGGCAGTGGACCGCGCCGAACCGAATTGAGATGGTGGCCAAGGCCATGGCCCAGGACCCTTGGGCTTTCCATTTCATTTTGCACGGCGGGGATCTCGTGGAAACCCCTATTCCAACCCACTGGGAGTTCTTCTTCCGCTCCATGGCTCCCATCCTGCGCTGGGCTCCCCTCATCCCCGTTCTCGGGAATCACGAGCGGGATAGCCTTAGCTATTATCAGCATTTTAGCCTCCCCCCGGGTGGAGGCCGGTTGGGGAAGCGCTGGTGGGCGCTGCATTGGGGTGATGTTGTCATAGTGGGCCTGGACTCCAACGCCAAAACTCCTCAGGATCTTGTGGAACAATTGAATTGGGCCAAGGCTCAACTTTCCGGCCCCGAACCTCATAAGATTGTGATCTTTCATCATCCGGTTTTTTCCTCCGACGCGAGCTATGGCCCGGGTTCCGAAGGCCTACAGGCCCTATGGCATCCGGTATTCGTTGAGCTAGGGGTGGATTTAGTGCTTAGCGGTCACGCCCACAACTACGAGAGGATCGTGCGGGATGGCATCACCTACCTTGTGGTGGGCGGAGGAGGAGCTAACCTCTATCGTCTTGGCACCCGGGTCCAGGGTTCAGTGGTGGGAGTGGAGAATCACCACTTCTATGTCGCCGTTCGGGCCGATTCCCGGGGAATTTCGGTACGAGTGGTGGGAGTAGCCCAAGTACAAGGAGAAACAGTGATCCCAGAGCATCAAATTCTTGACGAGTTTTTCCTTCCGCGGAACTAGCTGGTCGGAGCGACCGGATTTGAACCGGTGACCTCTGGCCCCCCATGCCAGCGCGCTGCCAGGCTGCGCTACGCTCCGCCCTTTTCAATCCTACCCTTTCCCCTGCACTTTGCCAACCAAAAGGTTAAGGTCTGGTTGTGGAGATTTATACCCTGGGACATTCGAATCGCCCTTGGCCAGAATTCCTTGGTCTTCTTCGCGCCTACGGAATCGAAGTTGTGGCGGATATCCGCGCATTTCCTTCCTCGCGCCGCTATCCCCACTTCTCCCAAGAAAACCTAAAAGCCGGTTTGGCGAAAGAGGGGATTGAGTACGTGTGGCTGGGAAAGGAGCTCGGCGGGTACCGCAAAAAGGGACTGGGAGAATCTTCGCCTAATACGGCCTGGGATAGCCCCGGCTTCCGTAACTTTGCGGATCATATGCTGACCGAGGAATTTCAAAAAGGCGTGGAGAAGCTTCTTGAGCTTGCAAAAAAGAAGAGAACGGCGGTGCTATGTGCGGAGAGGTTTTGGTGGCGCTGCCATCGCCGCCTCCTCTCCGATTGGCTTTTGACCCATGGACACCACGTTCTCCATATTTTGGACCTCGGCAAAGTTACTGAACATGAACTTTCGCCATTCGCCCGCGTGGAGGCCGGCCGGGTAATCTATCCCCGGGAGGATTTATGGAGCCCTGGGTCCGCGAAGCCCTCCTCCAGGAAAAACTCCCCGGAGGGAAGGCCCGGTGCCTAACCTGCGCGCGGCGCTGCGTTCTATCCACAGGGCAACGCGGCTTTTGCGGCACAAGGGAAAACCGGGACGGCAAGATATTCACCCTCGTTTACGGGCTCCTTTCCGCTATTTCCCCAAACCCCATGGAGAAGAAGCCCTTTTATCATCTTTACCCCGGGGATCTCGCCCTCACCTGTGGGACTTGGTCGTGCAATTTCACGTGCCCCTGGTGCCAAAACTGGGAGATTTCCAAACGGCCTCCCGCTCCAGAACTTGGGTTTGGTTATGTTCCGCCGGAAGAATTCGTACGCATGGCCAAGGAAGCAGGGTGCCAAGGGGTGAGCCTTAGTTTCAATGAGCCCACACTGCTTTTGGAGTGGGCGGTGGAACTCTTTCCTTTGGCTAGAAAAGCCGGGCTCCACACGACCTTCGTGACCAACGGTTACATGAGTACGGAAGCTTTGGAGGTTTTGATAGCTTCTGGATTGGACGGAGCAAATGTAGACTGGAAGGGCGGTCCAGCTGCGGTACACCGGTTCTGCGGCGCGGATCTCACCGTAGTCATCAAAAATTCCCGTTTCCTCAAGGATCACGGCGTGCATGTGGAGATCACAACTTTGGTTATCCCCGGTGTGAACGATGATGACGATACTCTACGCTTTTTGGCCCAAAACATCGTAGAGGAGCTCGGCTCGGCCACACCTTGGCACGTCACCCGCTACTTCCCCGCTTACCAATTCCATACCCCTCCTACACCCGTTTCGGTTCTGGAGAAGGCCAAAAAGATAGGGGAAGAGGCGGGGCTACGGTTCGTGTACGTGGGAAACGTTCCTGGCCACCCTGGCCAGAATACCTATTGTCCGGGATGCAAGGCTCTCCTTATAGAGCGGGATGGTTTGAGCCTTGTGGCTTCCCACATCCAGGCGAACGTCTGCCCGCGATGCCAGGAGGGTCTGCCTATCCGCCTACATCCGAAAAATAAAAACTCCCTTCCCGAGTGAGGAAGGGAGTTTTTTCCTTTCCTTCCTAGCTTCAGAAAAAGATGAGCCAGGCCAGGGCCGCAAGCCCCAGGATTACTCCGGTGAGCCCAAGGACCACCCCAAGCTGAGCTTTCTGGGCTACCTCCCCGCCTTGGCCGAGCGATTGCTGAATAGTATTAACCCGCGCCGAAAGGCTAGAGAGATCGGAGCTTAACTTGCTAAGGTCCGAAGAAAGGCTACGGACCTGGTTCTCCAAAGAGGTGAGCCTAGGGGTGAGATCGGTAGTAGCGGAGATCTTAGCCTCGATGTTCTTTATAGCCCGATCCAGCCACACCGCTGCGTCGTAGCGCAAAAGCGGCTGATCACCCATGAACTGGCCGCTAGAGGTGGGAACCAGTATTCCCCGAGAAAGAAGATCCTGGACTGCCGAATAGGCCGGGTGATTCTTGGGAACGTCCGCGAAGGAACCACCCACGATGCCGGAGTCCGCTAGCCCCGGAGTGAGTCCCCAAAACGAGATTGCCCCGATAGCCACCGCCAGCAAAAGTAATCTGCGCATCATTCCATCGCCTCCTTGGGATGACTCTCTTGGTCCAAGGTTAGGGACCGACTTGGACTAGGAACAAGGAAGCTCGACCGATGGATTGGGGACGCGCGTGCCCTGGAACCCGGCCGCTTGGCTACCCAGGCCTTTAGGTAGCGCAGATTACCTTGGCATGGGACATTGGCCCTGGTCCAAGCTAGCGGAAGCTTTTAGCCTTAACCTCGGTGATGGGAATGCGATGGCTAGCGGCGATCATCTTTTTGATGTTGTCCTTGACCGGCCTAGGGGCAATTTCAGCCCATGGCCCAATCCTCATTCACTCGGTGGAAGACCTGTATGGCTTAGCTTCGGGCTTTGGCACAGCGGCCTCTCCTTTTGTGATTGAGAATCTCCGAGTGGACGCAAATGGGGAACCTTTCGGCATCCTTATCACAAACATCTCTTGCCCGCTAATTTTGCGCAATTTGGAAGTGTATGGGGCCTCGGTTGCCGCTATCCGGGTTCAAAACGTTAAGAACCTCGTCATGGAGAATCTCGTGATCCGCGGATCGCTTGCCGGAATCCTCGTAGGAGGAAGCCAAAACATCACGATCAAAAAAGTTCGTGTCGAAAACTGTGCTGATGGGGTAAGGCTTATGTTCTCTGAGACCATAACCATTACGGAAATCGCTGTGGAGAAAGCTGAGGTAGGAATTTGGTTCCAAGGGGTGACCTCTTCCACCCTCAAAGAATCAGTAATCCAGGAATGCGGAATTGGCTTAATCTTAGAGCTCGGAAGTAGTGGAAATCTTGTCGCGGGGAATGCCTTTCTCGCTAATCATGTACATGCCCAATCCTGCGGCTCAAACCAGTTTGACGATGGCCAACGGGGAAATTTCTGGGAAGGTTTTAGCGCCAAGGATGCTAATTCCGATGGAATTTGGGATGAATCCTATCCGGTGGGGTTAGATGTTGATCGTTTCCCGTTGGTTTCCCGGCCTTGAGCCATCTCGCGAATCAAAAGCCGAAGGAAGACCCAAACAAGAGCTAACGCTCCCACCAGAATCCAAAAATTCAGGGAAAAGCGCAGGATAGAGGTGGCAAAACCGAGGGCTACGCCCGATCCAACTATCAAACTAGACCATAGGTGAGCCCGGCCCAACTTTAGGAACTTCTTACGGTGAAGAAAGAAAGCCAGGGAATCCCAGGAAAAAAGGGTCAAACCGAGGACACCGAGCCCAAGGGGAAGATTTCCAGAAAAGACGCATTGCGCGGAAAGGGCAAGAAGTCCAAAAAAGCCAAAGGAAAAGAGAGCGCGCCGGTTTAAGGCAATCCCCATAAGCCAAAAAATCGGGGATAAAAGAGTTAAGGCCCAAACTGGCTGGAATGGATGTCCCATGCCCATCCAGGCCAAGAGGATAGTTAACACTGCTCCAATTACCGCCATACCTGCACACCTGCGGGTAATTTCCGCAAAAGCGGGGAAAGCGGTTTCCGCACGTCCCAAACCACCACTGTAACCCCACTT
>Ga0080004_1104041_pt1 | contig 39127 bp, 38 predicted proteins | sample WasSprMetagenome_FD_69207 | JGI IMG/M metagenome (GOLD analysis project Ga0080004, IMG submission 69207) | Sulfidic aquatic microbial communities from Washburn Spring, Yellowstone National Park, USA - WS (SPADES assembly) (version 2) | ecosystem: Environmental > Aquatic > Thermal springs > Hot...
CTCCTACTTTACCAGTAGATCTGGCATATCCATCTGCAGCATGGGCAGCACCCTGTTCATGTCTCACAAGAACATGTTTTATTTCAGGGGTTTTATAAAGTTCATCATAAATATCAATTACAGCTCCACCTGGATATCCAAAGATTACCTCCACCTTTTCTCTTTTTAAAGCTTCAATAATCATTTGAGCTCCTGTCATTATTTTACCCAACTTTATTACCTCCTTATCTTTGAAATCTTAGAGTTTTGAAATTTAAAAAGTCTGAAGCTTTAATCTATTTCTATTCCTTCATATTTTTTTATTAATCTATAAATTTGTTCCTTTATATAAAGTTTTTCTTTTTTTAGCTGTTTAACTTTTATTTCTTCTTCAGGTGTTAAATAATTTTTCTGGGATATTTTGGTTACTTCATTTTCTAAAGCTTGGTGTTTTTCAAACAAATCTTTTATGTCTGCATACTTTCTACTAAACTCTTTAATTAAATCCTTATCCATTAAATTCCTCCTTTTATAAAAAAATTTAATTTATTATAATTATAATTAATTTTTAAAAAATTATTGCTAATTTGTGAAAAATTTCTCTAATTTTAGAAATTTTTTGATAATCATTTAGAGAATCCGCTTAAAGCTTTGAGTATTTCTATAGGTAAGGGAAAGAGGATGGTAGAATTTTTTTCTGTAGAAATTTCTGTTAAAGTTTGCAAATACCTTAATTGAAGAGTTATGGGATTTTGTGCCATAATTTGAGCAGCCTCAAGAAGTGTTTTTGCTGCTTGAAATTCACCCTCAGCATTAATAACTTTAGCTCTTCTTTCCCTTTCTGCTTCAGCTTGTTTTGCCATAGCTCTTTTCATTTCTTCAGGAAGGTCAATTTCTTTTATTTCAACCTTTGATACCTTCACTCCCCAGGGTTCTGTATCCGCATCTAAAATTTCTTGCAATTTCATGTTCAATTTTTCTCGTTCAGCTAAAATCTCATCCAATTCTGCTTGTCCACATACACTTCTTAGAGTGGTTTGTGATAATTGACTGGTAGCATAATGATAGTCTTCAACTTGCAAAAAAGCTTTTTCCGGATCTAAAACCCTAAAATATACTACTGCACTAACCCTAATAGATACATTATCTCTGGTAATAACTTCTTGAGGGGGCACATCCAAAGTTACTATCCTTAAATCAAGCTTCCTCATTCTATCAATTATAGGAATTAATATGATTAACCCCGGACCCTTAACTGCTAAAAATTTCCCCAATCTTAAAACTACAGCTCTTTCATATTCATTTATTATTTTTATAGAAGCTTGTAAAAATAGAAGAAGAATTACTACTAAAAAAAGGATTATTAAACTCATCTCTCTCCTCCGGTATTTTTATAAAACTATTTTAAATATGAATAAGAGATTGGTCAAGGTGACGAGCTTTATTTTCCTATTTCTTTACTCACAAATTTAACCATTACCACTATTTAATAGTAATAACCGATAAGCTTTTTTCTGAAATCTCACAATATTATTCATATTCATTACCTTAAAGATCCCTGTTTTTTGTTAATCTTTATAAACATTTTTTAGCTTTCTACCTCCATAATCCATATTCTTTTCATCTCTTATCCTCCAATAATTTTTTCTGGAGGATATTTTACCAATGTGACGTTTAAAATTAGTAATTAAGTGTGACATTTTAAAATAGTAACCACAATAATTATACTTGACTTTTTTAAAAATTTTAATAAATAAATTTTTTTTAATATGTTTTTTCAGGTGAGACAAATTATTTTTATTTTAACGCTGATTTTTATATTTTTTTCATTTTCAGTTAATGCTGAGGAGCTTCTTCAAAAAGGTATAGAGCAATACAGAGCAGAAAATTTTGAGGAAGCTTTAAAGATCTTTAATGAAGCCTATAAAAGAAAACCTTCAACACTTTTAAGTTTTTACCTTGGGCTTACATATAAACAGACAGGGGAATATAAAAAAGCAAAGCAATATTTTAAAGAAGCTTTAACAGGTATACCAAAAATAAACGATGCCTATGTAGAATTTATTGAGGTTTTGTATTTTCTTAATGAACTAAGTGAAGCAATATTATGGATAAAAGAGGCTGAAGCACAGTTTATAATACCATCAAAAATATCCTTTCTTAAAGGAATGGTTCTTTCAAAAATGGGAAGATATGATGAAGCAAGAAAATCCTTTGAAAGAGCAAAATTCCTTGATCCTTCACTTGCTCAGTCAGCAGATTTACAAATAGCTCTAACTTACTCAGCAGAAAAAAGACCAAAAGAAGCAATGAAAATCCTTGAAAGTTTAATAAAGATTGAGCCAAAAACAGATATTGCCACCTTTGCTTCTGAATATTTAAATACATTAAAAACTCTATACAAAGAGTGGGGTGTAATATTAAGTTTATCGTATCAGTATGATGACAACGTTGTATCAAAACCAACAGAAAAAATAGGAATTGCGGCAGTTGATGAGATTACAGGTAAAAGAGATTCTGCACAGTTAACAACCCTAAGGCTTAGTTATAAACCAATTCAATCTGGAGCTTTATTCTTCACAGGAGACTTAAGTACCTCCACAAAGACCTATTTTCATTCATATAAATACGATACAATTTTAAGTAGTATTACACTTACTCCGGGATATAATTTTAGAAGGGGCTTTATAACCTTACCATTAAGTTATTCTTATATGTGGCTTAATGAAAGAGAATATATGTGGCTTTTATCTATAAATCCTACACTAACACTTGAAGTAGCTAAGGGACATATTGGGCAGTTTTCAGTAGGATACTCTAAAAGAGACATGCTAAAGTACTTTACAGGTTTTGATCCTAATGAAGATAGAGATGGTAACCTTTTTGGTTTATCAGCTGGATATTTTTATTTTTTTAATGAAGGAAGAGGGATTTTGTATGTAAGACATGATTATTCAATTGATAATACAGAGGGAAGGAACTGGGACAGTCAGTCCCGCGGAGTTTCTTTAGGAGCTATATATCCTTTCACTGAAAAATTAAGCTTTCAAATAGCAGGGGAGTATATATGGCAGAAGTATAAAAATATTCACACCCTTAGTGGGACACAAGTAAGCGGATTTCCGAATAAACCTTCAAAAAGAAAAGACAAAATTTACTCAGTTACAGCTGGTATTATTTTTGATATTACAAAAAAATTAAGAGCAAATATGGGCTATTATTATTTAAGAGCTGACTCCAATTTTGCGGTTTATGATTATAAAAGAAATATTTACACCTTTGAATTAAATTTTAGTTTTTAAAGAGTCTAAAAAATGAAAATAAAAGAAAAGATTTTTGGCTTAATTTTTATAATTTTTCTTGTTATTTTTGTGTCAGGCTATGTTTTAGCACAGGAAGTTGGTAAAATTATAGCTTTTCAGGGTAAGGTAGATATTCTGAGAGAGGGTAAAACTCCAGCAATTGAAGCAAAAATCAATCTCCCAGTTTATTTAAAAGATATAATAAGAACAAAAACCGACTCAAAGGCTGAGATAATCTTTAAAGACGGCACAGTAATAAGGATAGCTCCTCGTAGTAGAGTTGACATAAGTGAATATTTTACAGATGCTGAGACACTGAGAGCAACGATTGATCTTCCAAGAGGAAAGGTAGCTGCTTATGTTTCAGAAGAGAGTACAGAAAAAATAAAGAAGGCACCAAAGGTAAATAAATTTGAGATAAAAACACCCATAACAGTTGCAGGGGTAAGGGGAACTAACTATATAGTTGCACATTATCCTTTATATTCAACAGTAACAGTACTTACAGGAAGGGTTTATTGTTACAATCCTCAGTTTCCAGAAATAGTTGTAGAGGTAACTGCTAACCAGATGACAGTGATAAAAGAAGGAGCACCACCTTCACCTCCAAGAAGAGTTACACCTAAAGAGATAGAGAGGGAAGAGAAAGGGTTTATTATTAGTAAAGAAGAAACGCCAAAAGAAGAAGCAGTTGCTAAGGAAGCATCTGCACCACCAGAGACACCATCGCCAGCACCACCATCTGAACCTCTATCAACATCTCCAGCTCCACCAACCTCGCCAATACCTTCGGAAAAACCTATGACAACAATACTAACAACAACTCCACCAATAACAGAGACAACACCCTCAATAACTGGGGCAACACCATTATCTATGGATGTAACTCTTCAAAGCATTGAACCTGCAGGTAGTATGACAGAGGCTAAATTAAGTTATAAAGTAGAAGCAAATAGAAATATAGTTGTTAGATATAGAATTATGCGGGGTGGCTATTACAGTGACTGGTATTACAGTGACTGGGAAACTGTAAATACAGTAGGGCAAAATTCTGTTTATGTTTTAATACCTGTTTATTTAGGTTGGAATTATCAGGTTGAGATAGAAGGAACTGATAGTTATGGAAATACTAAGTTATGGAGATCTGCAATTATTGAACTTATTTTAGGATCTTTTTCAGGTACTATTATTACAGATACTTCTCAATCAAGTTCTATATATGGGATGACCGTATCAGCCTTAGGTGAAAATAAGGGAGTTGCAGAGCTGAGAGCTGAAAATCCTATTCAATTTTTAAGCTCCTTTGAAGCAGGAGGTGGCGATATTTATAGCGGGTACTGGGTATTTAAGGGTTCAGACTACTCTGAGAATAAATTTACTTCCTCATTTTTCAGGCTACTTACACCAGAATATTTATTCACTGGAAGTGGAGTATCTTCAGCTACTATCCTTGATGAAGGATTAAAATCATTAATTACAAGCCCATTTATTGAAGTAAAGAAACTTAATTTTTCAACAAAATTTGTATCAGATGAAAATACGAGCAAAATTTACAAACATGATTTTTCAGACACAACAGCAAGAATTGATGCCTATCTTGGTGGAAACATTTTCTGGACTCTGGGTTCAGGCAGTTTATATTTAATTGGAAAAATTAATGATTCAGATAATGTAATAGATTTTACTTCAGGCTATTTATGGTATGCACCAATTACCTGTTCATCCGGTTCGTTAAGGTATTCTGGTTATGCAGGTGGAAGATTTGCACAGAAATCAGATTCATCCTATAATGTCAGTGCCTATATTGCCGGTATATACAATGATTCAACAAACAAGGGAATTTTCATCGGCAATCTTTCAACAGATGGAGCATCAAATGTTTTACAGCTTGAAAAAAGGTTCTTCATGGAAGGAGAAAATACTGTAAAGGCAGTTGTTCTTGCTGAGGGGTCAATACCTTCCCCAGTTTCTCCAGCTTCTATATCAGATTTAGTTAAGATTGACAGCAATATATTAGGACTAACTATATCTAATAGAGAAGGTTATTTAATTACTGATACAAATACCAATGATTATACTTTTGGAGTGGGTTTTATTGGAATGGGTGGTAGATATTCAACTTCTTCTGCTCCTTGGTATATAGCTTATTCTGGTAAATATGAGGGAGGTTTTGACGGCTCTTTTGGTGCAATTTCAAAAGGAGAAATATGGGGACAGGATTATGGTGTTAAAAATGTAATTAAAGGTAAAACTTATGGATATTTTGCAGATATAACAGGAACTCTTTTTGTAACAGGAATCTTTGTTGGTGAAACAGTTGGAACCTTTGATCCAATTAGTGAAAATGAAAAATACTGGCAAACTGTTACAGTTGGAGTAGCTCTTGAGACAGCAAAATTTTTAAGCATGGCGGCAGGATCTTCTGATGAGCAGGAAAAACTGAGAAAACTCAATATCCCTGTTGTTGAGGTGGGAAGAGCAAGTTTTAGTGGTTCAGGAAACAATCTAACAGTAAATATGGATAATGTTGTTTTCTTCTCAACCCAGTCAGGGCAAAAACCTCTACTTTGGGCAACAGCAAATGTAAGCGGAAGTTATACAGGAACCCCAACGACTAATATTCCAGTTGAACTTTCTGCAACAAGTGGAGCTTCAGGAAAAATCAATTTTACTCCTACATACTGGTCAGATAATAAATGGGCAGCAACTATAGCTAATGATACTGCATATCCTATAACTCTTAGTGGTGGCTCCTACAATGGTCAAGTTCATATGCAAGGTGCAGGAGCAGGTACTTATGGAAATGGTGAGTTCTCAGGAAAAGCTGCAGGAATTGTTAAATAAAGGCTGCAAATGTAACTTCTAAATTTACTTTTGCATGGTCACCTCAGAACCTCACACCTATAATTATTTTAAAAGCCTAATTGTACTTCAAACAATGAAACTTCTCAGTAATAAAATAATGTTTCTGGAAGATTTTACTAACAATAACTGCTGTTGTCAAAGAAAGAGAAGAAATTAAAATTATAAAGAATGGAAGCAATTTTTTGGGATAAACTTATAAATTTAGACTCTTTTCCTTTTAAAACCTCCCAACTTAAGGTAATTCAAACCCACATTTCCTATGTTTTTATTACTGATGATTTAGTTTATAAAATAAAAAAACCTGTTAATTTTGGTTTTCTTGATTTTACCACTTTAGAAAAGAGGAAATATTTTTGCGAAAGAGAGGTAGAACTTAATAGAAGGCTTTCTCCTGAAATTTACTTAGGTGTGGTTCCTGTAACAGAGAAAGATGGAAAATTTGAATTTGAGGGAAGTGGAAAAGTAGTAGAATATGCTGTAAAAATGAAAAAACTTCCTGAAAATGGCATGATGAAGGAACTTCTTCAAAAAGGAGAGATTACAGAAAAGCACATAGATTTAATTGTAAACACACTGGTTCCTTTTTATAAATCTGCCGAGACAGGAGAAAAAGTTAATCCTTATGGAAGCATAGAAACTATATTTTATAATACAAATGAAAATTTCGAACAAACAAAAAATTTTGTAAATATAGCTTTAACAGCAGAAAAATATACTCATATTGTTAATTATAATAATAGCTTTATTGAGCAAAGAGAGGAGCTTTTTGAAAAAAGAATAAGAGAGGGGTTTATAAGAGATGGACACGGAGACCTTTATTCAGCTAATATCTGTTTTGATGATTTAAAGAAAGTTTATATATTTGATTGTATTGAATTTAATGAAAGATTCAGATGCGGAGATGTATGTTGTGATCTTTCTTTTTTAGCCATGGATTTAGATTATCATAGATATAGAGATCTTTCAGATTATTTTATAAAAACTTATGTCAAAAAAAGTAAAGATAGAGACATTTATGAATTGTTAAATTTTTATAAATGCTACAGAGCTTATGTAAGGGGGAAAATAGGTTGTTTTACCTATTCATCTCCTGAAATTTCTGAAGAGGAAAAGAAAAAAGCCCTTGAGTCTGCACATAAATATTTTGATCTTGCCTATTATTATGCAGGAGGTATTCCTAAAATAATTGTTTTTTTTGGGCTTTCTGGAACTGGAAAAACCTTTCTTTCCCAAAATTTTTTAAAAAAAATGCCAGCTGTTTATTTAGCTTCTGATATAATTAGAAAAAAATTATTAAAACTTGATCCAAGTAAGCACTACTATGCTCAATTTGAAAAAGGTATTTATTCCCCAGAAATAACGCTTAGTACTTATGAAAAAATGATAGAAATGGCAATAGAAGAAGTAGCTTATGGTAGAGATGTAATTATGGATGCGACTTTTAGAGAAAAGAAATTTAGAGATTTGTTAAGGAGAAAATTGAAAAAGGTAAGAGCAAAAATTTATTGGATATTATGTACCGCTGAGGATGAAGTGATTAAGGAAAGAATTTATAAAAGACTCTTAGAAAACACTTATTCTGATGCGCTTTGGGATATTTACCTTTCACAAAAACAAAAATTTGAATTTCCAGAAGATTGTTCCCCTTTATTAATTCTTAATACATCGGATTCTTTAGAAAATCTTTTAAATAAAATTTTACAATTTTTAAAAAATTAGATTTCTTTACCTCTTGTCTTTTTAAAAGAAATGATTATTTTTTCAGCTAAACAATAAACCCATTAAAATTAATATCAAAGGGAGGTGAAGGTATGAAGATCAGACCTTTAAATGATCGTATTTTAGTTCAACGTATTGAGGAGGAACAAAGAACTGAATCAGGAATTATTATTCCAGATACTGCTAAGGAAAAACCAATTATGGGTAAAGTGATAGCTGTTGGGGATGGTAGATTATTAGATAATGGTCAAAGACAACCTTTAACTGTTAAAGAGGGAGATAAAATCCTTTTTAGTAAATATGCTGGGACTGAAATTAAAATAAAAGGTGAAGAATATTTAATTATGAGAGAAGATGATGTTTTAGCTATTATTGAAGAATAAACTAAAAAAACTTAAAGGGGGGTTGTAATATGGCTGCTAAGGAGATTATTTACGGAGCTAATACAAGAGATAAAATTTTAAAGGGTGTTAATAAGTTAGCTGATGCAGTGAAAGTAACCCTTGGTCCTAAAGGAAGAAATGTTATTTTAGAAAGATCCTTTGGATCTCCTTTAATTTCAAAAGATGGTGTTACAGTGGCTAAAGAGATTGAATTAGAGGATAAGTTTGAAAATATGGGAGCGCAGATGGTAAAAGAAGTTGCTTCAAAAACCAGTGATGTAGCAGGTGATGGAACCACTACAGCTACAGTTTTAGCTCAGGCAATTTTTAGTGAAGGATTAAAGTTAGTTGCAGCTGGGATTAATCCCATGGCTATAAAAAGAGGAATTGAAAAGGCTGTAGATGTGGTAATAAAAGAAATGGAAAAAATTACTCAACCCTGTAAATCTCGTCAAGAAATAGCTCAAGTTGCAGCTATCTCTGCTAATAATGATGCTACCATTGGGAATCTTATTGCTGATGCTATGGATAAAGTAGGGAAAGAAGGAGTCATTACTGTTGAAGAATCAAAAGGTCTTGAGACCTATTTAGAAGTGGTAGAGGGAATGCAGTTTGATCGTGGATATATTTCTCCTTATTTTATAACTGATGCTGAAAAAATGGAATGCGTTTTAGAAGATCCTTATATTTTAGTCTATGATAAGAAAATAAGTGCTATGAAGGATCTTTTGCCACTTCTTGAACAGGTAGCTCGTTCAGGCAAACCAATTTTGATTATTGCTGAGGATGTAGAAGGTGAAGCTCTTGCTACTTTAGTAGTTAATAAACTTAGAGGGGTATTACAGTGCTGTGCAGTAAAGGCTCCCGGATTTGGTGAAAGAAGAAAGGCAATGCTTCAGGATATTGCCATTTTAACTGGTGGAACCTTTGTATCTGAAGAGCTGGGAATGAAACTTGAAAATGTTCAACTTTCTGACCTTGGAAAAGCAAGAAGAGTTGTAATTACAAAAGAGAATACTACCATCATTGATGGTGCCGGGAAGAAAGAAGATATTGAAGCCCGTATTAAACAAATTCGTGCCCAAATTGAAGAAACTACTTCAGATTATGATCGTGAAAAACTTCAGGAAAGACTTGCTAAATTAGTAGGTGGGGTAGCAGTTATTTATGTAGGAGCACCAACTGAAACAGAATTAAAAGAAAAGAAAGCCAGAGTAGAAGATGCGCTTAATGCTACTAAAGCTGCAGTAGAAGAAGGAATTGTTCCTGGAGGCGGAACTGTTTATATTAGATGCTTGCCAGCTTTAGAAAACCTTAAATTAGATGGAGATGAACATTACGGTGTAGAGATTATTAAAAAAGCTTTGGAAGCTCCACTCCGTCAAATAGCTTTCAATGCAGGATACGAAGGATCTATTATAGTAGAAAAAGTGAAAAATGAAAAAGGTTCCATTGGATTTGATGCAGAAACAGGAGAATTTAAAGATCTTGTATCTGTAGGTATAATAGATCCTAAGAAAGTAAGTCGTTGTGCTTTACAAAATGCAGCATCTATTGCCGGATTACTCTTAACCACTGAAGCTATGGTTGCTGAAAAACCTAAGAAAGAGGAAAAAGGTCCAGCTATGCCACCTGGTGGAGAATTTTAAAAAACTTAATTAAGAGAGGGCTTAAAAGGCCCTCTCTTCTTTTTTAATTCTAAAAAATCTTTTAATCCGAAATCAAACAATTTTACCAATCCTTTCTCAATCTCTTCATCAATTTTAGCTTGTTTAAACCAAAATATGGGTTATATTAAAATTAAAAATAAAAGAGACCCCAATGAAAATAATAAAAATTTCATTTATAATAAGTTTTTTTCTTTTGTTGATATTTGTCTCAGCTTTATATAGTTCTGAAATAGATATAACCTCAGATAAAATGCAAGTATTTGAAAGTGAGGGATTGGTTGTTTTTACAGGGAAAGTTTTTGGAGTTAGAGGAGACTTAAAGGTTTGGTGTGATCAAATGTATGTATATTATACTACCACCGAGGAGGGGAAAAGAGAAGTAAGTAAAGTAATTGCTTTAGGAAAAGTAATTATAGAAAAAGGAAAATGGAAAGCCTATGCTGGGAAAGCAGTTTATTTTAAGAATCAAGAAAAATTGGTATTGGAAGAAACTCCCAAGGTTTGGCATGATAAAAATTTAGTGGAAGGAGATATTGTAATCATATATTTTAATGAAGAGAAAAGTGAAGTTTTAGCTAAGGATCAGGGTAGAGTTAGAGCACGTGTATATTTTGAATAAAAAGAGATATTTTTATGCTTAAGGCTGAAAATTTAAGAAAATCTTTTAAGAAAAAATTAGCAGTTAAAGATGTATCTTTACAAATTAAGCAAGGCGAAATTGTAGGACTTTTAGGTCCTAACGGAGCAGGTAAAACTACTTGTTTTTATATAATTGCAGGTTTTCTAAAACCAGATAATGGTCAAATAATTCTTAGAGAAGAACCTATCACTTCTTTAGATGTGGCTGAAAGAGCAAAAAAAGGAATAATTTATTTGCCTCAAGAATCTTCGGTATTTAGAAAACTTACAGTAGCTGAAAATTTTAAAATTGTATTAGAAAGATTTAAAGAGAATTTTAAAGAAATAGAAAAAAGACTTGAGCATTACATAGAACTATTTAATCTTAAAGAAATACTAAATCAGAAGACATATACTCTTTCAGGTGGTCAAAAAAGAAAGGTTGAAATAGTAAGGGCCCTTTTAATTGAACCACAATTTATGCTTTTAGATGAACCCTTTGCAGGAATAGATCCAATTGGTGTAGCACAGCTAAAAGAAATCCTTGAAACCCTTAAAAAAGAAAAAATAGGTATATTAATCTCAGATCATAATGTGAGAGAAACGCTTAAAATCTGTGATAAAGGTTATGTAATAGCTAATGGAGAGATAATAGGAAAGGGGACTCCGGAAGAAATCTTAGAAAATGATTTAGTAAAAGAAAAATTTTTGGGTGAAAAATTCTCTATGTAAAAAGTAGAAATGATAGAGCTGAAAAACGAGTTAAAACTTAAGCCTCAGTTAATACTCACTCCTCAGCTTAAGTTAGTTTTAAAGGTGTTACAATTAAATATCTTAGACTTGCATAATTTTCTTCTTCAAGAAGTCCAGAGCAATCCCTTTTTAGAGCTCGAATATAAAGATCTTCCAGAAAATAACTATATTGAAGAAAGTAATTTTGAAGAGATTAAACTTAAAGAGGAAGTTAATTTTGAGGAAGAATTAATAGATAAAAGATTTTATTTTGATAAAGAAGCACCTGAAGAAGAATGGAGTTGGGAAAAAACACTTAAAGCTGAAGAAAAACTTACGGATTATCTTTTATGGCAGATTAATTTTAAAGAACTTACACCCTTAGAAAAAAATATAGCTCATTATATTATAGGAAATTTAGATGATAAAGGTTATTTAAGCATATCTTTAGAAGAAATTGCAAAGGAATTTAATGTTCCCTTGGGGAAAGTAGAAAAAATAAGAAATGTTTTAAAATTTCTTGATCCTGTAGGAGTAGCTTCTTTAAATTTAAAGGAGTGTTTGCTTACTCAACTTGAATTCATAGGTTATGATAAAGAATCATTACCCTATATTTTGGTAGAAAAACATTTAGAAGAAATACCTAAGGGAATAGAATATTTCAAAAATTTCTATGGATATAATGAAAAAGAAATTGAAGGTGCTTTGGAAGTAATTAAGCAATTAGAGCCCTATCCTGCGAGAAATTATTTTGATGTAAATGCACTTTATATAGAACCGGATTTAATTTTTTATAAGGAAGAAAATGAGTGGAAAATAGAAGTGGTAAAAGAGGGTCCATTTATAGTTAGATTGAATAATTACTATAAGAACTTTTTAAAAAAGAAAAAAGATCTTGGTAATAATCCTGAAGTTAAAAGATTTCTTAAACAAAAATTAAAAGATGCTGAAGACCTTTTGAAAGCTTTAGATAGTAGATACTCCAATCTTTATAAAGTTGGGGAGGCTATTTTAAAATATCAAAAAGAATTTTTAGAAAGGGGAATAAAATTTTTAAAGCCCTTAACTTTAAAAGATATTGCAGAAGAGGTTCAACTACATGAATCAACTATTAGTAGAATTATAAATCAAAAATATGTTCAGACTCCAAAAGGAGTATTGGCTTTAAGATTTTTCTTTTCTACAGGTTATAAGGGTAAAGAAGGAGAAGAATTATCAGCAAAAGCAGTAAAAGATTATATAAAAGAAATCATAAATGAAGAAAATCCATCTAAGCCCTTAAGTGATAGTGCTATATCTAAAATATTAAAAGAAAAATACGGAATTAGTATTGCAAGACGTACTGTAACTAAATATAGAGAAGAACTACAAATCCCATCTATAAGAGAAAGAAAGATTTCTAAAAACATTAAAGAAAGGAGGTAAGATTTTATGATCGAATTTAATTTTACTTTTAAAGGAATGGATTCATCAGAGGCAATTAAAAACTATGCTGAAAAGAAATTTAAAAAATTTAAAAAATATTTTGAAGGTCCAGTTAATATTCAGGTAGTCTTTAAAAGAGAAAAGTTTAGAGAACTGGTAGAAGTGATTGTAAGTGGAGATGGAGAAAATATAATTGCCAAAGAAGAAACTTCGGATATTTACGAAGCTATAGATTTAGCTTATGAAACCTTAGAAAAACAAGTTAAGAAATTTAAAGAAAAAAGAAAGGAATTTAGAAAAAGTAAAACTATTGAGACAGGTTCTCCTACATTAGAAGAAGGTTATACCGTAAAAACCATAAAAATTAATCCTATGTCTACGCAAGAAGCTTTGGAATGGTTTGAAAAAAATAAAGATAGTTTTGTACTTTTTTATAATACCGATTATGAAAAAATTTGTTTAATCTATTCAGAAAAAAATAAACCAATAATTGTTGTTCCGGAAATTTCTTAGAAAAATTTATGAATATAGTTATAATAACAGGTCTTTCTGGATCTGGTAAAAGTACATCTTTAAAGGCTTTTGAAGATCTTGGATATCTTTCTATTGATAATTTTCCTATAAGACTTCTTTTGCAATTTTTAGAAGAAGTTAAAGAAAGTTTAGAGGATAAAAACATTGCTTTAGTAATAGACATAAGAGATAAGTATTTTTTAAAAGAATATCCAGAGGTTTTCAAAAATTTAAAAGAAATAGGATACAATTTTGAGATCCTCTTTTTAGATGCAAGAAATGATGTAATTATTACCAGATTTAATCAAACAAGAAGAATTCATCCTTTAATGAAAGAAAAAATAAAAAGTTTGGAAGAGGCTATTGAAAAGGAAAGAGAACTTTTAGGTGATTTAAAAGAAATAGCAAATTTAATCATAGATACTTCAGATTTTAACGTTCATCAATTAAGAAATGAAATATTTAGACTTTATAAAGAAAGGGGACCCTATAAAAATTTGGTTCTTCATTTGATAGGATTTGGTTATAAATATGGAATTCCTTATGAAGCAAGCTTTTTATTTGACGCAAGATTTTTACCCAATCCTTATTTTATCCCTTCTTTAAAACCTTTGAGCGGTAAAGATAAAGAAGTTAAAGATTACTTACTAAATTTTTCTGAAACTTTAAAATTTGTAGAATATCTGGAATCCTTTTTAGAATGGCTGATTCCTTTTTATTATAAAGATAATAGACAGTATTTAACTATAGGTATTGGTTGTACTGGGGGGAGACATAGATCTCCAGCTATTATAGAAATTTTAGCCCAAAGATTAAAAGAAAAACATCCAGAGATAGAAATAGTTAAAACTTATAGAGATATAGAAAAGGATGTACCTCATTCATGAAGCAGAAGAAAGGGATTTACAAATTATTTCAGAATTGGAAAAAGATTTATTTTTCGAAGAAAAATGGTCTTATTTTCAAATTTTAAAAGAATTTAAAAATGAAATTTCAAAAATTTGGGTTTTAAAAGAGAAAGAGAAGATAATCGGGTATCTTATTTTTAGAGAAATTAAACCTGAAATTGAAGTTTTTAAAATTGGAGTAAAAAAGGAATATCAAAGAAAAGGGTTAGGCACCAAACTAATGCAAAAATTAATAGAATTTGCTAAAGAAAAAAATATAAGTAAAATATTTTTAGAAGTAAAAGCTTCAAATCTATCTGCCTATAATTTTTATAAAAAATTGGGATTTAAAGAAACTTATAGAAGAAAAAATTATTACTATAATGAAGAAGCAATTATAATGGTAAAAGAAATTTAAAAGTTAAAGGATTATGTTAAGGGTAGGAATTAATGGATTTGGTAGAATTGGTAGAACCATCTTAAGAGCAAAACTTAAATATCCTGAATTTAAAAATTTTGATGTAGTAGCTATTAATGATCTTTCTTCTCCAGAGATGTTAGCTTATTTGTTTAAATATGATTCGGTGTTTGGAAAGTTAGCTTATCAAATAGAAGTAGAAAAGGAATATGTAAAAATAGGAGATAAAAGAATAAGAATATTTCAAGAACCTGATCCAGAAAAAATTCCTTGGGATGAAGAAAAAATAGATTATGTAATAGAGGCCACAGGAAGATTTACCGATGGGTCCTTAGCAAGAAAACACCTTCTTAAAGGTGTTAAAAGGGTAATTGTCACAGCCCCTGCTATAAATGAGGATATTACCATAGTTATGGGAACAAATGAGGAAAAATATGATCCCTTCAAGCATTATATTATTTCCACATCTTCATGTATTTCTAACGCTGCTACTCCTATATTAAATCTTTTAATGAAATACTATGAAATAGAAAAATGTTATTTAAGTAGTATCCATGCTTATACTAACACCCAAAGGCTTCTTGATATGGTTCATCCTAATGATTTTAGAAGAGCAAGAGCAGCTCCATTAAATATGGTTCCTGTAAATATAGATTTTGAAACCATAGTAAAGGTTTTACCCACCCTTAGAGGAAAGATTGAAGGTATTTGTATAAGAGTTCCTGTTCCTGATGTATCCTTAAATGATTTTGTTATTTTAATAAAAGGAGAAACTACTCCTGCAGAAATAAATAAACTTTTTAAGGAAAATCAAAACAAATATTTAGGTTATACTGAAGAACCTGTAGTTTCTTCAGACATTATCGGAGAGTCGTATAGTACTATTATTGATGGATTTAATACCAGGGTGATAGATAAAAATTTAATAAAATTATTAGCTTGGTATGATAATGAATGGGGTTATTCAGTAAGAGTTCTTGATTTGATAAATTATATAAGTGAAAGAGAAGTTTAAATATATGAGTAACAGATTTACTTCTAAACTCTATTAATTAATTTAAGTCATACTTTTGTAGAAGAAGTTAAGTATAAATCTCAATATAACCCCTTAAGCAGAAATAAAAGATTCAAGGATATTAGTTGACCTTTGATATTTTATTTAGAGTTTTTGGTGAGGAAGAAGGAAGATACCTATGCTTTGCTCTTTCAAAAATATTAAAATTAATTCCCTTCTAAGGATTTCAATTTTTCCTGACCTTTTTCCTCTGTGTTACTTTTATTTTAACTCCAATAGCTTGGTCACCTTGTTTTATTAATTTAATATGAACATAATATTGTGCAGCAAAATATTAGTAACCAAAGTATGAATAAAGGAAAAGCAAGTATTTTTTTGCTCATTTTACCTCATAAACTTATAATTTTTATTTATTCTCTCAAAGTAACTATGCATAATATCTGAGGATAAAGTATAAAAAGATATAATTAGAAAATTTTTTAACAATATGATTTTCCCTTGACATTTAATTAAACTTAATCTTTAATTTAAAGGAGATATATGATAAAATTATAATTATTACGTAGGAGGAGGCGGATAAATGAAAAAATTAGGTATAAATGGTTTGGGAAGAATAGGTAAATTAACGCTTTGGCATCATGTAGCAAGAAAATATTTTGATGAAATTATAGTAAATGTAGGAAGGGAGGTAGGAACCTCTTTTTCTGATGTGGCAAGCTATATAGAAAAGGATAGTACTTATGGATGGTTGCAAGTATATCTTTATGGACATAAAGGAAAAAGAGTGATTGAAAATTTAGATGAAAAAGAAGGTACTATGTATGTAGATGGAGTTAAAGTAAAAATTTTGAGAAAAACAAGAAATCCAAAAGAGATTAATTGGAGAGAGGAAGGGGTAAAACTTGTAGTAGAATGCTCTGGAAAATTTAGAGATCCCAATATAGATCCAGAGGATCCTAAAGGTTCAGTTAGAGGACATCTTTTAGCTGGAGCTGAAAAAGTTATAGTTTCCGCACCATTTAAAATAAAAGATAAAGAAAAGGGAATTCCAGAGGATGCAGTAACTATTGTTTATGGTATTAATGAAGAGGTTTACCAACCTAACAAACATAATATTATTTCTTCAGCCTCTTGTACAACTACTTGTTTAGCTTATATGGTTAAACCTTTACTTGACTATTTTGGTTCAGATAGAATACTCTCAGCCTCCATGGTTACAATTCATGCTGTTACAAGTTCACAGGTAGTTTTAGATAGGCTTCCTAAGGAAGGAAAAGGAGATTTAAGAAGAATGAGAAGTGTTTTTAATAATATTATTTTAACTACTACTGGTGCAGCTGAAGCCTTAGGGCTTGTTATACCTGAGATGCGAAAAATTGGATTTATGGCTAAAAGTGTAAGAGTACCTACAACTACAGGAAGTCTCATTATTTTAACAATAAATATTCAAAATGAAAGCTTAGAAAGTCCTATTACCAGAGATTTAATAAATAAAATATATAAAGAAGTAGCAAACACAAAATATAAAGATTATCTTATATTTACTATGGAACAAAATGTTTCCTCAGATATTATAGGTTATCCCAGAGCAGCGGCTATTATTGAAGGAGTTGAAACTCACACTTGTACAGCTTTAGCTAAGGTAGATATTGATAAAACCTTTCCTATCACTCAAGTGGTAATTTACGGATGGTATGATAATGAGTTAGGATCTTATACTAATCTAATGGGTGATTTAACTGTGTTTATTGCTGAGAAGATGATATAATTTATGAAAAGAAGAAGGGGAAGAGAAATAGCACTTCAGGTCCTTTATCAAAAAGAAGCAGCTCAAATATCCATTAATGAAGCTCTCAGTAATTATGAAAAATATTTCAGTGTAGAAGATGGTGAAATGTTACAATTTGCTCAGGAATTAGTACTTGGAGTAGAGGAAAATTTAGAATTTATAGATAATATAATTAAAAAATATACCCCTTCTTGGCCCTTAGAAAGATTAAATCTTACAGATAAAAACATCCTTAGACTTGCAATCTATGAAATGTTTTTTAGACCAGATATTCCAGAGGTTGTTTCTATAAATGAAGCTATAGAACTTGCCAAACTTTATGGAACTGATGATTCTCCAGCTTTTATAAATGGAGTTTTAGATAATGTTTACAAAAGGGAAATCAAAAGGAAGTCTGAAGATCATTAAGATATGAAAAAATTTAAAATCATTACCATAGATGGTCCTGCATCTTCAGGTAAAACAACCGTAGCTAAAATGATTGCTCAAAAATTAAATATTCCTTTGTTAGAATCAGGAACTTTATATAGATTTGTAACTTATCTTTTAATAAAATCAGAAAAATCAATCCAAATTTATATGGAAAATGAAAAAGCATTAATTAATTTTTTGAAAGAAACTTTTAAAAAAGTAAAAATAGAACTAACACCAGAGGGGACATTTATTTATTGGAATGGAAAATTGATAAAAGAAGAACTGAGAGAAAAAGAAGTAGAAAATTTAGTTTCTCAAGTTTCTATCAATAAAAAAATTAGAGAATTTTTAACTGAATTTATGAGAGAGCTTGGTAAAAAAGTTAATTTAATTACTGAAGGAAGAGATATGGGTAGTTTTGTTTTTCCCTATGCAGATATAAAAATATTTTTAACTGCTGATGAGAAAATAAGAGCGAAAAGAAGGTTTAAGGAAAAAGTAGAAAAAGGAGTTTATAAGAATAAAAATTTATATGAAGAAGTTTTTAGTAATATAAAACTTAGAGATAAAATGGATAGTCAAAGAGAGATAGCTCCTTTAATTATTCCTCAAGGAGCTTATATTATAGATACTTCCCATTTAACTCCAGAAGAAGTTTTAAATGAAATTTTAAAAATTATTGAATAAGTTTAAAAGAATATGAAAAATGAAGTTTTAAGTTTGGAAGAATTTATAAAAAGAGAAAAGGCTAAGGCGAAAAAACTTAAGAATACAAGATGGTGGAGGAAACAGTTAGAAAGGGGAATATGTTATTACTGCGGAAAAAAAGTTAAACCTGAAGAACTTACTATGGATCATAAAATTCCTTTATCTCGAGGTGGAACCTCAGAGAGAATTAATATAGTTCCAGCATGTAAAGAGTGTAATAACAAAAAGAAATATTTACTTCCTTGGGAATGGGAGGAATATTTAAAAAGCTTAAAAAGTGAAAATAGGGGGTAATTGATGTGCGGTATTATAGGATACATAGGAGAGAGACAGATTTTGCCTGTTCTTTTGGAAGGTTTAAGAAGATTAGAATATAGAGGATATGACTCTGCTGGGGTGGTATTTTTAGAGGATAAAAGAATAAATATAATAAAAGTAAAGGGAAGAGTATTTGATTTAGAAGAAAAGATTTTTAATAACCTCCCCCAAAAACCTAAAGCTCCAGGGCTTGGACATACTCGTTGGGCTACTCATGGAGAACCATCTGATGAAAATGCTCATCCTCATATTGATTGTAAAGGCTTTCTTGCTGTGGTACATAATGGAATTATTGAAAATTATTATGAATTAAAAAAGGAGCTTCAAGAGAAGGGACATAAATTTAATTCAGCAACAGATACAGAGGTAATAGTTCATTTAGTAGAAGATTATATAAATCAAGGATTAGATCTAAAAACAGCTTTTTTTTCAGCTTTAAAAAGACTAAAAGGAGCCTATGCAATTGGTCTTATTTCTAAGGAAAATCCTAATCTTATAATGGTTGCTCGTAATCTTAGTCCTGTAGTTATAGGATTAGGAGATGGAGAAAACTTCTTAGCTTCAGATATTCCTGCTCTTCTTTCCTTTACTAAAAAGGTTTTATTTTTAAATGATGGGGAGGTAGCTATATTATTTAAAGATAAAGTAAAAATTTTTGATTTAGAAGGAAATGAGATAGAAAGAACTCCTACAATTATTTCTTGGGACCTTGCTTCTGCAGAAAAAGGAGGGTTCCCGCATTTTCTTTTAAAGGAAATTTATGAAGAACCAGAAGCTATAAAACATACACTTTTAGGTAGAGTGGATTTAGATAGGGAAGAGATAGACTTTTCAAAAGAAGGGCTTGAAAAGGAATTTTTTGAGAATATAGAAAAAATTTTTATAGTTGCTTGCGGAACATCTTATCATGCTGGATTGGTAGCTAAACATTTAATAGAAAAAAATTTAAAAATTCCAGTAGAAGTTGATCTTGCTTCTGAATTCCGTTACAGATTTCCTTTAATAAATTCTAAAACTTTATTTATTGCTGTTTCCCAATCAGGAGAAACTGCTGATACCTTAGCAGGTTTAAGACTTGCTAAACAACTTGGTGCTAAGATTTTATCTATTTGTAATGTCTTAGGAAGTACTATTGCCAGAGAAAGTGATATAGTTCTTTATACTCAGGCAGGACCTGAAATTAGTGTAGCTTCTACAAAAGCATTTATAACTCAGGTATTAATTTTTATTCTTTTAACTTTTTATTTAAAAAAATTATTTTATAAAGAAAATGAAAAAAAAGAAAAAATAAAAGCTTTGATAAAGCTTCCTCAAATTCTTGAAAAATTTGTGAAAGAAGTTCATTTAGAAGTCAAAAAAATAGCCAAAAAATGGTATAATGTAGAAAATTGTCTTTATTTAGGAAGAAATATTTTATATCCCATAGCACTTGAAGGAGCTCTTAAATTAAAAGAAATTTCTTATATTCATGCGGAGGGTTATGCTGCAGGAGAAATGAAACATGGTCCTATAGCTTTGATAGAAGAGAATTTTCCAACCGTTGTTCTTGCTGCCAAAGAAACTGGAGTAATTTATGAAAAAACACTTGCCAATGCTGAAGAAGTAAGATCAAGAAGAGGTCCTATTATAGCTTTTGTTTCAGAGAATTCAGAAGAATTTAAAAAACTATCTGAAGATTTAATAGAAATTCCTTTAACCTTTTATGAGTTCTTACCTATATTTTATGTAATTCCTTTACAGCTCTTTGCTTATGAAATGGCAGTTTTAAGAGGATGTGATATAGATAAACCTCGTAACCTTGCAAAAAGTGTAACTGTAGAGTAGGAGGTAGATTATGGAATGTAGAAGGGAGGAAAATTTAAAAAGATGTAATTGTACCTATGAACCTTGTCCAAAAAAGGGCATGTGTTGTGAATGTTTACATTATCATTTAAAAATGAGACAATTGCCTGCTTGCTGCTTTCCTCCTGAATATGAAAAAACATATAATAGAAGTTTTGAACTATTTGTTAAATTAGTTCAACAAGGGAAAATATAAATGAAAAGTGAAACTTTAGCTAAAACAATTGTAAATCTTTTAGAATCAAAGAAAGCTGAAGAAATAACTTTAATAGATGTAAGAAAGAAGGTAGATTATGCAGATTTTTTTGTAATTTGTAGTTCCCGTTCTACAAAACATACTCAAGGAATTTGCGAATTTATTTACTTAGAACTAGGAAAATTAGGTATTAAACCACTTGGTATAGAAGGTTTGGAACTGGGACAATGGATTGTAATAGATTATGAAACAGTAATACTTCATATATTCTATGAACCCATTAGAAAAATTTATGCTCTTGAGGAACTATGGGGAGATTTTCCTCTTCGGAAAAAACAGAAGAATCTTCAAGCTTTTCTCTCTCAAGAATAGTTAACCAATTTTCTATAGCTTCTATAAGTAAATCTAAATTAGTCCCATCTTTAGCAGAAATAGGAATAGCATTGTATTTGGAAATTAAATTTTTTAACCAGAGGGGTGAAAAATTTTCTTTATTTTCAAGAAGGTCTATCTTATTAAATACCAAAATTTTGGGTATATGTAAAAGATTCATCTCTTCAAGAATTTGTTCAACTACCTTTATATGATTTTCAAAATCAGGATGGGAAATATCAATTATATGTAAAAGAATATCAGCAGAGTAAAGTTCTTCTAAGGTTGCTTTAAAAGCTTTTTTAAGATCCTCAGGTAAATCTCTTATAAATCCTACTGTATCTGTAAGAAGAAATAATTTTTCTTTTTTTGTTTTTATCAATTTTGTAATGGGATCTAAGGTAGCAAAAAGTTTGTCTTCTGCAAGATATTCGGTTTTAGCCAAAGTATTAAGTAAGGTAGTTTTCCCAGCATTTGTATAACCAATAAGAGACACTACTTTAAAATTGAGTTTTTTTCTTCTTTTTCTTCTTAATTCTCTTTCTTGTGAAATCTTATTTAACTCCCTTTCCAATTTTGCAATTTTATCTTTTATTCTTCTTCTATCTATTTCTAATTTAGTTTCTCCAGGACCTCTTCCTCCTATCCCCCCTGTTAAACGGGAAAAGGCATCATCTTTAGCTCTGAGACGGGGTAAAGCATATTTTAGCTGAGCAATTTCAACTTGAATTTTTCCCTCTCTTGAGGATGCCCTTTGAGCAAAAATATCAAGAATTAATTGAGTTCTATCTATAACTCTTAAATCTGTAAGTTCAGTTAGAGCCCTTATTTGAGAAGGGGTAAGTTCTCTATCAAATATAAGTAAATTAGCTCTATTTCTCATAGCTAAAATCATAACCTCAATAAGTTTTCCTTTTCCTATAACATATTTTGGATCAGGAGAGATTCTTTTTTGAACAATCTTTCCTACTACACTAACTCCTGCAGTTCTTGCAAGTTCTTCAAGTTCTTCCATTTTTTCTTCTAAATACATATCCTTAAGTTCTTTAACAAAAATAAGAAGTGCCCGATCTTTATTTTCATCGATTTCTTTAAGGGGTTTGATTCTGTCTAATTCGTCTTCCAAGTTTTTAATAAGGTCTAAAAAATTCTCTTTAAGTTCCCATACATAACAGGGCTTTAAAAAATAAAAGAATTTTTCTTCTTGATCAAGAAGGGTCCCTTTAAAAAATTCAGGATCGGGTAATATGTGAGCGATATAAATTTTCTCAGGTTCTCCATCTGGTTTCACTTCTAAGGCACCTATCAAATCTAATCTTAAAAGTGCTAAATCAAGAAGATCATCTTGATCAAGACCTGAGGTTTTATTTTTATTTTGTTGATTAATTAGATGAGTATGAATAAGCCTTAAACCCTTTAATCTTGCTATATGATCGCGGTAACCTTTGAGCTCTGGGATCTCAATTCGATTAAAAGTTCCCACTATTACATAATCAATTTCTCCTTTTCTATTTATAAGAATTCCTACCTGACGATTTATTTCTGCAGAAATTTGAGAAATTTCCTTAGCTAATTCATGAGTAACAATAGAAGTAGGAGGAATTTTACGCCTATATAGCTTTTCTAATTTCTTTAACTCACTTGGTTTTAAACCTATAGTATTTCCAAAAACTTGAGAGCCCATTTACCTCCTAAAAAAGTTTTTTATAAATAAAATAATAAAATAAATTTTAATTATTACAAGGGTTGAAATTTTTTAATATCCTTAAATTTTTCAACAAGTAAAAATATAGCTACCCCAAAAGCTACAGCTACATTAAGAGATTCTTTTTCACCATAAAGGGGTATTTCTAAAATTAGATCCCCTTCAGAAAATACTTCCTCGTCAACTCCAGTGACTTCATTTCCTATTACTAAAGCTAAAGGAAAATCTTCTTTTTTTAATTTTTGTATAGGTATGCTTTTTTCTGTAATTTCAAGAATGGCAATTTTAAACCCTTCCTTTTTAAGATTCTTTATGGCATCAAGAGTATGAAGAAAGTAATTCCAGGGAACAAGATTTGTAGTCCCAAGAGCTGTTTTTTCTAACTTTGGATGTGGTGGACGTGGTGTTATTCCGCATAGAATAAGTTTTGAAATATAAGCACATTCAGCAGTGCGAAACATGGAACCAACATTATAAGCGCTTCTTATATTATCAAGAATCGCCACAATAGGGAATCTTTCAGGGGGACGGTTTTTTCTCCATTTTTTTAAAATTTCTTCTCCTTCAAGCTTTTTATAATTCATGAAGATCTAAAGCTTATTTTTGCTATAATTATAATTTAATTTTGTAGTAAAATAAATACATGAAAATTGATTATCCCTTTAATTTTGAAAAAATAAAAGCTACTTTTTTAAAAAGAATTAATCGTTTTGTAGTCAAAATAAAAATAAAAGAAAAAGAGGAATTAGCCTATCTTCCTAATCCAGGAAGACTTTGGGAACTTTTATTACCTGGAAAATCCCTTTTAGTTTTTAAAAATAAGAATACCTCCAAACTTCCTTATACTATTTTAGCCTGTGAAAAAGATTCTAATTATATTCTCCTTCATACTCATTTAACTAATAAAATTATTAAAAAACTTATTGAAGAAGAAAGAATTCATTTCTGGAAGGACTACAAAGTTTTAAGAGAGGAAGCAAGGTTTGATTCCTCAAGATTTGATCTCATTTTAGAAAATAAACGGACTTTTAGAAAATTGGTTTTAGAAATCAAAACTTGCACACTCTTTGGTAAAGAAATAGCCATGTTTCCTGATGCAGAAACTAAAAGAGGAACAGGACATATCTTAAAATTAGCTGAACTTGGAGAAAAAAATCTTAAAGGGGGTATTCTTTTTGTTATTATGAATCCAGAAATAAAATATTTTTTACCTGCCTATCATATTGATTATCAATTTTCTAAAGTATTAATTGAAGCAAAAGATAAAATAGAAATAAGGGCTATTGCTTTGAAATGGGATGAGAGCTTTACTTATGTAAAAGAGGTAAAGGAGCTTCAAATACCCTTTGATTTTTTGGGGAAAATAGAGGATAAAGGGATATATCTTTTAGTTTTTAAAATAAAAAATAAAGAAAAGCTAAAAATTGGAAATCTGGGAGAAAGGATTTTTAAAAAAGGATTTTATGTTTATGTGGGTTCTGCTATGAATAGCCTAAGTAAGAGGATTAATCGCCATCTTAGAAAAAATAAAAAATTAAAATGGCATATAGATTATTTACTTCAAAAAGGTGAAAATTTAAAAGCTATTCCTATAAGAAGTTTTGAAAAAAGGGAATGTGAAATTGCTAAAGAGCTTTCTTTAATTTCTCAAAAAATAATTCCTGATTTTGGAGCTTCAGATTGCAAATGTAATTCTCATCTTTTTTATTTTTCTTATAATCCTCTTGAAAAAGAAGAATTTCAAAAACTAATTATTGAATATAGAATAGATAAAATTAATCATGTTTTTACCAAAAATTAAAATTAAAACAGGTAAAAGAGGGATTATATTTTTTACTTTGCCTGAATGGAACCACGCAAAAGAAAAAATTCTTACAGGAAAAAAGGTAAGTTTTTTAAATTTACAAATTAAATACAATGAAAAATCTCTTATTTTAGGTCCTGTGATAGGAGCTTCCTTTTTAAGTATAATTTTAGAAGTTTTAAAATCTTTGGGAATAGAAGAAATTATTGGGGTAGGGTGGGCTGGAAAATTAAGTTTTAAAGTAAATAGAGGTGATCTTTTTTTACCATTTAAGGCTTATGCTAAGGAAGGAGTAAGTAAATTTTATATCCCTAAAAAAAGGGTTTTTAATCCTGATAGAGCTCTTTTTAAAAAAATAGAAAAAGAAATAATAAAGAGAGGTATATCCTTTAAAAAAGGAAGCATCATTTCTGTTGATGCACCTTTTGTTTTTGAAAGAAAAAAGAATCTTTTAGAAAAATGGAAAAATAAGATAGAGGCTCTTGATATGGAAACTTCAGCTTTATTTTCCATTGGTAAGTCTTTACAAATAAAAGTTATGGCTTTACATTTTATAATTGATGAAGTTGGAAAAATTTTTAAGAAAAGACCTGAAGAGGAAATTAAAATTAAAAGGCAAAAAGTTTTTGAAATACTAAAAGATTTTTTGGATTATAAAGTATGAGTATTAAAAACAAAAAAAGGAATCCCTTTGAAATTTTTGGACTCTCTCCTCAGATTGTTAAGGAACTTAATGAGGAAGTTTTATTTAAACTAATAAAAGCTATTTACAAAGTTTTTCAATTAACCTATCATCCTGATAAAGGAGGAGACCCTAAAAAGGCTTTAGAAATTAATCTTGCTTTTGAAAATCTCAATTTAGAAAAAAATCCAGAGAATTTTAGAAATTATCGGAAAAAATATATAGAAAGGCTCTCCAGAAAAACTTTACAAAAGGAATTAGAAGAATTAAAAGCCCAAAATAGAAAGCTAAACTTTTATAACGAACTTTTAAAAGAAAAACTCTGGCAATATTTAGAAAATGGTTTTGAATTTTTGAGAAAAATTTTTGAAGAGGGTAATGGTTTAAAACTTAGAATTTTTGATATAGTTACTTATATGAACTTTTCAGGTTTTAGGAACACAAAAAAACAGATGTTTTTTAAAGATCTTATTTTAACAAAAAATTTTATCTTAAAAAGAAGAGCTTACGAAAAATATTATATAAAATTTTTAAATTATAAATATATTGGTTGTATAAAAAGAGAATATTTAGAGCCATGGTTATTGTTAGAAAGAGAATTTAAAGATGAAACCCCAAGCTTTAAAAATTTTATTTCTAAAGAAGCATTTATAAAAGAATGCCTTGTGTTTTTAGAAGCAGAGATCAAATCTAATTCTTATATATTTTTTTATGATTCTGAAGATTTTCAGAGGGTTTTTTTAGAAGGAGTGGTAATAGATTTTGAAAAATTAAAAGAGGATGAGTTTTTTGATATTCTTAAAAATAAAACTATTAATTTGGAAAAAAGAGCTGAAACTTTAAACAATTTTAATAGAGAAATTAGTGAATTTTAATGTAATAGATGGATATTTCCTATAGAAATCCTTTTTAAACCAGTTTTTTTAGCCATTTCGTAACATCGATAAGCTAAATCTTTAGAAGTTAAAGGTAAATCTCTCATATAAAAATGTGGATAAAAGGCAAGTAATCTATAAGGGATTTCAGGATTTAGATTAGCTATAAATTTAGCAATTCCCTCAATCTCTTTTTCATCTATGTATCCTGGAACAAGAAGAGTGCTTGCAATTAATAAAGGCACTTTTGGTCTTTCTTTTATATATTGAGAAACAAAGGCAAAGTTTTCAAGAATCTTTTTGTTTGATATACCAGTTAAAGCAATATGTAAATTTTCATTCCAAGCTTTTAAATCAAATTTTATACAACCACCAGAAATTAATGAAAGTTCAATAACTTTTTTAAGCATATTTTTGTTCATAAGACCATTAGTTTCCCAACAAATTCTAAGGATTTTATTTTTTTTATTTTCTAAAGCCTTTTCAGAGGCTTTAATAGCAAAGGGAAGTTGTGGAGAGGGGTCTCCTCCAAAATAACAGATACAAGCAACTTTTGGGGTTAAAGCATTTAAAAATTCTTCTATTGATTTAGTTTCAGGTTTTAAGGTAAGATCTCTAAAATGCCAGTTTTGACAAAAGAGACAATCAAGGCTACAGGCATGGAAAAAAACAGCTAAATTATAATAGCCATATTCAGCTCCTGGTTTATATGCAAATTCAGGATATCCACATCCTGTTCCTGCTGGGCAAACCCAATCTGCCACACAATTAGTAGGTAAAGGGTCAAGATACCAAGAAACCTTAGCCTCTTTATAAGTTGGTCCTATTAGTTTTCCTTTTATATTTTTCCTTAATCCACAAAAACCAAAGTTATTTTCAGGGATTTTACATTCATTACCACAAATTTTGCATTTTATACCCTCTTCCGCAGAAGGAGGGGAAGAAGGAAGATTAAAGGGTTTTCTACTTTCTTGATGAGCCTTTTCTATAAAAGGTTTGGTTTTTTCTGGAAAGTTTCTTAAACAATCTATGCAAACTTCTAAAAGCTTAGAAATAATAGATTTTTCTTCTTTGCATATCTTACAAATCATTTTATATAAATTCCTAAACCTTTTAAATAAAAAGTTTCTTCAACAAAAGGATTAATTGGATGATCAGGTGCCTGAAATCCATGAAAAATAATAGTTCCATCTTTATTTAGTTTCTTTAAACTATTTTTAACCATCTCTTTCATTTTTTCAAGCTTTAAAAAATAGGAACAAGAGAAGGCAAATAAAAACCCTTTTTCTAAAGCTTTACTTCCTAAAAAATAAAGATTTTCATATTTTTTTTCTCCTGCTTTTACATCTCTAAAAGTTTTTATAAAGGCAGGGGGATCAAGAATAAGAAGTTCTGACTTAGGAGGATTTTTAAGAATTTGTAAAACATCACCCTGTATAGTTATTATTTTATCTTTCCACCCATTAATTTTAGCTATCTCTTCAGCTAAACCTAAGGCAAAATCTGATCTATCAATAAGATAAGCTATTTTAGCTTCGCCTTTTAAAGCATAGAAAGAAAAAGTTCCTATATAAGAGAATCCATCTAAAACTACCAAATCTTTAGCTATATTTTTGATAAATCTTCTATTTTCTCTTTGATCCAAAAAGAAACCAGATTTTTGCCCTTTTAAAACAGGAATTAGGAATTTTATTTCATCCATTTTAGTTAAAATTATTTCTTCTGTTTCACCATAAGCTATTTCTACATAAAGCTCAAGGTCTTCTTCTAATCTTTTAGAAGAATCATTTTTTAAAACTATAGCTTTGAAATCAAAAAGTTTTTTAAGAGCGGTTATTATAAAATCCTTTAATTTTTCCATTCCCAGAGTCTGTATTTGAACAACCGCTATATTTTCATAAATATCTATAATAAGCCCGGGTAAAAAATCTCCTTCAGAAAAAATGAGTCTGAAACAACTTTCCTTTGGATAAAAATATTTTCTTAATTCCAAAGCTTTGGAAAATTTTTTTAGGAAAAATTCTTCATCGATAGCTATAGCTTCTTTTGTAAGTAATTTTAAAGAATAATAAATTTTTGGATTAAAATATCCACGTCCAAGAAAAAAGTTATCTTCAGAAGTTACATCTACTATAGAGCCTGCTGGAATTTCATTTTTAATTTTTTCAAATTGAAAAATTTCTTGAGAAGAAAACCACAAATAATTTTCTAAATATTTCTTTACACCTCTTTTATTAAGTTTGATAATTGGATATTTCATAGGGTTTATATATTTCTAATTTTATAGCTTTAGTAGGGCATATTTTAAGACAATTTAAACATCTTATACATTCTATAGAGTTAATTTCTTCAGGAAGACATAAATTTACAGGACAAACCTTTTCACAAACCTTACAAGAATTACAATCACTTTTAATTAAGGAAAGTCTCAAAACCCCTATTTTATTAAACAATCCATATATAAGCCCAAGAGGGCAGAGATTTTTACAGAAAAATCTAAAATTTACTAAACACAAAATTAAAATTAAAACCAAAATAAAAGTTTTTAGATAAAAAACAAAACCTGTAAGGAAAAACAATGAGGGATGAAGCAAAAGATTAAAATATCCAGCTTCTATAGTTCCTGCGGGACAAATATATTTGCAAAACCATAAGATTCCATAACCAATTTCATTTAATATAAAAAGAGGTAAAAGGATTACAAAAAAAATTAGAAATATAAATTTTAAATAGCTTTCTATATGTAGAGGGAAATTGATTTTTCTTTTTATAAATGGTATTTTATATATAAGGTCTTGTAAAAATCCAAAAGGACAAAGCCAACCACATATAAATCTTCCCAAGAAAAGCCCAAAAAATAAAAAAAAACCGAGAATATATAAAAAGGAGCCTATTAAAATTTGCCAAGAAAGAATTCTTACAGAAATAAAAAAATTTTGCAAAATTCCTAAGGGGCAAGTAAATAAACTGGCAGGACAGGAGTGGCAATTTAGTCCAGGTCCGCATAAATTTTTAAGAAATCCGTTATAAATATTAGAGTTTGCTAAAAATCCCACATAACCATTATGAATGAAGGTTGAAACTAACTGAAACCATTTTCTTTTCATTCCTCTAATCCCATACAGGAAAGACAAAGAGTTACCGCTCTTTCTTTTATGAAGTTATTCCCTCCCAACATTATACCCAAGAAAAAGCAAATAAACATGAGAATCCATAGAAAGAAAATAAATTTTTTCATTTAATTAAGTTTTTGTTTTATATAATCTGCAAGTTCTTTAGCTATTTCTTCTATAAGTTCTTTTTTATCTCCTTCAATCATAATTCTGTATTTAGGTTCAGTTCCAGATGGTCTTATTATAATTCTTCCCTTTTTTCCTATTTTAGATTTGGCTAATTTTATCTTTTCTTTAAGTCCCTCAATTTCTTCTACAGGTTTTTTCTCTTTAACTTTTACATTTATCATTACTTGAGGAAATTTTTCAAAAAGAGGAATAAGTTCTGAAAGAGGTTTCTCTTTTTCTTTTATTAAAGAAATAAGTCTTATTCCTGTAAGAAGTCCATCCCCAGTAGTTGCTTTATCAAGAAAAATGATATGTCCCGAGGTTTCTCCTCCCAAAATACTACCTAATTCTTTCATTTTCATAAGCACATATCTATCCCCTACAGAAGTTCTGACAAATGATATACCTTGCTTTTCTAAAAATTTTTCCAACCCTAAATTATTCATTATAGTTCCAACAACGGTATTACTTGAAAGAAAGCCCTTATTTTTGAAATCAAGAGCAAAAAGAGCTAATATATCATCTCCATCTATTAAATTCCCTTTTTCATCAATTACTACAATTCTATCCCCATCCCCGTCAAGCGCTATTCCGAGGTGGGCTTTATTTTGCATAACTAATTCTTTTACTTTTTCAGGATATAAGGCTCCGCAATTTTCATTTATATTTATTCCATTAGGACTACATCCTATAGGAATAACCTCTGCTCCAAGTTCTTCTAAAATTTGAGGTCCTATTTGATAAGCAGCCCCATTTGCACAATCTATGGCAACTTTTAATCCCTCAAAATTTAAATGAGGAGGAACTACTGATTTTAAATGCACTGCATACCTTCCAGGGGCATCTTTAATTCTATATGCTTTACCAAGTTCACTTTTTAAGCACCTCTTAGTAGAAAAGGCTTCATCAAAAATAAGGTTTTCTATTTTTTCTTCTAATTCGTCTGGAAGTTTATAGCCATTTTTGTCAAAAATTTTTATTCCATTATCATAATAGGGATTATGAGAGGCTGAAATCATTACTCCTGCATCAGCTCTCATATCTTTAGTTAAAAAAGCTACTGCTGGGGTAGGTAAAGGTCCCACTAAAAAGGTTGATACTCCCATTGAACAAAGTCCTGCAACCAAAGAAGATTCAAATATGTATCCAGAGAGGCGGGTATCCTTTCCAATAAGGACTTTACTAAAATAGATATTGTGATTTTTGAATAAGTAACCTATAGCTCTTCCCACTTGTAAAGCTATTTCAGGAAGCATAGGAAATACATTTGCTTCACCCCTTATTCCATCAGTTCCAAACAATTTCTTTTTCATAGAATACCTCCTTATTCGCGATAGATGATTTTTATCTTCTCAGGATATACAGATATTACACCAGGGGGTATAACTAAATCAGCATTTACTTCTTTTTTTATTTTTAGTTTTAAAATATCTAAGGGTTGAGTGGTTACATAATAAGTATTAACCAAAACTTCTACCGGAGCTTTAATAGTTACATAGGAAGGTTTTATTATAAGCTTAAATCTTTTGGGAAAATTTCCTTCTGTTTCATAAACTGGTTTTACAGGAACTCTTTTGACAGCTAATTTTTTTATTACTAAGGTTATTAAATCAGGTTTAAGTTCTTTTATTTTTAAATCTGAGGGGAGATTTAATTTTTCTATAGGCACTCTTATTTGATGAACTCCTGGTGGATATTTTGATATATCTATTTCTAATTTTAAGTTATTAGAGGGGAAATTTCTCAAGATTCTTCTTGTTGCTTCAACTTTTAAAACAACTTCAGAAGGGCTTATTTCTACTAAATAATTGGGATTAAAATTTTCCCTAAAGATAGGAATTTCAAGATCTTTTTCAACAGGTTTCCCTAAAACAACAAAATACCAGAGGATAATAGCTAAAAAAAAGGAAATAATTTTTAATTTATGTTCCCTTTTGAATTTCATAACCTATTCTTACCCACCAGGGAGCTTTAGATTCAAACCCTAAAAGTTGAGAGAGCATTTTTCTTAAAGTTGCAGGAGTGATATCTCTTATTATTTTACCACTAACTGCTAAGGAAATATAACCTGTTTCTTCTGAAACCACTATAGATACTGCATCTGTGATTTCAGTAATTCCTATAGCTGCTCTATGTCTTGTTCCTAAATCCTTTGCTATATCTGGATTAGTAGAAAGGGGCAAAATAACTCCAGCAGCAAGAATTTTTCCTTTACTAATTATAACTGCTCCATCATGTAAAGGACTTTTGGGATTAAAAATACTGATTAAAAGTTCTTTAGTTACTTTTGAATCAATTGTAGTTGCACCTTCTAAAAAATCCTTGAGACTAATTTCTCTTTCCAAAGCAATAAGAGCACCTATTCTTTTTTCTGCCAAAGTTGTAATAGCTTTAACAATTTCTTCTATCTCATAGGAAAATTCAGTTTGGATTTTTAAGAAAGTGGGTTTTCCAATTTGAGCAAGAGCTCTCCTTATATCATCCTGAAATATAATAATAATCAGAATAAATATGGAAGACATAAAAGTATTTAAAATCCAATTTAAAGTTAAAAGCTGAAGCACATCTGAGACAAGATACATTAAAACTATTATAGTTAACCCTGCAGCCATTTGAAAAGCTCTACTTCCTTGAATTAAAAGAAAAATTCTATATATTATAAAAGTTACAATAGCTATATCCAAAATATCTTTAAGGGTTAAAGCTTTAAAGATTTCCCATACTTTTTCCAAATAGGGATTCAAAGTAAGCTCCTTAATTTTCCATTAAAAATTTAAAAGTAGTTAGTGCATCCTTATTAATATCTACCTTATGAACCCTTAAAAACTGTACCCCCTTTAAATAGGCAAAAAGAGAAACCCCTACAGTTCCTCCATCTCTATAAGCTGGAGGTTTTTTAATAATTTCTCCTATAAAACTTTTTCTTGAATGTCCTATCATAAGAGGGCGATTAAGTTCTTTAAAGGAATCAAGATTTTTAAGAATTTGTAAATTATGACTGAAAGTTTTTCCAAATCCTATACCAGGATCAATTATTATATTTTCAAAGGGAACCCCTCTTTTTACCAAAAATTCAATTCTTTCTTTTAAAAATTCTTTAATTTCTTTAACTACATCCCTGTAAGTGGGATTTATTTGCATTGTTTTTGGATTACCCTGCATATGCATAATTATAACAGGGCAACCAAAATCTTTTACCACCTCAATCATTTTTGGATCGAAACGCAAAGCACTTATATCATTAACTATATTTGCCCCCGCTTTCAGGGCTTCTTCAGCTACCTTACTTTTGTATGTATCTATAGAAATAATAGCTTCTGGGAACTCACTTTTAATAGCCTTAATTACTGGTATTACCCTTTTTAATTCCTCTTCTTCAGAGATAGAATCAGAAAAAGGGCGGGTTGATTCACCTCCTATATCAATAATCTCTGCACCCTCTTCTAAAAGTTCTCCAGCTCTTTTTAAAGCAGATTCCATATTTAAGTATTTACCTCCGTCTGAAAAAGAATCGGGAGTGATATTTAATATTCCTACAAAATAAGGTAAATTTTTCCAGTCTAAAATTTTAGAACCTAAGGTTAAAGGCGAAAACATAAAAAATTAATTTCCTTCAAGGATTAACTTAAATCTATCTGCATCTATAGTTTCTTCCTCTAATAAGGTTTGAGCAATTTTGTGAAGTTTATTTAAGTATTGAATTAATATAGTTTTAGCTTTTTCATAACAACTTAGTACAATATTTTTTATTTCTTCATCTATTATACGAGCAGTTTCTTCTGAAAAGTCTTTAATTTGGAACATTTCTTTACCTAAGAAAATATGTTCTTCACTTCTTCCTAAGGTTATAGGACCTAATTTTTTACTCATTCCCCAGTTACATACCATTTTTCTTGCAATTTGAGTAGCCTTTTTTAGATCATCTTGGGCACCACTACTTATTTTATTAAAAACTATTTCTTCGCTAACTCTTCCTCCAAGAAGAACTGTAATCTTTTTTAGCAAATATTCTTCTGTATAAATGTGTCTATCATCCAAAGGTAATTGCTGAGTAACTCCCAAAGCTTGTCCTCTTGGAATTATACTTATTTTATGGACAGGGTCAGGATCTGGGAGATAATAAGCTACTAAAGCATGTCCTGCTTCATGATAGGCTATAATTTTCCTCTCTTCTTCGTTTAAAATAACTCCCTTTCTTTCTTTCCCAATAAGAATTTTATCTTTTGCTTCCTCCAGATCTTCAATTCCTATTTTCTCTTTACCTTTTTTGGCAGCAATTAAGGCAGCTTCATTAAGCATATTTTCTAAATCAGCCCCTGTAAAACCGGGTGTACCTTTAGCTATAGATTTAAAATCAATAGATTCATCTACTTTAAACTTTTTAGCATAAAGTCTTAAAATAGCCTCCCTTCCATTAACATCTGGAGGTGGGACAAATACTTGTCTATCAAATCTTCCAGGTCTTAAAAGCGCAGGATCTAAAATATCTGGTCTATTTGTAGCAGCTAAGACAACGATACCTTCTCCTGTATCAAAACCATCCATTTCAACTAACAATTGATTTAAAGTCTGTTCTCTTTCATCATGCCCTCCACCAAGTCCAGCTCCTCTTTGTCTTCCTACTGCGTCAATTTCATCAATAAAAACAATACAGGGAGAATTTGCCTTTGCTTGAGAAAATAGATCTCTTACACGTGCAGCTCCTACTCCCACAAACATTTCAACAAAATCAGAACCACTTATACTGAAAAAAGGTACCCCTGCTTCTCCAGCAATAGCCTTTGCAAGAAGAGTTTTTCCTGTTCCAGGAGGTCCTACCAGTAAAATTCCTTTTGGTATACGAGCACCCAATTTGGTAAATTTTTGAGGATTTTTGAGAAATTCAACTATATCCTGAAGTTCTTCTTTAACTTCTTCTATTCCCGCTACATCATTAAAGGTAACCTTGGTATTCCCTTCTTTAATTAATTTAGCTCTACTTTTTATAAAAGAAAAAGGTTTATTAGTAGGTTGTAATTGTTTTAAAAAAAGAATCCATAGTATAATTAATATTAAAAAAGGAAGCCAAGAAATAAGGAAAGAAGTAATCCAGCTATTTTGATTTTCAGGTTTAGCAACAATTTTTATATTTTTTTTCTTTAAAAGAGGTATCAATTCGGTATCATCCGGAGCATAAGTTACTATCTGGTCACCTGAGGAAAGCTTTCCTGTAATTTTTTTGCCTTCTATAGTTACTTCTTTAATTTGGTCATTATTTACTTTTTCTAAAAATTCAGAGTAACTTACATTATTAGTATTAAGAGCAGGATAAAACCCCTTTTCTGAAAAAAAGAAGTTATAAAAAATTAAAACTAAAACACTTATAACTATCCAAATAGCAAGGGTTTTACTAAAATTTTTCATGAAACTATTAAACCTCCTTAATTTATTCTAAAAATAAATTTATTACAAGTTTTTGTAAAATCAACAAAAGAAAAATTAATTAATTTGTAAAATTATAAGTTCCTTTGTTTTCTCAGTTATTTCGTATTCAGGATGAATATATAGGTTCCACACCCCCACAATTTCTTTTTCTCTTTCTATAAGTAATATATCTTCTCTTAAATAATGGGGAATTTTTTTTTCTAAGAAAAATTTTTTTAGTTTTTTATGCCCAAGAGAAGGAATATATATTTTATCTCCTGGTTTTTTTCTTCTTACCATAAAAGGAAAGGTAAGCCTTTCAGCAGGAAAAGACATGCTATTTTCTGGTTTTATAAAATCTTTGGTAAAGGGGGTTTTAAAAACTTTAAGTATCCGATGGTTAGGTAAAAGATATTCTCCTTCTTTTGAGACGATAAATTCAAAATAAGGAAAAGAAAAGAGCTTTTTAGTAAAAATTATATAGCCTGGTCCTCTATAAGCTAAAAAATTTCCTGGCAAATATATGGGTCCTTTAGTCTTTTTAGTTATTAAATTTTCCAAACTTTCAAGATGTGGATAAGTTATCCTAAATAAAGGAATTTTTGCCTCCTTAAAAGCAAGAAAATATATTCTTCTTCTTAAAACAGGATGGATTTGTTTTAATTCATGAAGTTTTAAAGCTACCTCTCCTTCCAGGTAAAATTTTATTTCCTCAAATTTACTTTTAGCAAGTTCCTCAATAAGTTCTTCTTCCTCAGCTATCAAAAAAGCAGTTTTCCTTATATTTTCTTTAATCCTTTTATTGAAATTATTTTCTAAAAAGGGAATTAAAATGTGCCTTATTTTATTTCTCAAAAATCTTAAATCTTTATTTGTTTCATCTTCTCTCCAGGTTAGACTTCTTTCTAAAGCAAATTTTTTAATTTCTTCTTTAGTAACAAATAAAAGGGGTCTTACAATTAGATCCTCTCTTTTAATTGGGATACCAGCAAGTCCTCTTTTTCCTGTTCCTTTAATAATTTTCATAAAAATTTCTTCTGCAAGGTCATCTAAATGATGGGCAAGGGCTATTTTTTGAAAGTCATATTTCTTAGCTAAATAATACCAGAGGTTATATCTTAATTCTCTTCCTGCCATTTCTAAGCTTAAGCCTTCTCTTTTAGCATAAGCTGGAACTGAAGAAGCAGTATAAAAAAAAGGAATTTTCCTTTCCTTACAAAGTTGATATACAAAAAGAGCATCCTTATAGGAATCTTTACGGATTTTATGATCATAATGAGATACAAAAAGACTTAAATTATATTCTTTTTTTAAAAGGTATAAAGTTTCTAAAAGGACAACCGAATCAAGCCCTCCTGAAATCCCAAGAAGGACTCTATCACCTTTTTGAAGTAACTGAAATTTTTCTATATACCTTTTAACTAATTGAATAAACATTTTTAAGCAAGAAAACTAAGAATCTCTTTTGCATTTTCTGGATTTTTTTGCGAAGAAATTTTGGCAAGTTGAGAAAGTTTAGAAGAAACTTTAGAAGGAAGGGGAAGAGGAGAATAATTTAAGAAATATAAGTTTAAAGGTTTAGGAATTGGTATTTTAAGCTTTTCCACAAGATCTTTTATGATTTTTTCTTTATTTTCAATTCCCCCTATTTCTGTTTCTGAAATTTCAAGCCTTTCAAAAAAACCTAAAATATAGGAAAGATCAAAGGATTTATGGAAATTTTCAGTTTCTTCTTTTAAGATATTATAAGTTTTTTCAACCCTTTTATACTCTTTCAAATAATTGTTTAAAATGTTATGGAGGCGTTTATATATATTGTAAAAAAGCTTTATAAATTTTCCTTTAAGAGTAAATCCAAAAGGAGAAAATATATTACTAAAAAGTCTTTTTTTTAGTTCACCCTCAGATAATTTATAAGTATTTTCATATAGTTCTAAACTTTTTTCACAACTCATTTTAAGAGGGAATGAAGTTAGATTTTCAAATTCTTTTATTAAATTTTCATCTTTATCAAGTATAAAATATATCCTCCAAGCATTATTAAAAATTCTTTTTTGGATTTTTTTAAGATTTTCTAAAAGACCTTCATAATTTTTCCATTCCTCTTCTAAATATAATTTTTCTGAAAAATAATTCTCTACAATCTCTCTTTTTATCTCTGAGGTTAAACTTTCTAAAAAATCTTCCCAGTTTTTTTCCATAAGCTTTAATCTTTAAAATTTAGTTTATCAGCTTCTAAATAAAATGTAAGGGGACCTGATTTGTCTTCATTTAAAGTATAAGTAACATCTGTAATACCAAGAGTAACACCAGCATAGGCTTTATCAAGAAATTTAATAGTTCTTGATTTATATTCGGCAATCAATTTTCTTAAATTACTTATCTCTTCTTTTAAATTTTCTAAAGCATTATAACATTTTTCAGCCTCTTCTTCTAATTTTGATAAAATCTTTTCTTTTTGTTCGCTTAATTTTCCATATTTTTTCAATTTTTTGCCTAATTTTATACCTTGTTCAAGTTTTTCTAAAACTTCTTTTATTTTAATTTCTTCTTTTAAAGCCTTTTTATAAGGTTCTATGAGCTCAGGGTTATACCCTGCAAATATTTTAGTAGGGGTATGAGAAACGTTACCCAAAATTTTAGCTTCAATATTCCCACTACATTTTATTTCTCCTCCATAAATAATTCCCTTTCCTGAAGTAGCGATAATATTTCCATAAACAATACATTTTGAGAATATAAGATAATTGGTAATGGTAAGGTTACCTTCTATTTCTATTATAGCAAATTCAACCGCCTTAATCTGGGCATTACCCTTTACTTTTACTCGAGTTTCCTCCCCTCTTATAATTCCTTGACAAATAAAAGATCCTTTAACATCTATATAAACTTTATTTTCTGTAGCACCTTGTAATTCAAGTTCTCCCTCACATATTACTTTGAATCCAAATTTTATATCTCCTTGTATAATAAACTTCTTACCTGTAAAATATACATTTCCTGTTGAGAAGTCTACATCCCCTTTAAGAGTATATTCTGGATATACTTCAATTATATCCTTTTCAATTACTACCACTCCACTTTCCTTAGCTTTAATCAAGCTATCCTTTTCATCTATATAAAAATTATTTCCAAGCGTAAAAGGAGGTTTTTCAGATAGAGGAGGTGGTTCAATGGGGTCTCCCCATATATTAGTTCCGGGTGTTCCTGGAATTGAGGGATACCACCTTCCTATAGGTTCTCCACTCTTAACACATATTATACTTTGACAAAGATCTCTTAAATTTTCTGCTTCCTCTTCAGAAATTTCTCTACATCTCTCTTCTAAGCCTTTATCTTTTTTTAAAAGAGGCAAAAACTTTTCAAAAAGTTCTATTTTTTCTGGAATAGGATTTTTTGGGGCTATCCCTTTAGCAACAATTAACATATTATCAACAAAGTCTGGATCCTCTAAAACCCCTATAATTTTATTTTTTTTTAATTGAGCACTTATCTTTTCCCATTTTTCCCTTAAAGAATTTATTATTACAGGATTTTTGGGATCTACTTCTAAATAAAGATACATATCATCAGAAGAAACCTTTATCAAAAATTCATCAATAAATATTCCTTCTTGTTTAGCCTGGATTCTATCTATCATTTTTTAACTTTTCTCCAGGTCTTTTCTTCACCCTTTAAGAGCCTTTTAATATTATCTTTATGTTTTATCCATATTAAAATAGCTAAAAAAAAGCTACATATACTATATTCGGAAGAATAATTCATAAGAAAAATATTTAAAGGAAGTAAAGCAGTAGCTAAAAGAGATCCTACAGAAACATAATTAGATATAAAAACAGCTACAAAAAAAATTATTAAAGAAATGAGCATTGCCTTAGGAGCAAGCACTAAAAATACTCCAATAGTGGTTGCTACACCTTTTCCTCCTTTAAATTTGAGAAAAATAGAAAAAAGATGTCCTAATACAGCGAAAAAGGCTGTGCCTGCTAAGACTAATTCTTTAGGATAGGGGATTTTTTCTAAAAATAGGTAAGCAATAAAGAGAGCAAAAATTCCTTTTAAGGAATCACCTAAAAAAGTAATGATACCCCATTTTTTTCCTAAAAGTCTTGCTACATTGGTAGCCCCTGGATTTTTGCTTCCCTCTTTTCTTGGGTCTACTCCTTGAGGTAAAGAAACAAGAAGAGCAAAAGGGATAGAGCCTAAAAGATA
>Ga0080004_1138763_pt1 | contig 38812 bp, 42 predicted proteins | sample WasSprMetagenome_FD_69207 | JGI IMG/M metagenome (GOLD analysis project Ga0080004, IMG submission 69207) | Sulfidic aquatic microbial communities from Washburn Spring, Yellowstone National Park, USA - WS (SPADES assembly) (version 2) | ecosystem: Environmental > Aquatic > Thermal springs > Hot...
CGTTGTCAGGAAAAATAATGTAACAAATAATTTAGAGGGAATACACGTAGAGTCAGAATGCAATGTTATTTCAAGAAATTATATAGCAGACAACCTTGTTGGAATTTACCTTTATTTTACATCCAGCAACATTATAATTGAAAATAACATAACGGCAAATCGTGCTGGAATACTTTTTGAATATGCCTACAATAATGTTATTTACCATAACAACTTTATAGGAAACGTTCCCGAGCAAGTGAACACCTCTCCGGCACAACCTAATACTTGGGATGATGGCTATCCTTCTGGTGGAAACTATTGGAGCAATTATACCGGAATTGATGAGTACAGCGGGCCTTCTCAAAATGAAACTGGTAGCGACGGAATAGGAGATACACCTTATGTAATAGATGAAAATAACACTGATCGATATCCCCTGATGGCTCCATTTTCATAATTTTGATGCATTTAGGTGCCCGCTCCTATAACATATTGCCGTCAGCAATTCTGCATTTTGCTTTAAAATTTACTTTATGCGAAAAACTTTTTAAGCTTCCATCTTAGCGTTTGCCCATACGAGTGAATTCAAATGAGCGCCGATAAAATAAGATACGATGTTCAAGAATAATACGTGGAGCCTGCCCGCAGAAAAGGCGAAAAACACTAACAATACGAGCCGGAGATATTCATCTGAATTGGAGCTCAAATATCTTCAACCTCTAGTCTGCGAAACATACCGAAGCAAAAATCACAACAGCAATGCAACATTTAACTAATGAAATGAGCACTGAGAGAATGTTCGTCAACGGATACAAAAAAACATTTGGTACACCTATCGCTTACTTTAATAAACTTCTGGTTCTATTATTAAGCAAGATTAAGCTAACTAATAACTTCTTCCACAACAATGTAGGAATATCCGCCAACCATCACACCTAAAATTACCAGAGTTTGTTTAAGGCTTTCGTTTATTCGATATTTTCCTTTTTTTAATGGCAAGTTTAAGATTTGGTGCTTGCTCATGTACCGAAACTTAAACATATTTTTTAAGACGCATTTTTAAACTTTCTGAAATATCTAGTTGATTTATCATCTTTTCGATTTCTTCCATATCTAACCTCATTTCTATCGTAAGTCTTCTCATTTGCTCTTCAAAATGTGGTAATAGGTATTTTTCCCTCACTTCCTTGTCCAGCAGAAGTTCCTTAAGTGAAATTCCTTTAAATTTTTGTGCTAGTTTATCTAACGAACCAATAAGTGAATCTAAAGCACACTTGAGTCCAATATGGTATAATTCGCTAAACCGATCGTCGAAAAGATAGGGGAAGAGTATGTTTACATTAAGCATGATCAGCCTAGTTTTATAAATTACGTATCTGGCACCAACCTTTAAAAATACATCGGCTGCACCTTCACCTTTATCGCTCGCATATGCTACAAACAAATTATTTATAAAGTCCTCTACTTGTTTTGGGATCTCAAGAAAACATTTTCTTACAGGTTTCAACATCTCCTCTGCAACGTTGATCACATAACGACCTAATTCGTTACGAACAACTAACCCCTCTTCACAGAGCTCTTTCACCAGCTTGTTCAAAGTGGCTTTAGAGCCAATATTCTTTTTAGATGCAATATCCATGAGCTCCCCGTATCGCAAGCCTCCGAGGTGTTCTACAAGTATCATTAAGATTTTCTGTTTACGGTTTTTAGACTTAGCCATCCCCATCCCAATTAAACTACAATTATACTGCTCGGTTTATTCATCATCCTATACAAGGAAGAATTGCTTATTTAAAAGTTGAAGAAAAACATAAGGAGGGACTGAAAAAATTAAAAATTACGATCAAAAAATTATAGAACTTCTCTCAAAAGCCAATGAGCCACTTGATGTAGAAAACATTCGAGTGAAATGCGAAATAGGACACTGGAACACAGCATTAAACCACTGTCTAGAGCTCATGCTCGAAGGAAAAATAAAAGGAGCGAAAACAAGCAAAGGATGGGTATTCTGGACTTGTCTAAAAACTCAACTTCAACCATGGGAAGAGGCTATAGGAAAATACGAAGACTTAAAAATAAGTGAGAATGACATAACGTTAATATTAACCACGCAAAAAACATTATACTTATCATTTCCCAGAAACTCGCCGGAAGCCCAAATACTAATGCAGACCTTACAAGACATCCCGAGAGGCACAAAGCTATCATTACTGAAAACAGACAAACCTGAAAAGCCTTTACTCATAAGAGCCTTAAAAGAAAATTCAAATGAACTCACCGAGCTAACGAACCCATTAGAAACCGAAATAAAACGAAAGTCCCGAAATTTTACGAAAATAAATCATAACAAAGAAGACCCGAAAAATGAACACAAGAAGCAAGCCCCGACAACTAACCTCGACCGTAAAAGGTTGGGTCTAATATTCGGGTCTTTATTAACTTTTTGAGATTTTGTTAAAAAACGGGACCCGGTTGAGGATATCATGATTTTTGTAAAATTTCGGGGCTTGATTGTTATGGTTGTGGACTTTGGGTCGGAAGTTTGAGCTTAAACGGCTTACTGATTTTCTTGAAGTAGAAACTTGTAATGTTGATATTGGTCAGTTTAGGATTGACTATTTTTTAATCCGTTGCCCGAAATGTAAAAGTGAAAAGGTCATATTGAAAGGATGGCGTAAGAATAAGCGGAAGGGACCAGTGAGGAGATTTTGTTGTAAAATCTGTGGTCATAAATTTTCGCAAAGTATTCATGGACACTTTCCTCTGAAGATTATCGAGTTTATCTTTGATTTAGCTGTTAAAGGTTCAACCCCAGGTGATATTGCCGACTCAATAGCAAAGACTTATTCGATTAATATTTCACGTCAGACCATCATGAATGTTATTGAGAAATATCTTGAGAAATTCTTGGAGTTTGAAGTTAAACTAAGGCACAAACTGGAATCCAAGGAGTGGCAAATTGATGATACTCCTCAAATATTTCCAAAAGATAACAGCAACACTAAAGGCAAAAAATCAAGGTTTATCTGGATTACGAATGTCTTGGCTGTGGATTCACGTTATTGGCTCTCTGCAAATATTTCCAACAATCGCTCTGCTGAAGAATCAAATAAAGCTTTTACAATGGCTGTGAAACGTGCAAAGTATGCACCTATCAAAGTTCGGTGTGATGGTTATGAAGGACATATTAAAGGAATCCGCAGCGCTTATCCATTTATCTATATAGATTCGGCATCTAAAAAGGAGGATTTTGGGCATATTAACTTGATCGAAAGCTTACATAGCTTCATTCGCAGAAAGGGCGTCAAAAAACGTGGAAGATTCCGATCTATTGAAAATCTCCAATGCTTTGTAGAATTGCTTCGCATTTATTATAACTTCTTACATCCTCATAGCGCGTTAGATACAACGCCCGCAGCAAAAGCCGGAATAGCTCCACCTTTTAAATGTTGGGGCGAATTTATACGTTATGTTCATCGGCTTTCAGAATAAGGTCTAACCAGCCCTCATTGTGTTCTGTCAGTCCAGCAGCTACGGCTGGTGTTTTCCCGTTTAAGGCCTTATGCCTCTTTATGAAGTTATAATATATCTCAAAGCCTTTTGCAAAAGTTTTAGCTGTTTCCCCGTTTTGGAAGCGGCACATTGTTTTAACTCGGTTCTTCAATACGCCGTGGAACCTTTCCATCTTGTTGTTAAAACCAACAGTTAATGGTCCTCGAATATGAATAACATCTCCCCTTCCCATCTTTGGGTTAAATTCCTTCTCTATGGCAATTCGATAAGAGTCTAAGCCATCAGAAACAAGCTCTGAAGGGGATTTTTTAGTTGCGTTTAACCCTTTCTGAATTAGCCTTTGGGCTTCTTCAGCTCCTCGTTTGCCGCTGACGTGCAAAGCTAAAAGGTATCTTGTTTCGCTATCTAGAAGTGCCCAAACTACCATATGACGCCCAGACACTTTAATTAAAGTGTCATCCATATGCCATCTTTCTGAAGGGTTTACCCTTAACCCGTCGACGTATTTGTTTACTAATTGGACGTATCTTTTAATCCAGTTGTAGATTGTTCCATGGCTGACTTTTATTCCATACGTTAGCTCTAGATGTTCGGCAAGTTGTCTGAGGCTTACACCTCTGAAATAGAGGTCTAATGCTGATACAATTGCTTCAACCTTGTTTTTCATGCCCTTGAAAGTTGTTCTATATGTAAATTTCACCATACATTTTTTACAGTAATACCTTTGGACTGGACCGCTCTTATTATACCGGTATCCACGTTTAATTATAAACTCTTTTGATTTGCATTTAGGACAGCAGGGTTCTTCATTAATGTGCTTTACCGCGGATGTTATACTCTGAAGTAACAGGTAATACCGGACAGCATGGATGTGCTTGCAAGTTTTCTTATGTTTTAAATAGTCATCGCAGTTGCAAATCCACTTCTTTCTATTCCATGCTACTTTGTAAGACTTACTTGGAGTATGCTGGGAATTGACAATAAAAGTTGTCTGGTCTACTTGTGTAACATTATTATTCATAAGTAGTTCGAGACTTTTCATTTCACGCTTGCTTAATGTCAAGAATCTTCTCCTCCCAATTTTGTAATCCTAATCTCTGAAGTACAGTGATAATTATGGAAGGTAGCGTTTCCAGCAAACCTTTTGAAAATTCTTGAATTGCGATTTGAAGGTCTTCCTGTGTTGGACAGTATTCTTTCTTTAACTGATGATTGCAAATTAAGGGTGAGCATGACAAAAGCCTCTTTCCTCGTAGATAAATCATGGCCGCGAATTCAGCCAGGAGTGGTTTAAGGCTGTCGATGTCGAAAACCAAGATTTGACGCTTCCTTATCCTCCAAATGATAAGAGAACAATTCTTCCCGCAAAGGATATATCGAAAGAGCTGAGAAAAGGACAAAGAATTTCCGGTTTTTATTTCAATAATAAGTTCCTCGGTTTTATGTTTTAGGCTTACCCCGACTTTTGTTATTGCAATGACAATGTCCGCTTTGGCATATTCAAGCTCTTTTTCGGTTGATATCGCAACCGTGTAACCCCATCCCATTTAGAAGCCAATAAAGTCTCTCCACCAGAATATTTACAGCCAACTTATGACATTCTCTATAAAATGCGTCAACAACGTTGGGTAATGGTTTCGTTGAAAGCTTTCGGTATATACATGCAAGACATGTAAACTCGGATAGCACGTCAATAATTGTAGCTTTTCGAAGTCTCCCCCCTTCACTATACAGGTTAAAGCGCTTTGAAATTTCGACACAAATGTTGTCGAGCATACTCTGGAGATTACCCAAACCATTTAAACTATTCAATTCTTTGTCTTTAATCTGCGTGTCAATAATCTGAATTCACTTATTTGTCCGTTTGTCTAATAATAAGACAAACACTTATATAAGCGTTTCGCTTTAAATAAGATTTATAAGTATAACAAGACAATGATTATAGGATAAATCATGGATAAGAAAACGTGGTCCACAAGATTAGATGAAGAAACTGAAAGGCAAGTAAGAGCACTTATTGAAAAGTCTGGGTTAAAGGAAGCAGAAGTCTTACGTAGACTAATTATTATAGGGTTAAAAAAGGTTAAAGAGCCAGAGGACTTGTTAAGAATATAACCAGAATGTAGGATAACTCCGATGGACGTACTATTAGTCGAACCTGGATATAAAAGTATGTATCCACCACTAGCCCTTATGAGAATTTCTACCATGCATAAACAGAAAGGTGATGATGTTGATTTTTACAAAGAAGGAGAAACATGTTACTTTGGACACAAAAATCCTCAGTTAAAAAATAACTACGATATCATCTACATTACGTCCCTTTTTACTTATCATTACGCTCAAGTAGTGCAGTGTATTCTAAAGTTTAAGGCATTATATCCCAACGCGGAAATCAAAGTAGGGGGAGTACTCGCTACACTTCTTCATGAAATGATTGAAAAAGATACTGGTATAAAACCTCATATTGGACTTTTAGAAGAGGCGGAAAAATACCCACCCGATTATTCTCTTTTTCCTGATTTTCCATATTCTATAACATTCACTACACGTGGATGTATTAGGAAATGCAAATATTGTGTGGTTCCAATAATAGAGCCTCGCTATATTGTGCGTGAAAATTGGGAGAAAGATATTAACCTAACATCCAGAAAAATTATTTTCTGGGACAATAATTGGCTCTGCTCTCCGAATCTGCAGCGAGATATTAAGAAATTGAAAATTATAGGGAAGCCTTTCGACTTTAACCAAGGTCTTGATTGCAGAATTTTTGACTCACAGATTGCTAAACTTTTGTCGCAAACGAAGATTCAACCTATAAGGTTTGCTTTTGACAATCCGTCACAGGACGGTTATATCCAAAAGGCTATTCAAATAGCAAAAAGATATGGCTTTCATGATATAAGAGTGTATGTTCTTTACAATTCGCCGGAAAAGTATGATACACCTGAATACTTCTATTATCGAATAAATGAATTGAACAAGCTCGGAGTGGCTGTTTACCCAATGAAATATAGGCCAATCAACAGTATCAAGCCAAATTGGGTTTCCCCATTATGGGATAAAAATATACTTCGCGGAATAAAGTTGGTCCTAGTATTTTTTTATAAAAATGGCATCATTAAAAAGGGAAGAGATGGATTCCTTAAAATGTTTGGTAGAAACCCAGAAGAGTTCCGTGAAAATATGCTGAAATTGAACGCTTACGATAGAGAGTTGTGGAAAAAGAGGAGAAATAAAAATGAGCGAATATAGAATGCTGAAGGAGCTGCTTGGGCTATTTGTGAATGATGTTGAAAAAGGAATAGATCCGAGAAATGCTGGGTGGACTGAAGCACCCAAAAATAATATACAAAAATTAATTGAGATAGGGCTTTGTGAAATAGAAAACAACAAGGTACGTGTTGCTTTTCATCCTTTGCCGAGTGAAGTTATAGAAAAGTTAGATGAGGAGGGCAAATGGTTAGCAGATGTTCATCAAGAGATGGTTAGAGCGACACAAATTCTGAATGAAATTATACAAACAATTAACAATCCTGTTTTTCAGCCAGCAGCAACCTTTCTCGGATGGAAGCGCATGCTATATACTTCTAGCTTTCCTGTAGTTATTGATAGAATATTACAAGAGGGGTTTTCTGCTGACGAATGGGTGCCTTTGGCTAGAAAAGCATCAGGGGCTCTTTCACTCTCAGTTGTAAAGAGATGGTGGAACGAAAATGACGTTTTGTTCGGGCTGAACAAACTTTCTTGCATAGAAGAAGGAGTGCTTGTAAACTTCAACGTTGATAAGGTTGCAAGAATTTTAAAATGGGATATTGTAGCAAGTCTTCTCAATAAAAATGTAGTAATAACATTAGGTCTTCTATGGTTCGCCGATTCCAAAATTAAGGATATATTGTATGCTGAAAGTATGGTTTATATCCAAAGGCATGTTTGGGGGGTGCTTGAGCAGATTATTGGAGAGGTCAGCGGAACTATTAGAACTGAAATCTTTGATACGGTTAAAGCTGTGGAAAATATAACGAGCGAAAAAGATAAAGTAGGTAGAATTTATCCAATAGCATGTTGGAATTTTATTATTCGTCTGCCTTGGTGAGTATTATGAGCGATGAGAGACCGCTCCCAAGATGGAGGCGACCTGACTATAGTACTCTTATTGAAAATGTATATAAAATTGGAACACCCGATTTTGACCCTTTTCCGACAGTTACCGATGTTATGAATGCCGCACATTGTCCGGTCGCGGCAGTTCATAATATTCTGCATGGAAGATAATGCTCTTATTGAAGGGACTGGTGGCGAGATTGGTATGGGAAAACTATTCCATGAGTTTATAGCTCATTTAAAGTCTGAGATTGCTGCAGGAAGAAGGGTCAGGGATGTACCGCAAATAAGGTACATATTCGAAAACTTCGCCAGACACGAAGAAGAAAAAAGAAGAATGCATTGTTGGCAATATTACATTGAACCATGGTGTAGAAGAAAGTTAGATGAAATTTCTTCAATACCTACAAATGCAAATGTGTTTTTTGAAGTAAGCGTAGCTAATCCTTATGTTCCGTTTCTGTTCGAGAGTGGTGAACGTACATATCCTCTTATGGGCAAAATAGACGAAGTAGACATAGAGAACAGAAGACTTATTGAACGCACAACGATGGGAAGACCTGATGATAAGTCTCCTCCTAGATTAAAGGATTTTCAGTTATGGCTTTTATGGAAAACTCTTTGCTCGATTAATAGCGAGAAATATCCTGAAATTTGGAGAAACGTTAATTTCAAAAATTTTACCTTATATATCGAAACACCGTATAGAGACTTTCAAGTTGATACAAATAGGCCAGAGTTTGAAGGGTTAACACATAGGGCTTACGCTTGGATCCATGACATACTTTTTGAAAGAAGAGGTATTCACGAAGCATATGATATGAGAGAATGCACCTTTCACAATAGAATTGAAGATTGTGGGCTTCGGTGGTCTTGTTATGGAAAGAGAAGACCTAGACCATTCAGGACTGTAAGAGACGAAATGCGAAATGAGCTGAGAAGAATGTATGTCCTTTTAGCCTATGAGCTGATATGGTCCAAACATCTTTTTAGGTATCAACTTACAATGCTCGATAAGCCCGCTCTTGAAGAGTTGGGACTGATAACATCTGGAAAGATTCTTTCATATCAAAATGGAAACCTTGAAATAGAATTGGAACCCGAACAAATGGACCGCTTCCTTGCTCAAAGAGCGTCAGGAGAATTAGGTGGTTATTACATTGTTTTCGGCTCATTCTTTGTAGGTATAAAGTTGAAAGGTAATTTTGTAGAACAATCTGGTGAGAACAAGGTATTAATAAATACTGCAAATGTTAGAGTACCCGTTTCAAGTACTGCATTAATAGTACAAACAGACCCAGAAATAACAACATATGTAGATCAGCCATGGTTTTTAACGGAATGGCTTCAGCGTGACCTTTTTTCACTTGAGAACTGGGGATTAGAGAGAGATGACAAAGCAAATAGTAATCCAACAATACGAATGCTAGAAACTATATTTGGGGTAGATTATTTACGGAGAGACGCAGATAATGCTCGCCAATAGAGAGATTATTGAGAATAACGTACAAAGGCTGTGGTCGACCTTTGATGATAACCAAAAAACGGCTGTAAACGCGATTCTTAATCGATGGGATTCTGCAGGCGAAAACTCATTCGTTCTCCCCATAATAGACGGACCACCCGGAACAGGGAAAACGACAGTCGCTGCTGTTGCAATTGCGCGATATCTGCTTGAAAATCCACGAGAACAAGTATTATATATGTGCTACACCAATTTTGCCGCTGATTGTGCGTTAAAAATTCTTAACATGCTCGGGTTTTCAGAGCACCAAGCTATAAGGATTCCCGCAAATCCTCGTGAACGTGGACCTGGTGTATTTGGTTTCAGTGACTTAGAAGATTTAAGTGGTCGAGAAAGGAGGATGCTGGACGAATGTCCTGTTCTTCTTTGTACATTACATCGTGCGGGGAAAGCGTCACAACTTAGAAGAAAAGGTACAAGAGTATTAATAGACGAGTTCAGCCAGGTAAATGTCCCTATGTTTTTCGCTACGATAGAGAGAGTGAAGCACCTGAGTCCAGACTGCTATGCATTACTTGGGGATCCAAAACAATTACCAATGGTCTCTACTCAACCTATACTTTACCAAAATATATGCTCTTATATTATCGGGAGAAAATCAGATTATGAACCATTTAGCTTGATTTTCCAACACAGAATGCACAGTGATATTTGTGCAGCTGTAAATTCGCTTAGAAGAGCTTTAGGTACCTTTGACATACAGACATCTCCTAATGTCCAAAATAGAAATTTGACACATCCCGAGTTTGGATATTTGTATGATGAGGGCATCATATCTGATTCCACTTTACGAGAAATACTTGACCCAAATTATCCATTTGTCATCGTAAATACTGATAACTTGAATGGATATGAAGAAGTAAGCTACAAGGGATCATTAAAGAATACTGCCGAAGCAAATTTGGCTGTAACTATTGCGGAGGCTTTCTATAAGGCTTATAAAAAAGTAAACGGGGAGCCTCTTTTTCCAATGATCCTTTCCCCTTACTCAGCCCAAGTTATCGAAATCGCTCGTAGACTTCCCCCTCTATTACAAGAAAGGTGTTCTACAATTTTTAGAGCGCAAGGTAGGGAGTACCCTTGTGTTATCGTTTCATTTGTAAGGAACAATCCAAACAGATTTATTGGCTTCTTAGATGAACCACAGCTGAGAGCTCAAACATACGTCGCTTGTTCGAGGGCGCAGGGAAAACTTGTTATTTTACTCTCCTTTCGAACATTTTTAAATGCCGGTCATGTTGACTTTGATTACCTTTGTAGAACACAAAGTGCACATGTGGTAGATATATGTTAGACTTCATCATCTATACGCAACCAATAGATAGGGAAACAGTTTTAGTTAAAGATACGTACACGTTAGACGAATTTTGGAACGCGCCAAAGTCGTCGGCGCTTAGAGAGTTAGCCAAAGTTGTAAAGCAAGGTACGCTAAGATTTACGGGAGAAATTGGGGAATACAGATGCTTTCTCTTTGATTGTTATTACCTGGAACGGCACGGTCCAACATTAGTTGATGTACAGAGACCCCTCGAGTTTTGGCAAAGCAAAAAAGGCGCTCTAGTTATCTCTTTTGGTTTTCCCAGAATTGCAGCTCGCGTTGGAGTTGCGTTTCTCTCATTTGCTGTCTTCGGAGACCCTTTGCAAATAGTGCCCTTTCCACTTTCTAAACAAGATTTTCTCAACTTAAAAGCAAAAGTAAAACAGCTCGGAGGGACGTTGACAATAGTTGATATAAGAAAAGCGTCTTGGGGAGGCGGAATTCTTAGACAAATCATGTTAAAGGGTTTAGGTCTTGAAAATATCCCTGGACTTGAAAACGTACTTGAGACATCAGAAAGCATTAAATCGCTTGGTTTTATGTTTCGCAAATTTAGAAGCATAGAAGGAAAATTGTCCTTCAGAGTTACTGATTGGGGAGGCGGCCAGATTTATGCTCCGCCAAATCCGCAACCTCACGAAAGAGCTGAACTCTTTAAGCTTTTAGAGGAGTCTTTACTAGGCATAACCTAAAAATTCTTAGTATTAGCGTATAAGCAAAATGGATCCATTTTTAATCCCCTCGACTTCATTCATGCAATAATGCGCGCGCAAATTGTGGATGCGCTCATCGACTTGCTAACCGCAATCTCGATTGATGGGGCACTTAAGAGGTTGGAATACTATTTTAAGAGATGTAAAACTGTTAAGCTTGGGGGACGTGGAGGGTAATATTTTTGAGGTTCTTACGCAACTGTCTTTGGAAAACGATCTCAGCGAGTTGAACACAAAAAGTTTGCGTGTTGACGAAGACGAGTAGATTGGATGTTTTAATTCGTGCTGTTTCTCCGAACGTGGAGTGGCGAAAAGTCATGCAGGGAATAGCAATAAAACCAGTTAATCAACCTGCCCCTGAAAGGATTGTAAAAGTGCCCGCAAGCATTAGAGATAAGGTTTGGAATAGGCTTCAAAACCCCAAAATAATAGAGGACAAGAATGAGTGGGGAACGGTAAAAAAGCCAATAATTGCGATTTTGCTTGAAATCACAAAGATTATTGCGGAAAATTACGCGGTTAAAGGGCCGCCCCTTCTATCATAACGTTATCCTCTTTGAAGGCCATTGAACCGCTTATCTTATCAAACCTGCAGCGCACCTCATCACCGTAGATGCGTAGTCTTCCCATACCATTACTTGAAACTCACTTTCTATAGCTCATTTTAACACCTCCAAGCTGTTTGTATCTTTATCGTAGCGAAGCAGGGACGGCCCTTTCAGCCTTCGCCTTATTTCATGATATACTGATCTCATTATACGCCAAAACGTCCTCAGAACGAGGTAAATGACGTAAAAAATATAGAAGTCAATAAGGAGGAAGAGTATAAAAAGTAATCCTATGAGTATGAGCATTTTAAGCTTCTACCTCCTTTCTTATAATGTGCCCTCCTTCAGAGTATACTATTGAGCGAGCGCATTCGTTTCGCCATGCATTATAGTGATGTTGCTTCATTAAATTGCCCGCCATTGTTGAAATAGCTTCAGAAACTACTTGACTTTTATGTTGGATTTGTTCATGAAATTTGATTTCTCACTGAACTTTAAAGTTAAAAATATTGTTTTTTTAATTAAATACATGATAGGTCATGTCTGAATGCACCCTCCCAGATTACAGCGCCTTACAAAGAAAGGGTCCAGGTTCAAGGCCTCTTGCAAGGAAAATTTTATGGCATCTTTTGAAAAGTGGTGAGGAGCTCCATGTATTTGAGGATGAAAGTTTGAAGAGACTCTTTCCGGATGGCAAATATAAGAAATCAACAGTGGAGAATAATATACTAGTTTTAGAGAGATACAACTTTATTGTGAAGGAGCGTAGGGGCCCCATTCGTCTCAAGTATAAAACGCCATTATGTTGGCTTGCGAATACGCCAAATGTCCCTTTCGCCTACCTCGGCCTTTTGGGGGAGAGAAAGTATCCAGTTTCAGAAACTGAAACTGCTATTGAACTGCTCAAATCTGACCCAAATGTTGGGGTTAAACCTGAGAAAATAGTTGTTTTAACTTCTAATAAGGTGGTCGGAGAGTGGGAGGGTGGCATTAGCCCAGACCTTAAAATTAGCTGGGAAACAAGGAGTGAAGAAGAACTCAATGACATCGACAAAGTTGAGGAGTTTATTAAGCCTATGATATGTGATTTAATGAGGAATTATATTCTAATAATGGACTTAACATCAGGACCTAGGCCAGCTGGCATAGCCTTCTACGAACTGGCAACTCAATTTAAAGTTCCATTGATCTATGTTTATGAGCCGAAGAAGAAGTTGAAGTGGCTTATCTCAAAGGAGAAGTTGCTGGAGGAGATTGGAGGAGTTTTTTACGTTGAGTCTGAAGAGAGGGTTGAAGAAAGACGCGCCTTTGAAGAGTTTCGGAAAAGGAGAATAGTTTATTGACCATTTAATTGTCAACAGCAACAATGATTCTTTGACCAATTAATTCTAATGCTTCATTCTCCTTTCATTTTACGCTTTTTAAATTCTAGTACTTATGCCAGATTTTTCCTTCATCTAATGTTACGAACGTTGCGTATGGTGTTGATATACGTACTTCGCTGAAGGATCCATTGTAAAAAATTTCTATGTGAAAGTGGTAGGGGTCGTCGCTTTTCCATGTTATATTCCATCCGTATCCACCGTTTGTGCTTTGAAGGATATAATACTTGTATATTTTATGTGGAGAGATTATGATTCCCCCTTCGGTACTTTCAACAAGCATCCAACAGTAATTTCCCATTCTGAAATATTCTGTTATTTTCGCCTTAAAGGGCCATTTCTTGTCAAGTTCCGCTTGAAGAAGCGCCACATCATTTCGGAAATGATAACGTATAAGCTTATCGATGTTCAATAATCCTTCTAATGAGGCTATGTGTATTGGAATTCTCTTTCCATTAGTTAGATTGATTTTTAGGACGGCGTATCCGGAATTTATCGCACTAATGAGACGTGGAAAAACTGTTATAGATTTATTCCCGTAGGTGATCAGGGAGAATAACTTTTCGCCTGGAATGCGGCACTTGCAGACCCATTTTTTATCGACTTCGTTGTATGTAAAAGACTCTTTCTGAAAGGCAAATTTTTCAGTGAATATTAATGAATCGCTCTTATTGAATATTGAGAGTTCACCAGTTCCTGTAGAGGCAATTGATCTGCCTCTAACGTCTATTAGGCTGAATGAAGTCTCTAGGTAGCAATAATACGTATCTGAGTAATATGAGTATGCGGAAAGATGGAAGTCATTTATACAGCTGACATTGGTCTCCTCTAGCTCATTCCAAATCCCGAAAGCTCCAGCTATGATCAAGCCTAAAATTAGGAAAATTATAATGGCAGATAGCATTTTTGCTGCCTGAACTCTAACTTTCGGAGACCGTTGCTGTGTTAATGTTCCACTCGTTTTATCAAAGATGTAGACAATGCTTTTACGGGAAATGGCGGTTCTTGAAATTTCACAACTCAATACTATGAAGAGGGGAATAGTGAATAATGGGGAACCTATTATAGCCTTGTAAAAAAGCGAATTTTGGTATATTTTCCAATAAATGAGGGAACCTAGCCATGTTGCTATGGGTATTGAAGAGAATATGTTGATCAGTGGTATTAAAAGTATTGTAGCGATTGCGGTGATAACGCCTGCTGATACTTCATTAGGCATCACTATAAGTCCGGAATAATATTTGTCGCCGCAAGCCAGGTTTGCTATCATAAACCCTATGAGTAGAGCGGATGAAATATAGATGATTATTCCAATAGCCTTTGATAGCCTTGAGCCTTCGAAAAACCCGTATATCAAAAGTAAGGGGCTAAATAGGATGCACATAAACAGTAAAATGTTTATTACAGCGAAAATATCGGTTAGGAAGGCGAAGGTTGGAAGAATATTTGTTAGTAAAATTAAGGTTAAACCTGCTAATCCCCCAGTTATAAGTGCTTTTCGCTCCCATCTTTCAGGGCTTGGTTCATGCGACAACCTTATCGCCTCAAAATGGCTTAATGCACAGCTTTTGTTTCACCCACATGGAATTTTTCGTACAATTATTTCTGGACGAGCATTTTTCTCGCATTTTCCTATTTCCCTACGTCCTCCCTGGGAATTTTCCGGGAGTCTCAGTTTTTCACTTAATTGGCATCCATGTGCTTCCGGCATACGGTGGTCGTAGCAAAATGTTCTACCGCAGTATCGACATCTGTAGGGTAGGTCTTCAAGGGCTTTTAGACAGTGTTCGCATATGTTTACCTCTAGGCTTGCAATTTTATTCAGTAAAATGTGCTCTCTTCTAATGGCTTTCCCGGTGATTTTCTTGTATAATTGTTGTGCGAATTTAATGGCTAACTCTTCACATTTCTTTGGTGGTAGGCTTGCATCAGTTATAGCCACCTGTATTATCTTATCGTTGATTGGCTGTATTCGCAGGGCCTCATTTGAAACACCTATATCATGTGTTAATTCGTCCGGAACGTTCATTTCAAAGATGGGCTTATCATCATTAAACTTTGGAGGGATTATGGAGCCTTTAGAAGACCACTTTAGCTCAGACATCAGCTTTCTATGGGTTAGATCCATTTCTCTGGCTATTTCAGCGAGAGCTGTTAGAATTTGATTGATCTTAATTTTTTCATCATTGAACTCGATTTGATAGACGTATTTGCTCATTTCAGTTCCCTAATAGAAGAATCTCTAGCACCTTTCTAGCATTATCGGCGAACAAGTTCGCTAAAGTTCTAAATTCAGCGAACTTTAGTTAAATGGCATGGTTCTGCACCTTCAAAATGAAGCTTTACCACTATGATATTTATTCTGTTTTAGTAATTATTCGTTCCACTTTCAATTCTCTTATGAAATTCGGATAACTCCCTCCATGGTAAACATCAAATTGAAGAGTGTTGCGGTTGTAGTCTTGATGAATCATTGAAACAGGGCTGCGCAAAATGTGCCCGTTGGCTTGCAATAATTGCCTTGCAGTCTTCTCGTCCTTTTGAGTCATTGAAACCGACCCCTTTTATGGCTTTTTTGGCTCCTTTAGCGCTTTTAACGTGACTTCCTCCAACCAGTCTTTTCGGCTGTCGGTGAAATGTAGTCTGTCAATGTTGAATAGCCGAAGTGAAAGTTTTGATACCTCATAGGCCTACATCATCGGCTGGAAACGTCCTTAAGATGTCCATAATATTCCAGCCGACTCATGAGTTACCAAACTGGAAATGAAAAACTTGTTGGGACACCTCCTAAAGCTTTTTCCACAATGATTTGGCCACACCCATGCGGTTTGTACGCGCCTACAGCATAATACTCTAAAGCTGCTAGAGCCAAAGCTAACTCTTCGCTGTCTTCGCTGCACTCAAATTGGAATACTGAGCCAGCTGCTGTAGCGGCTTCAGGTCCGCGGCGTTTATTCTCTTTAAGCCTCCAACCGCTGAAAAGCTCACTAGCTACAGCCCAATGTTTCAGCTCAACTCTCGGTAGGGAGGGTTTGCCTTCATGAAAGGCCCAAGAATAAGCCCTTCGTGCAGCTTCAAGTAGACTCGAAGGGTCTAAGGTTTTCCCGTCTAAAATGAGCGGAGAAGCCAGACGTATTCTGAAGCGCTTGGCATCGATGGCGTTGGCGCACTTTTCAAGATCTGATGCGGAGACTGTTTCAAGTTTAAGCTGTTCAACGGTTAGTTTGCCTAGACCTCTGGATTTTGACCCTCCCACGCCCTCATCGGGAAGTGCTCGCTCCATAAGGCTTTTTAGCATACGTGCTTCACTCTCAAAGTTACCATCAACTATAACTTCAATGTGGAAGCGGCTTCCAGGATTAATAAGTTCAAGTGTGTGAAGTGTTCCAGCGGTCTCCCCTCTAACATCGCCAACACTTGCAGCTGAATATTTCTCCCTATCAACAGCCGTTAATGTGATTCTTGAAGTGCCCACTGGAAATCTCTCTAATTGTCCGCACACCTCACAGCGGAAGCCTTGGTATGGCTTAATGGAGCCTTCGCACTCACATGTGCTGGGCGGAGCAAATGAATCAACAACCTTCCTACATTGTGGATTACTGCACTGGTGGAGTGTTTTTGGCGCAGGCCTAAAGAGGCCTCCGCAGCTATAGTGAAGGGGATAGGCGTAGCGGAAGAATGTCTTAGAAGTTTTGCCGAACTCTTCCCCGAAAAGCCTTGTGTATGGGCATTCGTTAAAGAACTCGCACTTCTCATGCTCAATTAGCGGCTTATCCAGCTTGCATGCAGCCTTGATCAGGGCTACGCCTACCGCTCCGCGGAGGACTGATCCAGGAATATATGGACGGGAGCGTTTAATAACGCCTACCCTAGTCCCCAACCCTATATGCAGTGGCGTGACAGCCTTAACTACTCCTGAAAGCCTATAGCAGAAAACAGCCATTAGCCTGCGCCTCTAAATGTCCATCAGCCAGCGCTTCAGCTCCTCACCTTCAAGCACTTTTTCTTCTTCCTCACCTAGGTAGTAACTTGCGGTCCTTATGCAAACCCTGTCTATGCTAATCCGCACCTTGCCAAAACCTCTACTAGAAGAGCCGCCTAAGGCAGAATCTTCAACGGACTTCAAAGCAGCCTTCAACAGCTTGAGCTCATCTTCAGACATGTTCTCGCAGACGATTTCTAAACCAAACTTAACTCCTGCTGGAACCGCTTGTATGGTGTAAAGAGCCCCCTTGGCAATAGTTCCTTTTTCCCTATCAATCGCAATTCCAGTTCTCTCTAGCAATGTTTCAACTTTTGACAATGGATAAGCGTCTCTAAACTTCACTTTGCTGGCAACTGAAAGGTCGCCAGCTGTTCCGAAAATCCTACAGCAGATGCAGAATTCATCAAAGCTTCTCTTTAGTGAGCCACACATGTCCTTAACGTTTGGCGGTTTGCAGACATACATGCCTTTCTGGCGCGCAATCTTTTCAGCCTCCGTCCTCACCCGTCCCTTCAGTGAAGACCCTGGAATATACGGGCGCCCCTCAGGATCCGTAAGCACCGGTAGCTCAACTCCCCCTATCTCCACCTCCGGCCTTCCTGAACCTATATGCAGTGGCGTAACGGCCTCCAGAACTCCTGAAATTATCATTCTTTTTTCCAACTTTTCAAACACCAACAATTCTCACCTCCATTACTTTGATTCGATCCACACCTTCAAATTTAGATTAGAAAAATCCTTCATATTCTTCAAGTTATTTACAATTTCATCGGACAGAACCTTCGGGCTAGTGGACAAATTTTGAACTTTCACATTAATATTTAAATTGCGCCCATAAAGCTTTAGGGAAACGTCTTCTAAACTCATGTTCTTAGCTTCGATAATTCGCCTTATCACCGGCTCTGCGACCATTCTATACTTCATTACAGGCTCTTTCTCGCAATAACCGTAAAGCATCGCTGCATACATCAAAACTCTCACAAAGGAGACCGGATTACCTTCATATTTCTTTAGAAGCTCGAAAGCTTTAGCGAAAGCCATAAAGCCCTTAACGGATCCATTAATAGATCTGTCCATCTGCCTCTTAATATATGCTTCAACGTATGGAAGTTGCCTTTCAGCCATCCTCTTAGCTAGTCTGTAAAGATCTTGAAGTTGTTTGGAGCCCATTCCGGATTCGACAGCCGTCCTTGCTAAACCCTCACCATCTTGCATCAAAATTTTTTCGTCCAACATGCTTAATCACCTTTAAACAAATTGTAGATGAAGAAGGCTTCAAAAAGGAACCCTGTCTTAATATAGGACAAAATTTTCTCTCCAAACGCCCAATCAATTGCCCCTCGACCCATCTGGTACTTAACGAAAGCTTCAGTCCTATATGTTCCTAGGTTTCGTTTTAAATCATTAGCTAAAATGCCTGCAATCTTCCTCAACTGAGATGAGGCAACATCGCTGCGCTGCATAAACTTTGTAATCTCCATAATAGTCTCAAGCTCGCTCCATTTCCAAGACTTTACTTTAGTAAGCTCGCTTAAGGTAACGTCTGAACCGCCTATAACGGCAAATGCAATTCTATCCCTACCATCATCCTTCGCCTTGGAAAGCAAATAACCCGCGGATTCTAAACCCACATAAACGGGCAATTTATAGTGGAATATTGCAACACCAGCTGACATCGTGCATTTCCCAGCCATCGTCTCCCTAAACCTTGAAGCCACGGCGTAAGCAGCTTCAAGTCCCCTTTCGCCGGGTAAGAAGGCTAAAACGTCGTCGCCTCCAGCAAAAATAAGCTTTCCATCGAAAGAACTCACCAATCCATTAAACTCTTTACAAACGTCGTTTAATAAGTCGCTGAGGGTGGAGATTCTCGATGGGGTGCTCGCCTTATTCTGTCTCTTAAAAGTTTCTCCAGATAGAAATCTGCCAACATTATCTCCATCCATACGAACACATGCAACAAAATTTGTTTTCTGTACTAAATCATCTAACCATACACCCTTACCCTCCTCCCTTAAATTATAACAGAACTCGCATAACCGTTCAGGTCTCAGAGAAGCATCTATTGGCAAAAGCCTAAGCTCATCAGCCTTAGCTGCCACAGCTTTACCACAAATGTCGCAAATATCCTTGCTCTCATCGATCTCAATCTTGGGTATGGGGATTCTCTGGCTTTTTTTCAGGCGCATATTCTCCTGGGCTCTTCTCCAAACTTCCCCATAAGTCTCTCTAAACCTTTCACCATTTTCCACCACATAGCTAACAGTTAATGTAACCCTATGCCCCATCTTGTCCTCAAAGGCCCTTTTAGCCTCATCCAGCACCTTTTCAGCCATTTCGGGAGGCGAAATAGCAAGAAAACTTCCTCCACCGGCGTAAAGCAAACATTCGGGACCCAGCAAGAGACTGATAGCTTCGCCAGCTGCTTCAGTAGCTTCCTCTATTCGCTTGCTCCTAGCATTTAAATCAGGCAGTCGAAGTGACTCGTTGATAAAACTTAAAATCCTATCTACATCGCCGCTTAAAAGGGCGAAAGTATAGTGATTTGGGCTGCTACCCCTATACCCACTGTAATATATGCATGTCGCAAAAGCTGCTGTTAGTTTTAAATGATTCCAAAGAGAAACATCGTTTATCGGACTCCTAACATCAGCTGGTATAAACCGCAACTCAGAATCCCTCAAAGTCTCAAATATACGCCTATAAGTTGTGGTAGAGTTTTCATGAAATGCTTCCTCCAGTTTTCTGAGATTCTTCAACAAAGTCTGAGAAACATAAGCTAGCTTCGTAGAATCTATACTACGTCTAACAACATTAGGATTTAAGACATGGGTTAACTCCACGCGCCAAGAAGGAGTATAAGGACACCCCTCAAGAACTTCGGGTTGATCAGCACCGGAAGCCAAGTTATCAGCTAAACAGATGATCTCCTCAACCAAACTTTTTGGGTGATACTCTTCACCATAGGAACCTTCAACATGATGACGCATAGCATGAACTGCCAATTCTTCGCCCAGACACTCCTTTACAAACTTATAGGTATAAAGGACATGTTCAGATAGGGGTTTCCTGTCTGCCCAACAATCTAATTTCCCAATGTCATGAAGGAGCCCACATATTCGAACAATATTAAGTTGATTCAAAGCCCAGTCCTTAAAACTTTTATTTAAACTCATTCAATAAAAATTTAATGGAAATTCAAGCGCTCAAAAAGAACTTATTATCAATGGAGCGTTCCCATTTGTTAAATAATTTTCTGTTCCAGGCCTTATAAAATTAGATATTCTGGCGAAAGTCTCGGAAAGCGTAAGTATGCGAGCTTTTCATCTATTTGCTCTAGGTTTAATTGCATCCAGTTAGCAATAAACTCTTTACACAACTTCAAGGAACCATTCGCTATATCCTTAGTTACTATTTGAAAGCCATGCACTAACAGAAGCCTATTTCGTCGTAACCGCAAATTATCTACATCGAACTTTTTGTCCCTCAGTACATTTACAAGTGGAGACCCGAGAACTTCGAGAATAACGCATAATTCTTCATCCCCAAGCCATAGTGATTCAGGAAGTCTATCTAGCCTTTGAAGAAGGATCTCTTTTTTGCCTGGATATAAACGTTCAAATTCATTCCAATCTATTTTCTCCATTCTTATTTTATACTCTTTTTTAAGGGTTGCAGAGACAGCCATCTCTATGGCTCTATAACATCTTATCAAAGCGTCATCATATCTCTCCATTTCTATTCTTCTTTCAGCGTTACATATCATATCAAGAGCCCCCATATTTGGGTCATGCTCAGGGTTTGGCTTTCCTCGTCTCCCCGTCCTCCCGGGCATCCATAAGCTTAACTTGCGTAAAATTCTTTTACGTTCTTCTAAATTTTTTAGGAACGTATCTGGAAGAAGCTCGAACTTAGAAATATCTTGAATAAGTAAATCCATTCGGCTGAAAACTTCTAGGGCTTTTTCATACATAAATTTGTCCCAATACTTAAATCCTTGAGAAGCTCTCTCCATGAGTTTAAATCGAGGATCGCCCAGTTTACTATAACATTTATTAAAGATGATCTCTGCAGCCTCAAAATGATAATTATTAAAGAGGGATATAGCCTCCTCAACGTCTTCGATCAGAAACTCTTGGAGGGGATTTCTTCTATCTAGTGGGCGCTCGTGCCCGGTAACTACCCTACCATATTGATCTCTTACCTCGCCACCGATATACTTGAAAGGTTCGGTGGCGAAGGCACCTTTACCCGCGGTGAAGTTCCCAAATTTTGTAGCGGCGAGAACAAGTCCAGCGCTCATGGATTTGGTCCCCCCGGTGAAATCTACGCTGATTCTATGATTGGGATATTTTCTCCTAGCATCCATTAGTATTTGATGAGATGTTCTATAACATTCAATTATGTCTTCATGGTTTTTTACTCGCTCTATATGAGATGTCGTTGTAAATGACGGATCCCGAGCATGGGCTTCTTCCAAAATTTTGGCAACTAAGGGTTCCGTTTCTCTGCTACAAATGAAATAACATACCTCAGGTTTGTAAGTTAAGATAGACTTGATTATTGGTTCTGGCGTTCCGCCAACTGTATAGATAAATAAATTTTTTATCTCTTGCAAGGAGGCCCCTTACTCTTATGTTATGATTTTTATGTAACTTAACTTAAAAAGTTAATTGTTTTTAAGGCTAGTTGCAAGCGCACAAATTTCAATGTAAACCGAAAGATAAATAGTGCATGTAAGTTAAAAACTACGAATGAAATTGACTAAGCATGTAAAGCAAGCATCATCAATGGATGTGATTTGATTGGGCAAAATTTACGTGATAAATAGTTTAATAACGCCAATAGATTTTGACAAGTTCTCACGTGTGAAGATAAGTCTGAGAAGAATAGATGTAAAAGCAGCCAAACAAATTCTTTCTGAAGGTTTTGTGAGCGCTGTTGGACATGAAGCTACCGCCCAGCTTCTTTCAAAAGTTTTGGGTATACCCATCCCTACAAATCGAGGTTCGGTCTTTATGGAAAAAGGCGATAAAGCCGTCCATTTCTTTCTGAAGCAGCGTCTACCAGAGGGTGTCGTGCTTGGTAAGAATGAATTGGCTAAACTTGATTATTGGCTAGTATTAAGTGAGGTTGAGGAAACAAAAAGATAGGCGATTTCATGGCTTCTGTTTTGATTTCAACGTGGGGTGACCGAACGAATGGAAAAATGTTACTTATATAATGGATGGGCGACGATACCCTATGCAAACAAAAAGCTCATTACCAGCCATTCTTAACTATGCAAACCCAAAGACTGAAAAGGTGTTCATCATAGTTCTTGATACGGTTATTAAACATCATGTGTCGTCTTACAAAGAATTAAAAGATTCTGTAGTAACCTATTACCAAGAATTCCTGCGTTCCTTGAATTTGGGCTCCGAAATTCCAGTTGAGGTTATAGTTGCTCCTGGTGTTGGAAGGTTTCGGCTTGATGGTGAAAGTTGTGCGGAATTTCTCGGTTTATTAACGGACTATTCGGCTTACGTAGCCTATGAAATTTCTCGCAGCCTTCTCCAAATAGGTGGGGATGAGCTTACAGTTCATTTGGACCTAACGCATGGAATCAATTTTATGCCGTCGTTAACATACGCCGTCATATGTGAAGTTCTCGGAGCAATAGCCATCACGAAGAAAGTGCGACTTAAAGTTTACAATTCAGAGCCTTACATGAAGGGGGTTACTTCCGAGCTTAACATTCACAAAGTCGAGGATAGGCGAATCATGCCAAGCATAAAAAACGAGGCTTTATCATCAATCTGTAGACTCCTTGAACCCGAAGCGGTTCGAGAGGAGGAGAAAGGTAAAGTTAGAAATATACTTTACAGCGTTAAACTTAATGAGTATGAAGTTAAAGAGTTGAACGCTTTTTTAAGCTCGTTAGTCAACGGTCTTCCCTTAGTATACTATGCTTTTTATCCAGATGTTAGTTCGCTGGAAATGTTACTTAACAACGCTGTGAGGTTGTGGGACTCGAATATCAGGATTTACCAAAAAACTACTGACATGATGCATGTAGGAGAACAGAGAACGTCAGAAGCCAGAGTTACCATGAAAAAGATGATTGTTGAAAGAAAAGCCACATTTACAAACGAATTTATTAAATGCGTCACAATATGGAATATTGCAAAAGCTTTGAATCATAAAAGGAAAAATGAAGTCAGTCTGAGCGAACTTAAATGTTTAAAACACGGTGTATTTTCAAAGTGGACGAAACTGAACTCAATGATCAGTTATGATCTTGAGGAAGTAGAGAGGAACGTTCGAAAATGGAGTGGCCTTTTAGACGACTGGAAAATGCTGGGCACTATTGTTCAAGAATTTTATGGACCAGTGAAAGGTGATAAGCTTGCTAGAAACTTTTTAGCTCACTCAAGACTTGAAAACAGTTTGACCTATGTGAAAAGACAGCACAACGAAATATTGTTACGCTATAACTTGAAAAACGATGCGAAAACGATTCTTCAATTGTGCCTTAAAGGACTATACACAAGTAGAGCCTAAAGATCAGTTATTTTCGATTATGCTTATAAGGCTGTTTGCAGAATAGGGATAATCGATGAACCTCTCTAAGACGGGCTTAGAGAAGGGATCATTAGGCGGAAAAAGGCTGAAAACTATACGGTTTCAATGACTCATGAAAAGAAGAGAAAACAGCAATAAGATTTTAAGAATAAAATCTTTCGCTTTTTCTCCTTCGTTTCAATGACTCTTGAAAAGAAGAGAAAACAGCAATTTGTAATATATCACCGTGCCATTTTGGAAGATAAACTCGTTTCAATGACTCTTAGAAAGAAGAGAAAATAGCGGTACACAACTTTGGTAAGTGATTTATATAATTTTGCGGCTTAAAAGAAAATTAGTCACTAATAATTTGTAGAAAAATAATTCAACAAGAAAGTAATGTATTCGCTTATTTTTCGATTTAACTAGTAGATTGCTGGTCTTTTTCTAATTTCAGTAATAGGAGGACCCTTTTCTTCTGGCTGTATACAAAAAACGCCGCCAATCTCCTCCTGTAACTTCTCTTTTGAAATAAGCCACCTCAACCTCTTTTTCGGCTCATAAACATAAATCAACGGAACTTTAAACTGAACCGCCAACTCATAAAAGGCTATGCCAGCCGGTCTGGGACCGGAGGTTAGATCCATTATTAGGATGTAATCCCTCATAAGCTCAACCATTATCGGTCTAATAAGCTCCTCAACTTTATCGATGTCATTAAGTTCCTCCTCGCTTGGTGTTTCCCAACTAATTTTAATCCTTGGGTTTATAGCATTCTTCCATTCACCTACCATTTCCTGTGATGTAACTACAACTACTTTCTCAGGTTTTATCCCAACATTCGGGTCGGATTCCAGCAGCTCAATGGCAGTTTGAGTTTCCGAGACTGAATATTTTCTTTGCCCCAAAAGTCCGATATAAGCGAAGGGGATTTTTGGCGTATTTGCAATAAAGCATAAAGGTGTTCGATATTTTAGCTTAATTGATCCTCTCCCAACTCTCTCGATGAAGTTATATCTTTCCAAAAGGCTTACATTGCTGTTAACTTTAGATTTGAGATTCTTAAGTTTGCCCTCGGGAACGTTGGGAAAGAGAAGCTTCAGAGTGCTTTTAGTAAATAAACCATGAAGCGTTTTTCCGTCTTTCAAAAGTAGACCCAGTATCTTTTTTGCGAGCGGCCTCGAACGTGGTCCCTTTTGTAACAGTGCACTGTAATCAGGGAGTGAAGGTTCGGACACTTTTCTCCTTAAATTAATATTCATACTGATCTATTTTTGGTTTTTCATAGTTCATCGAAAAGGCCCGTTTTTATGAACAAGTGCATAGTTAGAGCCAGATAGTTGTTTAGTGCTATTATCAAGCGGAGATGCAAATGAAAAGTTTGAACGGAATTGAGGTTGTATCCGTCGAAAATCCAATTATTGTAGAATGGCTTGAAGCAGCTCGAAAAATTAGTGGCATGAACATAAACTTGGAAATATGTGAAAACATATTACAATCGCTTAATGGTAAGGCTCTCAGCATATCACCAGTCGCTTTCAAACTGCGAATACACCGTGAAATGGCGAGGCGCCACCTCTTCTATTTGTGGAAGAATGGTTACATCCTCCGAAGCAAATACCCTAAAGAGAAAGAACTCGTCTACATGGTAGGTTCCAGTCCAGTTACAATCCTTTATTATACATACACTGCAAAAAATGGATCAGCTAAGGTGCCGTTTGTAACCTTTAAAGAATGGGTTAACCTTAAAATGGAGGGGAAAATTTAAAATGCTTATCGAGCTCGTCTTAAAGCTTATAACATTATGCTTTACATTGATTGGTTATATAGCATATTATACTCGTAAAGGGTTATTGCTTTTTTTAAAATATGCTTACCGAAAGTTGAAGGAGAGTCGTCGCGGGGCTCCATCCCTGATGCGCTATGATAAAGACACGAACGATTTGGAGGTATTAAAATGAGTTATAGAGAGTGGGTTTCAAACAATGGAATGGGTAGACTCCGCGTTTACAGCGACGATATGCTTTGCAGATTCGATAAGTTGAGCGGCTCAATGGCTTTTAGACAAGAAAATGTCATGATAGAGTACGAAGACTTCCGAACTAATCAAAGAATGACGATAATCGCTGAAAAATGCATTGTATGGGAAGAGGGTAATCAAGTATACTTACAACTTAGAGGTCGAAGGGTAATACACACAGAGTCCTTATCCACGAGACAAACAGCCCCTATCCCAAGGAAAAATCAACGGCCAATCGAAGTTTACAATGAATTTTAAGGGATGAAGTGGATGAGCAGCTTTGAACATCAAAAGGTTCAGGCGAAGGTGATGAGAGGCGAAGGACCATGCGCAAAACCTAATGGTATAGCCTTGTCCAAAACTGTGGCTGAAAAGTTAAGGGTGGAGGTCGGAGATCCAATTCAAGTCACAGGTTCCAAAACAACCGTGGCAGTAGTTGAATCCATAGAAAACATCAAAGAAGCCGTTGTTTACCTCGGCAGAACCACAAGGTCTAACGCGGGCGCCCACTGGGATGAATATGTTCAGCTTTCAAAATTAACGGTTAAAGAAGACGCCAAAAAGGTTGTTGTTGGGCCTCCGGAGGCAGGCTTAACAATGGAGGCTGACGCTGAAGCCCTTAAAGGCATGCTTGTAGGCGTTTATGTTACCGCCGGCGATTTAATAGAGGTTGGAAGGAGAACCTTCAGGCCGATTTTTAGAGGGGAAAACCACGCTAGAGCTTCACGAATTCTGGTTGTGGAAACAAAACCAGTGGGCATTGTCCGCATAGTCCCAGAAACTGAATTTATTGTATTGAAGGAGTTTAAGGAGGCAGGTATTGGGAGACTTTCAGTTACATACGACGACATCGGCGGGCAACGCGAAGTTATAGAGAAGATAAGGGAGATGGTTGAGCTCCCGTTGAGGAATCCTTCCTTGTTTAGGCATTTAGGAGTTGAACCGCCTAAAGGAGTTTTACTGCATGGTCCTCCAGGAACGGGAAAAACCCTTCTGGCTAAGGCTGTCGCGAATGAAAGTGGCGCTTACTTCATCAGTGTTGGTGCATCCCACTTACCGCTTCAGGATGCCGAAAGAAGGCTTAGGGAGATATTTGCGGAGGCTGAGCAGCATGCTCCAAGCGTGATATTCATAGACGAGATAGACACTATTGCACCAAAAAGGGAGGAGGCTCTAAGCCCAGATGAAAGGAGGGTTGTCGGCGTTCTTTTGGAGCTTATGGACGGCATGAAAGGGAGGGGACAAGTTATTGTTATGGCTGCAACAAATAGGCCGCATGCGCTTGATCCGGCTTTGAGGCGTCCAGGCAGGTTTGACAGGGAAATTGAAATTCCACTTCCAAACGAGGATGGAAGGTTTGAGATACTGCAGATACATACGCGTTATATGCCCCTCGACGTGGATGTGGACTTAAAGAAGCTGGCGGAAATTACTACTGGCTATTCTGGGGCGGACATTCAATTTTTATGTAAAGAGGCAGCCATGAGCTGTATAGGAAGATACAGGGGTAAGTTTAAACCTGACGGTTCAATTCCAGAAAGCGACCTTCTAGAAATGAAAGTTAACATGGCGGACTTTATAGAGGCGTCAAAGCGCATAACACCATCGTGTGGGAGGGAATTTATCGTTGAAGTTCCTAAAGTAAGATGGGAAGAGGTTGGCGGTTACAAAGAGCATAAGCTAAAAATTTTGAAAACCGTTTTGATTCCATGGAAGTTTAGGCAAGAAGCAAAGAAGTTTGGGATAAAAATTCCTAAGGGCGTTCTCCTTTATGGGCCTCCAGGCACTGGCAAGACTTACCTTGCTAAGGCTATGGCGAATGAGGCGAAAGTTAACGTTATAGAGGCTAGGGCGTCTGAATTAGGTTCGAAGTACATTTATGACACGGAAAAGAACATTGCCAGACTGTTTGAAACGGCTAGAAAGGCGGCTCCTGTTATTGTTATCATTGACGAGGTGGAGTCTTTAGTTAGGAAGAGGGGTGGCGACCAAACCTCAGCTGGCAAGGCTTATGATAATGCTGTTAACGAGTTGCTGAGGCAAATTGACGGAATCCAAGAGCTCTACGACGTTCTTCTTATATGCACCACCAATAGGCCGGATTTGCTTGACGACGCTTTTCTCAGGTCTGGGCGGGTTGAAGTGCATTTGGAAGTTCCGCCTCCAGATTTTGAGGCTCGAAAGGAAATATTCAAAATACACTTAGGCAAAGTTGAAGCGCCGTTGGATGGGGATATAGATGTTGAAAAGTTGGCGGAGCTTTCAAACGGCTTAAGCGGCGCAGACATCAAGAGCACGGTGGAAAACGCTAAAAGAGAATGGTTTTTCGATTATGTAAACTGGAATGGGAATCCTGAACCAAAAGCGCCTAAGCTTGGAATGAAATATTTTCTTAAGGCTCTTGGGGAGATTAATGGCAAGCGACTGGGGGGTGATGGTGATGCGTCTCTACATGTTTAGGGCCTCTTCGAGTATACCTGTTAAAGGCATTGAAAGGGTTGCGGAGGAAGTCAGTCGCGTTTTCGGTGTGGATTACTCCATTTTTACGGGTCCAGTTTACGGTAGCGTAGACAATGTGACCATGGAGGATTTGTTGAAGGTTTCCGATCGTTTTTTGGATAGGGGTGAGCCTGTTGTGGCAATAGTTTTTACTGAGGAGAGTGTTGACGATAGGGATGTTTTGGGGGAAGCCTCTAAACTTGATCGAGGTGCTTGGGTTAGGTGGAGCGGGGATATTAAGCGTGTTACTGTTACGGTGTTGCATGAGCTTGGGCATTTATGTGACGCCTACCATTGTATTGATGAGTCTTGTGTTATGTTTTATGCTTATCGGGAGCACAGCAAGCTTTCTTTTAATGATCTTTTCTGTGAAAAGTGTAGGTTGACTATTCAGAACAGTTGGGTTTATAATAGGCTTGTTCAGGCTTCGGCTGATAGGGCAAAGAAGCGACAGACGCTTCCGAGAATAGTTGAGTCGACACCTTTAAACATGACAAAGTCTGCTAGAAGCTTTGCCATAGCTCAAGCTGAAACTTCTGTAATAAATGAAGAACCGTCTTATGCGGCTGGAACGCCGTTTCCAGACTGGTCTTTAGCTCTAACCGATAAAGAAGAGTTTATAAGAAAGGTTAGGGAACACTTTGGCTGCGGGAAAAGAACATAGTAAATTTTCGATTATCTTTATAAGGCAGTTTGCAGAACAGCAATAATCGATGAACCTCCCTAAGAAAGGCTTAGGGAAGGGACGAAAAGGCGAAACGAGACTGAAAAGACAACGGATTCAATGACTCCGAAAGGGAAGAGAAAAACAGGCTGGACGGACGCCGGAGTTGAGGAAGAGTCACTACGAGCATTTTCTGCTGTTCATATGGTTGCAAGTTTTGTTGAACAAGTTCGCAGTTAATATGAGATAGATGTTTTGCCTATTTAATTTCTAAAAGGTTGGTGGTGTAGTAATGCCGAACTGTTGTAGTCACCTTTGGGATATACTCGTAATTATAAGCACCGCAGTGTTGATAATAACCTTGTTGTTTCAGGGAGTAATTTCAATGCCGATGGTTCTTATCGCCTTTTTACTAATTGCAGTTGGGTTGGCTCTTGGCGGAATTGCACGCTTCATTGTAAGAGTTGGTATTCCCCTACTATCTCTATTAATTGTTTCAATAACTTTTGGCGGCGGAAACATCAAAAACATAACTGGAATTTTAAGCAGTTTCCTCACTCTCATAATAATGTTGGTGGCATTTTACATAATGTTCCTGCCATTCCGCCGCCACTGGGAACATTCGCCTTAATCGTCTTTCGATTATCTTTATAAAGCAGTTTGCAGAATAGGGATAATCGATGAACCTCTCTAAGATGGGCTTAGAGAAGGGATCGTTAGGCGGAAAAAGGCTGAAAAGGAGTCGGTTTCAATGACTCTTGAAAAGAAGAGAAAACAAAAACGAGAGAGTGTCATTCTCCAATTTCCAAAACCTTTTTCCATGTTTCAATGACTCTTGAAAAGAAGAGAAAACAAAAACTTTGTATGATCTATCTTATCGAGGGGAATTTTCTTTTCAGTTTCAATGACTCCAGAAAGGAAGAGAAAACAGCAACAAATCGGGCGCGTGGTGAGTTCGAGAATTTTTCCTCCAGTTTCAATGACTCCTAAACAGAAGAGAGAACAGGTAATCGATGCATGTGGATTTAGATTCGATAGCAGCAAATTTTAGCATAGAAAGTAAGGCGTAACAATGCACGCGCGTAGTTTATTTCGTTGTTCAATATTTTCCAAATTTTTCTGAACAAGTTCATATATAGGGTAAGAAAGGTGCTTTAGCACATATTTTCTCGAGGATGAAAATGAGCAAAGACACATACCAAATCGAAATCAACGATAAAAAGATTAGAATTAACCAGATATTATCCGCCTTAACAGAAATAGCCAGAGAAATGGACATAAACCATAAGAAATTGATGTCGGAGCTGAAATGGACTTCGAAAAACACAATAAGCTCTCCCCAATTCAGAACTGAAGCACCAATTTTTGAAGCCGAAGCTCCAGCAGAACTCACGAAGGATATAGGCGTTTCAAACGAAATTCTCAGAATAGTTCCAGTAAACGATAAGGCGATACAGATAGTCATAACCGACGCAAGCCTCCCCCCAACGAAATGCGAAGAAATAGCCATCCAATTCGCCCAAAAACTGTACAAAAAAGTGACGGGAAAAACGATCACGAAAGAACAAATTCTACTGAGCAAAATAGCGAGCCTGGAAGGAAACATATGCGAGCATTGCCTAAAACCTCTTAAAGGCTTGCCTTACCAATGCCAAAACTGTGGAAGAACATTCTGCTACGACCACCGCAGACCTGAAACCCACGGATGCCAACCAAACATAAAACTGAAACTTCCAAAAGAAATCCCCTCAAGGCGTGAAAAAACGGAAACCGGCAAGAAAACCACCCAGCCCAAAATCTTTGTACGCAAAATCCCATGCGGGTAGGCGAAAACATGAGCAGCCAAATTGAAAACCAGCCAGTTAACCGAACTCAACTATATATTTTAATGGCAATTGCAAACGGTTGTGAACGTGAAAAAGAGATTCAACGCATAGTCAGACTTACAGCAACCACATTAGAACAGCAAATTCGGGAATTAGAGCTTACGGGGTACATCGAAAAAACAGGGCTAATCTTAAAAAGTTGGAGACTAACCCAGAACGGCTTAGAAGCCCTAAGTGCATACGCAACACAGCTTCCACAAATAAGCACGCAACCTTTCCAGCATAGAAGCGAAACAAAAATCACAACCTCTTTTGGAACAGCCTTTAAAACCGCTTTTGCAGCTACACTCGGAATATTTGCGGGTATAATCGCCGTAGGAGCAATAGCATCCATAATCTACTGGGCAGGATACACCTTTATAATAAAAAACTATGTTCCATCCAGCCTGTTACCATACATACCGCTTGACAATCCACTCGTCGATTTCATATTAGGCCTCGCAACATCAGCCGCCTTATTCCTTCCACTTGGAAATAAATTTGGCGGCGGATTTTTTGGGAGGTGACGGGTTTGTCGCAAGAACAAAACTTGGGAAGACAAGAATGGAGAGCTTTGGCGGCTGGAGGATTTGCTGGGTTAATCCTCATTGTATTAGTAAACATTTTTCCAAATTTTGCCTTCCTCACAGACTTTTTTGCTTCAATTAACATTCTCCTATTTTTATGTGTCCTTTTCAGTCCATTTCTGTTAGTATACGGATTTCTCGACGGGTCAAAGCTATCCGCGGCTGTCGCAGTTATTTTTTACATACTATCTGCTTTACTCGTAGGGTTTATGATAGCCTATTTTGCCCGCGGCGACAACTATTATTCAGGGCTTGTGGTGATTCCTAATGAAATCTCGTATGTTGTCGTCGCCATAATTGCCATACTACTTATAATACCCTTAATCAATTTGTTGTCATCTATACCAATAGGCATATGGTTAGGCTCTCTTTTATATTTTAAAGTATACAAAGCTTCATATTTCTCTAAGACAGTAATAGGTTCGCCATTGTTTATGGTTCCTCTCTTTGTCTGGATTGGATGTGAGATTTTCAGGATAGTTATTTCACGCCGAAGCGTAGCATACATTTTTGATAAGAGGGACGGAACACTAACACAACGGAAAATGCCAAAAGTTAAAGTGCCAGTAAAAAAACTGCTAGTCACAGTTGCGGCCTTTTTGCTGCTCAGTTCAATGATAGCGGCTGGTTTCGGTGTTTGGAACGATTTAGAGGAGGCGAATGTCAGTCACATAAGCGATTTTCAGTTATTCATCTACACATACTATGAAGGCTCATATAGTTATTATCTAAAAGTTTCTTTCAGCCTAGTAAATGTGAGAGGCAAAACAATCCCTACGGAAGGTACAGCTGAACTTTCAATTTACAATAAAAATGGCACTTTGATATTTAACAAACAGTTCGGCTTCTCACAAAAATGCTTCACTTATGAAGAAGCAGGGAAAAAATGGATATGCATACGCTATATTTCAGGCCAAAATTTTCTCTCATCAATTATATCTCAAGCCAAAACAGTGGCAGCGCTTCCCCGTTTAGTCGAATCGATAAATTCTGGGTATGCGTTTCTCGAAGTCAATTTGGATAATGGTAGAAAAATTCTGAACAGTAAAACTCCAATAAGATATTTACTTTACAGTGATATGCTTATGCAGTTCTATTTCCAAAGCGACATAATATTGCTTCAAGCAGAACTTGATAAGCAATGGCCCTTTAAAACCAGCATAAGCAAGTACTTTAAGATGGGAGACTATGCATGGATGGTTGTTGGAAGAATAGGCGGAGAAATAATCTTTTACCCTGGGGAAATATACAACTGGTACATCCTTCAAAGCATCGACGGCGGACAAAAATGGGATATTACATGGAGAGGTGACAATTACCCTACATTTAACATAGAAATTTTAAACGAAAAGGAGGTTCACATAACGACGTCGTACGCAACTTTCATAACCAGAGACGAGGGAAAAACTTGGGAGAAGCTTAACCCAGCCAGTTAAAGTTCAAAAATGTTAAGATGGAGAAGTGTGCCAAACGATTCTCGTATGATATACCATTGCCTCAATTTACAGCGCAAAATGAATGATTTTCGATTATGCTTATAAGGCTGTTTGCAGAATAGGGATAATCGATGAACTCCTCTAAGATGGGCTTAGAGAAGAGATTGTTAGGCGAAAAGAAGCCGAAAAGGCTACGGGTTTCAATGACTCTTAAAAGGAAGAGAAAACAGCAATTCCAAACTCCAGAGCACGTTTCTTTTTCTCGGAGTTGCGTTTCAATGACTCTTAAAAGGAAGAGAAAACAGCAATAAACATGCCAACTAATGTAGCTACCTCTTTCTAATTTTCCTATTTTATTTTAATGACTTCCATCGTCACTAAGCTCGCTGAAGGAAGGAAGTGGCTTGTAAATGCTATTTCACATCATTCCGTTGTTTTATAGCTTCAAAGGCGCTTTGAGATAATAAATGATATAAGGGTTTTAAAAGATAAAAATGAATGTGAAATGGGATTTAGAGAAGGAGAATTAATAGAGCAGCGTCTACTTCAACAGAAACTTTTCAAACGTATGGAATGGTTTAAAGACATAAGCGTTTCCGCACCCTTACTGGAATATCAAATATTCGATAAGAACATACCAATCCTCAACATTGAACACTGTGGAGATCACCAATACCTTTATCGTCTCCCAAAACCGTCCGAAATCGAAAAATTTGCTTACGATTTACATGACCAACTTAGCGATAAACTAAAAAGAAAAATGGATCCAATGGAAATCAAAATAAGCATCGAAACATGGATCAGAGACGCACTTCTGCGTGCGGGAGTATGCAGGCACAATAATTTAGATGAGGATGTTATGCGTTTTATAAAAAATTACGATGATATAATATTGTCTCCCGACACCAACATCCTACTGGACTGCGTCATAACATCAGTGTTATTGCCCAGAATTAAAGAGAAAATAGACGAAGATATAAAGGGATGCCCAAACTGGATTTTAATAGCAATTCCTAATCTCGTTATGAATGAGGTTGAGCGCAAAGCTATACGAAGATACAGGCGAGATGATTTTTCTGCAAAGGTGGGGTGGCCAAGCCTAGATGGCAGAATAGGTCAAAGGGCACTCCAAGAGATTTTAGAACTTGACACAAATATAAACTACAAAGGAGTATCAATAATGACTGTTGGAGAAATCCCACAAGCCTTCGAAAGCTTCAAAGAAGACCAGACAAGATGGGATGCGGAAATAAGGTTTCAAATAAAAGACTTCATTTCACGAATAAGCTTTCACAAAGGAGCATTCTTTTTAACACAAGATAGAATTAACGCGCTGATGGCTCGAGCCGAAGGGATACAATCATTATACCTTCAAAAACCTGAATACGAAGAATTAATTGGAAAAGAAATGCAAAACGAAGATGTGGGACGCGTACTTTACGAATTAGCAGTCACCTTCGGAGAGATAAACATAAAAGGAATCTGCAAATTAAGCATATTCTGGCCAGAAAAACACGTCTCCGACTGGGAAAACTCAAGAGTAATGATAAACAGCACGATGATTTAAACCAACTGTACCTCCAAAACTGTAAAAACTTAAAACAGGATACACTTAATATAATCGGTCGAGGAGCACAAATGCGTGAAAAGTGTGAAATATGCGGTAAAAGACCCTACTCTTTTAGATGTCGAATGTGTGGACGCCGCCTCTGCGTTCAATGCATTAGAGATGGACTCTGCCCCCCTTGCTGGGAGAAAAGCACAGGTAAAAAATACGAAAAACCAAGCGGATGCTTCATAACAGAAGCTTGTGTCCAAACAATGAACCTCCCAGACAATTGTAGAGAACTACAAACGCTAAGATGGTTCAGAGACAACTACTTAAAGAAAAGCAAAGAAGGAAGGAAAATATTAAAAGAATATTACAAAATCGCCCCAAAAATTGTTGAAGAAATAATAAGAAGGCCAGACAGCAACAAAATTTTCAAAGAAATATTCAAGCAAATAAGAAAAATTGTATCGCAGATAGAAGAGGGAGACTTCAAAAATTCTATAAAAATATATGAACGTATGATATTAAAACTAAAGAAGAAATATCTCCATAGCGTCCAATTCACAAGTTAACAAAGAATGGGGCGGTTGTTTGTAATGCCATCGGTAATGGCGCATTGGGGAGGAAACTGCCCGAGAAGAGAAACTCAATTAGAGCTATGTAAGTACATAGAGAAGCTTGCAGAAGTGAGCCATAGCTTCTACGAAATATCTCCTGAGATTAAAAGGTTTGATAATAATAAGATTAGAGGGATAATCCTTCTTAAACCAGATCTAATCGAAGATACATTATTGATACAACATGGCGTCAAAATGGAGGAAACGGAAGAAGAAACATGGGAAGACAAAACAGAATTAGTAAAGTGGCCTGTGTTAAGTGAAGCGGACCTTTTTGGGATAGAATTTCATCTATATGACCCAAGAGATCTTTACGAAGACAGAATGAGTTTCGTATTCCTTTCTCACGAAATCCCTGTTTTAAATGGTCTCATAGTAATGGTTGAAGATCATAACGAATGCGCGTATTATACAAGCAAAACAATACAAAACGCGGATTGGTATTTAACAAATCCAAAGATCCATTTAAGGTACTACCTTGAACGTTGGTTTGATTACTTAATGGGGTGGATTAAATATTTCTTTATGCCTGATCTATGGTATTGGCGATATGGAGACATGCCGGGTTACGATAATGTAAAGGAAACATTTGACAAGTTAATGTCTGAAGTTGAAAACGAGCGGCTCCTTAAAGAAATAGTTTTTGAGGATATTCTTGACCGATTTGAATTTGAAGTTGTCAATTGGGCAGAGGCTGATGTCGAAAACTATAGAAGAGTTAAAGCATTGATATCAAAGAAACGTAGCGACCCTATATTAGAAAGTACTGAAAGGCCCCCTATCGAAAGAATTGAAGAGCACTATGATGACTCAAATGAAAATGTGAAGAAGCTTATTGATTTTATTAGAAAAAGCTCCGAAGAGATGAGAAAAGAGGGAATTCCAGTGACAGATGACGGTAGACTAGATATGGAAGCCTTAAAAGGTATATATCCTCCAGAGGAAATTGAACGTAAGAAGAGGTGGGTTGCGGCAATTGACCGAATACGCTACCAAAGAATCCCATATTTAGATAAACTGCAAGCAAGAATACGTGCAAGTAAATATAATTACGACGCGTTATGGTTTTGCCGTGGTATAGACTTGGCAGCCTTAGAAAGATATAATGAAGCACTGAGATGCTTTGACATGGCAACCAATGTTGACCCCGATTTTGATAGAGCATTTTTCCACAAAGGTATGGTTCTAGCATGTCTTGATAGATATGATGAAGCACTTATCTGCTTTGATAAGGTAATACAATTAAACCCAAACGATTACAAAGCTTGGTTTCAAAAAGGTATGACTTTACAGAAAATAAGAAAATTCGATGAAGCACTCCACTGTCTCAACATGGCAATCCAAATTAACTCAAGTGATCCTGATGTATGGTATCTGAAATGTTTAGTTTTAGGTGAACTTGGGAAATATGAAGAAATGCTCCATTGTGTTGATAGCTTAATGCAAATAAACCCTAACGATAACTTTGCAAGAAAGCTTAAAGAAAAAATATTAGCTGGCTTAAAAAGCGGCGCGCGCAAAACCTGAAAGAAGCAAGGAACAGCATTAAGCTATCAACACAATGAAGCATTTCTCCGATAGGCGACAAAAAAGCTGTTTGAACTTTTCCCATTCCTAGCATTCTTGAATATGCGCTCCATCAGAATCACCCATCAACAACAATCAATGTAATAGCCGTAGCTCCCAACTCTGTAAACGCTGCCAAAGGACCTGCAAAGACATAAACAAAAGCTGCACTTAGCCCCATAGCCAAAACCATGTTACGAAACTTCCCCGTCCTAAGCACTTCACCCTCTTCCCTCACACACATATGAACCACTCTTTTAACTTTCGCGCCAATTCTCTCAAAACTCAACAATTTTCCATTTTGAAGCAGACGTGCAAAGAATTGGATATCCAGTAACCGCTAAACACATTTCCTCAGCCAAAAACCTTCAATGCCCGGAGCAATCTCCTTTTCCCGAATCAACTCCATTAAAGACCACAAATACTCTTTTTCACGCAAATCTTCGATTACCACGATTTTGGCCTTCTCGAAAAATTTCAAATCGTGCAGAATTTTTAATATCAACTCCGCATTTCGAGTATCAATATTCCAAAGTCGCAAAGGCCCCCTATACTTGTCCAGTTCTTTAATAATCTTCAGCATAGTTGAAGTTGCAACGAAAATCAGATTACCCTCTTCCAGGAGCACTCAAACAAGTTCTTATGAATCAGGAGACAACAATGAAACATCAAAAATGCGCGCGCACAGATATAAAACGACGGTTTTAAACGGTTGTTCCATCTATAGAGTTATAAGGTTAAACTCCCAGCTTTGGTATATATGCCAGGTATGCTTTTCTGAGCTCCTCTTTGTCGATGTGATGGTATATGTCTATGGCTTCCTTTCTTTTGTCGCCCCTAAGTTCCTTGACATATTCTCTTGGCATGCCGTTTCTCAACAACCATGTTGTAAACCAGTGGCGGAAGCAGTGTGGACCGAAATGATCTTCGAGTCTTGGCGATTCTGGATTATGGTAACCAAGCCTAACCGCATACTTAACTATGGCATTCCACACGCCGTTTCTGCTTATCCTTTCCAAAGTGTTATAGCTTATAAATAAAGCCCTATCCTTAGGATTTAGTTTCTCCCTAACCTTCAACCACCTCCGCAACACAATAGCACATTCCTCATCAAAAAACACCAAGCGATTGCTTCGCTTGGGCGTTGGTTTAAGTGTTATAGAGTAATCCTCCCATTTTATATCATTCACATCAAGTCTAATCAGCTCACCCCGTCTAATTCCCGTCTTAGCTAAAAGCACCACCATTGCCTTGTCCCTTGGATTCATAATCGAGTTCACAAACCTTGCCATTTCCTCAATGCTTAAGAGTTTCCGTTGCGGGTCCTCAAAATCATCTTTATACTGCCTCAAGTATCGCTTTCTAAATGGAAGAATTATGTTTGATTTCGCTTTACCCTCAAAAGCTAGGTAATCGTAAAGTGCTGAGAGTGCGGAAAAATACTCCTTAACGGTTTTATGCTTAATACTTCTTTTGAACTTTAGGTATCCTAAAAACTCCTTAAGGACTTGATTATCAACATCCCTAAGGGACAATCCTTTCGTAGATAGGAAATTCATGAACGTGGATATACAAGACTTATAGCCAATTATTGTCTTCTCGCTTAAGCCTCTAAGTTGGCAATCCATAACAAATTGCTCCAAAACTTCATTAAAATCCAGGCTTGCACGCTTGAATTCAATGTCTACCGTTTCCATCTCCACCCTTTTCCTGTGAACTCAACAAGATCATAGCGCTCCAGCACCTCAAGTTGTCTCGATACAGCCTTAACAAGTTCTACGTCAGCGGGGTCTACGCCAAGCCTAGCGAGGATTTCGTCCTCACTTATGGTTCCGCCTTTCCTTAAGAGCTCAATTAGCTCCTTGTTAAAAGCCCTAACACCCTCAAAATGCTCATCAAGAAATGGTTGCGCCCTATAACGCTTAAGCTCATTGTCAAGGTTCTCAACAAGCCTCCTTAGAAGCCTATTCTCCTCGCGAAGCTTCTTCAACTCCTCCTCAGCACTCCTAAGCCTCTTAACAAGCTCAACGCGGCTAAGATAGCCCTCCTCCCCCTCCTCACGCCTAATGGAATCCTCAACCCGCTCAACTATAAACTTGGAAATTGAAACTCCAGCCCTCTCAGCCCTACGCTTCCAATCCTCAACCATCTCCAAAGAAGGCAAATAAACGTAAACAGTTCTATCCTTAATAGTCTCAGTTTTCCCCTGACTAACCCTCAAGCAGACACCAAAAAATAAAAAGCGAAGCGAATATATAAAAGTTACCGGTAAATTAATGCTCCGGCCGGGATTTGAACCCGGGTCCGCGGCTCGAGAGGCCGCTATACTTGACCGGACTATACTACCGGAGCCTTTCATCTAGATTAGTATTTGGAGGCTGTATTAATTTGCTTTC
>Ga0080004_1122501_pt1 | contig 38734 bp, 34 predicted proteins | sample WasSprMetagenome_FD_69207 | JGI IMG/M metagenome (GOLD analysis project Ga0080004, IMG submission 69207) | Sulfidic aquatic microbial communities from Washburn Spring, Yellowstone National Park, USA - WS (SPADES assembly) (version 2) | ecosystem: Environmental > Aquatic > Thermal springs > Hot...
GGACCAGGTAGTGGGGTGGACGGTGGAGGGCGTGGGTTTCAGCCGGCGCGACGCCGGATTGGAAATCGACCTCACCCTGGAGCGGTTACACGCCTTTGCCCACACGCGGGCCCTGCTGGCGGAGAGGTCGCCCGTGTGCCGGGAAGATGAGGAAGTGGCCCTTCTGCTTCCCTATGACGGGAACACCTGGATGAACACCGCCATCCTGTCCATCTGGCTGGTGGGCAATCGGGTGCGCGTAAAATTCTCCAGTAAGGGCTCGCGCATCGCGCGTCTCACCGAGGAAATGTACGGGCCAATCTTCGGGCCGGAGGTCCGCTTTGACTACCGGGGCGGCCGGGAATTCATGGAGTACGCCCTGCGCCATCCTAAAATCCCTGTGGTTTGCATCTTCGGCTCGGACCGCCACGTGCTGCCCTACTACCGCCTGTGCCGCCAGACGGGCAAGAAACTGATTTTCGAGGGCCCCGGCAACGACCCCTTCATTATCCTGGAAGGTGCGGACCTGGACCGGGCCCTGGCGGACCTGATGGACGGCAAGTACCGCTATTCCGGCCAGACCTGCGTCGCACCGGAAAGGGTGCTCGTCCACGAGAGTCTCTACGATGAATTCCTGCAACGCTTCGTGACCGCCACGGAACGACTGGCCGTGGGATCGCCGGCGGAGCAAGACGTCGATGTCGTGCCCCTCGCCAGCCCGCTGGCGGTGCAAAACATCCGGCATCAGCTGGAAGACGCGCGCCGCAAGGGCGGCCGGATCCTCTGCGGCGGCAAAATCGAAGGCCTGCTGGTGTACCCGACCATCGTGGCCGATGCCAACGAACACATGCTGGGCATGCGCGAGGAGATCTTCGGGCCGGTCAGTTTCGTGGCCCCCTTCGGGTTTCCGGAGGAAGCCCTGCGCATTGCCAAGGCCAACCGTTACGGGCTGCGGGCCACGGTCTACGGAAACCCGGAGGAAGCCAACCTCGTGGGGGCCGCCCTGAGGGGGGACCCCTACCTGAGAGAAGTGCCGGAAATAGTGTTTGGCCGCTTCGGCACGGTGAGCGTAAACGAGCCCCGCTCCATATCCTGGCGGGACGCCCTGATCACCAAACCCATCGGCGGCTACGGATATTCGGGGTGGGTTTGGGAAACCGTAAACGGTCGCTTCGTGTTAAAACAAGGGCCGAAGCTTTTCAGCCTGGAAACGTCCCTTTCGCCCATGACCGCCGAAGAGAGGGCCCCGGACCGGCTGGTATCCTGAAAACAAAAAGGAGGTTTGGTGCCATGCACAGTAAAATTGCGGAGGCCCTGGCCCTGAAATATCCCCCGGTGGCCATCCTCCACACGGACGAAAAGCCCACCGACGCCCTGCAGTTCAAGGAGGGGCGCTGGGGGTGCGTGGTGGCCCTGCTCATGGGTGCGGCGCGTGGAAGACCCGCGGCCTTCGACCGCCAGACCTTCGGCTGCCCGGGGGGCGGCACGGGCCTCGGCTTCGGCAACCGGTACGTGGACTTCCCCGGTGGCATAGAGTACTTTCTCTCCACCGGCAACCCGGAGTTCTGCGCCACCGAGGCCGGCAGGGCTATGGTGCGTAGCTGGTGGGCCCTGGCCGAGGGCGAGGGCTATTTCAAGACTCCGGAACTGGCCCGCAAGTTTATCGACCAGTTGCCCATGGTGGACGTGCCCACCAGGTACGTGGTGTTCAAGCCGCTTGACCTGGTTACCCCCGAGGAGACGCCGGTAGTGGTCGTTTTCCTGGCCAACCCGGACCAGATCTCGGCCCTGACGGTCCTGGTCTATTATTACCGCGAGCCGGGCGAGCACGTCATCGTGCCCTTCGGCGCCGGATGCCACAGTATTGGTATTATCCCGTATCGCGAGGCGCAGCGGCCCGTTCCCCGGGCGGTGGTGGGCCTCGTCGACATTTCCATACGGAAGCGGGTGGACCGGGACCTGCTTTCCTTCACCGTGCCCTATAAAATGTTCCTGGAAATGGAAAACAACGTGGAAGGCAGCTTCCTGGGCAAGCACGCCTGGCGAGAGGTGCGGGAAAGGTACACCGGCCCCGAAAGGGAAAAGGCCCACCCCGCCGGGGAAGGCCGGTCTACGCAAGGGTAGGTGAATGGGGTTCAATGTCGCCCAGGCGCCGCGGCCTGCAGGCGCCGCATCACCAGGCGGTCGATGAAGCTCAATACCACGCCGAAGAGGACCGCGGCCAAGCTCAGCCAGCCCACGTGGTAGCGGTTCCACAGGATCAGGTAGAACGTGCAGGCCACGATGGATAAAAGCATGAGGGGAAAGGCCACCTTCATGTATTCCATGAAGGTGACACGTATGCCGCGCTTTTCCATCATGCCGATGACCACCACGTTGGCCGAGGCGCCGATCGCCGTGCCGTTGCCGCCCAGACAGGCCCCCAGCGAGAGTGCCCACCACAGGAGGTTGAGGTCCATAATACCACCCAGCCGGCCCATGTCCTGGATCATGGGAATCATGGTGGCCACGAAGGGAATGTTGTCAATAAAGGCCGATAAGATCGCCGACAGCCACAGGATGAGCATGGCCGTGGGCATCATGGCCCCGCCTGTGACCTCAAGGGAGAAGCGGGCCACGGCCTCGATCACGCCCACCGCCTCCAGGGCCCCCACCACCACGAAGAGGCCCACGAAGAAGAAGATCACCGGCCATTCCACGGCCTGCAGGGCGTGCTCGGGCTCCTTGCGGTCCAAAAGCAGGAGCAGGGCCGCGCCCGAGAGGGCGATGACCGAGGACTCCAGGTGCACGTACTGGTGGACGACGAAGCCGAGGATGACGACCCCCAGCACGATGAGACACTTACGTAGTAGCACCGGGTCCTTAATTTCCTTGCGCTCGTCCAGTTCCGTGATGCGCCGCATGAGTTCGGGCCGGCTGACCAGTTGCCGGCGGTAGATGAGCTTGAAGCAGAACACCGTGAGGAAATGCACTACGACGATAATGGGGGTGAGGTTGAAGACGAAGTCCATGAAGCCGAGGCCCGTGGCGCTGCCGATCATGATGTTGGGCGGGTCCCCGATTAACGTGGCGGTGCCGCCGATGTTAGAGGCCAGGATTTCTGGGATCAAAAAGGGCACCGGGCTGACCTCGAGCTGACTGGCGATGGCGAAGGTGATGGGCACGATGAGGAGCACGGTGGTCACGTTGTCCAGGAAGGCGGAAACGAAGGCGGTCAGTCCGCTCAGGGCCGCCATAATCGCCAGGGGCGAGCCCCTGGCCAGACGCGCGGCCTTGATGGCCAGGTATTCGAAGAGACCCGTCTGGCGGGTGAGGCCCACGATGATCATCATGCCGGTCAAAAGGCCGATGGTGTTCCAGTCGATAGCCTCCACCGCCCTTTCCGGCGGCAGGATACCGGTGATGACCACCAGGGCGGCGCCGAAAAAGGCGATGATGGTGCGGTGGACCTTCTCCGACATGATGATACCATACGTGACCAGAAAAACGGCGGTGGCGAAGATGGCCTGGTACTGGGCGGGCAGGTGCACCGAAAATCCCTCCGTGAGTCTGCGGTTTGGTTTTAATTTTTCCGACCCTTTCTGCTTCCACGCTTTTTCGTCCGCGAATCCGACAATAAAAGCGTACTACGCGGGTTTCAGCGCAACAACCCCGACTTCGGTCGGACATCGCGCGTTCCGCGTTCGCCGTGCCGCGAGGAATCGAATTGCTGGGTCAAATGCACACTGTCACAAAGTTAGCGCGGGGCGGACTTTACGGCTTTCTGGCCACCCGCGTCCCCAGACACTGGCGGACTGCGAATTCCGCGACCCTGCTTGAGCATGCGCGGCCGATGGCCGTGCATATTCATGCGTTGTCGTGCATAGATATGCCTTTCCAGCCGTTTTCGGCTTCGCAGGAGTGACCTGGCGAGCGGCGGCCTTCGCGGCCCAGCCCGCTGAATCGCCTGCGAACTCCAACCCCAAAGCGGTTCCCGCCCCGCGCACGAAAAAGCGCCTCCCGTTTAGGGAGGCGCAGGAATGCAATGGCGCCGCGGCGATTAAGAGGACTTGTGCTGCGATACCGGCTGAGGTTTGATGAACGGTGCTCCCGTAGGCAAAACGGTTCGTCCGAAGGCGGTGTTCAAAACGACTGCCGAACCGGTATAAAGGCCAAACCAGCCGGCCGCAAACAGGAACCAACCCGAGATGGGAACCAGGGTCTTTGGCCACACACCCATGTCGGTAAACGTGACGATCCAGAGGGCGGGTAAGAGCAGTACGACAACGGCGAACAAGGTTTTGGGTGCTTTAAGGTACGCGGGCGCCCACACGGTAAGCGCGGTGGAAAGGGCCAGCCAAGCCCACCCGTCGACCCGCGCGTCAATCTTCCAACCGTTGGTGGCGGCGAAAAATTTAAGAAGCAGGTCGAGCCCCGTCGCCAGCATGAAGAATGCCGAGAAATAAGTGAATACGTTACCGCCGGTGACGTTACCTTCCCGCAGCTCAATCACACCGACGATAACCTGCACGACAAAGCCACCCAGCAGCCAGACCGTCATAACCGGGATCGCTCCGGCGGTAACCTGCCCGGTTTGAATGGCGAAAAAGATGAAGCATGCCACCGCCAGGGCTACCAGTCCGGCCGGCCCGGGGTTAGCCCAGCCTCCGCCGTGTTGCGACATCACGTCCCCTCCTTAACATGCGGTCTTGCTTTCGTACATGTACCTCGTTACAAGACAATCTTTTACCCCTTCGCCTCACCGTTGCAAACCAACGCCACCCGCCAGAAACGCAATACCCTTCCTTCAGCGATCCTCCTGTTCGCCGGAAGGTCGGCATCGTCCCGGCTCGCGTTAACCACCACTCCCCCTTCTTCCCCCCTCTCCACCCCTTTTTAGCTGGCTACCCGGAAAATCTACCCCCCTGGCTTTGATTGTGGATCAGGCCCGGTGGGGCGGGTGCTAGCTAACTGGTTAATTTAGCAATCTCAAAGCAAAGCAACGGAATGATCCGGTCAACGGGTTTTTTTCGGGGGTAAACGTAAAACCACACGGTCCCAACCGAAGGGTGACCGCGTCGCGCGGGGCGGGATGCCTGGCAATCCTCGTTTACATGTCAATGTCACGAACACTGGCACCCCGGCACTCCCCCAGGGCACCCCCGCCCCACTTGCCCGTCACAGGCAGCGGCCGCACGTACGGGCCGCCTCACTGTGCGAGGATTTCCGCTATCCGGGCCAGACACCTTTCCGTAAGGGCCTCGGCCACCTCCCAGGAGGTGGCGTCGGCGTACACCCGGCACACCGGCTCTTCGGGGTCCGGCAGCACCAGGGCCCACCCCTCGGGATAGTAAATTTTCACCCCCTCCACGAGTTCCATGCCGTGGGGGACGGGCCGTTCCGCCAGCTCGCGCAGGACCCGGCCCCTGGCCTCCCACGAGACGGGCACGGACTCGTGCCTCCTGTAGAGCGGCGGCAACTGGGCCACCAGTTGACCCAGGGTCACGCCCTCGCGGCACAGCACGCCCACGACGGCTGTCAGGGCGGCCAGGGCGTCACAGTAAAGGAACGCGCGGGACCAGGACGCTTCGCCCTCGCCGTACTCGGCAAGCAGCCGGCCCAGCCACTCCGCGGGCGGCGTCTTGGTACGGATAACCCGGGTCCCATGGGCCTGCGCCAGGGCCTCCAGGGCCGCGGGGGCCGTGACCGGCGCCACCAGCGGGCCGCCCCACACCTTCAGGGACACCAGACCCAGGAGGGCCAGCAGGAGGTCGCCTGCGACGACCCGCCCCTCCTCGTCAACCAGCACCAGTTCCTCGCCCCCGGCCCCGATGACGGCCCCCGCGAGGGCCCGGGTCTCGGTTACCCGGCGGACCACTTCGGGCACCGCGGCGTCAGGCCCGGCACCGGCCGGGTCCACGGGCACGTGCTCGGCCGTCAGGCCCAGCTCCCTCACCAGTTGCGGCACGAGGGTCCCCAGGGTGGCCGGGTCGTAGGCCAGCACAAGGTACCCCGGCCCGTCCCCGGGCCCGTGCGGCGCCGTGCCCCGCACCACGGCCCGGAGGTAGCCCCCGACCACCCACGGCGCCGGCTCCACCTCGTGCAACTCGTCCGGCGCGGCCGGCCGGACGTCTCCCCGCGCCAGGGCGGCCTCCACTTTGCGCTGGAGGTCCCGATTGACGTTGACGCCCCGGCCGTCGGTGAAGACCATGACGTACCGGCCCGGCCGGCGCTCGTCCCGCCTGACGTGGATGCCGCCGCGGCAGGCCAGGACGCGAACCCCGAAGCGGTGCAGGGGCACGATACCGATACCCAGGTCCACCACCCGGGTCCCTGCGGACTGGAACCCGCACGCGCAGGCGCTCCTTAAGAGACGGGCAAAAAGGTCGGCGTCGCTGCTCACGGCCACGCGGCTACCGGCTCCCAACAGGGCCCCGAAGGCGGCCGCCACCCGCACGGCCATCTCGGGCGTCAGGTCGCTGTTGGCCTCGCCTGCGATACCCTCGTTTCCGAAGAAGCGCCGGGGGGCCCGGGTACCCCAGATCACACTGTAGTTGACAACACTTCCGGCCTCGACCAGCTTGCCCGGCCAGAGCTTCACGTCGGGCTTGACGACGGCCCCCTCGCCGATGACCGAATCGTCGCCGATGACCGTACCCTCGTACACCTGGGCCCCGGCGCGCACCTCCACCCCCCGACCCAGCACGGTGCCCCGCAGGGCCGCGCCCTCGCCCACCCGTACCCCCTCCCAGAGCACACTGCGCTTCACGGTGGCCCGGGCGCCGATGCGGCTTCCGGGACCGACCACGGTGTAGGGCTCCAGCACCGCGCCTTTGGCCACCGTGCATCCCCGGCCCAGGAGCACCGGCCCCTTTATGACCGCCTCGGGGTGGATTTCGGCTTCCTCCCCGGCCCAGACGCCCGGCGCCACCTCCCGGTGTGCCAGGTTGATTTTCACCCTCCCCTCCAGTACGGCCCGGTGGGCTTCCAAATACTGGTACAAATCTCCGATATCACACCAATACCCCTCCAGTACCACGCCGTAAAGGGGCCGGCCCTCCGCCAGCAGTCGTGGGAAGAGGTCCTTACTGAAGTCGAAGGGCCGGTCCGCGGGCACGTACTCCAGCACCCGCGGCTCCAGGACGTAGATGCCCGTATTAACGGTATCGCTGAAGACCTCCCCCCAGCCGGGCTTCTCCAGAAACTGCCGGATGCGCCCGTCCGGCGCGGTGATGACCACCCCGTATTCCAGGGGACAATCCACCCGCGCCAGCACCAGGGTGGCCCAGGCACCCCTTTCTCGGTGGAAGGCCACGGCCCGTCCCAGGTCCAGGTCCGTCAGGGCGTCGCCGCTGATCACGAGAAAGGTGTCGTCCAGGAAAGGGGCCGCGTTCTTCACGCCTCCTGCCGTACCCATGGGCTCGGTTTCCGTAAAATAAGTCAGGCGCAGGCCCACGTTCCCGCCGGAACCGAAGTGCTCCTTGATGGCCTCCGGGAGGTACTGCAGGGTAACGGCCACCTCCCGAAAGCCGTGCCGCGCCAGCAATTCCAGGATGTGCTCCATGACCGGACGGTTGGCCACGGGCACCATCGGTTTCGGAATCCCGCAGGTAAGGGGCCGGAGGCGGGAACCCTCACCACCCGCCATGAGTACCGCCTTCAAGGCACGCACCACCTACCCTGAACCCACAGTTGTTGCAGGCGGCCCAGGAAGCGGGCGCTACGCTCGCGCTCCAGCCGCCACGGGGTGTGCAGGTAGGCCTGCCACACTTCCCGGTAGACTTCCCTGGTCAGCCTGGCCGCGCGCTCCCAGGTGAACTCGCGTTGCACCCGGCGGTAGGCCCTCTCCCGCAAAACGAGGGCCAGCCCCGGATCGCGTAAGACACGCAGAACGTTTTCGGCCAGCGAGCGGGGGTTATCGGCGTAGGCCTTCAGCCCGTTCACCTCGTGCTGTACGATTTCCGTAAACCCTCCGGTATCGCTCACCACCACCGGGGTGCGCGCGGCCATGGCCTCCAGAGCCACGATCCCGAACGGCTCGTAAAGGCTGGGAAAAACGGCCACGTCGGCCCAGTGGTACAGGGCGTTCCTGGTTTCCCGGTCGACGTAGCCGGTAAAGTACACCCGTGGCGCCACGCCCAGCCTTTCGGCCAGTCCCCTTAATTCCCGCTCGTAGGGGCCCTGGCCGGCAATAATGAATTTTGTGCGGGGGTGTTCGGCCAGGATCATGGGCGCGGCGGCCAGCAGCACCTGCACGCCCTTTTCCCGCACCAGCCGGCCCACGTAAAAAACGATTTTTTCGTCGGGGGCCGCGAAGTAATCGCGCTCCACCCGGCCGGAACGGTACCTGAATTCCTCCGGGTCCACGCCGTTGGGAATAACGCGGAGCTTGTCGGCCGGCAGATTGAAGATGGACCTGAGCTGGCCTTCCATAAACCGGCTGCAGCAGAGCACCCGCCAGGCCTCGAAGGTGAGCCACCATTCGACGTCGCTGATGTGGCGCTGGACGTCGTTGTGCAGACCGTTGTGCCTGCCGTACTCCGTGGCGTGTATGGTGGCCACCAGCGGCAGGCGCCGGCTGTGTTTGAGGGCCCGCGCCGCGTAGGCCACCAGCCAGTCGTGGGCGTGGATGATCTGCACGCCTTCGAGTACGTCGGGCAGGGAAAGGGCCCTTTCCAGCAGGGCCACGTTGAGCTGGGCCACCCAGGTCTCGAAGTCGGGCGCCGACACCTGGTAGGGGAGCACACGATAAACGTATGTGTTGTGCTGCCGTTCGTATGACGGCAGTTCCGCGGACCCGCGGGTAATCACGTGGACCTCCACCCCTTCGCGGCCCAGGGCCCGAGAAAGGTCGTAGACGTGCTGTCCGAGGCCGCCGACGTTCTGGGGAGGGTATTCCCAGGATAGCATCAGTACCCGCACGCGGTCACGCCCCTTCCGATAAAAATCCCTACCGTGTCGGCCGACGGGGAAATTTGCCTACGAAAGCCATCCGGTAAGCGGAACCTCTCGGTTGGCAAAATTCCCCGTCGATTGTCCGGTAGGGATTTTGTTTTCAGAGACGGCCTTCGTGGATCAGGTAGCTCCAGTTTCGCCCTTGGTTGTTGTCCCATCGGCCCCGGTCGTCTCGAAAACAGAAGTTCAGGTGGCCGCGTCCGCTTACCTCCAGGGTCTTCACCCACCCCCACCCGGTACGCGACATGCGGAGGTCTCTCACGTCTTCCCAGGAACGGGGGTCGCCGTATCCCAGGTGCAGGTACACCTGTCCGGCCCCTTCCCTTGCCAGGGGGCCGTGGTAGAGAATCGTAATTTCCTCGCCGCTCGTGACGGGCGTGGGGTCCACCACAACGCCGCCCGGATAGCCGGCTTCGGCCATGGCCTGGTACCTGGCCTCGCCGGTCCCGAAGTTGGAACGAAACACTTTCTCAGCCTCCCCGGTTTAATCCCTCCGGTCCAGAATGTATTATTTTCCCTGACAAGGAGGTTTATGCGGGAAGACGGAGAGAATCGGAATGCGAAAAATCATACCCGCCCGGTTTTGCCCCGTGTTTTGCCCAAGGTTTTGCCACAGGGACCCCGAAAAGCAACCCCGCCAGCCGGCGGGGTATCCGGTGGTTGGCCCGGGCTTTTCGTTACGCCCGATCCAGTCCGAACTTGCGGTGCAGAGCCCGCACCGCCCTTTCGGCCTCGCTGGCCCGGACCACGCAGGAGACCTTGATTTCGGAAGTGCTGATCATCTCGATGTTGACGCCCTCCTCGGCCAGGGCCTCGAACATCAACGCCGCCACGCCGGGCTTGCTGATCATCCCGGCCCCCACGATGGAAACCTTGGCCACCTCGTCGTCGTGGGTGTAGCCCCGGGCCCCGATCTCGGCCACCACCCGTTCCACCACGGCCAGGGCGCGCGCCAGGTCCGTACGCCCCACGGTGAAGCTGATGTCGGCCACCCCGCTACGCGTGGAACTCTGGATGATCATGTCGACGTTTATGTTCTCGTCGCCCAGGGCCTTGAAAATGTGCCGGGCCATGCCCGGCCGGTCCGGCACGTCGAAGATGCCGATTTTGGCCACATTCAGGTCGTGGGCCACTCCCGTGACCACCAGGGACTTCTCCAAAGCGGTCTCCTCCTTGAGCATGGTGCCCGGGTTTTCGTTGAAGCTGCACCGCACGTGCAGCGGGATACGGTAGAGTTTGGCCAGTTCCACGGCCCGGGGATGCAGCACCACCGCGCCCAGGCAGGCCAGTTCCAGCATCTCGTCGTGGGAGATCACGGGCAGCTTGCGGGCCGTGGGGACCAGGCGCGGGTCCGCGGTGTAGACCCCGTCCACGTCCGTGTAGATCTCGCAGAGGTCCGCCCGCAGGGCCGCGGCCAGGGCCACGGCCGTGGTGTCGGAACCGCCGCGGCCCAGCGTCGTGATCTCGTTGTCGCCCGTCACCCCCTGAAACCCGGCCACCACCGGGATGCGGCCCGCGGCCAGTTCCCCCCGCAGCCTGGCGGTATCCACCTTTTGAATGCGCGCCTTGGTGTGCACCTCGTCCGTAAGTATGCCCACCTGGCCCCCGGTCAGGGAGACGGCCTCCTCCCCCAGGTCCCGGATGGCCATGGCCAGCAGGGCGATGGACACCTGTTCACCGGTGGCCATGATCATGTCCATTTCCCGGTCCGGAGGGTTGGGACTCACCCGGTGGGCCAGTTCGATCAGGTGGTCCGTGGTATCGCCCATGGCCGAAACCACCACCACCACCCGGTGCCCCTGGCGTTTCGTGGCCACCACCCGTGCGGCCACGTGCCGTACCCTTTCCGGCGTGGCCACCGAGCTCCCGCCGTACTTCTGCACGATCAGCATCTGCAGTCTCCCGCCTCCTACTTGCGTTCCAGGGCCCGCGCCCCGACCGGACACGGGTTGAGGATCAACACGCGGGTCGGGATCCCGTTCTGCCGGAAAGTGTCCCGCATGACCCGCGCGATGAGCTCGAAGTTGGCGTCCGCGATGGCCACCACGGCCGGTCCCGCGCCGCTGAGGGCCACCCCGCGGGCCCCGGCCAGGCGTGCCGCCGCCACCACCTTCTTGACTCCCGGCATCAGGTTGAACCGGAAACACTGGTGCAGGCGGTCCTCCATGGCCGTGCCCAGCAGGCCCAGTTCGCCCTGCAGCAGGGCCGCCACCAGCAGGGCCGCGCGGCTGACGTTGAACACCGCGTCCTGAAAATTCACCTGCTTGGGCAGCACCTCCCGCGCCGTGCGGGTGGCGAGGCGCTGTTCGGGCACGGCCACCACGGCCTTGAGCCCGGGCGGCGGCGTGACGCGCACGTACTTCACTTCCCCGTCCGCCACGACCGCCACCACCAGACCCCCCAGGAGGGCCGCGGTCACGTTGTCGGGATGCCCCTCTATCTGGCAGGCCAGGGCCAGCAACTGGCGGACCGAAAGCTGGCGGCCCACCAGCACGTTGGCGGCCACAATGCCCCCCACCACGGCCGCGGCACTCGCGCCCAGGCCCCGGGCCACGGGAATGCTATTATTGATACGGATGCGCAGGCCCCCCGGGGCCTGGTCCACCTGACGGAAAACGGCCCGCGCGGCCTGGTAGACCAAGTTGCGCTCGTCGCGGGGGATCTCCGCCACCCCTTCGCCGGAGACCTCGATGAAGAGGCCGCCGGCCAGGGGGGCGAGTTCCACAGTGGTGAAGAGCTCCCACGCGATGCCCAGACAGTCGAATCCAGGACCCAGGTTGGCACTGGTGGCCGGAACCTGTACGCGTACCAGGGACAAAACCGCTGACCTCCCCAGGAAGCACCTAGGGACCCGGTTCCAGAACAACCCTCTCGATGGCCGCGATCTCGGGTTCCACCACCACCGGCGGTGCGCCGGCGCGCCGGAGGGCGGTATCCGGGTCCTTGAGGCCGTGACCCGTAAGCACGCAAACCACCCGCCCGCCGCCCGCGAAATAGCCCTGGCCGGCGAGCTTGAGGATGCCGGCCACGCCGGCGGCCGAGGCGGGCTCCACAAACAACCCCTCTTCCTCGGCCAGCAGCCGCCAGGCCGCCAGGATCTCCTCGTCCGTGACGGCCTCGATCCTTCCCCCCGACTCCCGCACCGCAGCAAGGGCCCCCTGCCAGCTGGCCGGGTTGCCGATCCTGATGGCCGTGGCCACGGTTTCGGGCTTTTCCACCGGCCTGCCCAGCACGATGGGCGCGGCCCCGGCGGCCTGGAAACCCAGCATTCTGGGCCGGGAGGCGATCCTGCCACACCGGTAATACTCGTTGAACCCCTTCCAGTAGGCCGTGATGTTGCCGGCGTTCCCCACCGGGATGGCCAGGTAATCGGGCGGCCCGCCCAGAGCGTCGCATACCTCGAAGGCCGCGGTCTTCTGGCCCTCAATGCGGTGGGGATTGAGGGAATTGACCAGGGTTATGGGATGCCGCACGGCGATTTCCCGGACCAGCCGGAGGGCCTGGTCGAAATTCCCGTTCACGGCCACGACCCGGGCCCCGTAAATCAGGGCCTGGGCCAGCTTGCCCAGCGCGATCTTCCCCTCCGGGACGAGCACCACGCACCTCAGACCCGCCCGCGCCGCGTAGGCCGCGGCCGAGGCCGACGTGTTGCCGGTGGAGGCGCAGATTACGGCCCGGCTGCCCTCCTCGAGGGCCTTGGCCACGGCCACCACCATGCCGCGGTCCTTGAAGGACCCCGTGGGGTTGGCCCCCTCGAACTTCAGATAAACCTCGGTCCCCAGGCGGCGGCTGAAGTACCGGGCCGGGATCAGGGGGGTGTTACCCTCCCGCAACGTCAAAGGCGGGGTGGCGTCCGTGACGGGCAGAAACTCCCGGTAGGCCGCCAGCACCCCGGGCCAGGTCATCACTCCTCCTCCCCTTCCACGCGGATTACGTTGGCCACCTGCTTGACCACCGCCAGGCCTTCCACCACCGCCATGGCCGCCCGCAAGGCTCCCTCGGCCACGCGGTGGGTGACCAGAACGATCTCGGCCAGTTCGCCGATGGTGTTCTTCTGGATTACCGACGCCAGGCTAACCCGGTGGTCCCCGAAGCCCCTGGCGATGGCCGCCAGCACGCCCGGGCGGTCGTCCACCAGCAGCCTGATGTAGTAGCGGCTCTCCACCAGGAGCATGGGCTTGACGGGCTTGTTCTCGAAGCAGGTACAGCCGATCATGCCGGGCACGCCGCGGAGGATGTCGCGGGCCGCATCGATGATGTCGGCCACCACGGCGCTGGCCGTGGGCAGTTCCCCGGCGCCACGGCCGTAAAACATGGTCTCGCCCACCGCGTCACCCCGCACGAAAACGGCGTTGAAAACGTCATGTACGGCCGCCAGGGGATGCCGGCAGGGAAGCAAAACCGGGTGCACCCGCACCTCGATGCCCTCCGGGGTCTCCTTGCCCAGGGCGAGCAGCTTGATCACGTAACCCAGTTCCCGCGCGTACCGGATGTCCTCCGGCGCGATGCGCGCGATGCCCTCTACATAGACCTGTTCCAGGGGAATGCGGGAATTGAAGGCGATGGAGGCCAGAATGACCAGCTTACGCGCGGCGTCGTGCCCTTCCACGTCCGCGGCCGGGTCCGCCTCGGCGTAGCCGAGCCGCTGGGCCTCGGCCAGGGCGGCCTGAAAGCTTACCCCCTCACGGCTCATCCTGGTAAGAATATAGTTTGTGGTGCCGTTCACGATACCCATAATCTGATAGATCCGGTTGGCCGCCAGGCTCGCCTTGAGGGTGCGGATGATGGGTATGCCGCCTGCCACGCTGGCCTCGAAAAATAGGTCACACCCGTACCGCTCGGCCGCGGCAAAGAGTTCCCGCCCGTGCCCGGCCACCATGTCTTTGTTGGCCGTGACCACGCTCTTGCCGCGGCGCAGGGCCTCCAGCACGTAGTCCAGGGCGGGCCGCACGCCGCCCATGACCTCCACCACCACCTGCACCCGCGGATCGGCAAGCACGTCCTCTACCCGGGTGGTCAGCATGCCCTCGGGGAGGTCGAGCCCTCTCGGTTTGTGCGGGTCGCGCACCAGGATGCGGCGCACCCGCACGGCGGTCCCGGCCCGCGCGGCGATCAGGGCGGCGTTTTGCTCCAGAATCCGGTAGACGCCGCGCCCGACGGTCCCCAGACCCAGGAGGCCGACTCCGATTTCGGCAGGCATTGTGCTCCTCTCCCTTTCCCGGCCCCGGGGAACCTGCCTGCGGCACGTTCCCCGGAACGGTGGTCAGTAAATGATTATATCACTCTGCGCTAAGCTGCGGCAAGCTTATTCCGGAAATCCTTGACTCCCGGCGCAGGGTCGGCAGGTGAGCCCGACCGTGGCGCAGAAATTAATCCCCACGGATGTGAGGGTGGATGAAGCTGCGTCACCTTTCCTTGAGTACCAGAATGGCCCTGCTGTCCCTTGCCTCGGTGCTCTGCGCGGTGCTCGTGGGGGTCCTGGTCCTGGCCCTGCGCGTGGCGGACCTGGTGGAAGAGGAAATGGGCCTGCGGGCCCTGGCCATCGCCCGGACCCTGGCCCAGCTCGAGGTGGTCCAGAAAAGCGTCTCCCTGCCGCAGGGGGCCGAGGTCATCCAGCCCATTGCCGAGAAAACGCGCCTGGCCACCGCGGCCGAGTACGTGGTCGTGACGGACATGGAGGGTACCCGCTACTCGCACCCGGTGGCCGAAAGGATCGGCAAACACGTCACCGATGCCGACTTTAGCCGGGCCCTGTCCGGAGAGGAGTTCGTCTCGCGGGCCGCGGGAGTACTCGGTCCGTCGGTACGCGCCTTCGTACCCCTTAAGACCGACGAGGGCACCAGGCAGGTAGGGGTCGTCATGGTCGGCATCCTCACCCCCACCTGGACCTCTCTGCTGAGGGCCCTCCAGGTGGAGATTTATCCGGCCATCGGCGTGGGCCTCATGATCGGCCTCCTCGGGGCCGCCTTTCTGGCCGCCCGGGTCAAGAGGGCCATGTTCTCCATGGAGCCGGAGGAAATCGCCCGCCTGCTGGAAGAACGGACGGCCATCTTCCAGGCCATGGGCGAGGGTATTATCGCCATCGACCGCGAAGGTCGGATCACCGTTATCAATGCCGCGGCCCGCCGTATCATCGGCTGCACGGAAGAGGTGGTGGGCAAACCCATCGAGGAGGTGCTGCCCGACAGCCACCTCCGCCGGGTCCTGTCCACGGGCCAGCCGGAGTGGAATCAGGAACGGGTGTTGCAGGGCACCGTGGTCATCAGCAATCGCGTCCCGGTGCGCGTGGGCGAGGCCATAGTCGGGGCCGTCAGCACCTTCAGGGAAAAGAGCGAGGTTCACCGTCTGGCGGAAGAGCTCACGGGGGTTAAGGCCCTGGTGGAAGCCCTGCGGGTCCAGAACCACGAGCACCAGAACAAGCTGCACACCATCGCCGGTCTGATTCAGCTCGGCCGCCACAAGGAAGCCCTGGACTACATATACGAGGTGACCGAGGAGCACCAGAAGGTCGTGAGCCTCCTCACCCGCCAGATCGGTGAACCCTGCATCGCCGGACTCCTGGCGGGCAAGTACAGCCGGGCCAAGGAGCTGGGCGTGCAGCTGGAGATCGACCCCGCCACCAATCTGAAGGCCCTGCCCGTCATGCTGGACCGGGGGGCCCTCACGGTGATCCTCGGCAACCTCCTGGAAAACGCCCTGGAGGCGGTCAGGGACGGTCCCTCGGAGAAAAGAAAGGTCTACTTCGGCATGTTCGACGGACCCGACGGCCTTACCATTACGGTGCGCGATAAGGGCCCGGGCATTCTGGCGCCCCAGCGGGAGCTGGTGTTCCGGCCCGGCTATACCACCAAGGGTTCGGAACGGGGGCTGGGGCTGCACCTCGTGCACCGGTCCGTGGCCACGGCCGGCGGCACCATTACCATAACCTCGAACGAGGAGTGGCCCACGGTTATCACGGTTACCGTACCCAGGGCGCGGCCGGGCCGGAAATCGGGAGGTGCGGCGGTACATTACCATGGCACCCATTACGGTGCTCATCATTGAAGACGATCCCATGGTGGCGGAAATCAACGCCGGCTTCGTGCACGCCGTCCCGGGTTTCAAAGTCGTCGGCGCGGCGAGGACCGGGCGCACCGCCCTGGAGGCGGCGCAACGGCTGCGGCCCAACCTGGCCCTCCTGGACGTGTACCTCCCGGACGTGGACGGTGTTACGGTACTGCGGGAAATAAGGGGCCTGGCCCTGCCCGTGGATGTGATCCTGGTCACGGCGGCCCACGACACCTTCACCATTCAGAATGCCTTCCGCTACGGAGCCATCGATTACATCATCAAGCCTTTCAAATTCGAGCGCCTGAAGGCCGCCCTGGAAAGCTTTGCGGTACTGTACCACCGCCTGCACACCCCCTCTCCCCTCTGCCAGGAGGAGGTAGACCGGCTGATCTGCAATCATTTCGTTCCCCCGGAACTGCCCAAGGGATTGCAGGAGGTCACGCTGCGCCAGATCCTGCTGCTACTGATTAAGGAGCCCCGCGCCTGGTCCGCCGAAGAGGTGGCCGCCCGCCTGGGGGTGGCCCGCGTGACGGCGCGGCGCTACCTCGAGTTCCTGCACGACGGTGGGCAGGCCGAACTGGAGATGCAGTACGGCACCGTAGGCCGGCCGGTCAAGCGTTACAGGCTGGTGCAGTTGCCACGATCCTGAGGAACAAAAAGAACATTATGTGCGAATTGTTCCCCGAGTTTTGTGAATTGGCTTAGAATTTAGGCGTAGTGACGGTGGGGAGGCGCAAGATATAGGGTTGGGCCACGTAAGGTGCGGACTCCTGCGGGTAGCCGTCGCCCTGCTGGCACTCGCGCTAACCGGTTGCGGACCCCGGGTGGCCGATAACGAGCAGGTGAGCCCCGGCGAAAAGATCGTCCTCAGGTTCTCCCACGTGGTGGCCGACGACACGCCCAAGGGCTGGGCCGCGCGCCGGTTCGCCGCCCTGGTGCACGAGCGCACCGGGGGCCGCGTGGAGGTACAGGTCTTCCCCAACTCGACCCTTTATAAAGACGGTGAAGAAATCGATGCCCTGCGTGCGGGGACCGTACACTTCATTGCGCCCACCACTTCCAAAATCAGCCAGATGTTTCCCGAATGGCAGCTTTTCGACCTGCCCTACGCCTTCGAAAGCGTGGAGCAGGTGCACCGTGCCGTGGACGGAGCGCTGGGGGAACGGCTGTACCGGCAGCTGGAAGCACAGGGCATGAAGGCCCTGGCCTTCTGGGACAACGGATTCAAACAGATGACCAACAACATCCGCCCCCTGGTGTGGCCCGGGGACTTCCGGGGGCTGAAATTCCGGGTGCAGATCAACAGCCCGCTGCTGGAGGCCCAGTTCAGGGCCCTGGGCGGGGAGACCCGTCCGTTACTCTTCAACGAAGTCTACGCGGCCCTGGCGGCCCGCATCGTAGACGGCCAGGAGAACACCATGTCCAACACCTACTCCCAGCAGTTCTACAGGGTACAGCGCTACATGACCGTGAGCAACCACGGGTACATGGGCTACGTGGTGCTGACCAACGCCGGTTTCTGGAAATCGCTGGCGCCGGACATCCGCCGGGTACTGGAGGAAGCCATGGCCGAGGTCACGCGCCTGGAACGGGAAAAGGCCCTGGCCATGAACCGGCGGGACTTCGAGGAGATGAAGAAGGACGACCGGCTCGTTATTCACGTTCAGACCGAGGAAGAAAGGGCGGCCTGGCGGCAGGCCCTCGAGCCCGTATACCGGGAGTTTGCAACCCGGGTGGGGCCCGAGCCCCTGGCCTTGCTGGAAGAACTCCGCCGGCCGTCCTGACCGGAAACAAGGGGGTGGCAACCAAGACCCGCGGGGTGCGAGGCGATGCGGCCGGCCAGACGTAAGTGCGGGAGGGTTAACGACGAAGGCAGAGGGGGGTAAACGGTGCGCAAGAAATACTGGCTGTGGGTCCTGCTGGTGGGGCTGGCCATCGGGGGGCTGCTGGTGGCGGGCTGCGCCGCCAAGGGGCCGCAGACCGTCAAGGTGGGGGTAATTCTGCCCCTGACCGGCAGCGAGGCCATGTTCGGCGCCATGGAGAAAAACTCCTTCCTGATGGCCTACGAAGAACTCAAGGCGGCCGGGAAGACCACGGTGAAGGGCAAGCAGATCGAACTGCTGTTTGAAGACGACCAGGGCAAGCAGGACGTGGCCAAGGCCGCGGCCGAAAAACTGGTGAACCAGGACAAAGTGGTGATGCTGAGCGGCGGATACACCAGTTCCTGTACCAAGGTCATCGCCGGTTCGGCCCAATCCATGGGGATACCCTTCCTCATCGTTACGGGTTCCGCCGACGACATCACCAGGAGCGGCTGGCAGTGGGTCTTCCGGGGCGCGGCCGCGCCCGCGAGCAAGTACACCGGGGCCCTCTGGGACATGATGGAAAAGGTCATCAAGCCCCAGCGGGTGGCCCTGATCTACGAAAACACCGACTTCGGCACCAGCTCGGCCAAAGCCTTCCGTAAGGACTGTGAGCAGCGGGGCATCAAGATCGTTTTCGACCAGGCGTACGAGCACGGGGCCCTGGACTTCAAGCCCGTGCTGGCCAACATGAAGCAGACGAATCCGGACGTGGTCTTCGCCGTGTCGTACGTGATGGACGCGGCCATGATCGTCAAGCAAATGAAGGAACTGGATCTCAACACCAACCTGGTCATCGGCGGCGGCGCCGGTTACACCATGCCGGAGTTCAGGCAGAACGCGGGAGACGCTTCCGAGTACGTGGCCTCGGTGGCCCTGTGGGTGCCCAACGTGGCCTGGCCGGGGGCCAAAGAGTACTTCGAGAAGTACAAGCAAAAATACGGCAGCGAGCCGGACTACCACGGCGCCCAGGCCTACGCCACCATGTACATTATAGCCGACGCCCTGAACCGGGCCCAGGACCTCACGCCGGAGGGCATCCGCAAGGCCCTGAAGGAAACCAACCTGAACACCATCATGGGGCCCATCAAGTTCGAGGACTGGGAGGGCTTCACCAACCAGTCCCGGCCCACGACGTACGTCGTGCAGTGGCTGAAGGGGAAACTGGAGGTCGTCTGGCCCGAGAACGTGGCTTCGGCCAAGTACGTATTCCCGGTACCCAGGTGGAAGGAACGGGGCTGAGTAGGGGGGAGCACCCCCTACTCCCCGCGCGGGGGTAAAATAACGTCATGGCCTTACTGGGACAGACCGTAATCTGCGGTCTATTGCTCGGCGGCATGTACGCCCTTATTGCCATCAGCTTGACCCTCATCATGGGCGTCATGAAAATCATCAACCTGGCCCACGGCTCCCTGGTCATGGTGGGCATGTACGTGACCTACGTGTGTTACAGGGCCTGGGGTCTGGACCCCTATCTGGGCATGCTGGTGGCCATGCCGGTATTATTCTTACTGGGTTGTGTCATCCAGCACTTCCTGATTAACCGGTTGCTCGAAGTGGAGTCCGTCCTTCCCGAAAATCAGGTGTTGCTCACGGTAGGCATCTCACTGGTGCTGACCGAAGTCATCCGGTTTATTTTCAAGTCCGACTACCGGTCCATTACCACGCCTTACGCGGGCGAGGCCCTGCTGGTGGGCGGCATGTCGGTCAGCATCGCCATGGCCATCGGCTTCGTGATCGCCATGGTTTTCACCTACCTGCTGCACCTTTTCCTGACCCGCACGGACCTGGGACGCGCCATCAGGGCCACGGCCCAGGACCGGGAGGCGGCCCAGTACATGGGCGTGGACGCCCGGAGGGTGACGGTCATCACCTTCGGCCTGGGCTCGGCCCTGGCCGCGGCCGGCGGTTCATTGCTCCTGCCCCTCTTTTACCTCTGGCCCGACATAGGACACCTCTTCACGGCCAAGGCCTTCATCATCACCATCCTGGGCGGCATGGGCAGCACTACGGGGGCCCTCCTGGGCGGGTTGACCCTGGGCGTGGCCGAGTCCCTGGGCGCCACCTACATCGGTATGGGTTACAAAGACGTGGTGGGACTGGTCATTTTCCTCCTGGTGCTCCTGTTCCTCCCCCACGGGTTGCGCAGTCTGGTCAGGAGGTGAGGACCGTGCACCGTTACCGCATTTGGGCCGCCGTGGCGTTTGCCCTGCTGGCCCTGGCACTGCCCTTCATTTTCAACAGCCCCTACTACCAGCACATGCTGATCCTCATCCTGATTTGGGCCGCCCTGGGCACCGCCTGGAACCTCCTGGGGGGTTATTGCGGACAGGTCTCCTTCGGGCACGCCGCGTTCTTCGGCCTGGGGGCCTACTCCGCCGGCCTCCTCTACCTGCACCTCGGGGCCTCGCCCTGGTGGGGCCTGGCCCTGGGTCCGGTGGTGGCCACACTGGTCAGCCTCCCCATTGGCCTCATTTGTTTCCGGCTACGGGGACCCTACTTTGCCCTGGCCATGCTGGCCCTGGGCGAGATCTTCCGGCTCGTATTCCTCAACTGGATCTCCTTTACCAACGGACCCCGCGGCATCCTCATGGTGGCGACACGGCCCGGCAAAATTCCCTTTTACTATCTGGCGCTGGCCATACTGGGTCTGGCCCTGTGGTGGAGTTACCTCCTGATCAAATCGAAATTCGGATACTACTTTGTTTCCATCCGGGAGGACCAGGACGCGGCCGAAGCCCTGGGTATTCCCACCACGCGCTACAAGCTCTACGCCCTGCTACCCTCGGCCTTCCTGACCGGCCTGGTGGGTGCCTTTTACATGAATTACGTGGCCTTCATCGAGCCCAACGTGGTTTTTTCCCTCGGCAACGTCTCGGTCATGATCATCCTGGTGGTCATACTGGGCGGCGTGGCGACCCTGTGGGGTCCCACCGTGGGGGCGGCCATATACATTGCGCTGGGCGAACTGTTCCGGGCCCAACTGGGGGCCGCCAACGTGCTGGCCTTCGGGGTGCTGGTCTGCCTGGTGATACTCTTCCTGCCCAACGGTGTGGTCGGAGAAGTCGACCTCTTCAAGCGGCTGCTGGGCGGAAAGCGGCGGGGTGACGTCGGTGGCAGTCTTGGAAGTCCGTAAGATAGTAAAGCGTTTCGGCGGGCTGGTAGCGGTGGACAACCTGAGCTTCGCGGTCCGGGAGGGTGAAATCTTCGGGCTGATAGGTCCCAACGGTTCGGGCAAGACCACGGTTTTCAACCTCATTAACCGCTTCTTTCCCCTGACCTCGGGCACCATCCATTTCGGTGACCGGCGCATCGACGTCTTAAGCCCGCATCAGATTTGCGCCCTCGGCATTGCCCGGGCCTTTCAGGTGGTCAAACCCCTGCGGCGCATGACCGTGCTGGAAAACGTCATGACCGGCGCCTTCCTGCGTACCCGCAACGTGCGGCGGGCGCGGCAAAAGGCCCTGGAGGTCCTCGATTTCTGCAAATTGATGCACCGGAAGGACTTTCCGGCCGGCAAGCTGACCATCGCGGACCGCAAGAGGCTGGAAATCGCCCGGGCCCTGGCTACCGAACCCCGGTTGCTCCTCCTGGACGAAACGGCGGCGGGCCTGAATCCCAGGGAAACCGAGGAAGCCATCGACATCATCCGGCAAATCAGGGAGCTGGGGGTAACCATCATCGTGGTGGAGCACGTAATGAAGGTCATCACGGGCATCTGCGACCGGGTAATGGCCATCAACTTCGGCCGGGAAATCACCACCGGGCCGCCGGCGGCGGTGGTCAACCACCCTGAGGTCATTAAAGCGTACCTGGGTGAGGCCGATGCTTAAAATTCGCAATATCCACGTGGCCTACGGGGACCTCCGGGCGTTGGTGGACGTATCCCTGGAAGTGGGCGCAGGGGAACTGGTGGCGCTGGTGGGTGCCAACGGCGCCGGCAAGAGCACCACCCTGAAGACCATTTCCGGGATTCTGCGACCGTCCGCAGGCGCAATCGAATTCGCGGGGGAAGACATCACACGCCTGCAACCCCACCGTATTGCCGCCCTGGGTATCGCCCACGTCCCCGAGGGACGGCGGCTGTTTCCCGAAATGACCGTTCTGGAAAATCTCGAAATGGGCGCTTTACGGCCGGAAGCCCGAAAAAAAAGAAAACAGAGCCTGGAATGGGTCTTCTCCCTTTTCCCGGTGCTCCGGGAACGCGCACGCCAGCCGGCCGGTACCTTGAGCGGGGGCCAGCAGCAGATGCTCGCCATCGGCCGCGGGCTCATGTCCCTGCCCCGGCTTCTCATGCTCGACGAGCCCTCCCTGGGCCTGGCGCCCGTGCTGGTAAAGCACGTCTTCGAAATCGTTCAGGAGATCAACCGCCAGGGCATTACGGTACTCCTGGTGGAACAAAACGTCATGCAGGTGTTAAGGTTCTGCCACCGCGGGTACGTCCTGGAAAACGGGCGCATCGTGCTCGGTGGGAGCGGTACCGAGCTCCTGAACCACGCCCACGTAAAGGAGAGCTATCTGGGAATTTGAGGACCGGATGGCCGGGGGGTGTGTCCGTGTCACCCTCCGCCCGGCTAAATGATAATGCAGATCAGCCCGCCGCCGCCCTCGTTGACGATGCGCTGCAGGGTTTCCTGGAGCTTCACCTGGGCGTTTTCGGGCATGCGGTGGAGCTTGTTCTGGATACCCTCCCGCACCAGGTCGTGGAGGGACTTACCGAAGATCTCCGACTGCCAGATGCGCTTGGGATCCTCCTCGAACTCGTTGAGCATGTAGCGCACCAGCTCCTCGCACTGCTTCTCGGTGCCGATGATGGGCGTGATTTCGGTGGTGATGTCGGCGCGGATAATGTGCAGGGAGGGCGCGCTGGCCTTCAGCCGCACGCCGAAACGGCTGCCCTGGCGGATGAGTTCGGGCTCCTCCAGGTTCATCTCGTCCAGGCGCGGGGTGACCACGCCGTAGCCCGTTTCCCGCACCTCCTGCAGAGCCACGGCCACCTTATCGTACTCGCGCTTGGCCACGGCCAAATCCCGCACCAGGCGCAGGAGCTGGTGCTCGCCCTCCACCGGCATGCCCACCTCTTCCCCGAGCACCTGATAGAACAGGGCGGGCCGGGCCGCAATCTCGATGGACGCCGTGCCGGTGCCCATGTCCACTTGCTGGAGGCTCACCTGGTGGACCACGTCGTACTGACCTAGGATCTCCACGGCCGGACCGATGTCGCGGAGGCGACGTACGTGGCGTACCGTGCCTTCGACGGCCTCCTCGAACCGCCGCCGCAGCCAGTGGTCCCCCGCCAGTTCCTCCACCCAGAGGGGCAGCGCAATGTTGACTTCGTGCACCGGGAACTCGTAGAGCACCTCCTCCAGCAGCCGCAGGATGTCCTGCTGGGTCATCTGAAGGCAGTCCACGGGCAGAACGGGCACGTCGTACCTGGCCTGCAACTCGGCCGCCAGTTCCCGGGTGGCCGGGTCCTGGGGGTGGGTACTGTTCAGGACCACGACGAAGGGCTTGTTAAGCTCTTTTAGCTCCTCGATGACCCGCTCTTCGGCCTCCACGTAATTTTCGCGCGGGATCTCGCCGATGCTGCCGTCCGTGGTCATGACCACGCCGATGGTGGAGTGCTCGGAGATGACCTTGCGGGTGCCGAGTTCCGCCGCTTCCTGAAACGGAATGGGCTCCTCGTACCAGGGAGTGGTAACCATGCGGGGTCCCTCTTCCTCTTCGTAGCCCAGGGCCCCCTCCACCTTGTACCCGACGCAATCGACCAGCCGCACCTTTACCTTCAGGCCGGGACTGACCTGCACTTCCACGGCCTCGTTGGGCACGAACTTGGGTTCCGTGGTCATGACGGTTTTGCCGGCGCCGCTCTGGGGCAGTTCGTCGCGGGCGCGCTCGCGGTCGTAGATGTTCTTGATATTGGGAATAACCAGCAATTCCATAAAGCGCTTGATAAAGGTGGACTTGCCGGTTCTGACGCCCCCCACCACTCCGATGTAGATATCCCCGCCGGTCCTTTCGGCAATGTCCCGGAAGATATCGGCCCTCTCCATAACCATCCCCCTGCCGAGAATTTTTTTCCAGTCGGCTACCCTTATACATATATATGAAGGGGGCGTCCCAAATAATATCGCGGGCCGGTTGACCCCGTGGCACTCCCGGCGCTAAAATGAAGAAAGCCTGACCGGACGTCAGGCTTCCCATCCCGCTGACCTTAAGAGGTGACAGAATGCCGGTAGCGAGCAAGGTGCGTCAATATCTCGAACGGGCCTCGTGGATCCGGAAAATGTTCGAGGAAGGGGAACGCCTCAAGGCCCTCTACGGGCCAGACCGGGTTTTCGACTTCAGCCTGGGCAATCCCATGCTGGAACCGCCCCCCGCCTTCCGCGAGACCCTGCTGGATATCCTGCGCCGGCCGGTGCCCGGAATGCACGGCTACATGAGCAACGCCGGCTACGCCGAGACGCGCCGGGCCGTGGCCGAATACCTGGCCCGGGAAACCGGGGTGCCCCTCACGGAAAACCACATCCTCATGACCTGCGGCGCCGGGGGGGCCCTCAACGTGGCGTTGAAGGCGCTGCTGGACCCGGGAGACGAAGTTATCATCCTGGCGCCCTACTTCGTGGAATACAAATTTTACATCGACAACCACGGCGGCGTGCCGGTGGAAGTGCCCACCGACCAGAACTTCCTGCCGGACCTGACGGCCCTGAGCCGGGCCATCGGTCCCCGCACCAAGGCCCTGATCCTGAACTCCCCCAACAACCCCACGGGCGTGGTCTACGGATCGGGAGTGCTGGCCGCCCTGGGCGAGCTGCTGGCAGCCAAAGAAGCGGAGCTGGGCCACCCTGTTTTCGTTCTTTCCGACGAACCCTACGCCCGCATCGTTTACGACGGTCTGCGCACGCCCTGCATCTTTCACTATGTCCGTAACAGCATCATAGCCAATTCCTACAGCAAGGACCTCTCCCTGGCCGGCGAAAGGATCGGCTATCTGGCCGTGAACCCTCAGATCGCAGAGGTCGCCCTCGTAATGGAGGCCCTGGTCTTCGCCAACCGCGTGTTGGGGTTCGTAAACGCCCCGGCCCTGATGCAACGCGCGGTGGCCCGCATCCAGGGCGCCGTGGTCGACGTCGCCGAATACCAGCGCCGCCGCGACGTCCTGTACGGGCACCTCACGGCCCTGGGGTTCGAGGTGGTCAAGCCCCAGGGCGCCTTCTATCTCTTCCCCAAGTCGCCCCTGCCCGACGACGTGGCCTTCGTGAACCTCGCCCTGGAGCATCGCATCCTGGTGGTACCGGGCAGCGGCTTCGGCCGGCCCGGTTATTTCCGGCTGGCCTACTGCGTGCCCATGGAAACCATTGAAAATTCCCTCCCGGCCTTCGCAGACCTGGCCCGGGCCGCCGGCCTGGGCTAGGCCCGCCGGCCAATCTCCATCCCCACCGGACGCGCGGCCTTGGCAGCCGCCCTGGCGTTGAATCTCTCGGCGTCGATGACGAATCTCTCGTGGGTGCCCTCGGAGATCTTGTCCACTCCGTCGTCGGCCACGATGGAAAAGGTGAGCTTGCGGCCCTCCACCTTCTCCAACCTGACCTTCACGGTGACGGTCAGGCCGGGCGGGGTGGCCGCCTCGTGGGTCAGGTGGAATCCGATGCCCACCGTCTGCTCCCGGGGCCAGTCCAGGTGGGGATTGACGGCCAGGATGCAGGCCCACTCGATCAGTCCCACCATGAACCCGCTCGCCAGCACCCTGGGCATGGCCCGAAACTCCGGCGATTCAGGCAAGAGGTGGGGCACGGTCTTGTTTTCCGGGACCGTGAACCGAAACTCGTAGGTCAGGCCCGGTTGTAAGGTGTCTTTCATATTGCGGAACCCCCGTTCTGGTGTAGGCTATTGCCATTTTACCAGAACCGGTGATAGAATACAAATTAATCGTTACACTTATTTCCATTAGCCCGGCTTATAAAGGGGGAACCGGCATTGGAATGGCACCAGATCGTGGGGTTCTACCACGTGGCCAAGACAGGGAGTTTTACCAGGGCCGCGGCCCTGACCTTTCGCACCCAGTCCGCGTTGAGCCAGCAGGTTAAGGCCCTCGAGGAAGAGTTCGGCTGTTCGCTCTTCGAAAGGCTGGGCAAGCGCCGGCTCAGGCTTACCCGGGCCGGGGAGGCGCTGCTGGAGTTCGCGGAGGCGGTGCTGGAAAGGTACCAGGGGCTCAAGGAGGAACTGGAGGCCATCAAGGGGCACCAGAAGGGGCGGCTGCGGGTAGCCGCCCCCTTTACCACGCTGTACCACCTGCTGCCGCAGGCCCTGGAGTCCTACGTGAGGCTTTTCCCCCTCGTCCACCTGACCGTGCTGGACCGGCCGCAGCGCGCCGCCGTCGCCCTGGTGCGGGAAGGGGAGGTCGACTTCGCCCTCGCCCTGGAATCCGCGGTCCCGCCGGACCTGAGCGCCCTGCGCTGGAAGCGGGTAGAAACGGTCCTGCTGGCGCCGCCGGAGCACCCCCTGACCGCGGTGGAACGGGTCACACTGGATCAGATCGCCCGCTACCCCCTCATCCTGCCCCCGAAGGATGCCGACTACCCGGCGCGCCGGCGGCTGGAAGAACACTTCCGCCGACTCGGGCTGGAGTACCGCACCGTCATCGAGTCTTCCAACGTGGAGCTCAGTTCGCTGTACGTGGAAATGGGCCTCGGCATCGCCTTCGCCACCGTGGTCAAGGACCTCCCGGCCCTGAGGCGGCGCAGGCTAAGGGTCCTTCCCCTGGACCACTACTTCGAACCGGACCACCTCGTGGTGGTCGCCAGAAAGACCGCGGTCCTTACGACACCGAAGCAAGCCTTCATGGGGCTGCTCGGCCTCGGTACCTGCCCCGCGGGAGCGCCGGGTGCGCCTCAGTAACCCTGCGCCGCCAGCTGCTCCTGGTAATCGTACGCCATCTTGCTAATCCGGGCGATGTCGGCAAAGGCCTGGTCCAGATCCTGGATGTTCTTGGACATGACAACCAGGATGTAGGGCCGCGAGCCGTAGACTATCCCTGCGTCATTGGCCACGCCCTCGATGTCGCCCTCCTTGTGGGCCACGGTGATCCTTTCGGGCAGCTCGCCCGGCAGGCCCACGTGGTAGATGGGGTTGGCCATGTCGTCCAGCAGCCGCCGGCCCAGTTCGGGGTGCTGCTCGTAAAAGTCCAGGACCGCCTGGATGTAGAGCCCCATGTCCCGGGCCGTGCTGATGTTCTGACCGTTGGGGAAGACCGTCTCGCCCCCCAGGCTCCGCATGAAGGCCGCGATGTTGTCGCGCCCCAGGTAGCGCATCAGCATCCGGTTGGCGACGTTGTCGCTTATGGTAATGGAAAGGTTGGCCAGCACCCGGAGCGAGAACTTATCGCCGTCGCGCGCGGAAAACTGCAGGACGCCGGCGCCGTCCTGATAGTCGGTCTGGCTGTTGTAGGCGATCTTTTCCTGCCAGTCGACCTGCCCCCTGGCGGCGAGGGTGTTCAGGTACAGTACCACCGGCACCTTCACCAGGCTGGCCGCGTGAATGGGCTCCCGTTCGTTGATCCCGAAACTCTGGCCCGAAATGAGGTCCTTAAAATAGATGCCGAAGGTGGCGGGCTTACCCGCGATATAGTCGTTGATCTGCTGCTTCAGCGGCGCGTAGTCCGGAATCCGGCCCTGCGGCACGTCCAGGCGCTGGCCGGGGTAGACGACGTCACCCTTGAGGTCGTTCACCCGCTGCAGATCGCTTACGCTAACGCCGAATTGCCGCGCGATGCCCCACAAAGTATCGCCCGGCCGCACGTAGTAGGTTTTGGCCAGCGCGAAGGCCGCCGGAAACAACAGCACCAGCAGGGCCACCGCCAAAATTAGAACTTTGCGCTTTAAAGACACCGTAACCCTCCTCGCGTTTTAATATGGCCGCCCGCCATACACAATAACAAAGAGCCCTGCAGTAGTACAAGCCAAAAAGTATACCTCTGCTGGCTGCCCGTGGCACCGCCGGCACGCGCATAGCCGGCCTCCTTCCCCGGGATACCGGTACGCCTGCAACCGGTGGCTTTTCCCTGCCGGGGAAGGCCGCCCTGGGCGCGCAGGCCGCGCATCCGGCGCCGCACGCGCGGGGAGACCTTCCCCCCCGCCTTACGCCTCCGGCCCCGTGTCCGGGATCCCGGAAAGCTCCTGTCCAGCATCATTTACAAGGCTGAATTTTTCTTGACATTAAAAATTCCACCCATCAGCATGCCCTACCGCTCCGTATCCGATTGGTATTAAATTTGCAAGGAAAGATATTGCAATATTAGTTTTCGGGAGGGGAGCGGCTTGAAGACGGGTGCCGAATATATGAACAGTTTAAAAGATTTGAAACCGCGCATTTTCCTGGGGGGCCGGCAGGTGGACCTCCTGGAGAATCCCACCACCATGACGGTGGTGCGGGCCAACGCGAAGGTATACGACCTGGCCCACGAGCCCGAGTTTGCCCCCATCATGACCGCCGATTCGCCCTACATCGGCCGCAAGGTCAATCGCAACCTCCACATAGCAAGGAACACCGGAGACCTGGAGCGGCGGGCCGACATGGCCATTCTCACGGCCCAGAAGCTGGGCACGTGCAACTACCGCTGCGTGGGGGCCGACGTGCTGAACGCCCTGGCCAGCGTGACCTGGGAGCTGGAAAGGGACACCGGAACGCCCTACCACCAGCGCTTCGTAAAGTACCTGACCTACCTGCAGGAAAACGACCTGGCGGTGAGCGGGGCGGTCACCGATGCCAAGGGCGACCGCAGCAAGCGTCCGCCCCAGCAAGAGGATCCGGACGTGCACGTGCGGGTGGTGGACAGGACCTCCGAGGGGATCGTGGTGCGGGGCGCCAAGGTGAGCCAGAGCGGGGCCATCGCGGCCCACGAGACCGTGGTCATTCCGGGTATGGCCATGCGGCCCGGAGAAGAGGACTTTGCCGTAGCCTTCGCCTTTCCCAACGGCGCACCGGGCGTGACCTACGTCTGCCAGTACAGCCCGTTCACCGCCGAACGGGAAGTGATGCCGGAAAAGTACCTGGGCAATCCCCTCTACGGGGTGCGGGAGACCTCCATGATCGTCTTCGATAACGTGTTCGTACCCTGGGAGCGGGTCTTCCTGTGCGGCGAAATCCGCTACACCGGAACCCTGATCTCCCGCTTCGCCAAGATCCACCGCATGAACTGCGGCGGGGCCTGCAAGGTGGGATTCGCGGACCTGGTCATCGGCGCCGCCCAGCTGGCTGCCGAATACACCGGTGTGGACAAGGTGCCCCACATCGTGGACAAGATCACGGAGATGATCTGCCTCAGCGAGACCTGCCACGCCTGCGCCATCGCCGCGGCCGTCAAGGGCCGGGAGGAGCCGCCCGGATCGGGTGTTTACCTCCCGGACGACGTGTTCGGCAACGTGGCCAAGCTGAACGTGGCCCACGGCTTCTGGGAGATCATGAAGTGGGCCGGCGACATTGCCGGGGGCCTGGTGGTTACCATGCCCTCCGAGAAGGAGCTGGAAAATCCCGAAAGCGGCCCCCTGGTGCGCAAGTTCTTCGGGACGGCGGTCGTGGCCGAGAAGCGCCTGCGCCTGGCCAAGTTCCTCCAGAACTGGACCGCCGGGCTCCACGGTCCCGGCACCTGGCACGGAGCCGGCTCCCCCCAGGCCCAGCGCATGGCCCTGTACCGCCTCACGGACCTGGAGGCCAAAAAGCGCCTGGCCCGCGAGCTGGCCGGCCTGGAGTAGGTTCGACCAGAAACCGACGCGCCCGGACCGCCTGACCTCCGGCGGCCTGCTCCTGGGATGAGGAGTCGGGCCTCCTCGCCGTGCTGCCCGGACCGCCCCTGGCCGCGGTTCGCCAGCCTTCACGGGTAGCATCGCAGCATTCACTCAGGCTAAACAGAGCCCTGGTCACGCCAGTAGGCGAGGCCCAGGGCTCTGTTCATTGGGCCATGTGCCAACCGCCAAAAGCTTTTCCGGTTGTTGGCGTACTGGAATACCGGTCACTCCGGGAGGTTCAAAGCACGCGGTTCCCGTATGTGGGACGTTTGGCCCTTCCCGGTCGGGGCGTCCCCCTCCCGATACTCGACCGCTGCTGAACACTGCCAAGTCAGCTCCCCTTCCGTATGCTTGACGCCGCGGCCATTATGGTATACTGTACAAGGAGCGAGTACGGGAAAACGCCGGCACGCGAGGGGGGCGATGCCTTGCTCAAGCGTATCGAAGCGCTGAACTTCCGCTGCCTGCGTTATGTGCGTCAAGAGCTGGACGCCTTCCATGTCCTGGTTGGTCCCAACGCCAGCGGCAAGACAACCTTTCTGGACGCCATAGCCTTCATGTCAGACCTCCTCTCGTCGGGCCTGGACGCGGCCATCGAACAGCGCACACCCGACGTGCGGGACCTTCTGTGGCAGCGCCAGGGCCGCAGATTTGAGCTCGCGGTGGAGCTGGCAATCCCCGAGGAACGCCGAAAGCTCGTGGAGAAGCGGGGTTACAATCTCTGCCGCTACGAAGTGGCCATCGGTGCCGACGAGGTTACGGGTGAGACCTCCATCCTGGCAGAAAGGGTCGCGCTGCTCAAGGCGAAGCGGGAGCCTCCACAGCAGAGACGGCTATTCCCCTGTGAGGTTAATCCGCCACACAGCATCCTAACCTCGAGGGCCAAAACAATAAAAACCGTAATCAATAAGGTCCCGGGGGGAAACGACAATTTCTACGACGAAACCGGGAAAGGCTGGGACCATGTCTTCCGGTTAGGCCCCAGAAGGTCGGCCCTGGCCAATCTACCGGAAGACGAGTCCCGATTTCCTGTCTCCACCTGGCTCAAAGCTACGCTGATGGACGGGGTCCAGCGGCTGCTACTCAACAGTTTGCTCATGAGAAAACCGAGCCCGCCCGGCCAGCCAAAGGGTTTCCGCCCCGACGGTTCGAACCTGCCGTGGGTAGTCCACCATCTGGCCGAGAAGGACCCAGAGCGCTTCCGGGAATGGATCGACCATCTGAGGGTGGCCCTGCCGGACCTGGTGACCATCCGCACTGTAGAGCGTCCGGAGGATCGCCACCGGTACCTCATGGTGTGTTACGAAGGCGGCCTGGAGGTGCCCTCCTGGATGGTTTCGGACGGCACCCTACGGCTTCTGGCCCTGACCCTGCCGGCGTACCTTCCCGGCTTCTCGGGCATCTACCTGATCGAGGAACCAGAGAACGGTATCCATCCCCGTGCCGTCGAGATAGCCTTCCAATCCCTCTCCTCGGTCTACGGGGCCCAGATTTTGCTCGCCACCCACTCCCCGGTGATACTGAGTGTGGCCCGCCCCTCTCAAATACTGTGCTTCGCGCGCACCAAGGACGGGGCGACCGACATCGTGCGGGGCGACGAACATCCCGCCCTCCGGCACTGGCGGGGGGAAACCAACCTCGGAGTGCTGTTTGCCGGAGGGGTATTGGGATGAAGGACGCCCCTGCCTTCGATCTGGTGGTACTCGTCCCGGACAGGAACACCGAAGCTGCCCTGAGCGGCATCCTCGCCAGGCCCGACGCCCTGGGCATACGCCCCGTAACAAGCCACATATTCACCCACCCTGAAAGGGACCCCGGTTGCTACCACCGGAGCCACGACTACCTGAGACCGATGCTTCGCTGCTACCGGCATGCCCTCGTTGTGTTTGATCGCGCCGGATCGGGGCGGGAGTCCGAGGCACGTGAAATCCTGGAAAGACGGGTGGAGGAGAAGCTCGCCAGATCGGGATGGGGCGACCGTGCGGCCGCGGTGGTCGTAGATCCCGAACTCGAAGCCTGGGTGTGGAGTCCCTCCCCTCGCGTGGCAGCCTGCCTCGGGTGGCCTGCCGGCCTTGCTTCACTGGTTAACTGGCTTACGTTCCGCGGATTGTGGCCTGAAGGCAGCAATAAGCCACCGCAACCAAAACAGGCCGTAGAGGCGGTCCTGTACCACGTAAAAAAGCCCCGTTCTTCGGCCCTGTACGCCAGAATGGCCCGGACGGTAAGCCTCCAACGTTGCGCTGACCCGGCCTTCCTTAAACTGAAGGACACACTTCAGAAATGGTTCCCCCCCTAACCCACCCTGCTCCGAGCCCGGCCGGATACATGGAACGTTGTGTGCAATGATTGACCCGGCTTGCCAATCACCGGCCCGGCCCCTTTACGGCCAGGGGCACGCCGGCCACGAGGAGGTAGACCCGGTCGGCCCGCGCGGCCAGGAGGCGGTTGGCCCGGCCCAAGGCGTCGCGGTAAAGGCGCGCCAGGGCGTTGTCCGGCACCACGCCCAGGCCCACTTCGTTGGACACCAGGATGTACCGTGCCGGGTGGCGTGCCACGACGTCCAGCAGCTCCTCGATTTCGCGGCGCACGGCCTCTAGGGCTGCCCGAGCCTCCGCCACCCCGAAAACGCCCGACGCGGGCAGAGAGGCCAGGAGGACGTTGGACACCAGCATGGTGACGCAGTCGACGAGCACCGTCGCTTCCCCGCCGTACTCGGCAGTCAGAAGGCGGCCCACCCCGCGGGGGGCCTCGAAGACGCGCCAGGAGCGCGGCCGCTCCCCACGGTGGGCCTCGATCCGGGCGCGCATCTCCTCGTCCCCCGGCTCGGCCGTGGCCACGAAGAGCACCGGCCCGCCGTTCCGGAGCGCCAGTTCCAGGGCAAAGTCGCTCTTACCGCTGCGGGCCCCGCCCAGAACGAGGGTCAATCCCTTGCTCATCTCTCCGCTCCCATTACTTCGGAAACCCGGCTCCCTCTAACGGGAATCATGCTCGGCAAGCAGGCGCACGTAGTTCAGCTTCTCTTTTGCCGTGCGGTAGAGCTTTTCGTCGGCGGTCCAGAATTCGCACCCGCGCAGTTCCGCCAGTGCCAGATAATGGCTATCATAAACCACGGGTAACTCCAGCAACTTGGCCAACTCCCATGCCCGACGGCGCTGAAGGGGTTCTTCGACGACCCTCAGCGGCACCATCTGAACTGCTTGAAAGGCCGGCTCCGCCTGTTCCGGGCTTAAGCGGCGCGCCGGATCGCCGGTACTGGACTTCCTGCGGATGACGCTGTCGACCTCGACGGGACAGAATGCCGGGGCGATAAGCCGCACCCGATCCGCCTGCCACCGGGCAAATAAGGCTTCCGCCAGTTCGCTGTCTGGCTCCCTCAGCACCAGCTTGAGTACCAGTGAAGCATCGACACAGACCTCTCCCGCCGCCACGTCTATTCTTGCGCCCTCTCCCTGCGTATCTGCCGGAGCAGCTCCACGCTGTCGTCAGACGGAGGCATGGCCATTCGGACTTCCCGGCACCTCGCAAGCCAGTCGTCGTGGGTCGTTGCCGGCTGGCCGAGGCCGACCAAGGCCGTAGCGGGTATCCGCAACTGACGTCCGAAGCGCAAACCCTTCAACTCGCCCGTATGCACCCATCGCCTTACGGTACGTTCACTGACTTTCAGGATCCGCGCCACTTCCCGGGGGGTGTAGAAACCGCCTTCCACGCTTCCACATCCTTGTTCTTTTGTGGAACATTATATAACCCCGTGTCCGCTGTGTCAATTAATTAGACCTGCAGTCCTCACAAGGAGTGGAACGGTAATCAGGCTCGCGGTTTCTACGACCTCGCAAACGGCCCCGTAGACGTCGCCCGTAAGGCCGCCCAGGCGGGCGCTCATCCAGCGGCCCAGGCCGAGGGTCAAGACCCCCGCCAGACCCGCGGCCCCCGCGGCCACGCCGGCGGGCAGGAGGGCCAGAGCCGGGCCGGCGACGAAGGCCGTGGCGACGACCAGGGCCGGCCACCGCGCCCCCTCCTTGAAGTAATAACCCAGGCCGGACGGCCCGCGGGCGTATGGAAAGGCAAAAAGCGCCAGTACCATGGCCCAGCGGCCCAGCACCGGGACGAGGACCAGCGCCGGAAGGGCCGCCGCGGATTCCAGGGTGGCAAAGGCCGCGCACTTGAGCAGAAGGAGGCAGGTCACCCCGACGACCCCGAAGGCCCCGGTGGCCGTGTCGGCCATGATGGCCAGCCGCCGCTCGCGGGTGTCGCCGGCCAGACCGTCGCAGGTGTCGGCCAGGCCGTCCAGGTGCAGCCCGCCGGTAAGGACCACCAGCAGCACCGTCAGCAGGGCACCGCGCACGAGGTCCGGCAGCCCGGCGGCTTCCAGGCCGCGGTAAGCCCCCCAGAGCGCCAGTCCGAACAGGCTGCCCACTATAGGAAAGAAGGGGACCGCCGCGGCGAGGTCTCCGGGCTCGGGGGCCCGGCCCCGGGCCGCCGGCAACACCGAGAGCATGGAAAAGGCCGCCATCAGGCCCCGCCAGGCCCGCAAGGCTTACCTCTCCTCGGCCTGGGACACCCCGGCCTCGGCGAAGGTTGCCATTTCGCTCTGGATCTTGCACGCCGCGGCCACCAGGGACATGCCCAGGCAGGCGCCGGTTCCCTCGCCCAGACGCATGTTGAGGTTCAGCAGGGGTTCCAGGCCCAGGTGTTTGAGGAGCAGAGCGTGGCCGGGCTCGGCGGAAAGGTGGCCCGCGAACATGTACTCCCGGGAGAGCGGCGCCAGGCCCTTCGCCACGAGGGCTCCGGCCCCGGAGATGAAACCGTCGATGACCACGGGAATGCGGCGGGCGGCGCAGGCCAGGATCACGCCGGCGATGGCCCCGATTTCAAAGCCCCCGACCTTGGCCAGCACGTCCAGGGGATCGCGGGGATCGGGCCGGTTGACCTCCAGGGCCCGTGCTATGACGGCCCGTTTGTGCGCCAGCCCCGCGTCGTCCAGTCCGGTGCCCCGGCCGGTCACGGCTTCCACCGGCTCTCCGGTGAGGGCCGCGCAGACCGCGCTGCTGGCCGTGGTGTTGCCGATGCCCATGTCGCCCGTGGCCGCCAGGTCCAGGCCCGCGGCCAGTTCGGCCTCCACCACCTGGATACCCGCCTCCACGGCGGCCACGGCTTGCTCCCGCGTCATGGCCGGACCTCGCGCCATGTTGGCCGTTCCGGGCGCGATCTTCTTACGGAGCGCTCTGGTTTCGCCCTTGACGCCCACGTCCATAACGATCACCCGGGCCCCCACGTGCCGGGCCAGCACGTTGATGCCCGCCCCGCCCTGCAGGAAGTTAGCCACCATCTGCACCGTGACCTCCTGGGGGTAGAGGCTCACGCCCTCCTCCACCACCCCGTGGTCCGCGGCCATGACGAAGACCGCCATCCTGTTCAGCCGCGGCTTTACCTGACCCGTGATGCCCGCCACCTTTACGGCCAGCTCCTCCAGCCGGCCTAGGCTGCCCGGGGGCTTGGTCAGGCTGTCCTGCCTCTCCCGGGCCGCCCGCATCACCGCCTCGTCGGGCGGCCGGATGGCCGCCACGGTGCGCGCCAGCAAACTCAAGCCCTCTCCGCCTCCCCGCCGTATTGGTGAGTTTTGTTTTGGCCCGCCGGGACGCGTCCCGGAGACCCGTCCCCCGCCGCCCCGCCGGCGGCACGGGCCACGAACCTCCGGGCCGCCTCCGGGTGGCCCGTGAAGTGAAAGTGCACGTAGGAAGCCAGCACGTTGCGGTAGACTGCACCGTCCCGGTCCTCCGTACCGTCGGACCGCACGAGCCGGAAAGCCGCCGGCCAGTCGCCTTCCGGCACGAGCCGGGAATAGTGGAATACATGGCCGCGCAGGGCGGTTCCAGGGGGGGCCAGGCAGGTCTCCCGCAGGGCCACGGCCGTGACGTACCCGCAGCGCTGGAGGCGCCGGGTGAGGACCACGGTGGCCGGTACCACACCAACCATGGGATACGACCGCCCCTCCACCTCCAGGGAGCGGCACAGGTACATCAGGCCGCCACACTCGGCCAGCACGGGCACACCCTCCCCGGCCGCGGCGCGGATCTCCATCCCGAGGGCCCTGTTTTCCGCCAGCTGCCCGGCGAAAACCTCTGGGAATCCGCCCCCGATGTAGATGCCCCTGGTGCCGGGCGGTAGGAACGCGTCGGCCAGGGGGCTGAAAAAGGCCAGACGCGCCCCCGCGGCCTCCAGGGCCTCCAGGTTTTCGGGGTAATAAAAATGAAAGGCCCGGTCCCGAGCCACCGCGACGACGGGCCTCCCCGGGGCGGCCGCGACCGGAACCTCCGCCCGCTGCCCGGCGGCGTCCGCACCGGGAGGGCCGGCCGATGTTGCCAGCTCCAGGATGCGGTCGAGGTCCAGCCCCGCCCTTACCGCCTCGTGCACCCGGGCCACCCAGGACCCGAGGTCCGGGTGCTCGGCCGCCGGCAGCAGTCCGAGGTGGCGCTCCGGCAGCTCCAGAGCGGGGTCGTGCTCCAGGTAACCCAGCACCGGGACCCCGATCCGGCCCTCCACGGCCTCCCTGATGCGTGCCGCATGCCTCGCGCCGCCCACCCGGGTCAGCACCACGCCCGCCAGATCCACGCCGCGGTCCAGGGCCCGGTAACCCTCCACCAGGGCCGCGGCGCTGGCCGCCATACCCCGGACGTTGAGCACCAGGATCACGGGCGCCCCCAGGAGCTTGGCCACATGGGCCGTGCTGCCCCACGTGGAGGACCCCAGCCCGTCGTAGAGCCCCATCACACCCTCGACCACCGCCAGATCCGCCCCCCGCATGCCCCGCACCAGGGCCGGCGCCAGGTTCTCCTCCCCCATAAGCCAGAGGTCCAGGTTGCGGCCCGGCCGGCCGGTCACCGAGGCGTAAAAGCCCGGGTCGATGTAGTCGGGGCCCACCTTGAAACCCTGTACCTTCAGGCCCCTGGCCGCATACGCCGCCATCAGACCCACGGCTACCGTGGTCTTGCCCGCCCCGCTGGCCGGGCCGGCGACCACCACGCGCGGATAGGGTCCCCTCACCGCAGCTTCTCCTCCCGCAAGCGCAGCAGGGCGTTGACGATGGCCGCCGCCACCGTGCTGCCACCTTTGGTACCGCGCACCACCACCCAGGGCACGTCGCGTGCCATGAGGGCCTCCTTGGCCTCGGCGGCGCCCACGAACCCGACGGGCGTGGCCACCACCAGGGCCGGGCGCACCCCGCCCTCTAAAAGTTCCAGCAGGCCGAACAGGGCCGTGGGCGCGTTGCCTATGACCACCACGCTGCCGGCAAGCAGGGGCTGGCAGGCGCGGATCCCGGCCAGGGCCCGCGTGATGCCCAGGCGGCCGGCCTCCCCCGAGACCCCCGGCCGCTCTACGGCCACGAGGACCTCACCCTCGTACCCCGTGATGCCTGCGGCCACCATCTTCACGTCGCAGATGATCCGGGCGCCGTACTCGAAGGCCAGCAGGCCCGCGGCCACGGCGTAGGGATGAACAGCCAGTAGTTCGGCAAAGCCCGGATCCCCGGTGGCGTGCACCACCCTCCTGAGGATGGCCAGGGCGTCCCCGGAAAAGGAGTGGGCAAAAGGGGCCAGAAGCCGGTCCACCACGGCCCGGCTGCGGGCCTCGATCTCTTCCGGGTGGGTGACGTAAGACATGTCAGATGGCCTCCCTAATCCGATCGAGTATCACGGCGAGGATGCGCGGGTCGCATCCCAGATGGGCGGCGAGCCGGATTTCCACCTCCGGGTAGGCGGCGCGCAGCCTCTCGACCTCGGCCGGAATATCCCGCCGCAGGTGCAGTCCGTCCGTCAGGAACACGGGCGCTACCACCAGGCGTCTGACTCCCCGGTCCACCAGGGCCCGCACCGCACCGGCCAGGTCCTGCCGGAGGGACCTGGGATTCATGAAGGCCGGCTCGACGTGAGCAAGGCCCAGCTCCGCGCGCACCATCTCCGCCATCCGGATCAGGAACTGGTTGGCCTCGTCCACGACGGCCCGGCTGCCGTGACCCAGGAGGACCACCCCTTCGATGCTCACACTCCCCCTCCTAATCTCTGGCGGACTATTCCGCCGCGGACGCGGGCCCGGGGGCCCTTTCACAGAAAGACTCACCAGCGGTAGCCCCGGGGCGTGATCATGCGACCCTGGGCCGCGTAGGTTCGGGAGTTGCCCACGATGACCGTGGTCCCCATGTCCACGGGGTAGGCCAGCATGCCGGCCAGGTCCGTGACCACGGTCTCCTGGTTGGCGCGGCCGGCGTGGCGCACGATGCCCACCGGGGTTGCGGGCGACCGCCGGCGCAGCAGGATTTCCCGCGCCCGGGCCAGCTGCCAGTCGCGCCTGCTGCTCGCCGGGTTGTAGAGCACGATTACGAAGTCGGCCGCGGCCGCAGCCTCCAGACGCGTAGCGATGACCTCCCAGGGCGTGAGGAGGTCGCTTAGACTGATGACCGCGAAGTCGTGCACCAGGGGCGCGCCCAGCAGGGCCGCCGCGGCCGTGGCCGCCGTGACACCCGGCACCACCGCCACCCAGTCCGCCAAACCCGCCTGCAAAGCCGCGTCCACCACCTCCGGGTGCGAGCCGTTGGTGTCGAGCTTGACCGCCAGGCCCAAGGTCCTGAGCCGGCGGAGAAAGGGGAGAAGGTCGGGCTGAAGGGTGGGTTCCCCACCTGAAACCACCACCCCGCCCAGCAGGCCCCGGCGCCGGGCGAGCCAGTCCAAGACTTCCTCTTCCGGGATCAGGGACCCTTGAGGCTCGGCGGGAATCAGCGTCTGGTTGTGGCACCAGGGGCAGCGGAAGTTGCAGCCCCTGGTGAACACCACTGCGGCCACCTTCCCGGGGTAGTCTGAAAAAGACGTTTTGAGCACGCCTCCAATAACCATACTCTACACTCCCAGGCGGAACACTTTCCTGTCGCGGAACTCCTCCTGCTTCCCGGCGTTCCACCTGCTCACCGGCCGGTAGTAGCCAACAACACGGGAGAACACCTCACATGGCTCTCCGCAGTCGGGGCAAACTTCGTGTTTTCCGAAGCGGTACCCGTGCGAAGGACAGACCGAATATACCGGAGTGAGCGTGAGGTACGGAATGCGGTACTGCGTGAAGACTTTCTCCACGAAC
>Ga0080004_1135628_pt1 | contig 38713 bp, 38 predicted proteins | sample WasSprMetagenome_FD_69207 | JGI IMG/M metagenome (GOLD analysis project Ga0080004, IMG submission 69207) | Sulfidic aquatic microbial communities from Washburn Spring, Yellowstone National Park, USA - WS (SPADES assembly) (version 2) | ecosystem: Environmental > Aquatic > Thermal springs > Hot...
TATGAAGGCGAGCTAATTTTAAAGAGTTTAGGGTTTACCCGGGTGTTTTTCATGGAAGGAGGCCTTGCGGCCTGGCCTTTTGAGGTAGTGAAGGGGAAATAAAGGAGGCTGCGCCGGAGGCGTTTGGTAAAAATTTAGCCCTACCTCTATACAGGTAGGGCTAAGATGATTCTAGTATCTAGAGCTAAAACATCTTTTTCGTAGACCACCACGGGGTTAAGATCGATTTCAGCAATCTGCGGATAACTTAACATTAAACGCGAAACGTTGACAATTACTTTAGCCAACCCTTCGACATCTAGAGATTTTCGTCCCCTAGCGCCCTTAAGGAGGGGATAACCTTTTATCTCCTGGATCATTTCTTTGGCTTCCTCCATCGTCACCGGAGCTACGCGGAAGGCCACATCCTTAAATATTTCTACAAAAATCCCGCCCAGTCCGAACATCACCACCGGTCCAAACTGGGGATCGCGTTTGGCTCCCACAATAACCTCCAAGCCGGGTGACGCCTGGGCACAGACTAGCATTCCTTCTATTCTGGCCTTGGGATTATACCGGCCTGTGCTCGTTAGAATATCGTTGTAAGCGCTCTTAAACTCTTCAGCGTTACGAATATTTATTTTAACTCCCCCAGCATCCGTTTTATGAAGGATGTCGGAAGATACTATTTTTAACACTACCGGATAGCCCAATTGTTCAGCGGCAACCAAACCTTCCTCCAAAGTTTTTACCCATATGCTGCGGACAACGGGTATATCAAAGGTGGCCAACAATTTCTGCGCCTCTGGCTCTAGTAAGCTACGCCTGTCCTGCAAACTTTTATCTATCTCTGGGCATTTGCTTTCAACCACACGTTTTTCTCTTTCCTCCCTTTGCTCGGTGGCCCTTTGTAGGTAATACGCGCGCTGCACCATCCTGGCCAAAGCCCTCGCTGCCCGGTCCGGCACATCATAAGTAGGAATACCTGCTTCCTCCAGCAACTGGCGGGCTTCCCGTACAAATTCTCCGCCCAAAAGGCAGACTACTACAGGCTTATCTGGCTTCTGCTTCCGTACTTTTATTATCTCTTCGGCCAGCAGGCGGGGCTTAAGGAAAGTCGGGGGCACGCTCAAGAGGACCACCCCGTCTACATCGGGGTCGTCTAGGACACAGGCCAGAGCTTCTGCATGATGTCTTTCATTGGCTGCAGCACTCATATCTACATAGCCGTGGGCGTGATCTACCAGGGCCATAGGCGGCAAAAGGCTCTTTAGTTTTTCCTTTGTCTCCGGCCTTAAATCCGCCATCTCGACGTAAGGTGAAAGCCCTAGCTCATCTACCGCAATGATACCCGGTCCCCCGGCTTCAGTAAGGACCATCATCTTGTTGCCTTTTGGTAAAGGTTGCATGGCCAGCGCTTTAGCCGTGTCCAAAAGTTCCTCGATATTGGCGGCACGCAAGATACCGACCTGCGCGAAGGCCGCCTCGTACACCTGGTCGGATCCCGCCAAGGAGCCTGTATGAGAAGCTGCGGCTCCGGAGCCCACCTCGCTGCGCCCTACTTTAAGGATGATGATGGGCTTCTGGCGGGCCACCTCCCGGGCTACTTCCAGAAAGGTCCGGCCATCATCCAATCCTTCCATATACATTGCTATCACTTTTGTGCTTGGGTCCTGGCCATAATAGCGCAGTATTTCTAGGACATTCACATCGCTCTGGTTGCCCACATGGGCCCACTTGGCAAATCCCATGGGCACCGGCTGGTCGCCGGCAAACATCATAATGGCGGCTCCCAGAGCACCGCTCTGAGATATGACGCTCATGCCCCCCGGCACTTGTTTGATGCTAGGAGCAAAGGTGGTATCCAGGTGATTATCTGTATTCATCACGCCTACACAGTTGGGCCCCATTATCCGTATCCCGGCTTTCTTAGCTATCGCCACTACTTCTTTCTCCAACTCTACCCGTTCCGGTATTTTAGTTTCACTGAACCCCGAGGCTATAATTACCGCGGCCCGCACATCTCCCCGCTCTGCCGCTTGGCGTAAAATACCTGGTACTTCAAAGGCGGGTACGCTAATGACCAGCAATTCTACCGCACCCGGAACAGAGCGCAGATCAGGATAACAAGTGCGACCCAGAACTTCTGTTTTATGGGGATTAATCGGGTAAATAGGTCCGGCAAACCCTAAATTTAATAAGTTGCTCATAATTTGGTATCCGGCTTTGCTGGGATCATCAGAAGCTCCTACAATGGCTATGCTCTGGGGGTAGAAGAAATGATCTAAACTCTTTAATTCCACCGCTGACCCTCCTTAGCTAACAAGCGCTGGTAATTGGCCTGTACTTCTTCCTGCCATCTCTTAACCTGCTCTGGAGTTATCTGGGCAAAGCGACCTTGGGCGCGCAAGAATTCTTCTAAAGGCTTAAGCTCTTTTACCTTTCGTGTTATACGTAAGATGCCGTTTTCCACTTCATAAAGCGGCCACAACCCGGTCTCTACAGCTAGCCTGGCCACTAGCACTGTATTCCGGGCAGGAAAGCGCCAGCCTGTGCTGCAAGGGCAATGAACATGGATATAGCTAGGTCCATTTACATTTTTAGCTTTCTCTATCTTGCGAGCTAAATCTTCAACATAGCCAGCAGAAGCAGTGGCTGCATAGGGAATTCCCTGGGCTACGAGCATGGCCACCACATCTTTCTTGGCTTCTGCCTTTCCTCCAGGTGTCGTGGTAGTCCAGGCTCCTTGGGGGGTGGCACCCGAACGCTGGATTCCTGTATTCATATAGGCTTCGTTATCATAACAGATATAAATAAAACGATGTCCGCGTTCTACCGCACCGGATAAGGCTTGTAGTCCGATGTCCACCGTTCCGCCGTCGCCGGCCAAGCCCACCACGTTAATGTCATCCTTACCTAGGATCTCTAGCCCGGCCCGGATACCGGAGGCATAGGCAGCTACATTTTCTAGATTGGACTGGAAAGCCGGCACCCGCCATCCCGTTTCCCGGCCGTAGCCGGTAATAATAGCCGAACAACTAGGTGGGGTAAGAACTATCGTTTTAGGGCCCAGAACCCGCATCATAGTGCGGGCAACTATCTCCATAGCGCACCCTTCACAAGTGGTAAGACCGTGGTAGATAAGTTCTTGCGTATTCACCTTAATCCCCAGCCTCCTTTACATCTACCCAGATGCTACCGGACGAAACCAAACCCTGAGCATAAAGTTCCCGCGCTTTCTCCAGCGTCTTCTCTAAAGTAGCAAGGGTAAAATCTCGACCGCCTAAGCCACCGATAAAACTATACACAGCGGGAGCCGGGCTTAGCCCATAGAGGGCAGCTTTCACTTCTAGGGACAAGGGACCCTCCGATCCCAGGCCGGCCGAACGGTCAATAACAATAACCTGTTTGGCTTCTTTCAAGGCATCCCGTACCAGGGCTTTAGGGAAGGGACGGAAGGAGGTAATCTTAAGTAAACCTACCGGGACATCCTTTCGTCGCCATTCTTTGACCATATGCCGGACCGTCCCGGACATGGACCCTAGGGTTACAAAAACGGTCTCCGCGCCCTCCAGTTCTACCTTTTCTACGGGCGCATAGCGCCGGCCAAAATGCTGGTAAAATTCTTCTCCTATCTCCTCCATTACTGTTAAGGAACGTTTTAAAGCCTGAAAATGCTCGTATCTGATTTCGGTATAAATATTGGGAGAAGTTAACGCATTTACAGACATGGGATCATCTACGTCAAGGTAGACATTTTGCAGCCGGTAAGGTGGTAAAAAGCGGTCCACTTCTTCCTCATCGGGAACGCTCACTACTTCTGTAGTATGAGAAACATAAAAGCCGTCCAGGCAGAGCATGACAGGCAGGCGCACCCGGCTATCCTCAGCGAGGCGATAGCCGAACAGGACCAGGTCTAAGGCTTCTTGGCAGTTTTCGGCATACAGCTGTATCCAGCCCTGGTCCCTCTCCCCCATGCTATCAGAATGGTCAACCTGCAGGGACCAGGGGCTGGGCAAGGCCCGGTTGGTTACCGCCATGACAATGGGGAGGCGATTACCTGCAGCCACTCCCGTAATTTCATGCATAAGGGCCAAGCCCGCCCCTGCTGTAGCTGTGAAGGCCCGGGCACCCACCAAGGAAGCCCCGATAACGGCGCTTAAGGCCGAGTGCTCAGATTCCACCGCAATGTACTTGGCCTTTATCTGTCCCTGCCGGACAAATTCCGAAATATACTCCACTATAGGTGTCTGGGGGGTTATAGGATAAGCGGCCGCTACCTGTATGCGTGCCAGTCGCGCCCCTTCGGCCACCACTCTGTTTCCGTCTAACGCTTTAAGCTGAGGCATAACTTGGTCCCTCCTCCGGAACCATTTTCAAGGCTTGACGCGGGCAGACCGTTACACAAACGCCGCAACCTTTACAGTAGGTATAGTCGATGCAGAGTTTTTTATCTTTTACTCGCATAATTCCCGTAGGGCAGTACCTGGTGCAGGTGGAGCAACCGTTGCATTTATCTAAATCGACTTTCGGTCTTTCCTGCCGCCAAGCCCCTGTTTTAGCATCAGCAGGCTTGTAAGCATAAGGCCCTTCTCGTCTGGATGTTTGCTTAATACTCATAGACTACCGTCCTTTCATAGGCAGCCCGGGCGCAAAGCGCGTTACGTTCTCCTTTTTCACCGGGCATAGCCTCTTTTAAAGCTGCACAAAGGGCATCTAAACTAAACCATTTTGTAGTGCGGGCCAGAGCCCCTAACATGGCTGCATTGGGCGGTACAAGGCCGATATATTCCCGGGTTACCTTCCAAGCATCCACATAGCCAATTTTGCTATAACCCGAAGCACCTGATGGTAAAGTAGGACTATTGGCAACCAAGATACCTTCTGGTTTTACACCCTGGTGCACATTAACCCCCAAGTCCAGTAAAGAGCAGTCGAATACTACCACGCAATCTGGCTCGTAAACAAAGGTATGCAAGAAAATGGGCTCTCGGTCGATGCGGGCGTAGGCGTAGACAGGTGCCCCTTTTCGCTCCTGGCCAAAGCTGGGGACAGCCTGAGCATAAAGACCATCCTTTAAAGCTGCTGCCACCAGTATTTTGGAGGCCGTGACAGCCCCCTGGCCGCCACGACCGTAAAAGACAAGCTCGTACATCCGATCACCTTCCTCCTGAAGTAGGGCTCAAGCTCATTCGGGGGAGATCCTGCCGGGGTTTGTTCCTGCAGTAGAAAACACTTAAGCTAAGCAGGGAAAAACTTTTGCAGGGTCTCCTTGGAACTGGGCGGGGTGAAAAGGCTCACAGTTAAAATTAAGATGAGTGAAATGACGAACCCCGGAATAATAGGGTGCATAACCTTGGCCCAAGCGTAACCCATCTCCGTGGCTATAGCCCAGAAGGCGCTCCCGAGAAAGCCCCCTATACTTGAAGCTAGGGCCGCTGCCGGCGAAGTACGCCGCCAGACCAATCCCAGGAGCATAGGCATGGCAAAAGCTGCTCCGGAGAGAGCTACAGCATAAGACACTATGGTTAACACCAGAGTAGGAGTCTTAAAAGCACCCAGCAAGGCTATGAGACCAACAGCAAGCAAAGTAAGGCGTGAGATAGCCAGGTAATATCCTTCACTCTTGTGAATACCCTTCGGTTCAAAGTAGGACTTACGCAAGAAATCGTGGCTGATAGCGGCACCCGATAAGAGGAGAAGGGAGGATACTGTAGACATGGCTGCCGCTGCTACACCGGATAGAGCCACAGCCGCCCAGAAAGGCGAAAGATAAGTGGCCATGAGGGCGGGCAGCGCCTGGTCCGGGCTCTTGATCTTGTCCCATATCAAGACGCGAGCAGCCGCTCCGAAGTAGACCATAAAGTTAATGAAGAGAAGGATAAGGATTAAACCCCAGGCAGTACCGAGTCTCGCCGCCCTGGCATCCCTGGCCGTATACATTTTAGTCACAAACTCAATGCGGGTGAAATAAGCGATAAACCATACAAAATACCAGCTAAAAAGGCTTAAAGGCGTCCATCCGATACCGGTCAAGGCTGTCCAACCAGGAGCCGCCTTTTCGGCAGCCTGGGCTGCGGCACTAAACCCACCTATATGCGGTAATAACCCTACACTTAAGGCAATTACACCCAACATCATAAAGGCCCATTGCACGATATCCGTCCAGACGGCGGCCATCATCCCGCCGATGGTAGTATAGAATACAAAAATGGCCGTGGCTAAAATCAACGAAAATTCGGGTGAAAGGCCAGTCATATTTTGGACAATAATACCCATGGATTTGGTCTGGGCGATAAGGGATACTGTAGCCGTAACAAGAATTACAAAGGCGCTGAAGGCTCGCATACTGTTGGATTCATACCGTTCTCCCAAGAAATCCGGCAAAGTAAAGCCACCAAAGTTTCTTAATTTCTCAGCCATAAAAAATAGTACTACTAGAAAACCTAAGGCAAAACTTAAATTATTTAAGGTAATGGCACCCATGGCTGCAATCTGTCCCGTACCGCCCACCATTGTGCCCCCGTGCATGATGGAAGCCATAATGGCTACTGCCAGGACAAAGGCACCAAACCCCCGGCCCGCCACCCAGAAATCAGTAGTAGACTTCTGAAAGCGGGCGGCCAGGACACCGATTGAAACCATGATTAGCAAATAAATACCTAATATGAATAGGCCAGCGGTTTGCATAAATTAACCTCCTTAATTCTTCTTTATTATTCTTCTTTTATTAACTATTCCATTTTAGCCATAAATCAGTCTCTTTTCCAGTAACTATACCCTACCTGAAATAAAGCCAAGATCAAAGGTAAAATAATCAAAATTAGGGCTGTATCGGCGGGAAAACCTAGCATAGCTTTTTTCACCCCTTTCTAGCCTAGCGTATAGAAAGTACTGACTTAAAGCGCCGTAACAGGAGACAGCTGTTCACCCTCTGGACCCCAGGTATGGAATAAATATGGTCCCGCATGAAGGTAGCCAGATGATCGGAATCTTTAAGATAAGCATGAACATGTAAGGAACTCGGCCCGGTCATGTGATAAACAATGTTTACCTGCTCCTGCCTCGCCAATTCTTGGGCAACGACTTCTAGCTTGTCGGGTTGAACTTCAATTTCAAAAAAGGCAGCTATATTATAGCCCAGGGCGCTAGCATTGAGGATTACCGTAAATTCCTGGATTATACCTTTTTGCACTAGATTTTGAATACGCTCCCGTACTGCCACCCGCGAAAGGTGCACCCGACGAGCTATTTCTGCATTAGATATCCGGCAATTTTTAAGCAGCAATTTCACAATTTCACGGTCGATAGGTTCAAGCTCTTCCAACATAATAGATGGCACACCCGTGTTCTTCTACTTTCCTTCTGTAAGCTTGTTCCTTCTGGGTTAATTATATTCGTCTTTATTCAGTCAGGATCCTTTTAACATACGAAAGTTCCACCAACCTTATAAAATACCTCTGTAAAAAAAGTTAACCGATGTTGACCACATGTTAAGGTTTTACTAGCTTTTTTAAAAAATTTTGTCTTGGAACCTCGGCCATTAAAGCTTTAGACCCGGTTAACATCTGTAGGTGAGAAATTGTGCCGTAAAAAGAAAAAAGCGGAGATACTTTGCTGCTCAGCATTAAAAGCAAACTCCTATTAATCGCAAGAAACAACAAAAGGATACAGGAAAGGACTCTTCCCGGCAGACCTAAATAATTTTCAGGATCATCTTGGCCTGCAGCGCGGTATAAAGGTTGACGAGGGTATTAATGTCCCGCAAGTCTACCCCTAAAATTTCTTCGATTTTGCGCAGTCGGTAGCGCAAAGTATTAACATGAATGAACAATCTCTCTGCGGTTAAAGCATAGTCGGCCGAGGAGCGCAAAAATTCTACCAGGGTCGGCAAGAGATCAGTGTTATGCTGCTTATCGTAATCTTCCAGAGGTCCCAGCATGTCTGCGTAAAAGTCAGCCAACTCCTGCTCTCCTTGGTTAATCAGGAAACGCAGGGCACCCAGTTGGTCAAAGAAGATAATCTTTTCCTTGGGAAAAAGCAAGCGGCCCACATAGAGGGCTAACTTGGCCTCTTGATAGGCTCGGTAGAGTTGGTCCACGGAAGTATAAAGGCGGCCCACCCCAGCCAGGAACTCCTGTCCCGGTAAGCATTGCTCCACTTCCCGGGCCAGACTTTGAAGTAACTTGTTTAGCCATATCTTGGCAGGACCTTGGCCCTGAAGAGGATAAGGCAGGAGGAGAATAAGTTGTTCGCTCCGGTCCGCTAAAATAACTTGGGGACAATACTTGGCAGCTATCCGGCTGACAAGGTTACGAAACCGCTCCATCACTGCCTGGTGGCCAGTTACAGGGCCTTCTCTAACCTCCAGCACCACCAGGGCATGGGGACGTGATAGATCCCAGCCCCAGAGCTGGGCACGGCTAATAATGGCTTCTCTACTCGGCAAATTGTTATACAGGATATCTTGAATAAATTCATTACGATAGCGCCTTTCCGCTTCCTGGCTTAAGCGCAGCCGGGAAAGCTCTACTACAGCGGCCTGTGAAGCTGCCCGCAGGTATTCCCGGTAGCGGTCATCCCTGCTACCCAGGAGGAAAAGATATCCCCAGAGTTCTTGCTGGCCTATGGCCATAGATAGAAAATCAACCTGCTCCCCACCCAAAGGTAAACTTCCTTCATAAATTTCCTTCCCTTCCCCTCTCAACCAAAAATCACAGGGCAAAGGCAAACTGTCATCTTCAAATTTATATCCTGTACCCGCCGGGAAGGAACAGGCAAGAATGCGCAAAGTTACATCAGTTAAAAGGGAGGGGCAACTTGTTTCTTCCATAAGAATTCTGGTTACAGACGTCAGCCCCTCGCCTTTAGCCACAGCTTCCAAAAAGCGGCGCCATATTTCCATCGTTTATATAACCTCACCGAATAAAATATTGTCGCTGGCCAGTATTTATTTTGAAACGCAAATTGGGCCCAGTCACCAGGCTGACTTCCTTTAGGCCTTCTATCCAGCGCTGCCATGTATCCTCTCTTCCCTGGCCCAGGTCCAGAAGATGTAAGGCTTTGACCGGACAAGCCTCCACACAGGCCGGTAGAAGCCCGGCTGATCGTCTGTTTTCACAGAGGTTACACTTATCCGTTTTACCGGTAGCCGGGTTATAGCGCGGAGCCTGGAAAGGGCAGGCCCGCACGCAGCTGTTGCACCCATTGCAGCGCCCGGGAAAATGGAGAACCACCCCGTCGCGGCGCTTAGAATAAGCCCGCTGGGGGCAAACGCGAAAGCACTCGGGATGTTCACAATGCTGGCAAGCCAGGGAAAGGAAATAAATCTGCAGCCGGCCGTCCCGGTAATTTTCTATCCGCCGTACCTGGCGAAAAGTAATAATTCCTCCCTGCTCGCGCCGGCAAGCTGCCTCACAAGCGCCACAACCGGTACAGCGGGAAAGATCCAGTAAAAAACCCAGGGCCATTTCCTCTCTCCCTTCTACAGCTGCTGGAGGTTAACAAAAGTATCGTGATAAGCCACTCCCGGCCCACCGCAGGTAAAGTGCCCCATGTCCGTAGGGAGCGGCGGTATCAGGCTGTTAAGACCATCTCCCCGTCCCGGTTCGTTAAAGCATACAATGGCGCCTAAAGGAACGCTACGGCTAAGGGCCAAAGGCACCTGTAGTTCTCCCCATTGGTTGAATATCCTTACCATCCTGCCGGCTTGAAGGCCTTTTAGGCGAGCAAGCTCCGGGTGTATCCAGGCCACCAGCTCGCAAGAAGTTATCTCTGCAAACTGGGAATTGATACCTTTTAAGCTATGCAAAGTCAGCAAGCGGTAAGGATAAAGAGCGGAACCTGTAGGAGGCTTGCACCATATAGGAAGGGCTGGAAACCCACGGCCTTTAGCCTCAGAGGAATAAAGATTATATCTTTTACCGTTTCCATCTAAATTTAACCTGAGCAAGCGCGGGCCCTCTAAAAGCTCCCGGTAATGGCTTATACCTAAACGGTTATAAAGATCTTCGTTAAAAAGGCGCTCCAGCCATTCTTCCTCTTCGAGGTGAAAAGGAAAATCTTTAAAGCTTTTATCCATCTCGCTCAATTTCCGTACCAGCCCGGAGACAATCGCTATTTCTGAGCGAGCTTCCCCCCGGGGCTTAATGGCAGGTTGGTTGATGGCTATCCAATTATGCCAGTAACTGGGCACCACGTCCCAATATTCCACAAACATTGCTGCAGGTAAGACCAGATCGGCTAGTTGGGCCGTAGGGGTAAGGAAATTTTCTATTACGACCACTAATTCCAATTTCTGTAGTGTATATGCCAAGCGGCGGGTGTCGGTGTTCTGGCTTATTGGATTGGCCCGACTGATTATGGCCATTTTTACAGGTGGGTCGTGGGATTTAAGTATAGCTTCAGCCAGGTTATATACGGGAAGCTTGCGAGTTTCTCTTTTTGCTCCTGGTCTTCTTTGGGACGGGCGATGGAAAAGGCTGTCCTTATTCGAAGCATAAAATAACCCGCCGGGGTAGCGCAAATTACCGCTCAAGGCAACCAGGGCATGAATAGCCCGCACGTTCTGCCCTCCGTTGACATGGCGCTGCAGGCCAAAGCCGTTCCAGGTGGCCACCGGTTGGCGGGTGCCATAAATAGAAGCAAGCTCGATAATTGCTTCAGTATCCACCCCGCAGGCATCTGCCAGGTCCTTTATATTTAAGCTACGCAAATACTCCTCAAATTTTTCCCACCCAAATACTTTTTCCCGAATGAAGGTTTTATCTAAAAGGTCTTGTTGCCAAAGATAGTAAAGGGCGGCCAGGGCCAAAGCACCGTCGCTACCGGGATACACCTGAATATAGCGGTCAGCCAGGGCAGCCGTAGCCGTAAAGACCGGGTCGATTACGGTTAGTCTAGCGCCCTTTTCGCGGGCCCTATAGATGTATTCCATCTGCAGGGTTGCCGTCCAGGCAGGATTACCTCCCCAGATTACGATCTCCTTTGCCTCTGCCATAAGCTCAGGATGGGTAGCTGGGGGGCCACCGAAATCATAGTAAGCAGCGTCTAGACCAGCGCCCCAGCAGAGAGAGCCCGCAGTAGTAGTAATGTCTCCTGTGAAGTCCGCCAGCCAGTTAAAGGCTTGGTGCAGGAGGCCCAAATTTCCCGAATTGGTGTAGAGCAGGACCGGAAGGTACGACCCGTAACGCTCCCGCAATTCCACCATCTTTTCTGCTATGAGCCTGAAGACTTTTTCCCAGGTGATACGCTGCCAATTGCCTGTACCCCGCCCCTCCTGGCGCAAGGGATAAATTAGACGGCGGGGGTGGTAAATGAGATCCAAATAACCGTAGGCCAGGTGACACATGCGGCCCTGGCTATAGCCTTGGGCCGCATCACCCCTGATCTCCTGTATTACCCCTTTTTCTACCCGGGAAACAAGACTACAGGTGTTATAACAATTGCGAGGACAGACGTGGCGAAAGATCCGGCCCTTCTCCCCCATGGCTTTCCTTCCCGTTGGATTAAGCCGAACTCCCTCCGGCCTGTTGTCTAATTTAATCATAACACAAAGTTAAGATATGGACAAAAAAAGGCCAGGGATGAGAGCCCTACCAGAAAACTCAAAGTCCCCTGGCCCGAGTGCCTCGGCTAATTTATTTACAAGCCTTAGGTTTAAAAATGCCCTACCATGATGTTAACACCAGTACTATAGAAGAGGTACCGCAATATGCCTTCCCCTATGATCCCGGCTACCAAGGCTAGATACAGGAAATTTACGCCCCGTCCCTGTTCTGAAGATGTTATCTCTATGGTCCTGCTTTGGGGCAGGAAAGCTAAAGCTGCAGCGGCCATAATACCAGCCACGCCCAAACCTAAAGCAAACATGGAATCTGCTAACAACCGTGCACTATTTTGGGCTGCCGTATTGCCGCTGCCCAAGGCCGCGAGATACGGTGGCAGGGCCAACAACTGTACTCCCACGCCCAAGGCCGTAAGCCAGGCAACCCACCTGGGAGCCGGGTGAAAAACAATATAGAGGAGGCTGCCCAGTACCAGGCTGGCGGCAAAAAAGCTTATAGGAGTATAAGCAGTCTGCCAGGCGGGACGTATAGTATGGGTGTAAACAGAGGCCATGCTATAAATGGCAGCTACGCCTACTGCCAGCGTGATCCATCCCAAAGTGTTTCTGGCAGATTGGGGAGCACCGGCCTTAAATTCCAGGTAAGCTACAACGACCCATAAGGCTACATAAAGGGAGGCGAAGAATACTTCCCTGCTGAGCCAGGAAGTGCCGAGATTGGTCAAGGCCCGGTAAGCACCCAAGGGACTGCCCAGATGTCCCAGTGAAATTAAAAGGCTAAGAATAGCTAAAAGACCAATACCTGAAAAGAGTTTCTTCCTTATCTTCTCTTCCTTCGGGTTAGCCAGCAAGGTAATTGCCAAAAGTCCTACGCTGGCTTGGTTTAAAAGTGTAAATAATACCAGCGCCCATTCGCGTTCCATTTTTTTCCGAACCTCCTTGTGCAGTACCAATTTAATTACTCTACTGCTGCATGGCGGTGGGGAGTTATCAAGATAGACGGTTTGGTTATAGAAGGATCGGGTAAACCTTTAATCCGGTCGGTACCGCCGTACTTCTGGGCGAGCTCCTTTAGGTCACCAGCATGGAGCGCCCTCATGGGACAAGCAGCCACGCAAGCCGGTTGTTCTCCTTTCTCTAAAAGGTCCAGACAGAAGTTGCATTTTCCTATTTTGCCCTTTTGTGGATTATATTGTGGTGCCCCGTAAGGGCAGCTCCAAACACAATACCGGCAGCCTATACACTTCTTTTCGTCGACCACTACTATCCCGTCTTCCGGCCTCTTATATAAGGCTTTGGTGGGACAGTTTTTAACGCAAAGGGGATCCTGACAGTGGTTACATCCTATAGAGATCCAGTAGGCGTACACATTGGCCTGCAGGCCTTGCCCGACGCGGGTATAACCTCCCCCTGCGATCTCCTCTACCCGGCGCCAGCGCTGGCCAACTTCCAAATCATTTTTATCTTTACATGCAATCTGGCAGGTAAAGCAACCTATGCAGCGGTTTTGATCTATGTGAAAACCTAACTGTTTAGCCAAGGTTTTCTCCTCCTTTCACTCATACAATACTTCTCGTAGGTCTGTCTATGATATGCTTACGGTAGAGCCAACCATTTAAGCCACCGTGCTATAGCTTTACTACTTCCACCAGATTTGTATGCTGCGGGTTGCCCCTGGCCAAAGGTGTAGGATGATACTTGGTGAGCACATTGATGCAGCCCCTGGTATCTACCCCATCCGGACCCGTTGTCCACCAGGCGCCCTGCGGCAACGCTACTACACCGGGCATGATGCGGGGCGTTACCTTGGCATAGGTTATTACTGCACCGCGGTCGTTGAACACTTTTACTTTGTCACCATTGCGGATACCCCGCTTCTCCGCATCCTCAGGATTTATCCATAGTTCTTGCCTCGCCGCTTCCTCCATCCAGGGAACATTATCAAAGGTGGAGTGCACCCTCCGCTTGTAATGGGGGCCTATACATTGCAAAGGATACTTCTCCCTCAAGGGATCCTCGGGCCCCTCCCAAGCAGGGATATATTTGGGGATTGCCGGGATCTCGTCCGGCTTGTTCATAGCCCAGAGGCGAGGAGAGAAGATCTCTATTTTACCCGAAGGTGTTTTGAAAGGATTATTAACCGGGTCTTCGATTTGCTTCTTGTAGGCTATAACGGGTTCCTTAGGAGCTATCTTATATATCCCCTTGCGCCGGAATTCCTCAAAGGTGGGGAAATCGGGGTTCTTTTTCCTGGTTTCCTCTACTATATAGCGCAACCAGTCTTCCTCGGTCTTCCCTTCGGTGTACTTATCGCCGAAGCCCAACCTCTTAGCTAATTCGCTACACACCCAATAGACGCTCCGGCACTCAAAGGGAGGATCTACTACTTTTTGGTGGTAAATGGCGTAACCTATACCCGAGCCGAAGGTAACGATATCCTCTCGCTCAAAATGGGTGACATCCGGAAGCAATATATCGGCGAACCTCGCACTAGGGGTGAGGAAGATGTCGTGCACAACGATAAATTCACATTTGCTTTCATCAGCCAGTATCTTAGCCGTACGGTTGATGTCCGAATGCTGGTTTATCAAAGTATTGCTGGCATAGTTCCAAATCATCTTAATGTCTGTTGAAAGCTTATCCACACCTTTAACTCCATCCGCAGCAGTCAGCTCATGCCCGCGCTCTACGGCTTCCGTCCACATGAAGCACGGAATAGAAGCTTTGACCGGGTTTTCCCCTGCGGGCATCCAGGCCACAGAAACGCTATGGCCGCCATGATATAGGCCCGGCCCTCCGCCTTTAATGCCGATGTTACCCGTCATGGCCGCAAGTACCGGCAAAGCCCTTACCGGTTGTTCTCCGTAAGCGTGGCGCTGCCAACCCCAACCCTGGATAAGGCAGCACGGCTTGATAGTTGCGATCTGGCGAGCCAGTCTAACGATGGTGTCCTTCGGAACACCCGTTATAGCTTCCGCCCACTCCGGTGTTTTGGGTGTCTTATCTTCACCAAGTCCCAATACGTAACTCTTGTAGGAGTTGCCAGGAGGCACACCGGGCGGCATGTGCTCCTCATCAAAGCCCAGGCAATATTTATCCAGGAAGGCCTGGTCGTGAAGGTTTTCAGTGATCATCACGTAAGCTAAGGCGGCAATGAGGGCCGCATCTGTGGTTGGGTGGATGGGAATCCATTCGTCGGCTACATTAACGGCTGTATCGGTGTAACGGGGATCCACTACGATTATGCGTGCTCCCCTTTCTTTAGCCAGGCGCAAATAATAGTGGTGGTTGGCCCCGCCCAGCCGGGTTTCCGCCGAGTTATCGGCAAAGAGAACAATAAGCTTGGAATACAGGAGATTATCAGGGCTGTTAGTTTCCATGGCGCCATAGGTAAAAGGAGCTGCGTAGCTATAACATGCCGTGCTATAGGTGTTGTAGTACTCGAGAAAGCCACCAAACATATTGAAGAACCGCTTAAGAGCCCCGCCAAAGGCAGGGGTTATCCACGCCTGGCTGACCTGCCCGTAGATTCCGGTACCATAATTAAGGTAGATAGCCTCATTACCGTATGTCTCTTTGATCCTCTGCAACTCCCGAGCGATGGTATCCAGGGCTTCTTCCCAAGATATGCGCTCAAACTTCCCTTCCCCTCTTTTGCCTACCCGCTTCATGGGATATTTCAGCCGGTCCGGATGATAAAGGCGCTGCCGCTGGGAACGGCCGCGCAGGCAGGCCCGGGCCTGAGGGAATTCAGGGCTATCGTCCCCCTCCTGGTCGGGACTAAAGCGCACTACTACATTATCGCGCACATGAGCATATAAGGGGCACCTTCCACCGCAGTTGTGCACGCAACTTGTGGGAATGATTCTTTCCTCCGGTTGGTTGCCGGCTGCGTCGGCCTGAAGGGGTCTGGCTACAGGTACGAGGCTGCTTAAAGCAACTGCACTACCTGCCGCTGCAGCGCTTAAACCCAAAAATTTGCGCCGCGATAGACGGTAGTTCCAAATTTTAGTTGTTTCCAATTATTAACACCTCCAGCAATTAACTCTATACTTTAACAACTTCTACTAAATTGGTGTGCTGGGGATTAGCCTTGGCCAGAGGCGTAGGTCTCGAGCTGGTTAATACATTGATGCAACCCCGCTGATCCACTCCATCCGGCCCTGGTGTCCACCACGCTCCCTGAGGTATGGCCACTACTCCTGGCATAATGCGCGGGGTGACCTTCACCCTGATAAGGAGAGCTCCGCGGTCGTTGAAGACCTTCACCCGGTCCCCGTCTTTGATCCCCCGCCGGGCAGCATCCTCAGGATTCATCCACATCACCTGGGGAGCCACTTCTTCCATCCAAGGTACATTATCGAGGGTAGAATGAGTCCGCCTGCGGTAATGCCAGCCTATGCACTGCAAAGGATATTTAGCCCGTAAGGGATCTTCCGGCCCCTCCCAGGCGGGGATATACTTGGGTATAGCCGGTATCTCCTGGGGATTTTTCATCTCCCAAAGGCGGGGAGAGAAAATCTCTATTTTGCCTGAGGGCGTGGGGAAGGGGTTGTTTTCCGGGTCCTCTATCTGTTTTTTGAAGGCGATGAAATTCTCGGGATAGGAGAATTTATATACCCCCCGTTTTTTAAATTCCTCATAGGTGGGAAAGTCCGGGTGGTTTTTACGGGTCTGCTCCACTATATAGCGCAGCCAGTCTTCTTCCGTCCTGCCTTCTGTAAACTCTTGACCAATTCCTAGGCGTTCGGCCAGCATACTTATCCACTCATATTCGGTTTTACACTCGTACATGCTGTCGATGGCCTTGTTCATATATAACACGTAATCGCCCCAACCCCAGGGAGCAGTAATATCATTTCGCTCCATCCAAGTGTTGATGGGTAGCAGGATGTCAGCAAAGCGCGCACTAGGGGTAAGGAATTGCTCGCTTACTACAATAAACTCTACCTTTTTCTCATCCCGCAAGATTTCCGCCGTACGGTTTATATCTGAGTGCTGGTTGATGAGGGCATTGCCGCCCAGGTTAAAAATAAGTTTTATGTTTGTGGGTAAGCGGACCACACCCTGAACCCCGTCTTCCTTGCCCATTTCTACTCCGCGAACAACCGCTTCCGTCCACAGGAAAGTGGGAATGGAGGCTTTAACGGGATTAGGAGGTACTAGTGAACCTAGCTTAGGCGCACGCCCATATCCGGGATAACCCATGGCGCCGGCAAAGCCGCCGCTTTTACCTATGTTCCCCGTCATGGCCGCCAGCACTGCGGCTCCCCGTGGCGGCTGCTCGCCATAGGCGTGGCGCTGGATACCGAAGCCGCAGATCAGGGCCGCCGGTTTGGTAGTGGCATATTCACGAGCGAGCTTCACAATCGTCTCCCGGGGAACGCCAGTAATTTTTTCCGCCCATTCCGGTGTCTTGGGTGTTTTGTCCTCGCCAAAACCTAACACATAAGATTTATAAGAATTTCCAGGCGGTATTCCCTCCGGCAGGTGCTCGTCATCAAAACCCAGACAGTATTTATCCAAGAAAGCTTGATCGTGAAGGTTTTCGGTGATCATCACATAGGCCATGGCATCCATCAGGGCATTGTCCGTAGTCGGGCGGATGGGTATCCATTCGTCGGCCAACGCGATAGCGGTATCCGTATAGCGGGGATCAATAACAATTATCTTGGCCCCCGCTTCCTTGGCCCGGCGAAGGTAATAAATGGTATTGGTACCGTGGATAGTTTCTGCGGGGTTGAAACCCCAAAGGATAATAAGTTTAGAGTTTACCAGGTCCTCCCGGCTATTGGCGCTGTTTTGTTCACCGAAGGTATAATTTAAGGCCCAGGTCACACAGGGATTGCTATAGTTGTTGTAAAAATTGAGATAGCCGCCGTAAAGACTCAGCAACCGGCGGATAAGATTGGCGCCAGAAAGGACTCCGGCATTACCGGTAGCATACATTACGTATATGGCCTCTGGACCGTAGGTTTCCTTAATACGCTTAAGTTCCCGGGCAATGGTATCTATGGCTTCTTCCCAACTAATACGGGTAAACTTTCCTTCTCCCCGCTGGCCCGTTCGCTTAAGGGGGTATTTTAAGCGTTCCGGATGATAAAGCCTGTTCCGGTAAGCCCTGCCGCGCAAGCAGGCCCTGAGCTGAGGAGTGGTAGGTGTATCTGGCTCATCGTCGGTAGCGATACGTACAATAACGCCATCCTTGACGTAAGCCTTTAAAACGCAGCGTCCACCACAGTTATGGGCACAGGCCGTGGGAATTACTTTAACTTCTTCCTCTGCTCTTGCCGTGCTAGAACTACGTAGTGCAAGTCCCGGCCACCCGCCGGCGGCCAGAGCGCTCGTGCTCCCAAGAACTATTCCGGCCTTAAGAAAACTCCGGCGGGAAAGTTTCATCTTTTCTCCCCTCCTCTTCCGTTTCCTTGATACTTAGTCCTTCTAATCGACTTATTATTTCTTCCTGTTCGTGGGTTCCTCCTTTGAACAAGTGATTAAATCTAAAACGTCTTTTATTGTATAAATGCACAAACATAAAATAGAAAAAGGGCGTTCCCTATTTATTGGGTCGCCCTATTCTTTAATAAAAACTCTCGGCCTTAAGCCCTTATGGCTTAGCAGCCACCCTAAGTTAGAATATTCCACCCCCCAAAAATTGTAAACTTCGCAGCCAAGAATCCTTCTCCCGGCCCCAGGGTTCCGCACTATAGCGATAGTCATGCTTGCGTATATATTCATTAAGCTCCGACTGCAATTCTTCCAGTTTTTGTATATGTAATTCTATTAAAGCCCTGATCCCGGCAGGATCGCCTCCTTGAGATAGGGCGCGGCGCAAATGCGGTAGACACAAGCCAGGCGAGCTATGGTATAAGGAGGTTATATTAGAATCTCCTCGGGCTAACTGATAATTTAATTCATCAAGCACTGTCTCTATTGTATGGTCTTCCACCTCGCAAGCCGGACATCCAACTGTGGGGTTCAAAAGCGTGGCCAACTCCGCTCCTGTGCGAACTCTAGCCTTACTCTTTTTTGAGAAATACTTGCTAGAGTGCTTAAAGAAATCTAGGCGTACTGTCTCCTTAAAAAGTTTAAGCACCTTGTTTAATAGTGATTCGTTAATTATAGCGATACCTAAACTATACTGGGTCAAACTGGCTAATGCTCTAGTATGACGCTCACAAAAACCCCAGGAAGAATCTAGCATTTTCCGGATACCTGGATCATTCACGTTTTCATATAACAGATTCTCCAAATAACGTAGACCTGCTTCTTTAAGGATATGACAGAGAGGACAGCAAGGTTTTCTTAACGCCTCCTGTAACCTAACATAGGCGATAGCACTGGGCATAAGTTAGAAAACCCCCTAAATAGTATTAATCCATGGAAAACCCTCAAAAAAGGGGCATAAATTACGTGGCATCCAATTCTCTCAATACTTGAGCCAACGCTCTTTCTACCATAACGCTACCAGGATGCCGCTTAATATCCAAAAGAAAACTTTTTGCCCGTGGGCCACCTATTCGACCTATAGCGAGTACTATCTCAGATTGTAAGTAGGGATCGTCTTTGTGGGCTTTAAAGGCCTTTTCCAAAGCTGGCAGGGCACGATAGGCCTCAGGACCCAGCATACCTAATATAGTAACTGCCCGGGATACTACCTCTTTATCCCTGTGGTTTAAGGCCCAGATAAGCTTATCTATATAATCCTCTCCTTGTCTGGCCTTGAGGCTTTGGCCACAGTACTGACATATTTCATCTTCACCGCTGTTTAAGGCATAACAAGAGTAGCAATACTTGTAAACCATTTATTTTCCCCTTCTATACCTAATCAAACGATCGTTTTTAGATAGGCCACCAGTAATCCAACCAGGCCGCTGTCTTAAAGAAAGCCATCGGCTTGAGCTGTTTGGATAACGCGCCAGGACGATCACTTGAGGAAGCCAAATGAACGCATGACCATTAATCAGGCTTTCTTACCTAAGTACAAGATCAAAGGTACAGAAAGCATCTGCGTTACCACCGAAAAAGCTACCATGTAAGTAATAAAGCGGTCATATAATAGGCCGAGCAAGGCGCTTCCCAGGAACCAAGAGAGACCATAAGCGGTATTGAAGATGCCGTAGGCTGTACCTCGTCTGTCCGGCGGCACCATGCCCGCGATGGCCGCTCTCAACACCGACTCCTGCGCACCCATACCTATACCCCAGATGGCGATACCCACCAGAACCAGCGGCAAGTTTCCCCAAAAAATTAGGGGAGCAAAAATTGAAGAGAGCAGAGCCACTACGCCCAAAACATATACCCCTATACGGTCGAAAAGATAGCCACAGGCCAGAGCAGCCAAGGCATCCACTCCCATGGCCATGGCATATAACAAAGGTATGGCAGGGCTAGAAATTAAAGAACCTCGAGCCACATGGAAGGCGATCAGAGGATAATCAACATAACCTGCGGCGATAAAGGCCACAGCTACTAAGTAGAGCCAAAACCTCCTGGGCAAACCCTTCTCCGTTTGGACAGCAGATATCCTTTCTAACTCCTGAGGGACCGGATATAGGAGCCTAGCTATTAAAAGAACCGTGATGGCCAAAAAAGCAGGTATCAAAAGTAGGGCAAACCCTGCTCTATAACTGCCTTTCCAGTATAGCACCAGGGCCACCAACAAAGGACCGAGCAGGGCGCCTATCTGGTCTAGAGCCTCGTGCAAACCGAAGCCCCATCCTTTCCCCACTTCTGAAGCAGCATGAGACAGCATGGCATCCCGTGCAGGAGTACGAATAGCCTTGCCCAATCTTTCGGTAATTATTAAGGCTGCTGCCACCTGCCACACGCCTGCCAGGGCCAAAAGGGGTACCGCTAGGAGGTTCAAAATATATCCCAATATGGTGATTGTCCAGTATCTCTTGGTGGCGTCGCTCAAATAACCGGAAACTAACCGTATCCCGTAACCGATCAGCTCACCTAAACCCGCTACAAAACCCACAATCGCCCCACTAGCCCCTAGCATGGCTAAAAAGGGCCCAGTGATGCTGCGGGCGCCTTCATAGGTCAGATCCGAAAGCAGACTAACTATTCCTAGAAGAAATATAAATTTTAAAGCCCTATTTTTGCCCCTTACTTTTGCAAGAGAATCCCTACGGTTTTGAAGGATGTTCACTACCCTTTATCCCTTCCTTAATTTCTCCTTAACTATTAATACAGGGCAGTTGGCCAGACGTACTACAGCTTCGGAAACACTTCCCAAAAGAAAACGTTTGATACCGCTCAAACCCCGAGCTCCCAATACAATTAAATCATAACTTTCTTCTTCTGCTAGGCGGACCAGCTTGTCTGCCGGGTGGCCTGGTACTATTTTAGTAGTTAAGGTGATCCCTTCTTGGGCTGCCAGTTCCCTGGCCTGCTCCAATACTTTAGTGAAAAAGTTCTGGGCATCTTCTAGGGCACCATTTACTTCATCTCTAGTATCGGCAAAATCGGGTACGTGGGCGATGGATACGGCAGTAATTTCAGCTTTATACTTTTGGGCCAAGTCCAAAGCCACCATTAAAGCTTTTCTAGCATGGGGCGAACCATCATAGCCCAGCAATATCTTGTTAAACATTGCTATTCCTCCTTCTCTTTAAGGATCAAGGCCTTTAGCCTCTTATCCTTTTCAGGTGCCGGGGTTAGATCAGGCCTGAAGAAAGCCTGGGCAATAAGGGTAGGAACCACGGCGCTTAGGATAACCACCGTTACCAGGATAGTATATTGCTCTTGGGTAATAAATCCATGGGTTAAGCCAAAAAGGGAAGAAATAGTCCCAAAGGTAAGCCCGGTGGACATAAGTAGAGTAGTATACATTCCATCCCGGGAAGAAAAGTTAAAAACTCGAGTCACCGGCCAAACACCTATAAATTTAGTAAGTACCTTTACAAAAAGCAGCACTAAAATAGTCCCTGCTCCGGTCACTACTGCAGGTAACGAAACATATAACCCAGCTTTCAGGAAATAAAAAGGGGTCAAGAAAGAGAAAGCTATAGTCCGCATCCTCAAAGTTAAATTTTTCTGCTCTAGGAAGAACCCAGCCATGGCCAATCCCAGGAGATAGGCAGGCAAGACCGCTTCGCTGTTGGCCAGAGAAGCCAAACCTCCTAACAAGAAAAGAAGAAAGAATACATACTTGATCTCCAGTTGACTTATACGGTTACCGTATCTTTCTAAGAAAAGGCGGCTAAAGCGGGGTACAATAGCCAGGACCAGGGCGGTTACTACTATAAAGAGTAACATCCAGGCATTGAAGTTGGCAAATAAAATGCCCAGAGCCACCACAGTTCCTAAGTCTGTTATAAAGCAAGCTGCCAGGATAATACGGCCCAATTCAGTTTGGTTAAGGCCTGTTTCCACCATGACCGCATATACCACTGCTACCGAGGTCGTGGACAGGGCGACCCCGGCGATTTCTGCCGCTTGGAGCTCCCAACCCAGGACATAGTAAGCGTAGGCGAAGGCGCCCGCAAAGGGTAAAAGAAAAGATAGAAAACCTATAGACACGCTTTCCTTAAACCTCGTTCGCAAGACTACCGGATCCACTTCAGCACCCGCAAGAAAAGTGAGCAAGATACTTCCGGTGCCTGCCAAGTAATTTACCCAAGCATTAGTTTGTAGGCCTAAGAAATTGCCGGCTATTACCCCGATGGCAATTTCCACCAAAGAAATGGAAACCCCCGTCCAACCTGCCACCAGGCCGCTCACCAAAGCCAATCCCAGCCATTCGGCCGCCGTAAGCCACATGTTTTCCATGACAAAATCTACCTCCTTTAGTTGGGCCAAGATCGGTATGAGCTCGAACAAAATGCAGGGGCCTAGAGCAAAAAATAAATAGCTCCCACCGATCTACGGCCAATTTCGGTAGGAGCTATCAGCTCAAGGATGAGCATTAGGCGAGCTCCATCGCCGTCATTTATTATGTCACCGCTAATCATTCTTTGTCAAGTGCCTTATAGGTTTAAATGTTTTTGTTCTGCGGCCTGACTCGTCTCGACAGAGGTTCTGCCTTAAAGGAATAGATTGCCATAGGGGCAGGAAAAAACGGAAAAAGGAAAACCTCCAATGGTAAGGAAAGAAACCGCGATAAGCGGGACTAAAGGAGGCTCTCCCATGAACACGCAGCTAAACTTAGGAGTGAACCTAACCGATAGGGTAGCGCTGGCGACGGAGATGTCCTACCGGAAAGCCCAAGAAGCTTTAGAAGAGACATTATCCCGGTGGTTTAAATACCAGGGTTCCTCTTGACAGCTTCTACCAGGTAAGCAAACTAAAATAAGCTTGCGCCAGCGTACAGCTTATAAAAAGGCAGAGCGCAGGTTGAGGAATAGGTTGACCTTCGACTGCGGGTGCCCGGCGCAATGCTTAATTTAACCCTACTTTATGATACCATATGTTCTAAAAACGGATTTGAAACGGAGTTGAGACGGAGATGGCCCGGAGCACAGTAGTAATGGGAGCTATTATAGCCGTGATGCCCCAGTCAGTTGGCGAACAAAATGGCCCGGTGGGAAAGCCGGGTTTCATTTTTAATGGCGAGCTCCGCTGCGTACCTAAGTTTAGTCCAGGGGGAGCCTACAATCCCAATAAAATTTTCAAGCGCTCTTCAACAGCTGTCATGGTTTCCGGCTTAACTTTCCCCAAGCACTGTATAAGCCTTTCCTTAGCGATCGATCTGACGTCTTCGCATTTAATAAAACTAATAGACTTTACCCCGCCTTCAGGAGGAGTCAGTTTTACATGAAATGGTATCCGTTTGTCTCTGGTAGTTAATGGAACTACTACAACCATATCAGCTGGTCCATGGTTGAAGGGATCCACGGAGACGATTAAAGCTGGGCGTGTAGCGGCCTGTTCGTGTCCGCGGACAGGGTTCAAATCAACAAGCCAGATCTCCCCGCGTGAAGGCAGGGCGGCCGTTTTATTCGTTGAGATCATCATTTAGCGTCACATCCCAGGCTTTTCTTTCCTCTTGTTCTATCTCCCACTCTTCTCTAGCGGCTTTCAAAGCAGCAAAAGCGGCATTTGCTTGCTCTAAAAATCGCTGGCGTTTATAAGCATCCAGGGCTTTCAAGAGAATTTCCTGACGGGATTCACCTGTAAGACTAGCTATCTCTTTAAGCATTTTTAGAACCTGCTCGGAGATTCGTGTCACGGGCATCGTTATTCCTCCCGATTGCAGCGCTGTCTACGATTGAGTATACTATTTTGTTTACAATTTTGTCAACAAAAAGTTCCATAGCGTCCTCGTAAATATCGATGTAAATATTCGTTTTAGTTATAACTTGCACGACAAAAATATACCCCTTAAGGGTTTTATGAATCTAGGCTTAGATTTACTCACCAGTCGGGAAAGCGGCCCATAGGGTATCAAAAAGGCGACAAAATTATAACTATATGGAATAGAAACTATGAAGGATTTTTTACCTAGCCCGTGGAATATAAGAACTGATGGGAGGTGCCAATATGAACAGCATCCTTTTACGCCGCTATCTAATGATAATAGCTGGTCTTGTCTTAGGAGCTGTAGCCGCTCTAATGACGGTTGCAGGTAACCCGGCTAATATGGGTGTCTGCCTGGCCTGTTTTTACCGGGATATAACTGGTGCTTTAGGTCTACATAGGGCAGCCACTGTCCAGTACTTAAGACCAGAAATCATGGGAATGGTTTTAGGTGGCTTTGTATCTGCCCTCGCCTTTGGGGAATTCCGCGCCCGGGGAGGGTCTGCACCCCTTATCCGCTTTTTCCTAGGCGCCTTCTTTATGATAGGTGCCTTAGTATTTCTGGGATGCCCGGTTAGGGCTGTGTTGAGGCTTGCAGGAGGAGATCTAAACGGTCTGACCGGTATAGCCGGAGTGGTGGCTGGTGCTCTAATGGGAATTTATTTCTTAAAAAGGGGCTTCAACCTAGGCCGCTCGACCCCAACCTATACAGCAGCGGGCTGGATAATGCCTCTGTTTATGGCAGGCCTTCTGCTCCTTGCCTTCATCAAACCTCAATTTATATTCGCCAGCAAAGAAGGGCCAGGTGCTGCTCACGCACCTTTACTACTTTCTCTGGTGGCAGGGCTAGTATTCGGGTTCCTAGCCCAAAGGACCAGAATGTGCTTCGTTGGAGGCTGGCGCGATCTTTTCTTGGTAAAGGATACTTATCTTTTTAGCGGTATAGCTGCCTTTTTTGTAGGTGCCCTTATTCTTAATCTCCTGTTCGGCAAAGTTCATGTGAGTTTTGTTAATCAGCCTATATCCCATAATCATCACCTGTGGAATTTCTTGGGGATGGCCCTGGCCGGCCTTACTGCCACCCTGCTGGGGGGATGCCCCTTGCGCCAAACAATCCTGGCTGCTGAAGGGGATACCGATGCCGGTGTAACCCTTTGGGGGATAATAACAGGGGCTGCTTTTGCCCATAACTTTGGGCTGGCCTCCACTCCCCAGGGTCCAAGCCCCTTAGGTCCTGTAGCGGTAATTATCGGTTTGGCCTTCGCTCTAGCCGTCGGGTTCCTCATGCGGGAGAAGCTCGATTAGCCTAAAGACAGCAAAGACAAAACCGCAAGGGGGATAAAGCCCTTGTTTCTGAAATGGTCTTCCGCTAGCACATCTTCAAAAAATAAAAGCACCCGAGGGATAGTTATCTTTCCTTCAGTGGAAGAAGCTCTCAAAGGAGAAAGGGTGCTTAAGAAAGCAGGATATGAAGGCAAGTTGGTGGCGCCACCTCCTTCTTTGCGTAAAGGCTGCGACTTGGCTCTGGAGATAGAATTAGTAGAGCAAACAGTAATTGCTCGTACCTTACAAGGGCAGGTATCCTATATAGGTATCTACCCTCTGGAAGGTTCTGCAGAACTGTTACAGATAGTCAAAGTCGTCCATTTTCCAGAGCACGTCATGGTAAAGGCTGGCAATATGAAAATCGTTTTTGCCAAGACCAACGGTATGATCGTCAACATCTCAGGGGGTGGCTGCCCAGACGTTCCTTATCTGTACACCAGACTAGTGGGTTCCCACCTGGAGACCGCCCTTAGACCGCGAGATTTAGGTTTCACCCTCTGCGCCTTGATGCTCGATAGAGCCTGGGAGGAGGCCCTAAGTATCTGGAAGGGAGGAAAGCTTTCTTGATCCTTATTGCGGGAACTGTTCCCGCAGAAAATCTTGATCTTATCCAGGGCAAAGTGGAAAAGATAGGAAATTCACTTAAAGTCCAGGACTATACTTTCCCCTGTGGCCAGGGCACGGGAGCCATGATCAGCTCTTGCTTGGAAGTAACGAAAGCTTTGGGATTTGAACCACCTTACGCTTTGCTAGCCGGAGATATCGGTAGGGGCCAGGGCACCAGGCGTATCTATCAATATTTAATAGAACAGGTGACAAACCTAAAGCCCAGGATCCTTGCCCTACATTATTGCCTGCCCATAGTTAGATTGATGCAAAAGCTTTGTGAGGCGCTAAAGGAGTGCTCGTACCGGCCTTTACTTATTGCCGATGCCGGGGCTATGTATGCAGCTAAGGCGGCCGGAGTAGCCCCTCAATTTGATATTTTCACTCCCGACCCCAGTGAAATGGCTTTTCTGGCCGACCCAGAGGCTGTTCATCCCGCTTATGTCAGCCGTTATCTTTTCGAAGCTTTAGCCCATCAGGTTCCCGAGCTAATAAAAAGGGCTTATGCCCATGGTGGAGCTGCTAAAATCCTCTTAGTTAAAGGGGCTATAGATTATATTGCTACTGAAGGAAGGGTGGTGGCTAGGATAGAGGAACCTTGTGTGCCGGAACTAGAGTGTATTGGTGGAACAGGAGACACCATCACCGGCATGGTGGCCGCTTTAACAGGCGCTGGATATGATCCCCTGAAGGCAGTTATTGTAAGCGCCCAAGTTAACCGGCTGGCTGGTAGGCTCTCTTGTGCCACCCCGGCCACTCGAGTAGATAAGCTCATCGAGTATATTCCCGTGGCATTAAGAGAACTAGGGAACATTTAGATCCCTAATTCAATTACCTTATAGGTGCTTACAAAACTTTAAAGGAGGTTCCTACGTATGATAGAAGTTGACGTGCGAGGCTTATCCTGCCCTATACCAGTGGTAAGAACTAAAAAGGCTATGGAACAGCATCCTGGTGAGCCACTTTTAGTGCTGACCGATAATGAAACATCTAAAGAAAATGTTAGCCGCTTGGCCCAAAGCCAGGGGTACTCGGTGAAAGTAGAAAAGGCCTCTGGCCTGTACCGTCTCCTGCTTAAGCCGCAGGAAAAATAAAACTAAAGCTTGTAGGGAAGGAACAATATTTGTTTACTTGGCTTTAGTCAAGCCTTTTCTAGGCATCCATAGACGAAATGGAAATTTCTTCTTTTAGGTCGGCTGCTAGCCTTAGCAAAGTCCTGGTATAGGGATGCTTAGGATGAGTTATAACTTCGCTGGCCGGACCCTCTTCTACTATACAGCCATCCTTCATCACTGCAAGACGGTCGCTCACTTTTCTGGCCAGGGCAATGTCATGGGTGATAAAGAGCATGGCCAATCCCCTCTTCTCCTGCAGGCTAAGGAGAAGCTTCAGTATCTTCGCCTGGATGCTGGCATCCAGGGCGGAGGTAGGTTCATCTGCGATCAGGAGTTTAGGATCCAGTACCAAAGCCCGGGCAATGGCCACCCTCTGGGCTTCTCCCCCGCTAAGCTCATGGGGATATTTCCTTAGGAAGAAATCATCAGCAGGTAGCTCGACTTCCTCTAAAACCTTTCTTACTCGCTCAAGCTTCTCTTCTTCGCTACCCCAACCCTGGACATCCAGGGGCTCTTTTACAAGCTCCAAAACATTCATCCGGTGGCTTAAGGATTCCTTAGGATTTTGAAAGATCATCTGCACTCGCTGGTAAAATCCTTTGTCTCTTAAGAGAACCTTTTGGCCCTCCAGCCAGATTTCACCCTTATCCGGTGGCAATAGACCCATGATAGTTAAAGCCAAGGTGGTCTTACCCGAGCCGCTCTCCCCCACCAAGGCCAAGGTTTCACCCTCGTATAAGGTCAATTCTACCTCCCGTACCGCCCGCACACCGTTAAAGGATTTGCTTAAAGCTTTTATCTCCAGCAGAGGTATTATTCCTCCCCGGTGGCAAGCGAGATAGCGGTCTCCAAGACTTTTAAGTTCTGGTACTTCCCGGAAGCAAAGCTCTACCCGCTGGGTGCAGCGGGGATGAAAAGGGCATCCGTCCACAGGCTTATAAGGAGGACCGGGTATCCCTTGTAAATCCTTGACTGTAGTCATGTTGGGATAGGAGCGCAAGAGCCCGCGGGTGTAGGGATGGCGGGGGAAGGTGAAAATGTTCTGGGTGGCTCCTGACTCTACCACCCTTCCACCGTACAGAACAGCTACCCGATGGGCCAGCTTGGCAGCCACGGATAGATCGTGGGTTATGAGGAGGACCATCTTGTCTCGGATGACCTTCTTTAGAAGCTTGATGATCTCGGCTCTAGTTATGGCGTCTAAGGAGGCCGTGGGCTCATCCAGGATCAGCACCTCCGGTTCGTTGGCCAGGGCCATAGCCAGAAGAACCCTCTGTTTCTCCCCTCCGCTAAGTTGATGCGGAAAAAAGTGCGTCCGTTCCTCGCTCAGGCCAAAGGCTTTAAGAAGGTCCATGGCCTTCCTTTGGGCAGCCTTTTTATCTTTAATCCCATGGATGAGCAGGGCCTCCATAACCTGGTCGACCACCGGGTAAAGGGGGTGCAGGGCGTCCTCCACATTTTGAAAGACCATAGCTATCTCTTTTCCCCGGATGAGGCGTCGCTCCTCTTCAGACAAGGCAAGGATATCCTTACCTTTAAACAAAATTTGGCCGGCACACTTACCAGGCGAAAGCCCCATAATAGAGAGGCCTAGAGTGGTCTTGCCCGCCCCAGACTCTCCCACAACAGCCAAAACTTTTCCTTTCTTAAGCTCTAAGTTAATACCTTTTAGCACTATAAGTTCCCCAAAGGACACTTGCAGTTCTTTAATGACCAGCATCTTCCCTTTCTCCCCGCAGACGAGGGTTGAGAATCCTCTCCAGGGCGAAACTTAAGAAACTTAAAGCAGCCACAGTTAAAGAAAGGGCCAGGCCGGGAGGTAGAAGCCACCACTTCCAAACCTCAAGGTAAGTAAACTCTAAAGCCTGCTGCATCATCCTGCCCCAGCTGTGCAATGTGGGGTCACACACACCTAAAAAGGAAAGGCCTGCTTCCATAAAGATGGCCCGCCGGGCATCCTGTATCATAACCGCTAGCCAAACTGGACCGAGGTCCGGGACTATATGCCGGGCCATAATATAAAGGGAACCTGCGCCAAAGGTGCGGGCTGCAGCTACAGACTTTTTCTCCTTTAAAGATAAGGCTTCTGCCCTTATTATCCGGGCTCCGCCAGGCCAGAGGAAAGCTGCCAGGAGCAAGACCAGCGTCAAGAGATGGGGCTTAAAATAAGCTCCCACCAATATAGCTAAAAGGACTGGGGGGATGACCAGAAGGGCGTCTACCACCCGCATACATAGGCTATCGTAGAAACCTCCTACCAGGGCAGATGAAGTGCCCACCAGCACACTTATTGTCCCTGCAAGAAGCCCTGCCCCGCACCCCACTACTAGGGAGGTCCGCGCTCCATAAAGGAGGCATGACCAGATGTCCTGGCCCACGTCGTTAGTTCCCAGCCAATGCCTGCTTGATGGGGGGCTGAAGGCAGCCCCCACCCTGGCCTCTGGCGGATAGGGAGCCAAGAAGGGCGCCAGGGCGGCCAGAAGGGCCAAAAGCAGGATAAGATATAAACCTATCCTTCCCAGCCTGTCTTCTCTTATCTCCTGCCAGTAATCAACGTGCATAGTTTATCCTCGGATCTACCTTAAGGTATAGCAAGTCTAGCATCAGATTAATGATCAGCACGGCCGCGGTAAGGATAAGAAGCACCCCCTGGATGACCGGATAATCTCGCACCATGAGCGCGTTATAGAGAAGGGAGCCCAGGCCGGGATAGGAAAAGACCACTTCCACAAAGAGGGTGCCGGTTATCAGGTGAGTCAAATGCAGCCCGGCGGCCGTGACTACCGGAAGAAGGGAGTGCCGTCCGGCATGATGATAGCGCACCCGTATATCCTTGCACCCCTTGGCCCGGGCCGTAAGGATAAAGCCCGCACCTAAAGTAGTAACCATGCTGCTGCGGGTCAAAAGAAAGATGTTTACGCAGCGCACGACAACTAGGGTCAGTAAGGGTAAGGCGAGATGGTGCAGGATGTCTAACATCAGGTCAAAGCCTTTAAGGCTTGCGTAAGGGGTTAAGCTTCCGCCCAAAGGAAAAAGGCCCCAGACCACGCTAAACAAAAGCAAAAACAAGATGCCCACAAAAAAGTCGGGAAACCCGTTTACAAGCATTAAAGTTGTCAGCAGAAGCTTATCTAACCCTTGCCCGCGCCTAAAGCCTGCTTCTACACCCAAGATAAACCCGGTTAGGGTAGAAAGGACTAAGGCCAGGCCTGAAAGGAGCAAAGTCCAAGGAAGATACCCCAGGACAACCGAGACCACCTGGGCATGGTAGTAGTACGAATAACCCAGATCGCCCCGGAAAAGGGCTCTAAGATAGGCTACAAACTGTTCCCCTAAAGGCTTATCCAAAGCAAAGCGCTGGATAAGCTCGGCCTTTAACTCCGGCGTCATAGCTATCAGCGCGTCATCACCGTATATGGCCTGTAAAGGGTCCCCAGGCATAAGCCGCGGTAAGAAGAAATTTAGGGTGAGTATGATAAAAAAGGTAACGATATAATTAACTACGTTATTATAGCGAGCTACCTTACAAACTACCTTGTTCTTCATATCTACGTTGTTCTCCATATCTAACTTGGTTTTTCCATCTTTTTTCATGCTTTGTCGCTTACCTCTCGGTACCAGCCCTAGAGTATTGGCTCACGTCATCGGCCTATACGTCTTCCAAATTGCCCTTGGCGCCGCCAGTGTTCCAAATCAGCATGTGGCACTACTAGGTTTGTCTTAAGCTTACTTTACAAAAGCGAGCTTATTTAAGGGGATAGGCACACCTGAACCGACCCCGCCCCAGGTGTAATATAGGTTCACTAGCCCGTCATGGGCCCAGTAACTTGTAGGATAATACAGGGGCAGGGCCGGCATCTCCCTGGCATAGAGTTCTTGGGCCTTATTTACTAGCTCACGCCTCTTGTCAGGGTCCATCTCTCCAAGTTGGCTGGATAAAACGCTGGACAATTCTTCACTTTTATTATACCTTGCGCTGTTTATGCCCTGTTCCAGGGTAACCCTGTTTAGAATCCGCGGGTCTCCTCCGAGGCCCCCATGTCCGCTCAAAGCGAGATCAAACTTCCACTCTTTAACCCGGTTATCGAGGGTTTTAGACTCTAAGCTCTGGAGGTTTATCTTTATACCTATGCGCTCCAATTGCTCCTTTATAAGCTCCGCTGCTCGCTGATCGGTGATGCTTCCTCCCCCACCCCTGAATAAAAGCTCTAGCTCTAAAACCCGTCCATCCTTGGTCAGGTAATTCCCCTGACGAATAAACCCTAGACCGGCTAAAAGCTCCTCTGCTTTAGCAGGATTATACTCGTACTGTTCCACCCCGGGATTATACCAGGGGCTGTCCGGCGGAAGTAACCCTGGGCTGCCAGCCAAACCATAACCCCTTAAAGCCACTTCCACAAGTTGCTTTCTATCGATACTCAAAGCCAGGGCCTGGCGGAATTCTCTGTGGGAGAAGGGCTCTTTATTATGGTTTATCATCAGCTTGGCTACCCAATCGTGGGTGCCACTTAGAACCCGGAATCCCTCTTGACGTAAGCTTTCGGCGACTTCAGGCTGTATAGAGGTGGCGTTAACCTGCTTTTTCTTAAGGGCAGCACTAGCCATCTCTTCGCTCATCTTTATGAACTGTAATCTTTGTATCTTAGGTTTGCCCTGGTAGTACTTATCATAAGCCTCGTATAAATAAGTCCCCTGTTCCCGGTTATAGTCCACTAGCTTAAAGGGTCCTGTACCGATGGCCGCCTCCTTGCCTTGAAATTTTTCCGGTTCGCTCACCTTCTGCCAGATATGGGCGGGAAGGATAGGCAAGGCCCCTGCTACATCACTTAAGAAAGGCGCATAAGGCTGGTTCAGGCTGAGCTTCACCGTATAATCGTCTAGGGCCTCTGCTTTCTTTATTACTGAGGTGTCCACCCATTGATAAGGATGCTTCCTGGTGTACTCCACGGTGAAAACTACATCTTTGGCAGTGAAAGGCTGGCCATCATGCCAGGTGGCCTTTTGAACTAAGTAAAAGATATAGGCGTTTTCTTGGGGATCATACCGCCATTCTCTGGCTAGAGCGGGGACAAAACCCTGGGAATCCTTCCAAAGGAGGGTATCAAAAACAAAGCTCATGCGCACATAACCCGGGCCCCGGGGATAATGGCCGTAAGGAGTAGGGAAACCCCAATCTCCGGTGGCATCCGCTATAGTGTATACGGTTTGATTTTCTACCCTTTGGCCTCCACATCCTATGAGCAAAAAGAGGACAAACAACAGGATTAAGGCAACTGGAAGCAACAGCCAGGCTTTTCTTATCACTCCCTTTCCTTCCCCCTTTCTTTTGTTTATAAGATTTTAAAATATAGAGCTTGCCACGTCAGTTTAGTCTACCATCCCCTGGTATATTGGTCAGCACAAGGAATGCAGACCGGTTTTCTTTCCTTTAAGCGCGCCCGTATCTCGGCTACCGGCTCCCCACAAATAGAGCAGGTAACAGAGTCGAAAAGCCGCGCCTTAGGTGGTGGCTCTACTTCTAGCCTCTGTACGGTGCAAATCTCTTCCTCCGGTGCCTCAAGAATATAGCGCATCCTTTGTTCTTGGTATTGCTGGAAGAGGGTCTTCTCCTCGTCAGTAGCTTCCTTGCTGAAGACTTTTCTCCTCAGTTCCCGGTAAGCTTCATCTTGCTGCCAGGCTGTTCCCTTTATCGCTATGCGGACTGCCCGGCGGCTGTCCCGGCAGATGAAGGTAAAAACATGTTTGCCGTAATCCCGGTAGAGAAGATTACCTTTCCCCAGGGTACAGCCCGTCAACACCTGTATGGCATCCACTCCACAGGCATCGGTCTCCACGATGGCCACCAGTTCCTCATCTTCTGCCCGTTCTGTCTTAAGCTCCCTTAAGGCGATCTGGGCTGCCCGGTAGCCTACGGCGAGCCCAGGGCAGGCATGACCATGAAACTCCACTGCTCTTTCCCAATCGCTCAATGGACGGCACATAGCTTAAATACCTCTCCTTTCCCCAGAATAAGTATTGCTTAAATATTAAGCGAAAAGCTTAGACCAAACAAAACTAAACAGGTAAGAATAAAACAAAAAACCATGGAAGACTCTTCCGTTTGTCTCCGGCAGAGAACCTCCATGGTTCCTTCTTCTACATCTTATATACTTCTTTAAATATTACGCTTAGGTCACGCGCCTGGCTCCTTGCCAGGCTCTATCTGAACTTATTATTTCGACAGCACTGCGAGAATTCCTCCTTAAAAATTTAACTCAAATTAAACGCTAAACATAAAATTTGCCGGGTATTACCCGGCTACCGGCTACAACAAGGTTTTATTCATTTTCTTCTTGCTGAGCGTCCTTCTTCTTTTCCAACCGTTCAATCTGAGTTCTGATGGCTTTAAGCTGGCTCTCCAAGAGTTTGGCCTCCTGCTTCAGCCATTCTACTTGCTGCTCTGCTTCTTGCCAAGGGCCGACACCAGCAAAGGGAATGGGCCACCACCCAGCTCGCATCCAGCCAGGCAACCCCGTGGCATAATACATATGCCGCCATCCCCGACCAAAGCCACCTAAACACCAAGGAAAACCGCCCCAGAACATAACTACTATCCCTCCTTTTTTGACATATGTTCATTTCTATCTATAATATACCTGTTTTATGGTCACATTTCAATATACCTGTTTTCTGGTCAGAAGAATTCATATGCCTTCTTATACGGGAGATGGGGCATTTCCATCCTGGGTTCCTGTACGGTATAAGTGTTACCGTTGTCACAAGACTTATACTCTTCGTCCTCCAGGTACCAGCCCCTGGGCTAGGATGTTGCCCAAAAAATCGATCCCATAACTATTGACATAGAGTCGCATCTTCCTTGACATATTTCATCAGTACCTATATAATTTTAGCAAAAGCTTTTGGGGTTTTTGGGGGTTTTGGGTTTTTGGGGAAGTTTTTCTTCTGCTCAGCGCAAGGCAAAAGGAGTTGTTGAAAAGACTGGCTAAGCCAGAGCAAAGGCTTTCCTTTTTACGGGGATGACGTTAGGAAACCTTTCCCGGCTGTCGCGGCGTTCCCCCGAGAAAACCGGATATTACTCTTGGGGTTGTATTGTTGAAAAGTACCACCATTACCTTTCTCGCTTCAAAAGAAAACAGGGCCATCTCCTCGATAACTTTCTCAGGGACTTGCTTGACTTCTGTTGAGAAAGGCGGATTTTGGGATTCTGGTGTAGGGAAAGTAAGAAAAGGAGGAAATGAGAAATGCCTATGTGCCTTAATTTGGAGTTCGCCAAGAGATTTGTGGGGGAGAAGCTTCTCGAGCAAATCCTAAATTATCTCGAAGGTGATCCCCAAGCTAACATTCCCCGCTTTCTTCAGGTTCTCGAGCTCCTGACGCGCGACCCGAACTACAAGGAGCAAATCAGGAAACTAAAGGGGGTTTACGAAAACGACCCAGTTGTCCATGAGTACCTCAACAAGATGTTTTCCGAGGTCGACCGGGGAATGCGCCACAAGATGGTGTGCAATGTGGTGGTCAACAGTCTACTTGTGGGAGCTGTGCGGCGGAAGCAGGTCGAGGAAAAGGAGGGTGTGCACGTTCCCTTCACCATCCTCATCGATCCCACGAGTGCCTGCAACCTGAAGTGCGTTGGCTGCTGGGCCGGGGAATACGCCACGCACGACCAGCTTGAGCCTGAACTTTTCGACCGGATTATCCGAGAAGCCAAAGAGATCGGAGTTTACACCTTCGTCCTTTCCGGTGGGGAACCCCTTCTTTACCCTCACCTCTTCGAACTTGCGGAAAAGCACAATGACGTTGCCTTTATGATGTACACCAACGGGACGCGGATCACGGACGAAGTTGCCGACCGCTTGCAGGATCTGGGGAACATCTCTCCTGCCATCAGCATTGAGGGGCTCGAAGAACTTACCGATGCTCGGCGAGGAAAGGGCGTCTTTGCGAAGATCTGCGCCGCCATGGACCGCCTGCGGGAGCGCGGGGTGCTCTTCGGGGCTTCGGTAACGGTGACGAAGAGCAACATCGCAGAGGTGGCAAGCGAAGCCTTCGTTGACTTCCTCATCACGAAGGGAGTCAAGTACCTCTGGTCTTTCCACTACATCCCCATTGGGCGCGACCCTAACGTAAACTTGATGATTACCCCGGAGCAACGCGCCTGGCTCTACGAACGCTTCAGGTACTTGCGCACCCACAAGCCCATTCAGATTATCGACTTCTGGAACGATGGGGAACTTACCTGCGGGTGCATCGCCGGAGGTAGGAGCTACTTCCACATCAATGCCCGCGGGGATGTAGAACCGTGTGCCTTCGTCCATTTCGCGGTGGACAACATCCGAGAGAAGTCCCTGAAAGAAGTGCTGGGCTCCCCGTTGTTTACGGCCTACCAGAGGAGACAGCCCTTCTCCGAAAACTACCTTCGCCCCTGCCCGGTGATCGACGTTCCAGAGGCCCTCCGGGATATCGTCAAGGAGACTGGGGCCCACCCGACGCATCCGGGTGCGGAGACGGTGCTCGCAGGAGAAATCGGAAGCTTTTTGGCCCGGCGCTCTTATGAGTGGAAACACGTGTCTGACGAGATCTGGGCGCGCCGGCGCGCCGCAAGCCAGGCCTAAGCGAGGTAATGAGGTCAACAGTGCGTAAGTTAGTCGGTTGGGTGTGCCCCTACGTTCCAGAAGAGAACCCCACTCCTACTTAGGCGAAAACAAGGAGCAACTTCATTCTCCCTTGGCAGGAGTAATCCTCATCACGTCCTACCACAATAGCGTATAGCTATATAACACTGGAGGTCGACAATTCCACGACAAGGTGTCCCAGTCAACGCCCCAAGGCAAGAGTTATTGCCTTTTGTTTTCCCCCTCCCCCGCTATAATACAGCCAGAAAGGGGGAAATAAGCCCGTAAAAACCGCGTCAGACAACCCGGAAGGCCTCAAAGACCAAAACTTTACGATTTACGAACGATCACCAGGAAACTAATCATGGGGAGGGATTACGAAAATTTGCTCACGGATTAAATCTAAAAAGGCCGTTTTATACTTGTTACTGCCTCGCCCGGGCGCGATAATCGGAGGCTCCATCTACTTTTGGGGTGGCGTTACCTACGCGGTAGTGCTAAACCGCCACTTTTCAATAGCTGATGTAGCCATTGCCTGGTTTTGCATCGAGTTTATAATTAATCAGGCTAAATACTGGCTTAATGATTATAGAGACGTTGCCAGCGACCGGCTCCACCCACGGAAAAAAGAGCGAGCTTCGGTCAGCGAATGTTTCCTGGTAAAGTGGTTGCTCCTCTTATCTGCCGCACGCATAGTCGCCGGAATGCTTTTTTGTTTTGGTGCTGGCCGCAGGCGCTCCCCTTTGCTTTACTTTTAGTGGTGATCCAGCTTTCGTACGACAGTCTTAAACGGATCCCGCTGCTTAACGCCGGAGTGGCGGCCTGCGGTTCCGTGGTCAGGTTCGCGGCTGGCTATACCGCCGTAGCGGGAGCATGGCCACTTCTGTTTCCCTGCCTGCTCGTATACTGCCAGCGTCTGGCGGTCTACGTAGCCGCCTATAGTGCAGAGGGGCGCTACCTTTTAAGGCACGGGGTAACGCCCGGCAAAGAGTATACGTTATTCTACGCGCGGCACCCTTACCTCGAAAAAGTAGCTATAGCACTTTTTCTCGGGCTGCTCGTTTTTGCGTTTAAGCAGTCCGTTCCTGGAGGAGTTATTATCACCGGTATTGTTACGGCCCTTTTAGGCGTGCTTTACTACCGGATTAACGGGCCGGGAGACAGGGTCTACTGGAAGGGTTGGAAATCCCTCTGGGCCATTTTGGCCTCCCTATCTAGAGAGTTCTCTGAGCAGTTCAGATTAAAGTACCCCCGAAAATCTCTCTCCCGGAGGAAGATTCTATGTATCAGAAATAGTTGAGCCTCGCTGCTGTTGTCACCGGGTTAGCTGGGAGCGAACCCAGGAAAAATTTGAACCAAGGCCTGCGGAAGACCAAAGTGTACTTATTCCTTTATTTCCCCTTCACTACCTCAAAAGGCCAGGCCGCAAGGCCTCCTTCCATGAAAAACACCCGGGTAAACCCTAAACTCTTTAAAATTAGCTCCGCTTCATATCCCCGCAGGCTTATCTTACAGAAGGCTATAATATCCCTGTCCCTGGGGAGGCTTGCTGCCTCCTGCCGGAGCTTGCCTAAAGGAATATGCCGCACCTGGGGGTAGGGGAGGCGTATCTCTTCTACTTCCGCTGGCGTCCGCACATCCAAAAGGACCAAATCCTCCCCTCGCTCAAGACGCTCTTTAACCTCCAAGGGGTTTAAGCTTTGAGCCAGCCCATCTAGCTTGTTACGCAGGGCATTAGCAGCATGGGTCAAAGGATCGAGGGCTGTAGAATAGGGAGGAGCGTAAGCTAGATCTAGATTAGCCACTTGGTCTATTGTAGCTCCTAAAGTAATAGCAGTTGCCGCCACGTCTACCCTTTTAGCCACTTCTCCTGGCCCTAAGATCTGTACCCCCAGGAGCCTGCGGGTGGATTTATCCGCCAACATCTTAATGATGATAGGTTTGCTGCCCGGGTAGTAATGGGCCCGGTCCGGATTAGGGCAAATAATAGTTTCTACTTCATAACCGTTAGCCCTAGCCTCCTTTTCCGAGAAACCTGTACGGCCTACATTATAATCGAAGGCTTTGAAAATAGCTGTACCCAGTACTCCGGGAAACTTTTCGCGGCCTCCAGTAACATTAGCCCCTAGAACTCGACCATGCCGGTTGGCTGTAGAGCCTAAGGGCAAATAAATTGGTTTACCATTCAAAAGATGAATATTTTCTACACAATCACCGCCTGCCAGGATATCAGGATCGTCTGTTTCTAAGTATTCGTTAACTATTATTCCTCCTGAGGCTCCAAGGCGCAAGCCAGCCACCTGAGCCAAGGCAGTATTAGGCCGTACCCCTGTAGCTACTATCACCATATCGGTGGGAACCATATCTTCTTCTGTAATTACTGCTTTAACTTTCCCCTCTTCGTCCCCTTCTAAACGTAATACCTTGCAGCTTAAACGTAAATCCACCCCTTGGGCCCGCAAATGTTTAGCTAAGATGGCTGCCATATCTGCATCTAACTGGGCACTCACCAGCTGAGGAAGGGCCTCCATAAGAGTTATTTTAAACTCCCGTCCATAGGTTTGGGCGGCGATCTTAAGGGCATCAGCCACCTCTAACCCGATAAGTCCACCGCCAATGATAACTACCCTTTCTATTCGACCACTAGCTAAAGCGTCTCTAATAGCTGCCGCTTCTTCTAGGTTTCCCAAGGTATAAACTCTGCCCAAATCCAAACCCGGGATAGGGGGCCTAACAGGGGTACTTCCCGTAGCTAAAATCAACTTGTCATAAGGTAAAGTTTTGACCTCCCCTGTCTCTAAATTCATCACTCGCACTTCTTTAGCTTGACGATCTATAGAAAGAGCTCGGGTACGAGTAAGAACGTTTATCCCTTTAATCCCCTTAAAATAGGCTGCATCCCTTACTACACCTGCTGGTGTACACATCAACTCTTTCATTTCTTTTACTACCCCAGCTATGTAATAAGGCATGCCACAACCAGCATAGGAAAGAAAACTTCCCTGCTCTACCAAAGTAATTTCAGCCTCTGGATCTAACCTACGGGCTCGAGCAGCTGCCTTGGGTCCCGTCGCTACTCCTCCGATAATAACGATTTTGCGAGCCATAAGCCGTCCCCCTTGTACTTGTTCGTATTAAAACCATATTTTGTGACCAGTATAGCACCGATTAGAGCATAGGTCAATAATAGTTTAAGAGAAAATTTTTCTTAGTATAAGCTTAAGTAATTCTATTAAGTTCGACAAAAAGCTACAAAATCCTCC
>Ga0080004_1142918_pt1 | contig 38663 bp, 34 predicted proteins | sample WasSprMetagenome_FD_69207 | JGI IMG/M metagenome (GOLD analysis project Ga0080004, IMG submission 69207) | Sulfidic aquatic microbial communities from Washburn Spring, Yellowstone National Park, USA - WS (SPADES assembly) (version 2) | ecosystem: Environmental > Aquatic > Thermal springs > Hot...
GGATATCGTTTCAATCCCTTATAGGTTAGCTACAAACCTCTTACTATTGACGATTTTAGAAATCTTATGTTTAAGCTTCAATCCCTTATAGGTTAGCTACAAACAAAAGAGTTTACGGCTAGAGACGCTGAGGTTATGGCGTTTCAATCCCTTATAGGTTAGCTACAAACGCGATCAGGGGTTGATTTTCAAGAGGACTGTCGCCGTCGTTTCAATCCCTTATAGGTTAGCTACAAACTCTTCGCATTCACTTTCTTTCATATCGAACAACTCCCGTTTCAATCCCTTATAGGTTAGCTACAAACGTCAGGGATAATGCAGTATGTGTTTTTGAGATGTATTGTTTCAATCCCTTATAGGTTAGCTACAAACGAATGAAGTTATTCAAGAGTAAGCAGGATGTTAATTGTTTCAATCCCTTATAGGTTAGCTACAAACGTATTCCTAATGATGAGGACGAGGTGTATTTCATAGAGGTTTCAATCCCTTATAGGTTAGCTACAAACGGTCTACCGGGGACGGGCAAGACGTACGGTCTTTTTTGTTTCAATCCCTTATAGGTTAGCTACAAACTTATTAAATAATCTCCAATACTCTTTTGGATTTGTAAGTTTCAATCCCTTATAGGTTAGCTACAAACATAGGAAGTTATCAATAGTGGAAATACTCCGTAAGTCCGTTTCAATCCCTTATAGGTTAGCTACAAACTTGAAGAAGGAGGTAAAGATACGACGCCATTACCTTTGTTTCAATCCCTTATAGGTTAGCTACAAACATAGATGACATTGAAGGATTTTGTAAAGAATGCCGAGTTTCAATCCCTTATAGGTTAGCTACAAACTTATGGAAACGATCAAGTAGAGCGCACCTTAAAAGGAAGTTTCAATCCCTTATAGGTTAGCTACAAACATTTGGGTCTATACAGAGCACTTCTTCGTTGGGGGTTGTTTCAATCCCTTATAGGTTAGCTACAAACCTACGGATAATGAGGGCTGTCTTACTCCATTACTTCGGTTTCAATCCCTTATAGGTTAGCTACAAACTCAGGAAGGTATTCGATAGGAAGGAAAGACAGTGTCCGTTTCAATCCCTTATAGGTTAGCTACAAACAATAGCAGGAACAGAAAACTCAACCCTTAAAATTCTGTTTCAATCCCTTATAGGTTAGCTACAAACAGAGAAAAGATGTCTCGACGGTGATTGCATTCATTGGTTTCAATCCCTTATAGGTTAGCTACAAACCAAAAATCGTTGTTTTAGAATCCCTAAGTTCTTTAATGTTTCAATCCCTTATAGGTTAGCTACAAACGGAGGGAAGCAGAAATGACTGTGAAAGAGGTAAATAAGTTTCAATCCCTTATAGGTTAGCTACAAACAAACGAGGCATTGATTTAATCTACTCTACACAGCATTGTTTCAATCCCTTATAGGTTAGCTACAAACCGGACGGGAGACTTAAGAGCCTCTATGCAAGTCAAGTTTCAATCCCTTATAGGTTAGCTACAAACCTAGCGACAATTAGTATAAATACAAGGAACAAGAAACTGTTTCAATCCCTTATAGGTTAGCTACAAACCAGGCGGAGCTGTAGTGTAGTTGTCTGGATACGTCAACGTTTCAATCCCTTATAGGTTAGCTACAAACGGTTCCCTTCTAGCAGTTTTTCTCACAGCTTGGGCTAGTTTCAATCCCTTATAGGTTAGCTACAAACTCTTTTTCGGAGTTTATTATGACTGAGTTAGATTATTGTTTCAATCCCTTATAGGTTAGCTACAAACTTTTTGATACCTGCAATAGCTTCTAAAACCAGACCAGTTTCAATCCCTTATAGGTTAGCTACAAACAGAAAGGGACGTTGCTAGGAACCAATTTTGAAGAGTTGTTTCAATCCCTTATAGGTTAGCTACAAACGAACCTGTAAGGTCGTTCCTTCTGGTATCGCCAATGTGTTTCAATCCCTTATAGGTTAGCTACAAACGGATTCTGCTCTGTCCATTGTCTTATCTGCTGGATAGGTTTCAATCCCTTATAGGTTAGCTACAAACTATTTTACAACGGACTCGTAAGGTTTTATTCCTATGAGTTTCAATCCCTTATAGGTTAGCTACAAACTGTAAATCTTTCTATTACCCAGAAGATATGTATTACAAGTTTCAATCCCTTATAGGTTAGCTACAAACCTCTTTCCATACTCAATAATCTCACTCACATCATAAAGTTTCAATCCCTTATAGGTTAGCTACAAACCTGCATTAGCTGATGTGAAATATACTTCTGCAAACGGGTTTCAATCCCTTATAGGTTAGCTACAAACTTGCAACATCTTAAGCTGTTGCTTAAGCATCAGATTCTCGTTTCAATCCCTTATAGGTTAGCTACAAACGCTATTCCTTTATCGAGTCCTGGAACAACTACACTTTGTTTCAATCCCTTATAGGTTAGCTACAAACATATTATTCTTTCTAGATTCTCTACTTTAGAAAATTGTTTCAATCCCTTATAGGTTAGCTACAAACGCTATTCCTTTATCGAGTCCTGGAACAACTACACTTTGTTTCAATCCCTTATAGGTTAGCTACAAACCCTACCTTAGAATTACAGCAACCAGAAACCCTGACATGTTTCAATCCCTTATAGGTTAGCTACAAACGAAAAAGACTGTATATATCTAGAAGTATCACTTACATGTTTCAATCCCTTATAGGTTAGCTACAAACTATACAAGAGATAAATGTTACCGGTATACCGGAACTGTTTCAATCCCTTATAGGTTAGCTACAAACATACCAAAAGGAACAACTTTGCAGGTTCCAACAACAGGTTTCAATCCCTTATAGGTTAGCTACAAACACGTATTGAATCTGGACTGACAGACGAACCAGAATAGGTTTCAATCCCTTATAGGTTAGCTACAAACAAAAAGTGAAAAAAAAGAGAAAAAAGATGCAATTTTGTTTCAATCCCTTATAGGTTAGCTACAAACCCTCTAATCCACGCTCCATAACAGCAATATCAAAACGTTTCAATCCCTTATAGGTTAGCTACAAACCCATTTTGTTACCATAAAATCTGGGTCCTGAAATTTATCTTTGGACCCTACGCTACAATTTTAAGAATATTATATTCCTAACTTTTATGTTTGTAAAGGGGTATTTGAACGATTTTGAATTTTCAGTCGATCCCCAGCACTTTTTACACTATTAGACATCGACTGAAATTTATATGAATGTCTGAATCTTATATTATAATTGAAAAAAGTTTAATGGCTGGCTGTATAATATAATCCTTTTAGTCACAAATTTCCGCTCCATCCTATCCTAGCATCTAGGATGGCGTCAAGGTCAGAAGAATAAGGCTTTATATCAATTACTGGTGTACCGTCTAAAGCATCAAGTCCTATGACCTTTAATATGTTCTCTTTCCTCTCAATAAGTCTGACAACCCCAAAACCAATTGGATTTGGCCTATTAGGTGACCTCGTGGCAAAAACGCCATGAATCTCGGTATTATGTGGTGTACGAGTCTGTAAGACATCTCTTCTTGCCCTATCTAGCCAGTAAAGAAGTATTAGATGGGAACAGGTTTCTATATCTTTCAGCCCCTCTTGATATTCAGGAAATATCTCTATTTCACATATCTCATCAGAATATTTCCCCTGAAATGGTCCCCTCTCCTTATAAGGGGAATGCACTATACCAATAGGAACTATGAATATCTCTTTTATATCCTCAGGTTTAACATTATTACTCATATTAAGATTTTATCAGATTTCGATCTCTTTTCAACCTACATCTGCTCTCGATATCTGACTATAACCTTCATAATGGCTCAGCCTTGTAGGATCATTCTTCTTTACCCAATTAACCATCTCTTTAACATCTTCACCTTTCCCTGGAGGGATTTTTACCAGTATCTGAGTCTATCTAGTATGTGTTTACATCTCTTAAAAACAGAGGACTATGAAGATGGGAATAACCTCTTTATGAGTCTGGCTATACGTTTACCGTATTCTCTGCACGACCTCAGGGATCTTTCATCGGGATTACCTACTGAAACGGGACCATAATGATCTCCACCTGGGTTACCCTGTACGATCATTCCGTGAACCAATAGTGCTTCTATTATAGAAACCAGAGTAGTCTCATTCCCTCCAGCGATGCCACCGGAAGATGTAAAAGCCCCTCCAACCTTGCCATCTAATTTTCCATGGAACTTTACACTCTCATCCAGTAACTTCTTGATCTCCCCCGCAGGTAAGCCGTAATATGTTGGAGAGCCGATGATAATACCATCATACTCCAGAAATTCTTCTACCTTTATATCTTTTACATCTTTTACCACCACATCTACGCCTTCCTCTCTTATCCCCTCCTCTATACCGAGAGCCATCTTTTTTGTATTCCCCGTTCTTGAATAGTACACCACAAGCACCTTAGCCATAAATTCTAATCCCTCCTTCCCAAGATTTATGATATAATTCTAACTTGAAATATCTTAAAAAATCTATTATATTAATGGAGGCAGAAAAGTGGAAGGTAAGGTAAGAGTTGCTCTGATTGGTTGCGGAAGAGTGGCGGGGGTCCATGCACAGGCACTGAAGAGGTTGCAGGAAACAGAGTTAAAGGCGGTGGTAGATATAGTTGAAGAGAAAGCCAGATTCTTCAGCGAGACCTATGATGTAAAAGACTGGTATACTGATTATCACAAGGTCTTAGAGAGAGATGATATAGATGCCGTAGAGATCTGTCTTCCACACTATCTCCACGCCGAGGTGGCTATAAAGGCTATGAAGGCAGGCAAACATGTACTTACCGAAAAACCAATGGCCATAACATTGGAAGATGCTGACAGGATGATAGCTACCGCCGATGAATGTAAGGTAAAACTTGGTGTGATCTTTCAGAACAGATACAATGATGCTTCTGTGGCAGTAAAAAAGGCTATAACATCTGGGCAATTGGGAGAGATAAAGGGAGCGAGGATGATGTTAACCTGGCATCGTCCAGACAGCTATTATAGAGAAAGCGATTGGAAAGGAACATGGGACAAGGAGGGAGGAGGAGTTCTCATAGATCAGGCTATTCATACAATAGACCTTATGCAGTGGCTTATAGGAAAAGAGATAGATTATATAAGGGCTACTTATGATACAAGAGCCCATAGTTATATAAACGTGGATGATGTAGCCGAGGCTTATATAAAGTTCAAGCCCGATATAGTGGGATGCGTATATGCGAACTGCTTCTATCCATACGATGCCCCTGTATTCCTTGAGATATACGGGAGTAATGGCATAGCACATATAGTTGGAGACAAGGCTACCATATATCTTAGCAATACAACGATACAGGTAGAACAGTCAAGCAATCCGGGAAGCGGACTCAGATACTGGGGTTCAAGTCATGAGAGACAGATAAAAGACTTTTATAAAGATGTACTTTTAGGTAGAACACCATTCATAGATGGAAGGGCAGGAAGGGTTGCACTGGCAATGGTGCTGGCTATGTATGAGTCTAGCAGGACGGGTAAACCGGTAAAGTTTCCATACTGAGATGAATCCCTATCTTACTGTTTTTCTTCTGGCAATGACACCAGTGGGAGAGCTCAGGGCTTCTCTCCCGCTGGCTCTATTATTCTATAAGATGCCAGTAGAGGTGGCATTTCTCATCTCCTATATAGGCAATATAATTCCCCCAATACTCATCATCTTTCTCCTGGACCCGATCTATAAATTCTTGAGTGAGAGGTTTACCTTTGCCCGGCACTTCTTTGAATGGCTTTTTAGACGTACACGTTCTAAAAGTAGTATAATAGAGAGATATGAGATGATAGGATTGATAATATTTATTGCCATACCGCTCCCTCTAACCGGGGCATGGACAGGTTCGATAGCAGCATTTTTACTGGGGATGAAGCCTAAAAGAAGCATCATATCAGTGCTGGCAGGGGTATTTATCGCCGGAATCATAGTAACTCTTAGTACTTTGGGTGTACTGTCATTATTCTAGAGGATCGATGTGAGTCTCTGTCTTGGAGCACACCTATTCATATCCAAAGGACTTCCAAAGACCATAGAAGAGGCTCACAGGCTTGAACTTTGTACTTTTCAGTTTTTCTCAAGAAATCCCAGGAGCTTAAGAGACTCCAAAAGACCGGAGAAGATAAAGATACCCTTTGATATATTCTTCCTGCACAGTCCCTATCTTTTGAATCTGGCAAGTCCTGAGGAAGACATCTATAACAGTTCGAAGAGGGCTCTACTGGAGGACCTTATATGGGGAGACTCTATAGGAGCCACCGGTATAGTGGTACATCCTGGAAGTCACAGGGGTACAGGAAGAGAGAAAGGACTCCTCAGGATTATATACGCACTGGAAGAAATCATCAATAAAAGCAGTACAAGATGTAAGATCATACTCGAGAATACCTCCGGCTCCGGGACAGAGTTGGGATCAGAGCCGGAAGATTTCGGATTTATAATAGATAACCTTAAAGATAGATCAAGGATTGGGATCTGTATAGATACCTGCCATCTATTTTCCGCTGGATTCGACATAAGGACAAAAGAGGGCATAGAGGCTACATTTAACAGATGGTTCTCTATCATAGAGCCATTTTACGTGATGCTCTTCCATACAAATGATTCTAAAGGCTCACTTGGGTCTCATCTAGATAGACATACGCATATCGGAGAAGGAGAGATAGGGGAGGAAGGATTTAAAAATCTTCTATCTTTTAGTCTCTTTAGGGATAAGCCTCTTATAATAGAGACACCCAAAGAGCCACCTGGATCTGATGAGAGAAACTTGAAAAAATTGAAGGAATTGTCACCTGACTTTTGAAATCTTCCACGAAAAGTTGTATAATAATATAGAAATTATATCAAATTACTAGCAATTATTGACTAATAGGAGGAGACTATGAAAGCTAGAAAGATTGTAGAGAGGGTTTACTGGTTAGGGGCAGTTGACTGGGACAGGAGGTTATTTGATGCCCTTATTCCTCTACCAGATGGAACAAGTTACAATGCCTATCTGATCGAAGGGACAGAGAAGACTGTCCTTTTAGATACGGTCGATCCAACTATGACCAATGTCTTGCTCGAACAACTTAAGGATGTGAGAAATATCGATTATATAGTCTGTCATCATGTGGAGCAGGACCACTCTGGATCTATCCCGGATGTCCTCGAAAAGTATAGTTCAGCCAAGGTGATAATCTCTACAAGGGGTAAGGAGATGCTTATAGACCATCTCCACATACCAGAAGACAGGATTATCACGGTAGAAGATGGAGAGATTCTATCTTTAGGAGATAAGACATTGAAATTTGTCTATACACCATGGGTACACTGGCCAGAGACTATGGTTACCTATCTGATAGAGGACAAGATTCTGTTCACCTGCGACCTCTTTGGTTCACATCTAGCTACCAATGAACTGTATGCGGTAGACAGACCAAGGGTATACGAGTCTGCTAAAAGGTACTATGCAGAGATAATGATGCCATTTAGAACGGTTATACAGAAGAATCTGGATAAGATTAAAGATCTGGATATCTCTATAATAGCTCCAAGTCATGGTCCACTTTACGATGAGCCAGGTTTCATAGTAGAGGCATATAAAGATTGGATATCAGATACACCAAAGAATATAGTTGTGATTCCATATATATCTATGCACAATAGTACCAGGATTATGGTTGATTATCTTGTGTCTTCCCTCACAGAGAGGGACATAAAGGTAGAGAGATTTGATCTGAGTTCTGTAGATTTGGGTAAGTTGGCAATGAGCCTGGTCGATGCAGGGACAGTCATTGTCGGAACTCCAACAGTACTGGTTGGCCCTCACCCAAATGTAATCTATGCTGTATACCTCTTAAATGCCCTAAGACCCAAGACAAGATACGTCTCTATAGTAGGCTCTTATGGTTGGGGAGGAAAGACGATAGATATTATTAAGGGGATGCTGACAAACCTAAAGGTCGAAGTCCTAGATCCAGTTATAGTAAAAGGTTTACCAAGAAAAGAAGATCTGGATACACTGGATAGACTCGCAGATACGATAGCAGAGAAACATAAAGAGTTCAGTACTTAATGGGCTATTTCTTTTTCAGCCTCTCTATAAACTCGTTGAGTCTGTCTTTAAAAGACTTGACGTAGTAGTATGGATTTAAGGGTTTTCCCTGCATCCAACCCTGAATGACTTTCTCCATATCTTTGTCCATCTGTCTGGGAGGTCTATTCTGCTGAAAAGCCTGACCTCCCTGACTTTGTCCTTGCTGTTGCTGTCTGAGCTGTCTGAGCCTTTCCTGTCTTTCTATCTGAAGCTTATCCAGAAATGTAATCTGCGCATCGGTAAGAATACCCTCTATCTTATCAATAAACTTCTCCGCCTCCTTAGATGGAAGACTCTCCTTTTTCATCAGATCCTGCAATATTGGGATCAGTTTTTTAGCTTGGTCTCTGGTCAACGCTAACTTCTTATCCTTCTCCAGTTCATTCAGGTCCTGGATAAGCCTCAAGAGTTGCTGTAATTCTCTATTGCCGAAGGGTCTTCTCTGTTGTGTCTCCTGCTGAGCATACGATATAGACACCACTAAAACCAGGATCAGAGTTACTACAGTTATGATCTTCTGAGCCTTCATATCTACATCCCTCCTATTCATATCTCAATGCATCTATAGGATTTAACCCTGCAGCCCTCTTTGCCGGGTAGTACCCAAAGAATATACCCACTACAGCAGAAACTGAAAATGACAGTATTATAGGGGTAGGTGTTATAAGCATACTTATATTGGCAGACCTTCTGATCACCTCGCCCAGAACTATCCCTAGACCTATCCCTACCAGACCTCCAGCTATAGAGACCAGCATCGACTCCATAAGAAACTGTAATAATATATCCCTTGCCCTTGCCCCTATAGCCTTTCTTATACCTATCTCCCTGATCCTCTCAGTAACATTGACAAGCATAATATTCATAATGCCGATACCACCAACCAGAAGTGAGATTGCAGCAATACCAGCCAAGAACATAGTCATCGTCTGAGTAGCGGTAGATACTGCATTAATAAAAGCGAGCTGATTCTGGACATTAAAGTCATCGTTATCCGGATTGGTAATCTTGTGGTTCCTCCTTATGATGTCTTCTATCTGAGACTGAACCTTATCCATAAGACTTATATCCTTAACCGAGACATATATGGTCCTTATCCTGTCTCCGCCCTCTATCTTACGCTGGTAGGTAGTGAGGGGTATAAGTATCATCTCATCCATATTCATAAATCCACCAGCCTGCCCTTGTGGTTTCATAATACCTATCACCTGAAAACTTATATTGTTGATCTTTATCTTTTTCCCCACCGGGTCATCGTTACCAAATAGTGTCTCGGCTATAGAAGAACCAAGAACTGCTACCCTCTTTTTACCTGTATATTCCTTTTCGCTAAAAAAGTTACCCTCCTTTACCCCCCAGTCTCTCATCACTATATATTCTGGGGATGTTCCAATAAGGTTTACATTGGCATTTGTTGCAAGATACTTGACCTGAACACTTCTGGAGCTTTCTGGTACTATCGCCACTATACTATTACTATCTAATTCTTTTAAAAGGGTCTCATAATCCTTATTGGTTATGGTAGGTCTAGTTGGGCCAAATCTTATAAGGCCCGGACCTCTTCTTGGAGGTCCACTGTTTACTATGAGGAGGTTGGAACCGAGAGACGCAAACTGTTTCTCTATACTTGCCTTAGTCCCCTCTCCCAATGCCATAAGAGCTACCACGGCAGCAACACCTATCATTATGCCCAGAGCGGTGAGAAATGTCCTGAGTTTATTGAGTCTAAAGCTATCTAAAGCCATCTTCAATATCTCAACAAAGAGCATATCCTCACCCCTCTATCTGAAGATTCTAAAAGGCGAGGGATTAGGATTTCTTGTACTGGAACTGGCAGTTGGGCTCGAACTTGCCAATACTATCTTGTCCCCCTCTTTCAATCCACTTTCAACAACTACATTTATTCCATCATCTTCACCCAGGGTTACTCTTGTTAATTCCCTCTCTCCATTATCCTTTAATACTTCTACATATGCCCTTCTCTCGGTTCTCTTTACCGCCTTTAACGGAACCAAGAGGACATTGCGCTGTTCCTTTAATATAATCTCTCCCTCTGCAGTCATCCCTGCCCTGAGTTCGCCTGTAGGATTGGGGATTTCTACCTCAACCTTGAATATTGCTATATTATTAGATATGGTTGCACGGGGGGATATATTCGTCACCTTACCCCGAAACTCTTTATCAGGGAATGCCTCACAGGTAACCTTTACCGGCAGTCCTATCCTTACTTTTGGTATATCAGTCTCGTCAACCTCAAGCTTTATCTTCATAGTACTTGTATCTAAGATAGACATAAGAGTTATCTCTTTTGCTATATTTTGGCCACCTTTTTTTACAGAGACATCTGCTACTATACCATCTATCGGTGCATATATTGTGGTCTTACTTAAGTTTCTCTTAGCCTTCTCCAGATCCACTTTAGCCTGTTCAAGAGATGTCTCTGCCAGAAGTACATCTCTTTCTGCCTGAGCTAGCTTATCCGCTTTTGTAGATTCTAAAAGTCGTAAGTTCTCTACCGTCTGATTATATGTATTGAGCGCCTTACTATAATTATCCCTGTAAGTCTTTAGGTCATTAAGAGTAATAGCATTAACCCTGTAGAGTCTTTCTGCATCATCTAGCTGTCTCTTCGCTTTTTGAAGCTCTATATATGCATTATCTCTATTTGTTTTTGCATCACGTATATTCTGTTCCAACTGCTTCTTCTGATTTTCCAGATTGATCCTAGCCTGATCTAACTTCAGTTTTGCATTTCTGTAAGTAAGCTCTGCCTGATTAAGAGCTACCTCATAGTCATAAGGGTCTATCTTGCATACTATATCTCCCTTTTTTACCTTTGAGCCCTCCTCCGCAATCCAGAGTACTGTCCCCCCTATCTCACTTGTCACATCTACAGTATCTTTAGCCTCCAGTACTCCGCTTCCAGAGACAGAAACCAACAGATCTCCTCTAGTTACCGTATAGGTCTCCACAGAAGCAACTGCTGGATTCTCTGTCTTTCTAGAGGATAAGAAAAAATAAATCCCTAAAGAAACTCCCAAAAGAACAACCACTCCTATTAACCACTTCTTTTTCATCTTCATCTCCCCTTACCTCAAGAACGTTTTTCTATGCCGACTATCTTTCCATCAGCCATTCTTACTATCTCTCTAGCATAACTAGCTATATCAGGCTCATGTGTTACCAGGACTATGGTCAAACCCTGCCTGTGGAGTTCAGATATAAGTTCCATAATTTCATGGCTAGATTTACTGTCAAGGTTTCCGGTTGGTTCGTCTGCCAGGAGTATCGCTGGTTCTACAGCAAGTGCCCTGGCTATTGCAACTCTCTGCTGTTGTCCTCCGGATAACTGGGTCGGACGATAATCGATCCGATCCCCCAGTCCTACAAGTTCCAGGAGTCTTCTGGCTTTTTCTCTTCTTTCTCTGGGAGGAATGCCTCTATATATAAGGGGAAGCTCTACGTTCTGTAATGCGGTATATCTGGGTAATAGGTAGAAGCTCTGAAAGACAAACCCTATCTTTCTATTTCTTATCATAGCAAGTTCATCATCTGAAAGCTTGGAGACATCACTTCCTTCCCAAAGTACTCTACCTGCGGTAGGTCTATCAAGGCATCCTATGATGTGCATCATAGTAGACTTTCCAGATCCGGAGGGACCCATAATAGCCTTAAAGTCTCCTCTATTGATCGTAAGAGTAACTCCATTCAGAGCTACGGTCTCAACACTGTCCATCTTATATACCTTATGTATGTTATCAATAAGAATGAGTTCTTCCATAGTCCTAATAATTTAGACGAAGGGGGATGATATTTTATTCCTCTGTCTATTTAGATTCAGACTCTCTTATCGACTCTTTTAAATCTTCTATCAGATCGATCCTATCAACCATCTCGAGTTCTATCTTTAGAAGACAAGCTATATCTATAAGTGCATCATAGACATCTTCGTCTCTAACGATTATCCTCCTGGGAAGCGTATGTGTCATATCTACAGAATTTATAAACAAATCCTGTGCATACATCATCCTATTCTCTCTCGAGTACTTGAATAATTGGAGATTAATCCCGAACTTCATAGTGTTATTCACGACTACTCCCGCATAGGGGAAATAGGGCTCCTCTCCCTCCTCATCCTTTACAAGACCTGGCAAGAAGAAGAAATCTATAGCCCATTCCTCAAGGCTCTTTGTAGGGTTGATTTCGTTTATACCCTTTTCTATATAATCCTTCAGGTCATACACCGGTAATTCTTCCTCAGGATAGTCCAGTGTCGTCCACTTGTCTTCCCAGATGATATTCGAATCTTCCTTTTTGCACTTCCTTATGAGTGTCTTACCTTTCTGTTTCAGTCTAGGTCTCTCTTTAAACATTAGACAGATCTCCATTGCCTGTTCTAATGTAGAAAGGAGTATCTTTGCCTCTTCTTTATTTATAGGGCGGGGGAGATATCCTGGGGTCCATCTTCTAAAAGAGACCCAATCATTCTTTCCCTTGAATTTTATTCCAAGCTTCTTGATTATCTCCAACTCTCTATCTTCCAGAAATTCTTTAGGAGTAATCTGTATCATAATGAAATCATTATGATAGAACTGTTCATCTTCGTCATATCTTCCATCTATTATGTCCAGTAGAGATGCTAATCCCTCATCGCCGACATAAACTCCAATACCATATACATTTCCCTCTTCTCCCGTAGCACTGATAATATTGAAATAACAGATTTTACCAGTGTCTGGGTCCTGCACACCGAAGACATCCATAAAATCCATCCATTCCCAACTTCTCATTTCCTTAAACTTCTCAACCAACTCAAATAATCTTCTCCATTCCTCTATGGATGGGGCTAAAGCTTCCATAATCTAAGACCTCCTTAAATTTTAGTAAAAGTTCTCCAATATAGATTATACCCTTTATATGAAAATTCACAAGACAAACCTTCAGCTTATGATTAAAGACTTGTCTTCTTGATAAGACCTACCCCTTTACAGCACTCATACTCTATCTGAAGGGTAGAGTGCGTTATACCATAACTCTTCAGGATATCTTCTATCTTTCTATAGATGGGAACAATCTCTGTTGCAGTTAGATTCTCTTTCAAGTTTATATGCCCCTCAAAGTGGACACTCGTATCGTTAAGTCTCCATATGTGGACATGGTGTAAGTCTTTAACCTCATCCAGAGCCTCTATCTCTTCCCTTATCTTATTTATATCAATACCTTTTGGAACTGCCTGCATCAATATCTCAACGGTCTCACCAATTATACCAAGAGACTCCTTGATGATATAGATACCTATAAGAAATGTTAATATAGGATCGATATAGTAGATACCATACAGATGTATAAGTATCCCACCCGTGACAACTCCTATAGATGAGAAAGTATCGGATAGAAGATGTATATAGGCGGATCTGACATTCAAATTCTTATGAGAGTCTTCTCTCAGGATAAGAACAGAGATAAAGTTAGCCAAAAGACCTACCAACGCCACAATTGTCATTAGAGAACTGTTTATAGGCTCAGGGTTTCTCAACCTGGTATAAGCCTCTTTAAAGAGAAATGCTGATATAGCCAGAAGAACAACCCCATTAAAAAGAGCAGACAGTATCTCTACTCTCTTATAACCAAAGGTAAGCCTCTCATTGTTCTGCCTCTGAGATATCTTTAACGCAAAATAACTGATCACTAAAGCCAGCCCATCGCTTAAATTGTGTAGAGCATCGGATATGAGAGACAGACTGCCGGAAAGGATACCACCGATCACTTCGGCTAAGGTGATAGAAAGATTCATAACAATAGCTATTACAAGATTACCTCTATTTACCTCTGTATGTGAGTGATGCATAATCTAATCCTCTATGCCATATCTGTGTAAGAATATTATAACATAATTTCAAAAACAAAAGCCACGAAGATTAAACCCAGTTCGTCTGGAATCTAACCTTCGTGGCAAGATATCTCTATCCCCGACACTTAATTAAAGACTATTCAATAACTAAAGGGTAGATGTGTAATCTACAAATCTCTGAATAAATGCATACCAGTATGTATCTTGACTCATCTTAAGCTGAACATACTGATTTGATCCGCTATAATCTTGCCACTCATTATATGATGGAAGTAAAATCGATACTCCATATGCAGGAAAAGATGAAGTAGCATATATTCCTGTATTTTTATAATAGATCGCACTTGAAAGAGCGATTTTAAGATTATTGGCTGCACTAGTCACATTACTATCACTACTTCCTTTAGAAAGTTCATCGGCAAAATCATAGAGGTCTCTATTTTCAGACCAGTCAAAGTATGTCGTATTAGACCATGCATTATATACACCACTCATATCACTAGTATTATTTAAAGCCTCGGCAAAGGCTGTAAATCTATTCTTTAACTCTGTAAAAGGTGTACCAAGGTTTATATAAGAGTAGGTAGTATGTAAACCTGAAGAACTGTAATAGCTATAATAGTCATCTACCAGTGTCCTGGCTAGATCTTCAGCGGTCATATCGGGATTACTGGTGAGATGCTGGAGTACAGTCGTATAATCGTTACCATTACCTGGAACAGTTTCCTCTGAACCTACAAGAAAATTGGCTTCATCCTGCCACTCCCAGGCTACCTCAAGCATCTGGGTAAGACAGGCATCCATATTAATTACATCAATCTTCTTACCGGTCTGGGCTCTGGCTTGAGAAAGAGCTACTCTTACCTCATCTGTAGTTAGACAATTCCAAGGAGGAGTACCTGTTGTATCGTCCCAACATATTCCTCGTAAGCCACCTTTAACTCTACTTGTAACTGATTTAATATCTTTTTTACTTGTAGAGTAAGATCTGGGATATACTCCACCACCATGGTTCCATAAGGTCAGGCAGGTCTTATCTGCCGGGAAGTTATTCATACAGTAGATGATAAAGTCTTTTAAGGTATTGGGATCAGACATATCACGTTCGCCAAGGTCAGCTAGAAGTGTAGAGTTAATGGTAGAAGTATCATTATCCTTTGTAACATAGTATAGTCTTGTAGTAGTCCAATCACCATTTGATGTGTCATAACCTGGTGTACGGTCAATAAGCACAAGGATATTGACATCATCAGTTGAGCCCACTCGTTCCATCTCATTCATATCAGAGATAGCGTAAGACTCAAGATTATTATCGCCATCCATATAGACCAGGAAGTTCCATTTCTTTCTTCTAAAGTGTAAGCTCTGGCTCATCAGGTGAGTTATCTGTCCAGCAACAACCTGTACACCCGTAATTGTTAATGGTTCATAGCCAGAGGCACTTATATCAACTGTATGTACTCCTACCGGGATACCGCTGATGATGAAATAACCACTACTGTTTGTAGTTGCAATCTTATTACCAACAATTACAGTAGCTCCGGGTAATGGCCTGTAAGTAGCATCTTGAATATCATCCAGTAATCCTCTAACTCCTATCCGGGCATCACCGGTTGTAACATAGACATAACCGTCAATACTGCCGGTAGGCTGACATCCATCAATACAGCCTGTTAGAGCAAATACAGATAGAGAAAAAATCAGTAAAATCCAGGAAACAAATTTCCTTGACATCTTTTCCCCTCCTACCATATTGATTATCTTTAAACTTAACTGGCACCCATTATATCAAAAAACATTCTATTTAGCAAAAAATCTAAGAGCTCTATTGCTATTGACAAATTTATTTGAAATGTTACACTTTTATTATTAGTTAAAAATCAATATTAGGAGGTGTCTTTTATGGCAAGAGTAGCTAGGGAGATGGTCGAAAAATTATTTTAGCTCCACACGGAGAAGAGTTCATTACAAAATTTCCAAGGGTTGGAGTCTTGATAGATTAATATGAGATATATATTTCTAATTATTGCATGGCTTATCGGCTGGTTGTTGTTTAAAAATATCAACTTCCTAAGGTCAAAGCAACTCGAAAGTGATGAAGAATTCTCTATATCGGTTATCATTCCGGCTAGAAATGAAGAACACAATATCAGAAAAGTACTGGACACATTAGAAGCTCAGACCTATAAACCGAAAGAGATAATAGTTGTAAATGATAATTCTACCGATAAGACAGAATTAATAGCAGTCTCCTATAAAAATATCAGTGTAGTCTCTCTGGAGAAGGAACCCCCTCCAGGCTGGATAGGAAAACCCTGGGCATGCTGGAATGGATACCTTAGGTCTACTGGCGACTTACTGTTATTTCTGGATGCAGATGTAGAGCTTTCCCCAAAAGCATTAGAAAGTTTACTGACAGAGTATATCTCTAATGGAGGGATGATATCTGTCTGGCCCTATCAGAGATTTGAAAGATTCTATGAACACTTTACCCTCCCCTTTAATCTAATTGCTGTCTCTTCTACAAACTCTTTCTCTATAAATAAAAGAAATAATCCCACTGGAGCCTTTGGCCCGGTAATACTAACATCGAGAAAAGATTACGAAGAATTGGGAGGGCATCAATCTGTAAAGGATGAGGTGGTTGAAGATCTAAAACTTGGAAAGATATATCTGGAAAAGGGTAAAAATGTTACAAATTTTCTGGGCGGAGAGATAATAAAATTCCGTATGTACCCTAATGGGATAAGGCAACTCTTTGAGGGACTTACAAAGAATATGGTCTCAGGAGCTATCCATACTGGAATTATAAATTTTCTCTTGATATTTTTATGGTTTACAGGCATCTACTCTTCTTTTATCTCACCACAATCCAGATTATCACATCTAGCATATTACCTGCTCTTTGTTTTCCAGATATATAAATTAATAAGAAAGACTGGTGACTATAACTTTTTAGATGCTTTAATATATCCAGTACATTTTTCTTTCTTTCTATTTATCTTTCTGACCTCTCTAGTCAAGACTAAGATATTTAAATCTGTTATATGGAAGGGAAGAAGGATAAATGTATAATGTTTTAGCCATTTTACTGCAATTTTTATCCGGCTCAATTATGTACTCCTATATCTTGGCAAAGCTCACGAATGTTGATCTGAAAGAGGTTAGAGATGGAAACCCAGGATCTTCTAATCTCTGGAGGGCTAAAGGCTGGAAACTTGGTATTATCGCGCTCATTTTAGATTATCTTAAAGGGATCTTTCCTCTTGCCATATTTGTCTCGACGAGAGCCGTCAATAATGAGTACGTGATAGCATTATCTGCACTCTCTGGCATCTTGGGGCATGCATTTTCTCCAATGTTAAAATTTAAGGGTGGAAAGGCAATCGCAACAACTTTTGGTGCATGGTCAGTCCTGACCAGATGGGAAGGTCCAACAATCCTTGGAGCTGTATTTACTATATTTACTCTTATAAGACCAAAGGCGACAAAGGTTGAAGAGGATGCCTTCAGGGTACTTTTAGGTTTTATAGCCTTAATCCCCTACGTGATATACAGTCTGCATATTGGTAAAGATTATATACTGTATTTCTATATAGGTAACTTCGCTATTATAGCTTATAAACACTGGAATGATTGGCTAAGCTTCTTTAGAAGTGTTAGGCCTGCCCGTTGATTTTGCTGTTGCATTATGGTATACTTTTGGTAAGGTGGTAAGACCAATATGAAAGGAAGGTGGTGAGAGAGAAGTAGGGATTTTAACTTTAATAGATACTATTTAAATACTTCAGCTCAGTTAACCTGTAATAAAGGTATTATTGAGTTAAAGTTTTAAAATAATATCGGAGGTGTTAAGAGATGAGGATTTTAAAAATAGTTTTGATTGTTGGACTGGTGTTTTCATTACTTACCCTTTCAGTACCGGTAATGGCGCAGTATCCTGTTCCTAGAGAACAGGCAATGGTCTATGAGACAGACACTAAGTATACCGTATTTGACAAGGCAAATACATTTGTTCCCAGGGGCACTCAGTGGGGTTCCGGGTGGCACCAGGTTGCCAATGAGTGGGACTGGTATATAAACTATGCCACAGGAGAAATTATCTACTGGAGAATAACTGGATGGAAATACTCCAGAGATCATTTAGAGTTGAGGTGGTTTGTAAGAAAAGGTGTTACCTGGAATGACGGAACTCCTTACACCGCACATGATATTGTATTCACTATAGAGACCCTTATGAAAAATCCCGATCTATTAGGAGCAGTTAATGTAGAAAATGTCAAATCTGTAAGCGCAATAGATGACTATACTGTCAGTATAAAGTTTAAGAATCCGGAGTATAGATTCCACCACAAATTGAGAATGTGGGGAGGTATCACAGTAGTTGCAAAACATAAATGGGCAGGAAAGGACCCGAGAGATTATGCCAACTGGCCTCCTGTGGAGACAGGTCCATATAAGTTCCACAGTTATAACAAAGACCTAAATATGTTCGTCTGGGAGCGTGACGAAAATTACTGGGCTAAGAAAGTCTTCGGAGTTTCTCCTGGTCCCAAGTATGTAGTTTGCAGAATGGCGCCTCCTCCAGATATAGACCTTGCAGACTTTATAAGAGGCGGGGTAGATGCTCCGTTACCCCACATCTTTACCTGGGAGATGATTAAGGCTGCCCAGAAAAGAAGTGAGCATGTAGTCCTTGCCCCTTATATGGATGCGGTATCCCAGGGTCTTACATTCAACTGTGCCAAATATCCTACAAGCTTGAGAGACTTTAGATGGGCAATACAGTATCTTATAAATAGAGACCTGTTAGCAAAAACCTATCCTATGGCTGAGAAGTCTTACCCAACAATGTGGCCATGGCCAGACTGGAAGGCACTTGATAAGTGGGAATTCCCGGAGATCAAAGCAAAATACGGGGAAATGATGAAGTATGATCCCAAGAAAGCTGAATCAATCTTAGATAGGCTTGGATTTAAGAAGGGACCTGACGGTAAGAGGAGAACACCTAAAGGTGAACCTCTAAGCCTGGTCCTACTTACCAGGCCAGCTCCAGATTTAGGTTATGTCCACGCAAAACACCTGTCTGACGAGTTAGCAAAGATAGGAATAGAGGGTATAATAAAGTCAGTCGATCCAGGAATGTTTGGAGAGTTAGTTAACACCGGGAACTACGATATTGCCTTTGATGTCCTTGATGTTGCAGTAGCTTTTCCCAACGATATATATCCATTCCTCGACTCTTATCACAGCAAGCATGTAAAACCGATTGGAGAATATCAGACATCTGGAGATAGAATGAGGTCTAGACTAAAGTCTAAGGACCTAGATAAGATTACAGACGCGCTTGCCAATATGGATCCGGATAGTTCCAAGTATATGCTCTATGCCAGAAGAGGTCTGGATATATGGTTTAAAGAACTGCCTTCCGTCCCAATTGTAGAGAAGATGTTTGTTCAGGTATTCTCAGATCAGTACTGGAAGGGCTGGCCTACCGAAGGGAATATGTACCATGTCCCCTATCAGTGGTGGCCTAGCCTTATCTTTATACTGTTTAAGCTAAAGCCTGCAAGCTAGTTTATTAAGGACCATCCGGTTTTCATATCTATAGCCGGATGGTCCTTATATAAAATCTATCATTAGGAGAAGGATAAAAGATGAAAAGTTCGATTTTCAGTTATCTAATCAATAGAATTCTTCTCTATGCATTGATATTTATCATATCTTTGAGCGCATTCTTTTTCTTTATAAATCTTGTCCCTGGTGATCCAGTTACCCGTTATATCCAGATGATGGAACAGAGGTACGGGCTGTCGACACCCGCTTCTGAGATAGTCATTCAAAAGTATAAAGAGGTCTTTGGGCTCGATAAAGGACTATTCGAAAGGTACACGTCTTATCTGACAAGACTTATACTGCATCAGGATTTTGGACCATCATTTGTAGCATTTCCAAAACCAGCTATTGAACTTATACTAGAATCATTACCATGGTCTGTAGGACTTTTAGGGACATCCGTAATAATAGCATGGCTGTTAGGGGTAATACTGGGAACAATCGTTGGATGGAAGAGAGATTCAAAGATAAGTTCTGTGGTCTTTACAACTGGGCTGGTAATATCTCAAATACCCACATATCTTCTGGCTATAATTCTGGTTATGGTCTTTACCTTCTGGTTGAATCTCTTCCCTATGGGTGGAGCCTATTCTGCTATGCTACAGCGTAGTTTCAGTCTGCCTTTTATTCTTAGCCTTATTAAACATGCATTTTTACCATCTATGTCTCTTATCTTTGTCTACGTGTTTGGCACAATGATATCCCAGAGGGCTCTTGTTATAAATGTCTTAGGTGAAGACTATATAAAACTTGCTGAAGCCAAAGGATTAAAGAGCTCCAGATTGGTAAATAGATATATATTGAGAAATACGCTATTACCTCAAGCTACCGGACTTGCCCTAAGTTTGGGGTTTATTGTAAATGGATTCTTTCTTATAGAGTGGATATTTAATTATCCAGGGATAGGAAGGCTATTTATGATGGCAATAAGAGAGATGGACTATAATGTGTTAATGGGAATTACCATTACTACTATGTTCTGTGTTCTTACGGCAAACCTTATCATAGAATTTCTGTATCCATTAATTGATCCAAGGATAAGGAGAGGGTAAGATGAAAAGAGTTTTATTGGTCTTAAAGTATTCTCCCAAGCTTACAGCAGGGATCATTATAATATTATTACTGGTGCTTCTGGCAATTTTAGAACCAACTATAAATTACTATAGACTCGGCGGAAGATCTTCCACAGAGATCGGCTTATTCGACACATTTCTTCCTCCGAGTAGAGAACATCCTTTTGGGACAGAGGCTTATGGCAGGGACGTACTATCCTTACTATTAACGGGTCTAAAATATTCTCTTCTTATTGGATTTACTGCAGGGGCTTTAGCTACAGCTATCGCTGTAGTGTTAGCATCAATAGCCGGTTATAAAGGAGGAAGGATAGAAGCTTTTATAACAACCATAGCCAATGCGATACTGATCATCCCATCCTGGCCCATACTGGCTATAATAGTCCTTTTTGTTAGAAAGGTAGATCTATTTCTTCTCTCACTGATACTGGCGTTCTTCAGTTGGGCAGGGTCTTCCAGACAGATAAAGGCTCAAATTGCCAGCTTAAGAGAGAGACCTTACATTGATCTTGCCAGGGTTACTGGATTTACCGATCTGGAGATTATGTTCAAGGAGATATTACCAAATTTCCTGCCCTATATCTTCGTCGGTTTTTCTTATGCGGTAACAGGGACAATAATGGCAGAGACAGCCTTAAGGCTAGTCGGTTTAGGACCAGCAGATATACCTTCTCTGGGTCAGTTTATAAACTGGGCTATATATTCAGGTACTCTAGCACAGGGGCATTATGTGATAGTCATATCTCCTATAGCATTTCTTGTACTGACATTCGTCTCTTTAAATCTGATAAATGTAGGGCTGGATGAAGTCTTTAATCCAAGACTCAAGCAGGTTACGGGAGTATAGCTATGAATACTATCCTTGAAGTAGAAAATCTGAAAGTCTATTTCAAAACAATTCTGGGCGATGCAAAATCTGTTGATGGGGTATCTTTAAAGGTATTTGAGGGTGAGATTTTAGGGGTAGCGGGAGAGTCAGGCTGTGGTAAGTCTACACTTGTGGAGGGGGTATTAAAGATATACAAACCTCCCTGTTACATACCCGAAGGTAAGGTATATTATAAGGGTCTAGACCTTTTAAGCCTTCCAGAAGAGGAATTCAGAAAACTTAGATGGAAGGAATTATCATATGTACCTCAGGGGTCTATGAATTCATTGAATCCTGTCATAAAGATTGAAGAACAGATGATTGACGGTATCCTGTCTCATTCTGACCTCTCATACCACGAGGCTAAAGAACTAGCACTCTCAGCTCTTAACTCTGTAGGAATGCCGCCTGATGTATTGGAGATGTACCCTCACGAATTAAGCGGTGGTATGAGACAGAGGGTCTGTATAGCTATGAGTATATGTCTGAATCCAAAACTGGTATTTGCCGATGAGCCGATAACTGGGCTTGATGTTGTGATGCAGAAGTTGAATCTGCAGACATTGGGGGACCTGAGAGATAAATTTGGTATTACCGTTGTGATGGTAGCGCACGATATGGCTTGTCATGCAGAGATATGTGACAGGATATGTATTATGTATGCTGGTAAGATCTTGGAGGTTGGTTCAACCTTTGATATATTCTCCGATCCCTTGCATCCATATACAAAGGGTCTTCTATCTGCAGTACCTTCTCTAGAGAAGAAAGACTTAAAAGGTATTCCTGGTCTTGCACCTAGTCCTCTTGAATGGCCCAGTGGATGTAGATTTCATCCGAGATGCTCTTACAGAATGAAGATATGTGAGGAACAGGAACCTGTTCTAAAAGAGGTCCTGCCTGGTAGATCTGTAGCCTGTTTCCTCTATGGAGGAGAATAGATGAACGATAATCTGCTAGTATTTCAAAATGTCTCTAAGGTTTTCAGAAGGGTGGGTTTTGGCTTTCTGGGTAAGGCAACAGTTCAGGCACTTAAGGATATCTCCTTCTCCTTGAGCTCTCAGCCAGAGGTCCTGGCTTTAGTAGGAGAAAGCGGAAGTGGAAAGAGTACCATATGCAGGCTTATCCTTGGATTGGAAGAGCCAACCTCCGGGGAGATACTCTATAAGGGAAAGAGTGTTTCTGACTGGCTAAGAAGTAATAAGAAAGAGTATATAAAAGAGGTGCAGATAATATTCCAGGACCCATACGAAGTCTATAATCCTTTCTACAGAGTGGACAGGGTCCTTTGGATGGCGATTAAAAAATTCAATATTGCCTCGGGAGATGAGGCAGAAAGACTTATCTATGAAAGCCTTGAGGCTGTAGGCTTAAGGCCAAGAGAAATACTGGGAAGGTATCCACATCAGTTAAGTGGTGGGGAAAGACAGAGGATTATGCTCTCGAGAATCTATCTTATAAAGCCCAGACTACTGGTGGCAGATGAGCCGGTCTCTATGCTTGATGCCTCATTAAGGGCTATATTTCTGGACCATCTGAGAGAATTTAAAAAGTTGGGTATAAGTTCTCTCTACATAACCCACGATCTAAATACTGCCTACTATATAGCGGACAGGATAATGATCATATACTCAGGCAGGATTCTTGAGAGGGGACCAACAGAAGATGTAATAAAGAACCCTCTGCATCCATATACAAAGATGCTAATAACTTCTATCCCTGTCCCTGATCCAAACAAAAGATGGCAGGATAGGGTGGTGATAGATGTGGCAAAACTACAGAAGGTATCAGGTAGGGAAGCTGTAAGTGGATGCCCATTCCATAATAGATGTCAGTTCGCTATGGATAAGTGTGAGAAAGACTTCCCACTGACAGAGAAGATTAATAATCAGGAAGTTAACTGTTTCCTCTATGGATAGGAGGTTTCTATGGATAGAAAGTGGCGTATAGCTGTTGTGGGCTGTGGCCTTATAGCAAATTCCAATTATCTACCTGAAGTAAAGATGATGCCAAATGCCGAGATCGTAGCTGTATGTGACATCATACCTGAGAGGGCAAGACAGAGCGCAGAAAGATTCGGTATACCAAGATGGTATAAGCATATAGATGAGCTTTTGAAAGATTGTGACTTTGAGATCCTATTGGACCTTACATCTATAGATGCCCACTTTGAGATTAATCTCAAGGCACTTCAGGCTGGAAAGCATTTATATTCCCAGAAACCCATAGCTACCAACGTGAAAGAGGCTAAGATTCTTATTGAAGAGGCTAAAAAGAGAAATCTTAAGATAAGCGCATCTCCGATACATATGTTGCGCCCTGATATACAGGAAGCCAGGAGACTAATAAAAGAGGGAATTATAGGTAAGGTGTCATTTATCAGATGTTCCTCATCACATGGTGGACCGGAGTATTTCCAATTTCGTGATGTAGATCCAAGCTGGTTTTATAAACCCGGGATAGGCCCTCTTCTAGACCTTGGGGTCCACGGACTCCACCAGGTAACGGGGCTTTTAGGGCCAGCTAAGAAGGTTAACTGTCTCTCTGGCATCTCGGAGAAAAAACGCATAGTTCGTACAGGGGCTTTTGACGGAAAAGAGATAGAGCCTCTGGTGGATGATAACACATTGATACTTTTAGATTTTGGTGAAGCAACATTTGCCTTTGTAGATGCTACATATTGTGTAAAATCAACGAGAGCTCCGTATATGGAGATCTATGGCTCTAAAGGGACGATATCCTTCACCCGTGATCCAGAAAAACCAATAATGTTATTCTTAGATGAGAGAGAAAAAGGTATCAGGGGCTGGATAGAACCAATATACTACTGGCAGAGAGTTCAGCAGTCCTGTGGAGTAAAAGACCTTATATCTGCTTTAGAAGAGGATAGAGAACCGGTTCTTACTCCTCAGCATGCCCTCCATGTAATTGAGATAATGGAGAAGGCTTATATCTCTGCTAGGGAAGGAAGAGCAATAGATCTGGAAACAACATTTTAGAGGAGGATACTAAGATGAGTAGAATCTATCGTATTGGAGTAATAGGATTTGCACATATGCATATAACCTCACTGATTGATTACTTTCTAGAACTTTCAGATATCGAGTGGATAGCATGTGCTGATACTATTCCAGAAGTTCCTTCTATCTCTTCTGAGCCAGGGACACGCAGGGCTAATCTACAGTATGCGGTAGAAAAGACGGGAATGAAGGTCTATGAAGATTACAGAGAGATGTTAGAGATAGAGGATCTGGATATTATCCTTTTCTGTCCAGAAAATGCCAGACATGGAGAAGTTGCTGAGGCTATAGCTAAAAAGAAAGTACTTATGATGATAACAGAAAAACCTATGGCGAGTAGTTTATCGGAGGCTCTTAGGATGGTCCGTTCTGCCAATTACAATAATGTAGAACTGGTAGTCAACTGGCCAACCACCTGGTCACCAACCATAAGAAAGGTAAAGGAACTCATAGATACTGATGAGATTGGTTCGGTATGGCAGGTTAAGTGGAGAAATGGAGCGTCAATGGGCCCATTAGCATACGGCCAGAAGATAACCGATTGGGAAAAAGGACAGGAGTGGTGGCATCAGGAAAAGGCAGGCGGAGGAGCCCTCTTAGACTACTGTTGTTATGGCGCCTGTCTAGCTAGATGGTTTTTAGGAGAACCTGCAACATCTGCCTTTGGTATCAGGGCGAATTTTACCAGTCATTATGGAGATGCAGATGATAATGCAGTTATACTTGTAAGATTCCCCTCCAGTATGGCTATCCTAGAGGCTACCTGGAGCACTGTAAACACAGGGGTACCAAGTGGTCCTATAGTGTATGGAACAACAGGGACTATTGTGGTTGATCAGGGGAGAGTACTGGTCTTTAAAGACAGAAAGAGTAAAGAGCCGACCGCCATCTTTGAAAACTTAAGTTTACCTGAAGGTAGGGAGACACTGGCAAAGGAGGTGATTCATCATCTAGAGACAGGAGAGCCTCTTCATCCCACTCTGGATATACCTATAAATCTGGATGCGATGGCAATTCTAGATGCAGGGATACGTTCGGCAAAGAGTGGAAAGATGGAACTGGTAAACAATGTCAACTGGTGCATAGGGTAGTAAATCTTTGCTTGGATTATTTTGGCTCTGGAAGCAAAGGTCATAGGGATGCATAATTATTTCTCAATATGTTTATGGACAAGCAAGACGCTTGTCCTATTAATATTTTTGAAGCTCACTTACCACGCTGAAAGTCTAGGAGTTACTCTGCTTTACACAAGGAGATAATTGTGCTATAACTTAAGAGGTTTTAAATACTTCTTCAAGATGGAGAGTGGTGATATTATGAAGGACAAATATCTATTTATAGGATTTCTTTTGATTATAAGTCTTCTAGGAGCAAGCCTCACTCCTAATATTATTTTTGCAGGAAACGATCTAAATACTCTGGTTTCCGGTAATAATGCCTTTGCCCTGGACTTATACAAAAGGCTGGCTATTGAGAAGGGTAACCTTTTCCTCTCTCCTTATAGCATCTCATCTGCCCTTTCTATGACATATGCTGGTGCAAGGGGAGAGACCGCCAGGCAGATGGCTAAGGTCTTACGCTTTACCCTGCCTCAGGAGAGATTACACAGTGCTTTCTATGAGCTTTCAAAAGTATTACAATCTGGCAATAAAGGGTATCAGCTGAATATAGCCAATGCACTGTGGGGACAGAAGAATTATAAATTTCTTCAGGAATTTATAGACATAACAAACAGATACTATGATGCTGGATTTAAAGAGGTAGACTTTATAGATGGGACTGCTCGAGAAGAGACCCGTCAGATGATAAACAGATGGATAGAGGAAAAAACTAATGGTAAGATAAAGGACCTTATAGGTCCTAAAGACCTGGATGCGCTTACCCGTCTTGTCCTGACAAACGCGATATATTTTAAAGGCAAGTGGGAATCACAGTTTGATCCTAGAAATACCAAAGATATGCCTTTCTATATCTCAGAAAAGGTAAAAGTAGATACCCCTATGATGTATCAGAAATCAAGATTCAAATATGCTGAGGATGATGAAGTCCAGGTTCTGGAGATGCCATATACGGGTAAAGATCTATCTATGGTAATTGTACTTCCGAAACAAGGTGTTCCTCTCTCAAAAATAGAGAGGAGCTTATCTGCAAAGAAATTAGGCATATGGTTATCTAAACTCTCAGAAATAGAGGTTGAGGTTTATGTCCCGAGATTTAAGATAGAAAAGAGATTTGTACTCAGCAAGCTATTACAGAAGATGGGAATGGTCGATGCCTTCGATATGATGAAGGCTGACTTCTCAGGGATGACACCGAAACCAGACCTCTATATATCCAGTGTTATTCATCAGGCATTCGTCGATGTAAATGAGGAGGGGACAGAGGCAACTGCTGCTACTGCCGTCATAATGGGAACTAAGGCTATGATTATACCAACCGTATTCCGCGCAGATAGACCGTTTATCTTTTTAATCAGAGATCTGCGTTCTGGAAGTATACTCTTTATAGGAAGACTGGTAGAACCAGGGAAATAATCTTAATATATGTGCTTACCAGAAAGTTGAGCTCCACTGTTATTTTAATACTATTAATAGTAGTTTCTATCTTTTCATTCTCTCTTGTCAGAGATTATCTACTGGGTTACAGGATGCAGAAGGCACTGGAAGAAGCAATAGAAAATTCTATTACTCCGGAAAAAGATATATTATCCTTTATCAGGAAAAACTTTATAGACTCAAGGGGGCTTATAGGTTCAGAGGTCCGCAATGACAAGCTTATGGAGTACTCCCTCTTGGAGTCTATGGGACAATTGATGGAATACGCATTAATTAAAAAGAACGGCGGACTCTTTGATATTACCTGGAGGATAACAAAGAGGTACTTCTTATCTCCCAGGGGCTATCTGTACTGGAGGATAAACAGGAGAACTCTATCTCAGGATGACTCCACCTCTCTACTGGATTCTTTGAGGGTAGCGTATTCTCTCATAAAAGCCTACGAAACTTTTACGGATGAGAGATATCTTAAAGACGGAATTCATATCGCAGAAAATATAATAAGGTTCAATACCTATAATAACTATCTGGTAGATTACTTTGATGGAAGGACAGAAAACTCCAGTAGAAGCATATCTCTTTTCTATCTAAACCTGAAGATGCTATCAAAAATATCACAGTATGTCCCAGGGTTCAAGGCTCTTTATGAAGGTTCTAAAAAGATACTTGAAGGAGCCATAAAAATCTCCTCTGGATTTTTCCCGACTGAATACAACATCTCTTCAAACAGATATTATATACCATCAAAGGTTAATATGATCGAGCAAGCTTATATAGCAATGAACATCGGGGATTACAATTCTATTAAGCCATTTGTCAGTTTTATAGACAGGGAGATGGAAGAAAGAGGTAAGATCTGTAACTCTTATTACTGGAGTGGTAAAGAAGCCACAGTAGATGAATCCCCAGGGGTATATATGTCTCTCTCCCTGCTCTTTTTAAACCTGGGTGTCAGGGAAAGGGCAGATATGTTTTTCAGTAAAATACAGAGATTTAAATCGGAAGATTACGGGTTCGGGGATTATAAAAATAGGGATTTTTATGTCTTCGATCAGTTAAAGGCTTTGATACTACTGGCTAGCATAAAAGAGTATGATATAATTGAATAAAATTATCCTTGGAGGAGGATGTTTATGAGAAATACGACTCTAAATTTTAGGTTAGACATCTTAGTCTTCGATCTACTAATGATTTTCTGGCTCTGTATATTCATTCTGGTCTTTGGTACGAGTCAGAACATAGAGTTTATAAACTACATTCTATCTGCCTCCCTGGTTGTAAATATGGTAATAGCATATAATCTTGGTCTGATTCCTGGGTTAATTGCTTCTCTTATTATCATATTCGGATATGGCTCCTATCTACTCTATTCTGTCCTGGTTCTAGGTACAATAACAGAGTTCAAGGTTGAATATGTCCTCTGGTTATTTGCTATGCCATTTGGTGCTTATCTTTCTGGCAGACTGGAAAGAGAGGTCAGTAATCTCTTAAGTAGTTTGGAAAAGTATAGGATAGCGGATAGATTAATACTTCTAGATGAGCTCACAGGGTTTCTCAATACTCAGGGCTTCTTCCAGAGATTAGAGGAGGAGGTGGGCAGGGCTAACAGGTTTAAGGAGATGCTCTCTGTCTTGTATGTAAATATCTCTGATATGGGGGAGTTGAAATCAGTCTACGGTGAAGAGGGATACAGAGAGATACTAAAGACAATTGCACAGACAATACTTGCCAATACAAGGGTTGTTGATATAAAGGGATTGATCGATGAAGGGACGATAGGCATAATTCTCCCTGGTGTAAATCTGGACTCTGCAAGGGTGGTAAAGGAAAAGCTCCATAATCTCCTCGATAAAGTTATCATTGAAGTAAAGGGAAGGAAGAGACCTATAACGATAAGGTTAAGAATAGGCGAGGCAGAATATCAGCAGGGTGAGGATGCCCTGCTACTATGGGAGAGGGCAAAAGATACAAGCAGGTATGATGTGGGCTAGATATCTATCTATCGGTTTTATCATCTTTGGCTTAACCGTCAGTATCCCAAAATTATCATATTCTGGAGGACAGAAGAGTATCCTCATCATATACGAAGGTAAGACAAGACTAGGAGAAAATTTCCCTATATTGGAGACATTAGAACTCTATCTCAGACATTTTAATGTCTCGATAAAAAGCTCCTATACTGAAAAAATTGATAACCCTATCTCTAACTATGACTGCGTAATCTATCTTGGACTCCAGGAGAGAAAGATCTCTAAAGATCTACTCAGAGAACTCTCCAAGGTCAAGAACCTTATATGGATTGAAGCCAATATAAAACAGTATGCAGAGTATATGGGCTGGAAGGATTTTGAGGATTATGGTTATAACTCAGGTTATACATCGATCATTTATAAAGATAAATCGATCAATTTTCAACTGGATACCCCTGTATACATAGGATACCCCAAAACCAGAAGAGACCTATCTTTCCTCTATGACTCTAAAAGAAATATTCCCTGGGTATGGACAAATGGAAATATCTGGTACTTTGGCAGATTAGACTTCAGGGATAATTCATTTTTAGTCTTCTTTGACCTTTTGCACAATATATTGAAGGAAGAACATAGAGAGAACAGGAGGATCCTGCTTCTAATAGATGAGGTTAACCCTCTTACATCCGCGGAAAAACTCAGAGAACTACTGTTATCCAACTGCTGTGAAGAAGCACCTATAAACCTGGTTATATATCCAGAGGTTACCAGATCCAGAGATACCTATTATATAGAAGACAATAGGGAACTTTTAGAGGTTCTAAAGCTTGTAGATGAGCATAATGGGAGTATTATAATGGGAAGTTATCCGAATACCAGAGATGTAGAGGAAAAGGTAGACAGAGATCTAACAGGATTAGCAAGAATCGGTGTATTCCCTATAGCATTCAAACTGCCCTATTCTGATGTAGAAAAGTATCACAGGGTGAGTAGATACTTTAGACTTATTCTGTACAACGGGTTAATAAGTATTAGATCTCCTAAAAACATATGGTATCCAGTAAATATGGACAGGTTCAATCCAGATAATCCTGAAGATTACATATATCTTTTAGAAAAGGCGAAGGATTTTATGATCTTAAGGGATGCCATATTAGGTATTGCTTTTCCCTCTTATGCACCGGTAGAAAACTTAAGGAGATTGATCTATGATATCAGATCTCTGGGATACGAATTCCTAAACTTAACAGAAGAACCCTTTTATGTAGAAAGTCCTTATGTAAAGGTTATGAAGGTTGGTGGAGAAAAGATAATCATTAATAATGTTCCACCTCTGGAGAAGACATTTTTACAGAAGGCTTTTGAAGTATTCATTAGTTATCTCAGGTTAATACTGATAACCGTCATCAGTATCTTTGCAGTACTCATCTTCTATCTCATAAAAAACAGGAGGAGACTCTATGAAAGAGGGGGATAAGGTTTGAAAACTCTAACTATCTGGGATTATGCATTTGTTATATCTATGGCCATAGTCTGGTTTATACTCCTGTATCACATCTTCCTGACATTCTTCGGTTACAGGTATTTTTTGAAGAGCCAGAAAGTTTCAACAGATTCTGACGAACTACCTTATTATCCTAAGGTAACGGTACTTGTTCCTGCCCATAATGAAGAAAGGGTTATAGGAAATACTGTAGATGCAATAATGAGGTCCATCTATCCTAAGGATAAACTGGAGGTTATTGTCATAAATGATAGCTCTACGGATAGGACTGGAGAGGTTTTAAAGGAGAAGGCTAAGAGATACCCGAATCTCAAGATATTGGAGATAAAGCCACCATTAGGAGCAAAGGGTAAGGCTAATGCACTAAACCAGGGGCTGAAACTAGCTAGTGGCGAATTTATCGTGGTGTATGATGCTGATAATACACCTGAAAGAAGGGCTATAATAAATCTTGTAAGATACATAATAAATGATCCCAATCTTGGGGCAGTGGTAGGGAAGTTCAGGACCAGAAATAGAGATAGAGGTATACTTACACGATTTATAAACATAGAGACATTAAGCTTTCAATGGCTCGTCCAGGCATCAAGAAATTATCTCTGGGGACTTGCTACAATACCTGGTACCAACTTTATAATAAGGAGAGAACTTTTAGAAAAGATTGGTGGTTGGGAGATCAATAGTCTTACAGAGGATACAGAGCTTACAATAAGGATATATCAATCAGGATACAGGATACTCTGGATACCTCACGCAGTAACCTGGGAACAGGAACCGGAGAAACTGGGTATCTGGTTCAAGCAGAGGACAAGATGGGCAAGGGGAAATCTGGCAGTAATATTTACATATCTTAAGAAATTTTTCTCTCTAAGGGACAAAAAGATTATGTTCGATATACTATACTTTGCGTATATATACCTCTTGGCATTTTCCGGTATAGTCGTATCAGATGTTATATTTGTCCTGGGCTTATTGGGTATAGTAAGACTAAACATAGGAGGTCCGTTAATCCTTATCTGGTTCCTGGCTTATGCCCTTTATATTACAGAGACATATATCTCTTTGAGCTTTGAAAGAGGTGAAGGCAGTCTGGAAAATCTTCTCCTCATATGTCTTATGTATTTTACATACTGTCAGCTCTGGCTTATTGTAGTTATAAGAGCGATATATTTTTCTATAAGAGAAAAGATTACCGGTAAGACATTAAGATGGTATAAAACAGAAAGGAGTGTATCATAATGAAAAGAGGAGCCTTATTGTTGATCTTATCCTTTATCTTTTACTTAACCCCAAATATATCATACTCTTCAGAACCTAGAGCCTTTAATATACAGTTATTCGAAGAAGACAGGCTTCTAAACCTGCCTGTAAGCAAGGTCTCTTTCTGGTTAGAGATCAAGCCCGGGATCCAGTTGGGAAGTAACAGCTTCCTAGAGGTCAAATATTCATTTTCGCCGACAATTATAGAAAAAGAATCTTTTATAACCGCATCAATAAATGGATATCCATTAGACAGTAGAAGGATATCACAAAAAGACAAAAACCCTTCATACTGGAGGATAAATATACCTGGAAACAGAATCAGAAAAGGATTCAATGAGATATCCATAATAACAAGACACAGGAGTGCAGAGGGCTTATGTAAGGATATAGATAACGATTCAAACTGGGTGATCATCCATAACAGCTCTTTTATCCATCTGGAGATCTATGAGAATAGAAGGTATAAAATCTCAGACTATCCTTATCCATTCTTAGAGTATCTATCCAGAGAGCCGGTCAATTTTACCTTCTATCTACCAGAAAACTTTTCCCAGGAAGAATTAGAGGCTATGCTAGAAGTGGCCAATGGTCTGGGAGTGATGGAGAGAAATAAAAATCTATACCTGAACGTTTCCACAAAAGATCCATACAGGGATATCAGGGAAAGGCAGATCCTCGTAGGAGAATTATCAAAATGGAAGGTCCTTTCTGAAGATAATGCACTGAAGAATCTGGAAGAGGGAAATGGACTTATATATCTTCTACCAATAAAGGATACACTCCAGCTGTATATATCTGGTAAAAAAGAGGGCTTATTAAAAGCAGTTGCTTATATTAATAACCAAAAACAGATCTCTATAACTGAGAAAAATCCAATAATTGTAACATCTATACCGGTTAAAGAAGAAGAAAAAGTAGAAAAAGAAGGTATGATCAGGCTAAAAGACTTGGGTTATGAGAATATTATTCTTTCAGGGGTCTTTCATCAGAATACATCTTTTCTTCTAAAATTACTGGCAGGATTTGAGGGTATAAGTAACGGTTCATTTATAGAATTTCACTTCAGTCACTCGAAGATTTTAGAACCCAACAAGTCTTCAATAAATGTCTATATAAACGGGAAACCGGTAAAGAGTGAAAGACTGGATGCAAAAAATGCCGAAAGGGGAATATTGAGAATACCTTTCCCGAAGGACGAGCTGGATAAAAGAGAATGGTTCATAGAGATAAAGGCTTACCATAACCTGATAGAAGTGGACTGTAACAAGAGATATGAAGAACTAGCCTGGACCAGGATTGACGGAGACTCTTTAATATATCTGGTAAGGGACTGGCGAGGCTTTTATCCAGATCTCAGAGATCTGTGGAGTATCAGTAAGGATAGAGATATTGCTATATGGTTATCAGAAAAACCTTCAGATGAAGAACTTTCTCTATCTGCCACCCTATCTGCCAGCCTAGGACAGGCACTTGGCAGGATATTCAAATGGAAGGTATTCATAGGAGAAGGTATAGATGAAACTCAGCTGAAAGACAAGAATATTATATTTATAGGAGATATGAAAGATAGGAGATTGAAGAAGTTATCAGATACTTTATGGGTTGTTCCTCAGGGATCAGGATTTTCTCTAAAGAAGGACCTGGAGTTTTCTTTCGATGGATTTATTACCGATGCCATTTTCCAGGCAAACATATCACCGTGGAATAAAAATAAGGCTCTCCACTCAATACTGTATAAAGATCAGAGTACCCTAAGTAGGGTAAAATGGGCTATAGGTAATGTGAGAAACCGAGACAAGATTTATGGACAGGTTAGTGTAATAACCGGAATGGGGGAAATAGTTTCCAGTATTCTTATAAGAGAAAAAAGGGCACTATTCACTATATTTGCCAGACAGCCCATACTGAGTTACCTAATAGTACTATTAATAGCAGTGCTAATTACCATTGTGACCATCATATTCGTCAGGAAGAGACAGATAGGCGCTTAACCGGGGGCTAAAGACTGGAGCTATGAAGCCGAAAATACTCTATCTTCTTCCATATTTTGGTATTGCAGGGACAGAGATCCATGTGATAGAACTTTCTAAACATCTCAAATATGACTATGAGATAATAGTGGTAGCTCCTTATGGAAAGGGCTTTGTCCTTTTAGAAGAAAATGACATATCTTACAGGGAGATCATCCCACTTACATTTACAGCAGTAAGAGAGTATAAGAGAAGGCTTAAGATTATAGTGGAAGAGTTCAAGCCCGATATAATACATATCCATGGGGCTCACGAACTGGTTTACATCTCAAGAAGCATAGCCTCTGATATACCAATAGTATTTACCTGTCATGGATATTTGACCTCCTCTCCCTTTATCGACTATAAGATATCAGCATATATCAATAAAAATTGGGGAGATAAAGTTATAGCGGTATCGAACTATGAGAGAAAAAATCTGATTAAGGCTGGACTGCCAGAAGATAAGGCTGTGCTTATCTATAATGGTGTACCGGAGACTTCAGAAAAAAAAGAACTTCCCATAGAGACAAAGGGTCTTATTGTAGGAACAGTAGCGCGCCTTACTAGATCTAAGGGAATAAGATATCTTATAGAGGCTTTCAGTTACCTTCATAATAAGTACAGAAATATAAACCTTGTGGTAATAGGGGAAGGTGAAGAGAAGAAAAATCTGGAAAGGTTGGCTCAGGATTTAAAAATAGACGACAGGGTATTTTTCCCAGGAGCTATTCCAGATGCCAGACTCTATTTCAAAAACTTCCATATCTTTGTACTTCCTTCTCTCTCTGAACCCTTTGGTATTACTATCTTAGAAGCTATGTCTCAGAAGATACCTGTCATAGCAACAAATGTCGGTGGAATTCCTGAGATTATAGAAGATGAAGACACAGGAATTCTTGTACCACCCAAAGAGCCTCTAATCCTTGCCCAGGCTATAGAAAGACTAATTACCGATGAAGAACTAAGATTAAGACTAGGAGAGGAAGGATACAGGAGATATAAAGAAAACTTCACCCTGGAAAATATGTGTATAAAGACCAAAACCCTGTATAGAATGATTCAAAATCGATAGAAGACAAAATAAGACTTATTATGCATTATGTTGTAATGGTTATATGAATAGGGCTTTCGACTGGTTTAGACAGGCTAAAAGGGATCTGGAACAGGCTATAGATTCTATGAATGCAGGAAGACACGAATGGGCTTGTTTTACTGCTCAACAATCGGCAGAAAAGGCTGTAAAGGCTTTACACCTATACTTTAATTAGGAGGCTTGGGTTTATGTAATTGCCAAACTCCTTGTTGAAATTACTCAGATAGTTTCTGTTCCTCAAGACCTTATAGAAAAGGCTAGCATTTTGGATAATTTCTATATTCCTGCAAGATATCCTAATGAACATCAGGAAGGGGCATCCTTTTGAGCATTATGGACCTCTGCAGAGCGAGGTGGCAATAAGATATGCCAGTGAGATCCTTGAATTCGTTAGTTCTAAAATGGCCAGATAGGGAAGAGGTAATAAAGGGGTTGCAAAAATAGATAGAAGATCTTACAGGGAAAAGAAAAGATATCTTAAAGCAGGATTCTGACAAACTTTGGTGTCCTTGGTCCCTGGGCGATTGGTGGTCCAGGAAATACCTGCCCGGAGCAGTACTTCTTCGAGTAATATAGGCATTAATAGGGGGGCTGTCTCAAGACAAGCCCCCCTTATTTTTTATCCCCTATAAAGGAATCTCTGTCATACTTATCCTGTAATCGGTATCTCTATCTATAATCACTACCGTGTTATGGGAGATCTTTATATTCCAGTAAGCCCTGCCGGTAGCGGATATTAGTCCAAATATCATAGCCTTTATCGGTCCTGCATGAGATACGATCAGTACATCCTCATCTCTGTGCCGTCTGGTTATCTCCTCCAGGATATTCATTACCCTCTCTGTAAGCTCTCTAAAGGTCTCACCTCCCGGGGGTGAGATGTTCCATGGGTCTTCCTGCCATCTTCTAAAGAGTTCAGGGTCTTTCTCTTCCATCTCCCAGATAGAGATACCTGTCCAGTCCCCAAAATTCAACTCTCTAAGATCCTGAGTGTGGCATACAGGGACGTTCAGAAATCTATTTATGATCTCTGCCGTTTCCCTTGCCCTCAAAAGATCGCTTGAGTAGATACAGGAAATCTTTATCTTGCTCAGAGTATGCCCCAGTCTCTCTGCCGTCTTTCTTCCGTCCTCATTAAGTGGTGTATCTGTATGACCCTGATATATGCCCTCTCTATTCCAATCTGTCTCTCCATGCCTTACTATATAGATACTCATAGCACTAGAAGGGTAATGGCTTCAGTGAACTCGCATATAGCACCATAATTATCCCCCGTCAGTCCACCTATCCGCCAGTTTAGATATAAACCAAAGAGATATCCGGAGAAAAGGCTAAAAAAAAGAGTTATAAGTCCACGTAATCTTCCCAAGATGACAGACAGGATAAATGTCAGGATAAATGCAAAGAGTAGCCCTTCCCTTTCAAGAGTTCCGGAAAAGATACTACCCTTTCCCTCTTTCCTTGCGTATGGAAAAAGATATATGGCTAAAACGATAAGAAATCTACCTATTACAGGGGAGAGTAGAAGAGATACTGAGATATTACCAGAACTATTAAGTGCCAGGTATTTTAATCCAAGGATAAAGAATATACCAATAGCACCAAAGGTTCCTATCCTGCTATCTCTCATTATCTCCAGTATTCCTTCTCTATCTCTTCTACTCATAATGCCATCCATCGTATCGCCAAATCCATCTATATGGATACCACCGGTAATAAATTCCCATATAAATACTGTTATAAATAAGGAGACATCTCTGGAGAAAAACCTGGAAAGGAGGAAGTAACTTAAGAGAGACATAACTCCTATAAAAAGACCAACCAAGGGAAAAAATCTGACGCTTCTTCTCAGGGCAGACTCGTCAAAAGGAGCCCTTACGGGTATTATTGTTAGAAATCTGAGAGCCTCTATAAGCTCAGACATTTCTGGATACGCCAGCCTCTTCAAATGTCTTCATATTATAGTATGCACTGAGGGCACAGTCTATAATAAGCATCCCAATGGCAGAACCGGTCCCTTCACCTAGTCTCATATCTAGAGTAAGGAGAGGCTTGAGTCCCATAAGCTCCAGGGCAATCCTGTGTCCAGGTTCTCTAGAGAGATGCGAAGGTATTATATAGGGCAGGACATCCGGTGATATCTTATATGCCAGAAGAGCCCCTACTGTGGAGATGAACCCATCTATTATAACAGGTTTACCAAGACTGGCACAGCCAATAACTAATCCCGCTATGGCGCCGATCTCCAGACCGCCAACTTTTGAGAGGACATCTACAGGGTCACTGGGATCTGGCTTATTGAGTTCTATAGCCTTTGCTATAATATCCGCCTTTCTCCTTATCCTATCCTCGTCAAGCCCTGTCCCCGGTCCCACCAGTAGTTCCAAAGGGGTATCGGGGGAGAACACCTTGAGGATGGCAGAACTTGGGGTAGTGTTACCTATTCCCATCTCTCCGGTTCCAACTATATCGAAACCAATTTCATTCAGCTCCTCTATCACCCTTATCCCGACCTCTATAGATTTTACAGCAGATTCTCTACTCATAGCTGGACCTTTAGAGAAATCCTCTGTCCCTCTAAGGATATTGTAATCCCTAAAGTATGGATGAGAGATATCTATCCTCTTGGCTACTCCAACGTCTACCACCATCACCTTAGCCCTGGCAGTAGATGCAATTGCATTTATCCCTGCTCCACCGGATAAAAAGTTATATACCATCTGCACAGTTACCTCTTGTGGATATGCACTTACCCCACTCCTTGCTATTCCATGATCTCCTGCCATAACTACTATATATCTATCATCTATCTCTGGCTTATCGGTCCTCATTATGCCTGCTAACTGGACCACGATCTCTTCAAGTCTACCCAGACTCCTTGGGGGTTTTGTAAGGCTATCCCATCTTTCCCATACCTTATTCTTTATACCTTCATCCAGAGGTTTTATACTGGCTATCGCCTCATTTAGAGTCATTCTTCACCTCCAAAGGTATTCCTGCTATCATAAAGAATGTCTTATTAGAATACCTGGCAAATATCTGGTTTACCTTTCCAAGGAGGTCCCTGTACCTCCTGCCAAGAGGATACTCTGGAACGATGCCCAAGCCAACCTCATTGGATATTGCAATAACATCTGATCTGATACCTCTAGAGTAGCTAGCAATATCTTCTGCCATCTCCAATATCTCTTCATCTGTATATCTTTCCAAGAGATTTGATACCCAGATGGTGAGGCAATCAAGGATTATCACCCCGGCATCTGTAAACCTTTTTATCACTGAAAGCAGGTTTATGGGTTCTTCGATAGTCTTCCAGTGAGATGGTCTTTCCTTTTTATGGTTTTCTATACGTGACTTCATCTCCTCATCTAAAGGCAGTGCAGTGGCTACAAATGTTACCGTATCTCTATCACCTGCGAGGCTTAAGGCAAAGCTACTCTTACCACTTCTGGCACCACCAAGAATAAATATAAGGCTCATTTAAAAAGCTCCGGGTGCAGATATCTTGCTATGATCTCAAGGGCTAATACAAGTCTTGGTCCAGCCCTGAATACAATGTCATCGTTTATCGTGAATACCTTTTTATTCTTTACCGCCTTAAGTACATCCCATCCAGGTCTCTTTGATACATCTAAAGGATTGGCGCCCATACTTGATTCTGCACCTATTATCACATCAGGGTCTTCTTTTACAAGTTGTTCCAGACTGAATATTGGATAGGCAG
>Ga0080004_1236278_pt1 | contig 38651 bp, 37 predicted proteins | sample WasSprMetagenome_FD_69207 | JGI IMG/M metagenome (GOLD analysis project Ga0080004, IMG submission 69207) | Sulfidic aquatic microbial communities from Washburn Spring, Yellowstone National Park, USA - WS (SPADES assembly) (version 2) | ecosystem: Environmental > Aquatic > Thermal springs > Hot...
GAAATAGAAAAAAATATAAAATTTTATGAAGATTTAAATATTCCTCTTCCTGATAAAAAATCAATAGCATTTATTATAAATGGAAAAAATGTAGGTGATAGATGGAAAGAAATACTTGTTATAATAAATCCAAATAAAGAAAAAAAGGATTTTATTCTTCCCAAAGGGACATGGATAAATGTTTTTGATGAAAATGGATTTGCATCTACAAATGAAGAACACTCTAACAAATTTAGAGCGAATCCTATTTCACTTTCTATATTAGTTAAAAACTAATTTTTTTAATAACCAAGGTTATCATTTAAAAGAAGAACAGTTATATTTGTGACCTTAGGTTTTTTATAAAGAACTGTTAAAATATTGCAAATCCTCTCCTCACTTGCACAATCAAGACATTTTCCAGCAATAACACAAGGATTTTTCTTTGAAAGTCTTATATTATTTCTTATTGCAGCAATATTTCTTGCTCGCCAAAGCCCTTCATCAAAATCCTTAACTATTTTATTTATTCCTGCAACAAGTATTATATGCCTTGGTCCCCAGGTAAGCGCTGCACATCTATTTCCAGTTCCATCAACAAAAATAAGTTTTCCATCCATTGTAATTGCTTGAGGAGATGCAAGATAAAAATCACTATCAATAGCATTTAACCAAACCTTTCTCCTCTCTTCATAATTCATTTCTGGAAAATGCATATAAATTTTATTGTTTTTTGAAAGTTCTTCAACAACACCTATTTCTTTCAAACTCATACTACCACCAACACCTATTTTTTTGCCATGACCAATCATCTCAACAATATTTTTCTTTAATCCTTCTTTTGTATCAAAAATAAAAGAATTAAATCTATTTTTTATTAAGGATTCTTTAACATTTTCAAGAATCAGTTTATTTGCTTCTCTAATGTTCTTATCCATAAAACCTCCCTACAAAAATGTATAATATAATTATGGAAAATACAAAAAATAAAGTCAACAAAGTTCACTAATAAGAATTCGTAGGGCAGGGCTTTAGCCCTGCTTATACAATCCCCCTATTTTTCTTTTTCCCCTTTTATAAAGGGGGATATATATGGGGATTTAACTTAAAGGAGAGATTATGAAAATATTAACAATTAACTGTGGAAGTTCATCATTAAAATTCTCTGTTTTTGATGAAGAGAAAAACTCGTTTATTGCCTCTGGAATAGTTGAGAGAATAAACATAGGAAACTCATTTATAAATTATGAATCATTAAATGGAAATAAAATCAAAAAAGAAAAAGAAGTAAAAAATCATAAAGAGGCGTTTAATTTAGTTATAGAAACACTTATGGATAAAAATTATGGAGTTATAGAAAATATTTCTGAGATAAAAGCGGTTGCACACAGAGTTGTTCATGGTGGTGAAAAATTTACAAAATCAGTTATCATAACACCAAAAACAATAGAAACCTTTAAGGAACTCTGCTCTCTTGCTCCTTTGCACAATCCACCAAATGTTATGGGAATAGAGGCAGCAATGGAAATACTTCCGTCCATTCCACACACAGCGATAATGGATACCGCCTGGCACCAAACAATGCCAAAACATACATATATTTATGCCCTTCCTTATGAATGGTATGAAAAATATGGAATAAGAAGATACGGCTTTCATGGAACATCATTTTTATATACTGCAAAAAGAGCAGCGGTTTTATTAAACAAAAATCCATTTGAAACAAATCTTATAATTGCTCATATTGGAAATGGGGCATCAATAAATGCAATAAAAAATGGTTGCTCTTATGACACATCAATGGGATTTACCCCTCTCGAAGGGCTTGTTATGGGAACAAGAGCAGGAGATCATGACCCTGCAATAGGGCTTTTTGTAATGCAAAAAGAAAACCTAACTCCAAAAGATATGGATAATATTTTAAACAAAAAATCAGGCGTTCTTGGAATAACTGGAAAATATGTTGATAGAAGAGACATTGAAATCGCTAGTGAAAATGGTGATGAGAAAGCAAAACTTGCAATTGAAATAGAATCCTATAGAATTAGAAAATACATTGGTGCCTATTACGCTGCGCTTGGAAGAGTTGATGCAATTGTATTTACTGCAGGTGTTGGTGAAATGGGACCAATTACAAGAGAAAAAGCCCTTGAAGGACTTGAAAATCTTGGAATAATTATAGATAAAGAGAAAAACAAAATCTCAAAAACAAGAAATGCTGAAACAATAATATCTGATAGAAAATCAAAAATAAAGATATTTGTTATTCCAACAGATGAAGAAAGGGTTTTTGTTGAAGATACAATCGCATTAATAAATGGAAAATATGATGTTCATACAAACTTTAAATACTCATTTCAATCTCCAGATTATGTAAATCCAATAAGAGAGGAAAACTTAAAAAGACAACTAAAAGAAAAGCCGGAACTTAAAAAAATTCTTGCAAAAAAACTGATAAAAGTAAAAAATTGAAATTATTCAGGGAAATATTCTCTTCCCTTTTTATCAAGATATCTATATTTGCCATTTAATTTAACACGAGCAAAACCTTCGGAAAAAGACCAAGCAGAGTCATAAATTCTTTTAATCATTAAATACCATCATAATAAAAAACCACTCCATCGCTTGTAAAGTGAAAAGTAAAGATAATATATTTTTTGCCTCATCATAAAACTTATTTTCCTTTTTATTTCAGTCACTCAATTAACAATAAAAATAAATCTAAAATTTTTTTCATAGCCACTTCTTAAATTATATGAAAAAATCAAAAACTCAAAATTAATAATTCAACCATAACTATTTATATATATCATTATAATTTTTCAAAATTTTGCAAACCTAAAGGTTTGTCCTACAATTCCTAATTCATAATCCTAGTCCTTAATCCCAAACCACTAATCCATAATTCATCATTCATAATTCAACATCCATAATTTATAATCCAACATCCAAAATTAAAAAAATCATCTCCAAACCACAATCCCATCTCCCAGTCCAAATTATTTAATCACCACTTCATTTCCATCATAGGTTATCACAAACTTCTTTTTTGAAGTATCTTTAAGTATCTCTACAGCAAGTTTATCAACAATATATCTTTGTATTGCTCGTTTAAGTGGTCTTGCACCAAACTCAATATTGTAACCTTCTTTATATAGAAACTCTTTAACCTTATCATCTATTTCAAGAGTTATCTCTTTCTCTGAAAGGACTTTCTTTAAGTTTTCAATCTGAATATCTATTATCTTGTAAATATCATCCTTTGTTAATTTATTAAAGACAATTATCTCATCAAGCCTGTTTATAAACTCAGGTCTAAAATAATTTAAAAGTATTTTATTTAATTCTTCCCCTTCAATCTTCTTTGAGTCCATTTTAAGTATCTTGTCGCTTGCAATATTTGATGTCATAATTATTATTGTGTTTCTAAAATCAACAACCCTTCCCTTTCCATCAGTCAATCTCCCATCATCAAGAATTTGCAAGAATATATTAAAAACATCTGGATGTGCTTTTTCTATCTCATCAAAAAGAAGAACAGAATAAGGTCTTCTTCTAACCTTTTCTGTTAACTGTCCTCCTTCCTCATATCCAACATAGCCCGGTGGCGCACCAATTAATCTTGCAACTGAATGCTTCTCCATATACTCTGACATATCAAATCTAACAAGCGCTTTCTCATCATTAAAAAGAAAGTCAGCAAGCGTTTTTGCAAGCTCCGTTTTACCTACACCAGTTGGACCAAGAAAAAGAAAACTTCCAATAGGTCTTTTTGGATCAGATATGCCTGCTTTTGCCCTTCTTATAGCATTTGCAACTGTGCTTATCGCTTTATCTTGACCTACAACTCTTTTTGAAAGCTCTTCTTCAAGTCTTAAAAGTTTTTGTTTTTCGCTCTCAAGCATCTTTGATACAGGAATACCTGTCCATTTAGAGACAATCTTTGCTATATCTTCTTCATCAACCTCTTCCTTAAGTAAACTTCCATCTTTTTGAACCTCTTTAAGTTTATTTGAAAGTTCATTTAATTTTTTTTCAAGTTCAGGAATTCTTCCATACTTAATCTCACTTGCTTTTGTTAAATCACCTTCCCTTTTTGCCTTCTCTTCCTCATATTTAAGATTATCAATCTCTGATTTAACCTGTTTTATACCTATTATAAGTTCTTTTTCCGCTTGCCATTTAAGTTTCTTTTGTTTTATTTCATCCTCAATCAATTTTATCTCTTTTCTTATCTCATCAAGCCTTTTTTTCGCATTCTCGCTATCCTCCTTACTTAAAGCATGCTCTTCCATTTTTAATTGCATAAGTTTTCTTTCAAGAGTATCTATTTCAACTGGCATTGAATCAATCTGCATTCTCAAACTTGCACATGCCTCATCAACAAGATCAATCGCTTTATCAGGAAGAAATCTATCAGTTATGTATCTATTTGAAAGAATTGCTGCATAAACAAGAGCATTATCTTTTATTCTAACACCATGATGAATCTCATACTTTTCTTTTATTCCTCTAAGAATTGCAATTGTATCCTCAACACTTGGCTCACCAATATATACCTTTTGAAATCTTCTCTCAAGAGCTGCATCTTTTTCAATATATTTTTGATACTCATTTAAAGTTGTAGCACCGATACATCTAAGCGTTCCTCTTGCAAGAGCCGGCTTTAACATATTTGCGGCATCAAGAGATCCCTCTGCTTGTCCTGCTCCAACAAGTGTATGTATCTCGTCTATAAAAAGTATTATATTACCATCAGAGTTTTCAATCTCTTTGATAACTGCTTTTAATCTTTCTTCAAACTCTCCTCTAAATTTTGCCCCAGCAATTAAGGACCCCATATCAAGAGCAACTATTCTTTTATTTTTAAGTCCCTCAGGAACATCTTTATTTGCAATTCTTAAAGCAATACCCTCAACTATTGCAGTTTTACCAACACCTGGCTCACCTATTAAAACAGGATTGTTTTTTGTTCTTCTGGATAAGACCTGTATAACCCTTCTAATTTCGTTATCTCTTCCAATTACAGGATCAAGTTTTCCTTTAATTGCAAGATCAGTAAGATCTCTTGTGTATTTTTCAAGTGCCTGATACTTTGCCTCTGGTGTTTGCTCTGTTATTCTATGACTTCCTCTTATTGAAGTCAAAGTATTTAAAATTCCATCTTTTGTAATTCCGTACTTTTTATAAATCTTTTTTAAATAATCAACATTTATATCAAAAGAAGCAAGAAGAATATGTTCAGCACTTAAATACTCATCCTTTAACTTTGCCATTTCTTTAAATGCTTTATTTATAAGATTTTCCCCTTCCCTTGAAAGATATATCTCATAATTTCCTGAGATTTTTGGAAATTTATCTATCTCATTTTGAATATCCTTTATAAAAGAATTTGGATCAACACCAAGCTTCTTTATTATCTCAATAGCAATAGAACCATCAGTAGTTAAAAGTGAGAGAATTATATGAGCAGGCTCAACATACTGATTTTGATTTTCCATAGCAATATTTCTTGCCCCAGCAATTGCTTCCTGTGTTTTTATAGTCATCTTATCAAAATTCATAATTACCTCCTAAATTTAAAGATTTAAAGGCAAAAAACACTCTTTCTGCCCCCTTCAATCAGAACACCTTTAAACCTTTTACCTCAAAATTAGCAATCATAAAATTTGACTGCTAATTATATTATAGCAGATTAGCACTCATTTGTCAAGACTGCTAAAAATAATTTTTGATAAAAACTCAAATAAGATTGAAAATTTTCTCCAGATGAAGTTTATTATCAATATCCTTAATTATTGCAAATCTTACATATTTTCTTAAATCGTAATAATCAATCAATAACTTAAGTTCCTCCTTACACTGATATGGATAAACAAGAACGCTTTTTTGAATCTCATAAAAACCAAGCAACTGTAAATGTTTTCTGAATAAGTTTCTTATTTTTTTAAAATTTTCAGGTATATCAAAAAATACCATCATCCATTCTCCGGTATATTCTTTGTTTTTTATTCTCAAATCTTGAATGAAATATTCTTTCAGCAGTTTTTTGCCCTTCGGTGTCAAGCGATACTCAACAAAATCATCTTTTTTAACCTTCTCTATCAATTTATTTCTATAAAGTTTTTTAATCTCATCTCGTATAATATCTTCTTTGAGAAGTCTAAGTTCATCAATAAAACTGGAAATCACAGACGTTTTTGCAAAAGGTCCTTTTGAAAATTTGATTACTGATTTTTCTAAAAAATTAAGTATCTTAAATGAAACTTCATTTAGACATCTTTTTCCCATAAAACAACCACCAAAAACATTATACCATTTTTTAACAAATTTTGACCGATCGGTTTTTTTATGTAAATTTTTTGAAGTAAAAGTACTCAGTCGGAAAAGAAAAATTTATATTAACCAAATTATAAAAACAAACGGCACTATCAAAAATACATATAAAATAAGACTTTTTAACTTCCTTTATCAAATAAAATAATGCTTTTAAAATCTCTTTTTCATCTAACTAGAAGGTTTAAAAAAATTTACAAAATTTGAACGATCGGCTTTTTTATGTAAATTTTTGGAAAAATATTGAAAAGTTTTGGATAGATTTTGTGAGTTATGTAAAAGGGAGAGCAATAAAATTAAATTAATGAGTTTAAAAATATTTGTAAAAAAATTATTTTTAATCTTTTGCTTTAAAAGTATTCATTTTTGATTAATTAAAGAAATCTTTTATATTTTAAAAATTTACAAGATTTAAACGATCGGTAATTTTATGTAAATTTTTCGTAAAAAACTAGAGAACTTATAACTAAGAGTTTAGTGATTTTTGTTATGGCAAAATTAAGGAAAACTAACTCATTGACTTTAAAAATATTCATAAAACAATTATTTTTAATCTCTTACTTTAGTAAGTACTTTTTTGATTAATTGAACGAGTATTTATGTTTTAAAAATTTACAAAATTTGAACGATCGGCAATTTTATGTAAATTTTTTGGAAAGAGAAAATTTCGGGAGTTTATTTGAATTTTGGAAAAGTATATTGAATTAGGAAAGCAAAGAAGAGATTATAAATAAAAGAATTTGTGAGTAATAATTTTTTGAGTTATTCTCCTTGATTTGATGTTTGTTTATTTTTGTATTTTTTAACAAGTTTTTTAAATTCTGGTGTTTGATTTAGATCTTTTATAAAATGCCCAGCTGATGTCTTGTCATAGAGATTATTCCATTCCTGTGAAGAAAATCCTTGTTGAAACGCTTTTTCAAAGTAATAAAGAGATTTGTTTTTATTCTTATTACAATACCACCAGTATATTCCAAGATTACCATATGAAGGAGGTTTATCTTTACCAATTTCAATTGCTTTGTCAAAATCAGATTTTGCTTTTTTACATTTACCAAGCCATAAATAAGTAATTCCACGGTTGTTATAAGCATAGGCAAAATTTGGATTTAACTCAATTGCTTTGCTGTAATCATCTATCGCTCTATTATATTGCTTAAGGTGATAATATACAAGTCCGCGATCATAATATGCATCTGCATCAGCAGGATTTAATTCAATTGCTTTGTTATAATCACTTATTGCTTTGTCATATTGTTTGAGGTTTTGATACGCACTTCCACGATTAACGTAGATACCAGATTTAATTTTAATTCCATACACGTCTTTCCATAATAGAAGTGCTTTGGAATAGTATTCAATTTGAGTTTGCGGATCTTTTGAATAATAACCTTTATAAACACAACTATAAAAATTATAACAACTTAGAGAAGTTATTTCTGATTGGGAAAAGAGATTTATTTGAATAAATAAAGCAAATATTAGAGAAGTTAAAATAATTTTAAAGTAATTCTCTTTTTTCATAATCCCTCCTTAAACATTATACAAATCTTTTTAATAGTTTAGCAAATTAAAAACAATTGACATATTCAGCATTTGCTTTTGGCTTTTTTAAAATCCACCTTTCATTTTCCACTTTTTCAAAGGGAAAGCAAGGAGAATTTGTTTTGTAGAACAAGGCTTTATCCTTGCAAATTAATGCAAACCTAAAGGTTTGGCCTACAAAGTCATATTTTTATAGGGCGAGGTTTATCTTTGCTTTTAAAAAAACTTTAAAAACAAGTAATAGATAATTGTGTTCATCAATGTGAAAACAAAGCCAATTTTTAGAAATTCAATTGATGAAATTGAACTTCCAAATCTCTCTTCAACATTTTGAATTATTATAACATTACTTGCAGCCCCAAGTATTGTAAGATTTCCTGCTATAGTTGATGCAGCAGCAAGAGATATATATGAAACCTCAGGCGCATTTAAAGATGATAACACTGGAATAAAGAGTGAGACAAGCGGAACATTTGATATAAATTGAGAAAGAATTATGCTTGATAAAAATATGAACTCAATTGAATCAAATTTTAGAGGTATTGAATATATAAGTTTTTGAATATATCCGCTATTCCATGCCGTTTTTGTTACAACAAACATTGAACAAAAAAATAATAAGGTTTTATAATCTATAAGTTTATAAACCCTTTTATCAAAACTCAAAAAAAGAAAAGGAATACTTGAAATAACTGCTATCAAAGTTAAAGAAAGCTCCTTATGATTAATTGAAAAATAAATTTTTATTATTATAAGAGAAAAAAGAAGAGCAACTGTAAAATGAGAAAGCCAATAAAGATATCTGCTTTTAATTTGAGGTTTTTTTATTTCAAATTTATCTACATTTTTAAACTCACCTGGATAAAATAATTTTAAAATCCAATAAATAAGAAAAAGATTTATAACAGTTGGAATAAAAAGTTTAGAAATAAAAGAGAAAAATGGATTCTTCATACCAGAGTTTATAGCTATCAAAAGATTTTGCGGATTTCCTATGGGACTTAAAACGCTACCAATAGTTACAGAAAAACAAAGAGCAAGTATAAGTATTTTTGAAGGAATTTTTAAGTCCTTTGCAATTCTTATAAGCATTGCTGAACCAATTATTGCAATTGTATCATTCATAATAAAAGCAGAAAAAAAGGCAGAAAAAAATATAAAAACAATTAAAATACCATCAATATTTTTAACATTTCTTATGAGTCGATAGTTTAAACTCTCAATATATCCACTTATTTCCAATCCAGCACCTACACTAAACATACAAAAAAGAAAAATAATAACATCCCAATCAATATATTTAAAAGCATCTTTAATGCTTGTTTGAAACAAAACAATATCAAGAATTGCTCCTAAAAGCATTGCTACCCAGATATCTATTTTTATGCCTGAAATTTTTCTAAGCATTATTAAAACAAAAACAAAAATTAAAACAGATATCGATATCATAAAAAAAATTATATATAATTAAATTATGCGAGACCTAATTTTGATAATTATTTTTTTTGTTATTGGAATATTTGTAATAAAGATACTTTGGGCTTGGACAATACCTGAGATTTTTCCCGGAGCAGTTGAGCAGGGACTGATAGTTAAAAATATAAAATGGTTTTCTGCTTTGAAGCTTTCTGTTCTTTTTTCTCTTATTGCAACTATTGCAAGAATATCTAAAAAGTGATATGAACTTAAGATTGTTTTTAAATAAATTTTATTTTATTTTTTTATTAATAGTCCTTGGATTTACTCAGTCCTGTATAAAAAAAGTTGAAGATAATCCATATTCCATAGTTTTATGGGAAATGGAAGATGCGCAAATTGCTCCATTTATTGATGAAATAATAAACAATTTCAAAAAATATTATAAAGAAAAATATGGAATAGAATTAAAATTTACAAGAGCACATTATCAAGTTGAGGACTTAAGACAACAGTTTCAAGCAGCCTCGCTTGCAAATGTTCCACCAGATCTTCTTATATCTCCATCAGATACTGCTGGTGTTTATGCTATTGGTGGGTTTATAAAAAATGTTGATGAAATATTTGATATGAGTGTTTACAATAAACCTGTTGTTGAAGCAATAACACTTGAAAAAAAGATTTGGGGAATTCCTATATCAAATGGAAATCATTTGATGCTAATGTATAATAAAAAGTTTGTTAAATCCCCCCCAAAAACAACTGATGAACTTTTTAATTACTGTGAGACAGAAGCAAAAAAAAATAAATTTGAATACTGCTTAGCATTTGATGGTGGAGAGCCGTTTTGGCTTATGCCATGGCTTGGTGCTTTCGGTGGTTGGCCACTTGATGATAGAAAACCAACGTTAAATACCGAAGCAATGAAAAACACATTAAAATTCTATCATGACCTTAAGTTTAAATACAAATATATTCCTCCTGAGTGCGATTATAACTGTATGGATTCATTGTTTAAGGAAGAAAAAGTTCCTTTTATAATAAACGGCGATTGGTCAATATCAACATATTATAACCATTTTAAAGAAAACTTTGGAATATCAGTTATACCAAAACTTTCACAAACGGGACTTTATCCTACTCCAATGATAAGTGGAAAGTATTTTTTGATATCGTATAAAGTAAGCGGTAAAAAACTTGAGGTTGTAAAAGAGTTTATAAAATTTTACACAAATAAAGAAAACCAAATAAAACAATTTAAAGTTTTAAAAAGGCTACCTGCACTTATAGAAGCATCAAAAGATAAAGAAATTCAAAATGATGAGATTGCAAGAAACTCAATGGCACAGATACTTAAAGGAAAGCCAATGCCAATGGCATATGAAATGAGGGCTGTTTGGGATACAGTTAGAAATTATCAAGGACTTGTTATGACAAACAAGATATCAATAGATGAGGCAGTTTTAAAAATGCAAAAGGAAGTTGAAAGAAAGATAGAGGAGATGGATAGATAATGGAATATCTAACATCATTTGGTGAGGTTCTTTTTTTCATAATAACTGTTCTTATAGGCGTTTTATTTATAGAAATCTATCTATATTTACATTTTAAACTATATGATAAAAAATTCTATTTTTTTATACCTCTTATTTCAATTTTTATTTTCTATCTTATACTTAAATCAATAAATCTTTATTCTACAAAAACGATGTTTTTTATAACGCTTGGTGAAATCTTGTTTTCATATCTTTGTGTATATAGAATTAAAGGTAAAAATTATCTTCCATATATGCTTGTAATCCCATCTTTTATAGGGCTTGCGCTCCTACTTGTATATCCATTTGTTTTTGAGGTTTATCTTTCATTTCATGATCTTAAACTAACAACTATACTGCCATGGAAAGAAACAGGCAAAATACCATTCGTAGGACTTAAACAGTATATAAATGTATTTGTTCTTCCCCCTTTAAGTGAAACTACTTTCTGGCAATTACTCGGAAGAACATTTTTATGGACATTCTCAAATGTTTTCTTTCATGTACTTGGTGGATTTATACTTGCATTAATACTATCTGAAATAAAGATGTTTAAAGGAATATATAGAACACTTCTTGTAATTCCTTGGGCAATGCCACAAGTTGTAGCAGTTTTATCGTTGAGAGGTGAGTTTCATTCACAATATGGATTTGTAAATATAGTGATAAAAAAATTGATATCAACATTTCCTTTTCTTGAAAAAGTTGGAGTGGCACCTGTTAATTGGCTTAGTGATCATCCTCTTCTTACTTGCACACTTATAAACATATGGCTTGGAATACCATTTATGATGGTTGTAATACTTGGCGGACTTGAGTCCATCTCAAAATCATATTATGATGCTGCATCAATAGATGGTGCAACCTATTTACAAAAACTTAAATACATAACACTTCCATTAATAAAACCAGTTCTTCTTCCAGCAGTAACACTTGGGACAATATGGACTTTCAATAATATAAATGTGATATATCTTGTAACAGGACAAGCAGGTGGAACAGAAAAAGCAGATATTCTTGTATCTGCTTTATATAAAGCTGCATTTGTTTATAACCGATATAGTTATTCAGCAGCTTTTGCAATGGTTATATTTTTAATACTTACGATAATAACATTTTTATACTCAAAAATTATAAAGGTGGAAAACACATGAAGAAAAGTAAAATTAAGTCAATAATGCTCCATCTTCTTCTTATTATCGCAGTAGTAATTACAACATATCCTCTAATAAGAATTTTTTCTGTTTCAATAAGACCTGGTGATAGAATAATATCAACGGATCTTTCTATAATTCCAAAGGGAGCAACTTTTATATCATACATAAAATTATTTAAGGAAACCTATTTCATAAAATGGATTTTTAATTCGCTTATAATAACTCTTTCAACATCACTTATAGGAGTTATTCTTGCATCAAGTGCTGCATATTCTTTTTCAAGATATAAATTTTTTGGAAAAAAAATTGGGCTTTATATTCTTCTTTTTACTCAGATGGTTCCAGCAGGAATGCTTATACTTCCACTTTATTTAATGATAATGAAACTAAATCTTATAAATACATATCTTGGAATGATTATAGCATATTCGGTCTCATCACTCCCTTTTAGTATATGGATTTTAAAAGGATATTACGACACAATTCCAAGATCACTTGAAGAAGCCGCGATGGTTGATGGTGCAAATGAAATATATGCCTTCTACAAAATAATACTTCCTCTATCAACACCTGCATTAAGTATCGCTTTTCTTTTTAATTTTACAATGGCCTGGAATGAGTATCTTGTTGCAAGAGTAATACTTTACAATCCAAAATCATACACATGGACACTTGGTCTTTTTGAACTGCAAGGACAATTTATAACACAATGGGGAATGTTTGCAGCAGGATCAATAATAATAACAATACCAGTTCTTCTTATATTTTTATATTCATCAAAATGGCTTGTTTCAGGACTTACACTTGGAAGTGTAAAAGGATAAGGAGTTTTTATGGCAGAAGTAAAGTTTGTAAAGGTTAAAAAGACATTTGGTGATAATTTAGTGCTAAATAATATAAATCTTGAAGTAAAAAATGGTGAGTTTTGTGTAATAGTTGGTCCAAGTGGATGTGGAAAAACAACTCTTTTAAGAATACTTGCAGGACTTGAAGACGTAACGGAAGGTGAGATTTATATAGATAATGCTTTAGTAAATAATATCCCTCCTTCAAAAAGAGAAATTGCAATGGTATTTCAGGATTATGCCTTATATCCTCATATGACGGTTAAAGAAAATATGAGTTTTTCATTAAGACTTAGGAATTTTCCAAAAGAAGAGATAGAAAAAAGAGTAAATGAAACTGCTGAAATCCTTCAAATAAAACATTTACTTGACAGAATGCCAAAACAACTTTCCGGTGGACAGAGACAAAGAGTTGCTATAGGAAGAGCAATTGTAAGACATCCTAAGGTTTTTTTATTTGATGAGCCATTATCAAATCTTGATGCAAAATTAAGAGAAGAGATGAGAATAGAGATATTAAGATTACATCAAAAACTTCAAACTACAATGGTATATGTTACACATGATCAGATAGAGGCAATGACACTTGCTTCAAAAATAGTTGTTATGAATAAAGGAGTAATACAGCAGGAAGGAACTCCTATTGAAATATACAAAAAACCACAAAATATATTTGTTGCATCTTTTATAGGAACACCAACTATGAATTTTATAAAGGGAAAAATTACTTTGGAAAATGATAAAACATTTTTTATACATAAAGAAAGAAAATTTTTTATCCCATCATATTCTTTTCCTGATTCTTCAAAATACAACGGAAAAGAAGTAATACTTGGCATAAGACCAGATGATATAATACTTGATGATTCAAAAATTGATAAAGAAAATGCTATCTCAGCACGAGTTGATGTCGTAGAACTTCTTGGACCAAGAGAAAATGTTTATATAAAAATTTCAGATAAAAAAACAATATGCGCAACTACTCACTCATTTAATATTGCCCCACACACAGAGATAAATTTTTCACTTAATTATCTAAACATTCACATATTTGATCCAGAAACAGAAAAAAGAATAAATTAAACTACTTTATAAAAATAATTCCTCTTTTAATAACCCAAACTCACTAATTTTTAGTGGATAACTCTATATAAAAAACAAATAAAATTCATTTTAATGTTTATACCTTATTAGGGTATAAGTAAAAAATGAATATAATTTAACTTATCTTTTAGAGCAAAAAGCAAAATTTCAAATTTCTCTTTAAATCCCCCATCTTATTTCCCCCTTTAACAAAGCAGGTAGGGGGATTTTTTTGTAGGGCAAGGCTTAAAGCCCTGCTCCGACGCTACGTCGGAGCCTACACATATTTATAATGTTTTATCATTTCTTTTTAAAATCTAAAATCCCCCTCTTTTATTTTCTCCCCCGACGTTATATCGGGGGAGAGATACAGAGGGGGTTTTCATTTTCCCCCTTTCATAAAGGGGGATTAAGGGGGATTTTTTATCAATTAGTTTGTCTTTGGTGTTTCCTTTGTTTCATTTGTTTGAGGCTTTGACTCTTTCTTTTCTGCCTTATGTTCTTTTTTGGGTCCCTTTTTTTCCTTTTTTAACTGAACATTGATCTCTTTAATCTTTGCCTCTTCAATCTTTCCTTCATATTTTATAATGATGTGGCTTTCTGGTTTTATCTCATCAAGTTTTCCTTCCTTTCCATTGATCTTGATTTTAACATCAGAACCAAGGACAAAGGTCTTAACATCATCTTTTTTGTTGATGTTTTTTACCTTGATGGTTGAACTTGCCACATCAACACTCTCAACCATACCAACAAACTTCTCAAGTTTAACCTTTGCTTCTTTTTTTGCTTCTTTATGATGTTCTTTCTTTTCAGCTTTTGCCTCTTTTTTTTCTACTTGCTGGGTTTGAACTTGAGTTGTTTGCTGGTTTTGTGCTTGTGGAGCAGGATTTTGTGCCTGCCCAAAGCAGATGTTATACATGAATGCAGTTACAAGTATCCCTGCTATTTTTTTCATTTTCTACCTCCTTCTTTATAATTTTTTAAATCTTTAATATACCTTTCACATTTATATTTAAACATTTTTTGATTAAATAAACAAGAGGATTATTTATCAAATCAAAGGTGGTGCTCTTGACTGATTTAATTTAAAAAAATCAAAAACACTAACAAAATATTTAACTACTAAAATCCCCAAAAAAATAAATACCGGTAAAAACAAAAAAGTGTTTATTTCACCATCAAGAATTGATGTTGTATCATCTGTTATAAAAAAATCAAACTCTGGATTATCGTAACTAAAATTATCGGAAATAGAAAAATTTGCTTTTTCTGGTAGAGAAAAATTGCTATCTGCTAAGGTTGAAAAAAATACTCCACACACCACTATACTAACCGCACTAAAAACTAACCTTCTTACCATAATTTCCATATGATTAAATGCTATAAAATTTATTTCTTTATGTCAAGTTTACAATTATCCAAACACTCTTTATCATTACATTGTTTTGTACAAGGCTCCATATGAATTATTATTTGAGAATCCATAAGATCTTCTCTTATTTTTGCAGAAATATTATCTGCTTCTCTATGAGCATCCTTTAAAGAAAGTTTTTCATCAAAAATAACATCAAATTCAATAAACTTTACATTAGCGCTTTTTCTTGTTTTCAAATTTTTAAATGAAAGAATTAGATCGTTTGATAGTATTATTTTTTTTATCGTTTCAATTTCTTTAGCATCAAGCGAAGTATCTATAAGTTCAACAGTACTTTCTTTTATTAATTTATATCCTGTTTTTATGATTATAAAAGAAATAATAATTGCACATAAAGGATCAAGAAAATGAAAATGTTTTCCCTTAAAAAGAAATTCCATTAACCATATAATAAAAAGAGAAAACATAACTCCTAAAGATGTATAAACATCAATCATAAGATGCATTGCATCTGCTTTTAAAGCAATTGAATTATTTTTAATAGAAACTTTAAAAAGCTTTCTTGCAATAACAAAATTTATCAAAGATGATAAAAACATAACTATTATAGCAAGACCAATTTTATCAATATCAGTCGGTTTTATCAATTTTTTTATTGATTCAAATACAATCCAAAGTCCTGCAAAAATAATAAGAATACCTTCTGTAAATCCAGATAAACTTTCTATTTTTCCATGACCAAACTTATGTTCATCATCTGCTGGTAGTGAAGAGTTTTTAACGGAATAATATGCAATAAAACTTGCAAAAAGATCAAGTCCAGAGTGAACCGCTTCAGATATAACAGAAACAGATCCACTTAAAAAACCTATAATTAATTTTGAAACAACAAGAAAAGAATTAGAATAAACAGATAATCTCGCTGTCCTTATTTTTTCGTTCATAAAATAAAAGGGCGGAAATTTAATCCGCCCCGTATTTTTATAGATTATTTATCTTAATTTATTCACACTTTATTGCCTGAGTAGGACAATTGCTTGCAGCAGTTTTGCATGCATCTTCCTTGCCTTTTGGAACCTCAGCTGATTTGGGAACTGCTTTATCTCCTTCCATTACAAAAAGATCAGGTTGATCATTTACGCAAAGTCCACATCCAATGCATGCATCTTTATCTATTGATACCTTCATATTACCTCCTTTCAACAAATAAATTATACCAAAAAAATAAAACTTTTTTAATGGTGAAGATGATGAATATCATTGTAATGTGGATGAGAATGTGTTATGTTATGAACATGTTTATGAGAATGCGAAATAGAAGATTCTATCTCATCGTGTTTATGATTATGATGCAGATCATTATGAGAATGCAAGTGTTCATGTTCTAAAATGTGTGAGTGAAGGTGATTATGTTTTGAAAGAATAACCAGAAACATACCGAAGGTTACTAAAAGAAATGAAAAAATGACACGGAGTGTAAATGGTTCTGAAAATAAAAGCATTGAAAGAATAAATGCAAATACCGGATATGAGTTAAAAATAGTAAATGTTCTTGAAACACCCATTTCTCTAACAGAATAAATAATCAAAACCAAACTTAAAGCATAACTCAAAATCCCACAAACAACCGCACCAACAAAATAATAAATTGGAGCAGATTTAAGTGTAGCAGTAAAATAAGAGATAAAAAGGCTTAAAACTCCTCCACCAAACCCTTTAAACATTGCTATAGAAACAGGATCTTTACTTGAAATTTTAGAAGTAAAATTATTATCTAAAGCCCAGCAAAAAGTCGAAGCAAGAATAAATAAAACACCTCTATTGAGTTTTATACTAAAACTATCAAAATCAAGATTTAAAAACAAAACTCCTACTACCACAAGAAAAAAACCTAAAAAAAATTTAATATCCTTACTCTCCCCTAAGAACAAAATTGATATCATCACAGTAAAAATCATTTCAAAATTGGTAAAAAGTGAAACTGACGAAGCATTAAGATACTTTAAGGAAAAGATCATTAATATGGGACCAAGAAAACCTCCAAAAAGTATGCTTAACAAAATATAAGGAAAATCTTTTCGAGTAAGATCTGATTCCTGATTTTTAGTTAGAAGTTTTACCAAAAACAGAAAAGCAAAAGAAGAAAGATAAAGTATTGCAGATAATGTTAGTTCTGTAAGTCCTTTTAAAAGCAATTTAGTTATAGGTATTGAGACAGCAAATAAAAAGGATGCCAAAAAAGAATAAAAAATCATTTATACTTAAGAAAAGGTATCAAAAGCATTCCAGGTATAGTTGCAATACATACAACTATGAAAAACAAAGGATATCCAAGCATAACTTGAAGTTTACCGCTTATCATTCCTGGCAACATTAACCCCATAGCCATAATACTGGTTGATATAGCAAAATGTGTAGTTTTATATTTTTCATCGGTTAACTGAACCAAATAATACATAAATGCTGTTGTTCCAAGTCCATAACCAAATTGTTCAAGTGAAACAAGAAAATAAACATAAGATATCGGAAGAGTATTGTGATAAGACATATAAACATAAACAAGATCAGGTACATTTAGAAAAAGTGCCATTGGCCATATACATTTTCTAAGTCCCCATTTGGCGATGATCATACCGCCAAGGATATTTCCAACTATGAGTGATATCAATCCAAATGTGCCATAAATTTTTCCATAATCTGCTGTTGAAACTCCAAGTCCTCCTTTATCAATTCCATCAAGCATAAAAAGTGGAGCAATCTTTAAAAGCATAGCTTCTCCAAATCTATAAAGTATAATGAAAGCTATAGCAATCCATATCTTTTCAATCTTAAAATAACTTAAAAATGCTTCTTTAAGTTCCTTCAAATTAAATTTTCTTGAAAAATCATTTTTTGGAAAAGGAAGTATAAGTGTATGATAAAGAAAAAGAAGACCAAGTATAAAAGCTATAATCAAAAGCGTAACTCTCCATGACCAAACTATATTACCAGTTTTTTCTTCAAGTTTTCCTGCATATATAAGGAGAACACTTGATGAAAAAAGCATTGCCAATCTATAGAAAAATGCTCTTATACCTATAAAAAATGCTTGTTCTTTTTCATCTAATGATATCATATAAAACCCATCTACAGCAATATCATGTGTTGCTGAAAGAAATGCAACGATCATAAAAAGAGAAAGTGTTATAATCAAAAAATTAGGTGAGTTTAAGAAAAAAGAAGCAAGAAGTACAGATATTGACATAAAAAACTGAGTATATATTATCCATTTTCTTTTTGTAGACACGGTATCAACAACTCCCCCCCACAAAAATTTAATGGTCCAAGGAAGAAAAAGCCAGCTTGTTAAAAATGCTATTACATCGTTTGATACATTCATTTTTTTATATAGAACAACAACAAGCGAGTTTACAAGAACATAAGGAAGCCCTTCAGTAAAATATGTAGTTGGAACATAAAACCAAGGATTTATTCTTTCTTTCATAAATTATCTCCTTTACTTTGAGAGTATATATAAATTTTATAAAATTTAAATATGGAAATTTTAACAAATATTTTTAAAAATCAGATAATAAATACACTTTTTTTTATATCTATTACAAGTGTTATAGGTCTATACATTGGTAATATAAAAATCTCAGGTATTGCAATAGGGATTACAGGTGTTCTTTTTTCGGGAATACTTATTTCATATTTAAATATTCCATTAAATGATGAAGTCATTCACTTTACAAGAGAATTTGGTTTAATACTTTTTATATATGCAGTTGGAATAGGAGTAGGAAAAAGTTTCTTTTCATCTTTTAAAAAAAATGGACTTAAATATAATGCTTTTACAATAATTATTGTCTTATTAAATGTTATTCTTACGTTTGCAATATTTAAAATTTTTAATATAGAAAAAACATTGATGATTGGAATGTATTGTGGTTCAGTAACAAATACACCAGCGCTTGGTTCTGCTCAAAACCTTGCAACAAATTATATCGATTCTTCAAAATTAGCTGAGATATCAACAGGTTATGCTTTAACCTACCCAGGAACCATAGTAGCACTTGTTCTTACAATGATAATACTCAAAATTATATTTAAAAAAGATATTGAAAATGAAATTATAACTTCATATTCAAAATTATCTTCTTCAGATATAAAAAATCTTAACATAAATGTTGAAAACAAAAATCTTGATAATACGATGATAAAAGATATACCAGCGATAGATAAACTAAATATAATAGTTACAAGAATAAAAAAGAACGGAAAAATTTATTTAGCAAATCCAAATACTGTACTAAATATTGGGGATATTATTCTTGCTGTTGGAAAAGAAAAAAACTTGATTGAATTTTCAAAAATAGTTGGATCTATATCAAAAGAAGATCTTAAAAAAGAAACTTCATCTAATATAATACACACAAGGGTAGTTGTTAGTAAAAAAGATGTAATAGGTAAAAAAATATCAGAAACGCAAATACCATCATATGATGTTATTGTAACAAGGGCTTTAAGAAGTGATGTTGAGTTTATTGTAAATGATGAGTATACATTTCAACTTGGAGACAATGTTGTTATTGTTGGAGAAAAGGAAAACTTAGAAAAAGTCATTAAAATTCTTGGAAATAGTCCAAAAGATTTAAATCACACTGATCTTATACCAATTTTTATAGGAATAATTGTTGGAATAATAATAGGAAACATACCATTTAAATTACCATTTTTCTCAGATCAAATTACCCTTGGTGTTGCAGGAGGACTTTTAGTAAGTGCAATAATATTCTCAAATATAGAAAACATTGGTAGAATATCCTGGTATATTCCTCCTGCCTCAAGTATTCTTTTAAGAGAATTTGGAATTGTTCTATTTCTAACTGCAGTAGGTCTTAAAACAGGTAAAAACTTTTTTAACACTATAATATATGGTAGCGGAATAAAAATTATGATCCTTGGTTTTTTAATATCCTTTTTACCAATATTTATTATAGGAATTATCGCTAAAAAATTCTATGGTATAAATTACTTTACACTTACAGGAATATTAAGTGGATCAATGACTGATCCACCAGCACTTGCCTTTGCAAACTCTATGACTGATTCAAACCTTCCTTCAATGGCTTACGCTACTGTATATCCTCTAACAATGTTTTTAAGAATAATAACAGCGCAGATATTTGTTATTTATTTTTATGCTCATTAATTTTATTGTTTTAATTTTGATAACATACTTAGGATATGTCTTTGCAAAATTTGACAGATTTAAAGATGAAACCGAAAAAGCATTAAATAGATACCTTTATTATATAGCGCTTCCATCACTTATATTTATAAAAACCATAAGTATAGATATAAAAGCATTAAATCTTGATTTTCTTTTTCTAAACATCATCCCTATAGTAAGCACGCAGTTTATTATATTTTTATGTTATAAAACAGGTCTTTTAACATCACTTTTTGCAAGAACACTAATAATTATATCAACACTTGGAAACACGGTATATCTTGGCTTCCCTGTTATTTCTCTAACAGTAGGTGAGAATTATCTCTCCTTTGCTGCACTTTCTTCATCTATACAAAATATAACTGTATTTAGTTTTGGGATAATTCTGATAAACTTAATAGAAAAAGAAACACAAAATATAAAAATCTTTGAGAAAATAATAAAAAATCCATTAATTATATCATCATCTACAGGTCTTCTTTTTTTAATCCTTTCCATAAAACTACCTTTCTTGATAATAAGACCACTTGAGGAAATAGGAAAAACAACTTTTGGACTTTCACTTTTTACTTTGGGGATGAGCATACAGGGTAGAAAAATTGCAGGTATAAATTTTAAAGAAATTTTTATTTCATTCATGTTTAAAATGTTTATTCTTCCTTTAATTTCCATACTGATGGTATTTATATTTGATATGAATGAAAAATCACACCTTGTAAGTGTAATAAATTATACAATGCCAAATGCTGTTGCGTGTTATGCTATAACATATGAAATGAAACTGAATCATGAGTTTACATCAAAATCAATATTTTTTACAACAATCCTTTATCTTGTTTTCTTTTTTATTTATAACAACATATTATTTAAAATATTCTAAAATATTTTAGATTATGATTGCGATAATAAATCTTAATATATCAATTGATAAAACATACTACATACCAGATTTTAAAAAAGGAGAAATATTTAGAAAGAACCCCGATATTTGTGTCGCTGGTGGAAAAGGAGTAAATGTAGCAAGGGTATTAAAAACTCTTGGTATAAGTTCCACAATATTTGGTTTCTGTATGGGAGAGATGGGAAGATATATAATCAAGAAACTAAACGAAGAAAAATTTTTATACAAGATTATTCATCAAAAAGAAGGGCAATCAAGAACCTGTATAACTGTTGCTGATAAAAATGGAACTACAACAGACATAAATGAAGAAGGATCTTTGATAACCAAAAATTCTTACATAAAATTTTTAAATCTTATAAGAAAGGAAATCCCAAAATATAAATATCTATGTATATCAGGAAGAACAGTAAGAGGAGCAGATGACAATTTATATAGGGAATTAATTAAAAATGCAAAGAAAAGTGGTATTAAAACTTATATTGATATAACAGGAAAGTTTCTTGAAATTTCAATAAAAGAAGGAGTAGAAACAGTAAAAATAAATTCAAAAGAGTTTTTTGAACTAAGCAGAAAGAAAAACACAATTAGAAATATAAGAACCGTTTTTGAAAAATACAAAAAATACGGTCTCAAAAGATTGATAGTAACTGATGGAAGTAAAAAAACAATAGCAATTAATGAAAAATCCATTTTCATTATAAAAGGGATTTATATAAAAGATTTTGTATCCTCTGTTGGAGCAGGTGATTCATTTATGGCAGGTTTGATATACTGCGATATAAAAAAAATGAACTTCATAGACACACTTAAATTTGCAACTGCCTGCGCCATTTCTGATTGCAGAACACTTGGTGCTGGAATGATAACAAAAAAAGATACTTCTTCATTAATTTCCCATATAAAAATATCACAAATAGGATAAAATAAGATAGATTATTAAAGTTTATATCACTTTTTCTTGCTCCAGACAGCGTATCTTTCACCACTTGTCTCAAGTGTCCAATCATTACCAGGATACCAACCCCAGTTTTTACCTAATTTTACAACTATATAATAATCATCACCTTCAATTTTTGCTGCATATAATTCATTTTGAGCAACAAGAATTTGAATAGGACTTGTTGAACTTATTTTTGCTTTTTTTCTTATTGAAATCAATTTTTTAATTGCATCTTGATAATCCTTTCCCCAATCAAAAAAATGTGGCCAAAATACACACGGCACCCCAGGATGAGTTAAAATATATGCATAAGCCATTAATCTTTGAATTTTATACTCTTTCGGTGCGTTTGCTATAAAATTTGGATCTCTTGGAGATGTATCATGATTTTCAACAAAAGTAACACTTTTCATCGGCCACCAGCCAATAAGTCCCGATGGTTTTCCATTATCATTTAAAATCTCATATCTTTCTGACTCAACTGCTTGAATGAGATTGAACCTTGTTGGAAAATCAAAAGCACTTGATGCATTTCTCCTTGGCGGATCATCCGTACCATCTATCCAGTTGACAACTAACTGTCTGTTTCCATCATAATACTCTCCAACTGTAAAAACAGGATTCGATTGTTGATTGTAATATTTTACCCAATATGGTGAATATCCTTTAACCATATCATAACGCCATCCATCAAATCCAAGTTCATTTTTTAAAAACCTCATAAAAATAATAGTATCTTCTTGAACAATTGGGTTCCGATGATCTAAATCCCTACATCCCCACTCGCCTTGTCCTTCGTCATAATTTGGACTTTTTCCATTATTTGGTTTTGAAGGGTCACCTTTCCATTCATCATCCTGAACTATTACTTCAGTAGGCCAGTCAGGATTTTTAAAATCAGCCCAGTCATTTTTTCCATTTCTGTGATTTAAAACAACATCCGCAATAACATATACTCCATACCTATGCATCTCTTTAATCGCTTGCCTTAGGTACTCTTCCCTTCCCCATTGGGAATTAAGGTTATACCACTCCGTTGGATAATAACTTCCAACAGATACTGGTGGAAACCATACCATTCCAAATCCAGAATCAGCAATCTCTTTTGCTTTATCTCTAAGTACCCCCCACCAGCCATTTGGTGGATTATACCAATAACTATCAGCATACCAGTGAAAACCTTGAAGCATAACCATATAATTTGCTTTACTATCAAGCCTTATAACCTTTGAAGGAGTAAAATTTTTTGGAGAATACTTTTCTTTTGCACTAAGCCAGAGAAACCTTGCTCTTTCAGATGATGGTATTCTTATATCTAAAGATGAAATTGCTTTATCTTTAATTTCGGTTAAACTTAACTTTTCAAGTTCAAACGTCTCTGCTCTAAAAGCAACTGAAAATATTAATATTGAACTTAAAATAACAAATATCTTTTTTGCTTTTCCCATTTTAAACTCCTCAAAATAAAATTCTTTTTATATTATAACAAACTTTTTTAAAATTGCATGGGAAAAAAGTCCTAATGATTATAAGAACTTATTTACTAAGTTCAAGTATTCTTAAAACATCCTCTTTCTTATAACTCCATCCCCATAATTCGCCAAGTCCCATAGAATTATTTGCAATTTTTTCAAAATCTGAATCAAAAATATTATTTTCAGATAATCTATTTCTAAGTCCTATTTTTCTAAACCAATTATCCACAGTTTCTATCACTTTAATAGCATTTTCTTTTGTGCCATCATTTTTTATCTGAAATATATTTTCACCAAGTTCACATATTCTTTTAAACTCATCCTTTTCAACTAAATATTTAAGAAAACCTATAAAAACTATTGAAAGTCCAAGTCCGTGTGGAATATCATATATAGCACTTAGGGAATGTTCAATAACATGATTTACAAACTCAATATCTTTATATCCAAGGTCTTCCATACCATTTAAAGCAAGTGTTGCACTCCACATAAAAGAAGCTCTTGCATTATAATCGTTAGGATTATCTAAAATCCTTTCTGTAGATTTTATTACGCTTTTAACTATAGCATAAACATAATTATCAGTTATTATACAATCAGTATCCTTTGTAGTAAAATATCCTTCCAAGACATGAAGCATTATATCACATGCTCCATAAGCAGTTTGTTCTCTAGGAACTGTAAATGTAGTGGATGGATCAAGTATTGATACTTTAGGGAAAAGAAATGGTGAGTGTATTGAGTATTTTTGTTGAGTTTCCTCATTTGTTATAACTGCACCACTGTTTGCCTCAGAGCCAGTTGCAGGAAGAGTAAGTACAACAAGAAGAGAAACTGTTTTTTCAATTTTTGCTTTCTTTATAAAAAAATCCCATAAATCACCATCATAATAAACCCCAGCACTTATTGCTTTTGCCTCATCTATAACACTTCCGCCACCACATGCAATTATAAAATCACATCCCTCATTCTTAAAAACTTCTATTCCTTTTTTCACATGAGAAAGAACAGGATTTGGTTTCACCCCACCATACTCAACAAAATCAATTCCGTTTTTCTTTAAACTTTCAACAACAGTATCAAAAACACCGTTTTTCTTTATACTTCCCATTCCATATACAAGAAGTGCTTTTTTTCCATAAAATTTAGCATAACTTCCTATTTTTGAAACAGTATTTTTACCAAAAACAATCCTTGTATAATTTGAAAAACTAAAATTATCCATAACTACCTCCTTCCAAAATATTTAAGATATTTTTCAATTGCTTTTATTAATCTATCAACATTTCTAAAAACCACAAAACCTTTTTCAATTGCATACTCAACATATGGATCATAAAGATTTCCACTTGCAACTGAAATAAAAACTGGTTTTTTTGTTTCTTTTACAAGAATAGCTACTCTGTTTATAAATGATTTCTCAAGTTTATCAGGATAATTAGGTGAAGTAGGAAGTGTGTTCATATTTGGTGTTAAAGGTATCATTGAGACAACAGAAATATCATAATTATTAGATCTCATAACATTTTCAACTATTTCTGATATTACATCATCACATGCCATTGGTGTTACATCCATTGGATTTTTAAAATCAACAAGGCTGTCAAGACCATATTTTTTAAGAACATCTCCAACATTTTTTTTAAGTCCCTCTGATGGTTCATTTGCTTTTAAAATTGTAACATTATCAGCCATTGCTGTTGTTTCAAAACCAGCATTTGAAATAAAAAATGAATTAAATGATTTAATATCATACCTTGAGATATAAGTTGAAAGATAAGTTATATCAATAAACTCATCAAAATCATCACATACTAATGCGCCACTTTTTTCAAGAAGCTTTTCAAAAACTATATAATCACCAGCAATTGACGCAGTATGTCCCATGACCGCTTTTTGGCCAAGTGACGTTCTTCCAGCCTTATATAGTACAATTATTCTACCTTCTTTTATTGCTTTTTTAGTAATATTTATCAATCTTATCCCATCATATGGTTTAAACCCTTCAATATAAGAAAGTATAACTTTAGTATCTGTTTTATTTACAAAATAATCTATATAATCTACAACAGTTATATCCTGTTGATTTCCAACTGTAATAGTGTAATCTGGTATTATGTGTGGAATTTTTGTAAGAACAGATATAACGAATGCCCCACTTTGACTTACAAATGCTGTTTTTGACATATACTCATTAAAACCTATAGGATATCTCATTTTATACTCAGGAATAAAAAATGTATTTACTTTTTTATGATTTAAAACAATACCCATACAATTTCCACCATTAAGAGCAAAGTTATTATTTGAGTTTCTCGCATTCTTTATTATTTCTATTAATTTCTCTGCAAGTTTTTCACTGCCACTTTTCTCCCCTATTCCACCAGTTATTAAAACCAAACCCCTAACCTTACCTGAATTTACTGACTCTTCAATAACATCCATCACACTATTTACAGGAACAGCAACAACAAGCATATCAATGACAAAAGGAACCTCTGAAATTTTACTATATGCCTTAACACCATCTATTTCATCAACACCTTCCTTTATTACTACCATTTTGCTTTTATCAAATCCTGCTTTAATTGTATTGTTAAGAATTATTCTTGCCATATTCATCTTCTTTTCACTCACCCCAACTACACCAATTGTTTGCGGATTTACAATTGCATTTATTGACTCATAAGATGGAATATTTCTATCTTTTCTTATTGACTTCCTAAATCTGAGAACTCCATCAAGAGCATAAAACTTTCCATTTGATAATGCTAAAGGATTTATTTCAAACTCCTCTATTGTAAACTCACCATTTTTATCGCTAAAATAATTCATAATCTCAGCTATCTTTGAAACCCATATTGATAGTTCTTTTTTCTCAACCAACTTATCAATCCCTCTAACTTTTCCAAAAAGATAATTAGAAATCCAAACATTTTCAACAAAATCATCAACATTCTCATCTCCACTTGTTATATTAAAAACAGGAATAAATGAAGTTGAATACTCTTTTTTAAGTGCTTTTATAAAACTCTCAGTATGTGTTCCACCAGGACCAAGTGTTATCACAGGACCAAAGGCATCATCATTTTTTGCCCCAAGTAGTAGTTCATGACCAAGATGAAAAGGTATATGTTCTATAAATTCAAAAGCAGCAATTCCATCTATATCATTAAAATTTAAAAATTTATCAACTACTTTTTTAATCTCAGAAAATTCATTTGAAACTACCTTAACACCACCAGTATCTGTTTTATGAAGATTTATCGATGATACAATTTTGATAACAACCTTTTTAGTTTTAATTTTGTTTGTAATATTTTTTATAAAATCATCGTTAATATTTTTCTTCTCAGCAAAAATATACAAAGGAACATTAAGACCTAAAATTTTTAGTATCTCATAAACTTCAATTTCTGATAGATTTTTTCTCCCCTCGTTATATGCTTTTTCAAGTATTTTCTTTATTTTTTCCATTTTTATCCTCCTTTTCCACTTGCTTTTCTTATTCTATCCATAATTGCTAAACCAAGTCCTTTTTCCTCAACTTTTTCTATATAAATCTTAGAAACACCAATATCCTCAAGTTGATGAAAATAATCAAAAAGATTTGAAGCAGCTTCATACATATCACCAGTTTTTGAAAGAACTTTTACAACTTTAAATTTTTTACCAAAAGGCTTCTTAGAAAAAGCAATGTATGCAGAGTTAGGGTCATCATCAACATCTTTTGGATTATCAACTATAATAACATCTGGAATAGGTGAGTAATGTTTTCTAAAAATTCCAGGTGAAAGTAGTTTCTTATTAGGTTTATAAAGTTTTTCAGAAATTATCTCTTCAATTTCTTCAACTGGCAAAGACCCCTTTCTTAAAAGATAAAATTTACCATCTTCATATTTTATTATTGTTGATTCAAGCCCTAAATCAGTTTTTCCACCATCTATTATGTAATCTATGCCGCTTTCAAATTGCTTTAAAATATGACTTACTCTTGTTGGACTTATCCTTGTAAACTTATTTGCGCTTGGAGCAGCAATAGGAGTTGAGTATTTTATAAGTTTTAATGCTATTTCATTTTTCGGCATTCTTACAGCAACAGTGTCAAGTCCAGAAGTTATTATATCTAAAATATTTTTTCTTTTTTTTAAAACAATAGTAAGAGGACCTGGCCAAAATTTTTCTAAAAGTTTATAAACTTTTTTTGGAACTCTTAATACTATTTCATCTAAATCATTAAAACTTGAGATATGAACTATCAACGGGTCAAAATGTGGCCTTTGCTTAAGTTCAAATATTTTAAGAATTGCATCTTTTTGATATATTGAAGCACCAAGACCATATACTGTTTCTGTCGGAAAAGCAACTATTCCGCCTTTTTCAATTGCAATAGCAGCTTTTTTTATGTTCTCTTCACTTGGTAGAAGAATCTGAATCATTTAATAAATTCATCTATTCCTAATTTCTCAATCTCTTTGTTCGTTTCAAGTATTTCACTGATAAGTTTTTTTCTCATCTCAATCAGTTTGTTTTTAATTCTTTCATCCTTTATAGCAATTATCTCAAGTGCAAGTATTGCAGCATTTTTAGCACCATCTATTCCAACACAGGCAACAGGAATACCTGGTGGCATATTCACCATTGAAAGTAAAGAATCAAGCCCTCCTAATTTAACATCAAGAGGAATAGCAATTACAGGTTTAATAGTTTTTGAAGCAATTACCCCCGCAAGGTGTGCACTCATTCCAGCAGCAGCAATAAATACATCAATATCTTTCTCTATCTCTTTAACAAATTTTTCAAGTTCATCAGGAGTTCTATGAGCTGAAAGTATTCTAAATACAAAATTCACATTAAACTCTTTTAATGTTTTAAAGCAATCTTTAATTTTTGAAATATCATTTTTACTTCCAACAATTATGCATACAGACATACTTATCTCCTCATTTTAAAATAAGATATATACCAATAAAAAGATTTATAAAAGTTATCACAGCAAAACCATAAAAAATAAGTTTTATCTTTGCAATCTCATTTTTAAGAAAAATAATCTCATTTTCAATTGTAGATATTTTTTTCTCTTGCTCATTTATTTTAGAATCAACATTAAAATCTTTGTTTAAATTTTGTGTAAGTTTTCTGTTTATATTTTCAACTGCAACCTCAGCAAAAGTTCTAATTACCTCTTTTAATATACTCATAAATTACCTCTCAATTTTAATTTATTTTAACTTCATTTCTTATCTTACTATGCTTATATCCATAGAAAATATATATCATCATCCCTATAACAAGCCATATAACTAATCTAAGCCAAGTGGCAAGTGGTAATGATACCATTTGCAATAATGAAACTAAAGCTCCCATAATTGGAACAAAAGGAACCCATGGAGTTTTAAAATGTCTTTGAAGATTTGGTTCTTTTACTCTAAGTATCCAAACTGCTAATGAAACTATTGTAAAAGCAAGCAATGTTCCAATTGAAACCATCTCACCAAGAACTCCTATTGAAAAAAAACCACCCATTATTGCTGTTAAAATTCCAGTTAAAATTGTTGTTATATAAGGTGTTCTAAATTTAGGATGTAATTTTGAAAAAATAGGTGGAAGAAGTCCATCGTTTGCCATTGCAAAAAATATTCTTGGCTGACCAAGTAAAAGAACAAGTATAACAGAAGAAAGTCCTGCTATTGCTCCAATTTTAATAAATGGCCTTAACCAAAATAAACCTTCACCTGCTGCATTTATACCAACTGCTATAGGATCTGGCACTTGTAATTGATCATATTTTACTATTCCAGTTAAAACCAAGGCAACAAGTATATAAAGAAATGTTGATATAAGAAGAGAACCCATTATTCCAATAGGCATATCTTTTTGAGGATTTTTGGCTTCTTGTGCAGCTGTTGATACTGCATCAAAACCTATATATGCAAAAAATATAACACCTGCCCCTCTAAGAATCCCACTCCAACCATAATGTCCAAACTCTCCTGTATTTTGAGGAATAAAAGGTTTCCAATTATTAGGATTGATATAGGCAAATCCAAAAACTATAAAAAGTATTATTACACTTACTTTTATTATTACGACTAAATTATTAAAAGTGGCACTCTCTTTTATTCCAATTACAAGAAGAGTTGTAACCAAAAGAACTATAAAAACAGCAGGAAGATTTATTATTGCACCTGTGTGATACCATCCCTTTATAGAATCATATGCAAATGTAGGGTTAGTAAGATAAGATGGTAGATTAATTCCCAAATCTTTCAAGAAACTTACAACATATCCTGACCATCCAACAGAAACAGCAGACGCTCCAAAAAGATACTCAAGCATTAGGTCCCATCCAATAATCCATGCAAAAAACTCACCCATTGTAGCATATGCATATGTATAAGCGCTACCTGAAACAGGTATCATTGATGCAAACTCAGCATAACATAATCCTGCAAAAGCACATCCTATTGCAGATATTATAAATGAAATAACAATAGCAGGTCCAGCATATTGTGCAGCTGCCTGTCCTGTTAAAACAAATATACCAGCCCCTATTATTCCACCAACACCTATCATTACAAGATTAAGAGGACCAAGAACTTTTTTTAAAGAACCTTTACTCTCAGCATCGAAAATAAGTTTATCAACTGATTTTCTTAAAAAAAGATTTTTTAACGCCATTTTTTCTCCTTTTTCTATTTTATCTTATAAAATAATACTATCATTTTTAAAAATAAAAAGTCAAAAAAAACGTTAGTGAATAAATGAAAAAGCAAATGAGAGAAAAATAATAAAATTAGACAAATTTACTAAAAAATCAACAAATATTTTTAACCCAATTTACACACAAATATTAATATGACCTAATTGTTAAAAGTTCTGAATTTGAAAGTTTTTCTGGTCCATAATGAATTAACTTTTCTCTTGGTCTCTCAACCTTTGGTATTTCTTTTATCGTTTTTTTAAAATTATTTCCCATTAAAACCCCAAATATTTTTAAAAATTAAAAACGGAGAGAGTGGGATTCGAACCCACGGTCCGACTATACGTCGGACAGCGGTTTAGCAAACCGCCGCCTTAAGCCACTCGGCCATCTCTCCTTCTAATAAGTAAGGAGTAAAAAAGTGAGAAGTAAGAAGTGAGAGGTAAGAAGTAAAAATTAAATAAAGAGAACTAAAAATATTTCTCTAATTTATTATACTAAATTTTTTTGAAATGTTTTTTTAAGTCCTTCTTCTATTTTTGTCCACGAATTAAAACCAGTTTTTCTTTCCCACTTAACTGGAGTACAAATCCAATGATATGCTTTTGCTTCCCTTATTTTATCCCTATTTAAAACAGGTTTTGTTCTAAATATATATGAAAAAACTTCATACGATAAAGCAAAAAAATACATAATAGAATTTGGAAGTTTTATCATCAAAGGTGGTTTTGCCCCCATATATTTAGCCATAAGATTTATAAAATAAGACCAGGTATAAAAATTTGGTTCTGAAACATAAAAAATCTCATTTTTTATATCATCCTCAATGCTTCTAATTATGCATCTACAAAGGTCATCAACAAATATAAAACTAAACATAGAATCTGGCTTTGATGGCGATATCATTAGTCCTTTTTTTACATATTTTGCTATAGTTGAAAAACCATCATCCTTTGGTCCATAAACAATAGGTGGTCTAAGTATAATCCATTCATTAAAATCTTTAACATAATTTTCAGCAAGTAGTTTGCTTAAACCATAGTTTGAAACAGGATTATCTTTTGTTTCTTCATCTCTTGGATATGAAGTATCACTTGAAGGACCACCTGCTGCAAGCGAAGAAACATATATTATCTTTTTAACATTATTTTTTTTCGCTGCTTCAACTAAATTTTTAGTAGAATTGACATTTTCTTTTATATACTCATCTTTGTTTCTTGCAAAAAGAGTCGCTGCAAGATGTATCACTAAATCACAATCTTTAAGTCCTTTTTTAAGTATATCAATATTATGATAATCAACAGATAAATACTTAACTCCATCAATCTCATTATTTGATGATCTTGTAAAAACAACTAAATCCCATTTATAATTTTCCTTTATAATTCTTATTAGATTTGATCCCACAAAACCTCTTCCCCCAGTAATTACAACTTTCATAATTACTCCTTTATCTTTTCAAAAAAATTTTGTGTTTCCTTTTTTAGATAATCTATATCCTTTTCAACATTTAAATTGAAAAATGAATTGAGATATTTTATTTTTCCGCGATTTATTGTGTCAGCATCAGGGAATTTTTTTGATAAAATTTTTGAAAGAATTGTTTTTTTATCATGCTGGGGAGTTATAATAGTTACAGTTAAAAACATAATAGTAAAAAACAATATTTTTATTATAAGTGAAAATGGAAATAAATTAAAAACTCTAATATTTAGTGAAAAATAAATATAAAGAAAACTCCATAGAGCAATAAAACCATAAAAATAATAATTCCCGTATCTTCCAGTATCAGGATATAAAACAAAAATAACTATATGAAAAATTACTATAAAAAAAATCCCACTTAAAATTCTTATCATAATTATTTTATAAAAAATCTTTTTAATCCTCTGTAACCTCTGTAAAAAGAGTATTTATCAGGATACTTTCCATCAGCTATTTTATCAAATACGGATTTTCTATCACTCTGAGGATAAAAAATAATCGTAATGTATAGCATAATAAAATAAAAGAAAAATTTCAAAAAACTTCTTGTAAAATAATTGAGATTTCTTATAGAAATATTTAAAAATCCAAAAAATCCAATCCATAACAAATTTGAAGCAAAAAGATAAGCAAATCCAAAAAGTGTTGTATCTGGATATGAGAAATAGATAATAATGTGTGTAAAAGTAACAAAAATAATTATTACTAACATTAATTACTCCATAGATTTAAACGCAACATATACACTTAAATAATCCTCGTTAAAATCTTTGGGAAGTGGATCAAATTTTTTTATACTATAAATTGTTGAAAGTACCATCTCATCAAAAATTCTATTTCCAGATGAATTATAAATTCTTACATCTCTAATACTTCCATCCTTCATTATATTAAATCTTACAACAGCTTTTAAATTTGATGATACAATATCTCTTTCCTGCCAACTATCATAAAGCTTTGATCTAAGTTTTGTGATATAATATGGATATGGAAACTCAGAACCAAAGGCTATCCCTGAACTTTGAGAGCCACCAGTGTTATTTGAATTTGAAATAGAACCTAAATTTTGCCCAGAATTTTTTGATTGACTGTCGTTTGCTTGATTATCATTTATTATTTTGGATTTTTCATCTATCATAGAAGGTCTTAAATTTTTTGTGTTAGTATATAGATAATCAGGGTCTTCAACTTGCTTAGAAATATTTATTTTATTTACAAGTTTTTTTGGAACAATACTTTTAGAATCTTCCTCAATTTCTTTTTTATCAGATGAATAAGTTAATGATTTTTTAGATTCTTCTCCTACATTAATTACATCGGTTCTGCCTATAAAATCTATATAATACTGTTTTGGCTTTGAGGAAATTGATTTTAAGTTAATAAAAAAAATAATTCCAAACAAAAAAAGATGAATTGTAAAAGATAAAAAAATAGAATTACTCATTTTGATACAACAACCGATATACCCACTCTTTCAGCACCAAGTTTTTTTGCTGTATCAAGAACATTTACAACACTTTGAATTGGAACATTTTTATCAGATTCAACAAGAACCGTTTTTTCATTTACTCGTGAAAGTTGAAGAATAAGCTCTTTTTCTAAATCATTAACCTTTTTTGAATTAACATAAATTTTCTCATCAGAAGTTATAGTCACTTTTATGATATCTTTTGATGTATTTGAAGTTATTGTATCAGGAGAAGAAGATGATTTTGGAAGATTTACTCTTATATGAGATGTGATAAAAAAAGGCGTTATTATCATAAATATTATAAGTATAACAAGCATAACATCTATAAGAGGAATCATATTTATTTCTGATATAAGTCCCTTTGATGTATTATGGATTTTCATTTTTATAATATCTTGCTATTATTTGTTCAACAATCCAATTTATCTCTGAATTAAACCTTGATATATTTGAAACAAAATAATTATAAGCCACAACAGCAGGTATTGCAACAAAAAGTCCCATAGCAGTATTAACAAGTGCCTCAGAAATTCCATGTGCTATTACTGATGGACCAGCACTTTGAAATGCAGCCATATCCTTAAAAGCTCTAATAACACCTATAACTGTTCCAAAAAGACCAATAAAAGGAGCAGTAGAACCAATAGTTGCAAGAACATTAAGTCTTTTTGTCCATTGCGAATTATAATAATCAATCATCGCATTAACATACTCTTTTTTTTCAGAAATACTTCCATGATAATTTATCAAAGAAACAATAATCTCTGAAACTATATTTTTCTGCAAAATTAAGTTTTTTATAACATCCTCAGTTTTTGATGTAGTTTTTAACATATGAACTGCCTTTAATGCAGCAATTCTGTTTTTATGAATTATTTTTTTAAACTCTTTATATTTTTCTATTATTATTGCAAGAGAGTATATAGAAAGCGAAACAAGAACAATAAAAACAAAACCTCCTGCTTTTAGGATTTCCTTAAATGTAAACTCCATAAACTCTCCTTACTCATATATTATTTTACAAAATTAGATTTTAATATTAACGACAAATCTATTTCTTAAGATGGGAAATCACATTTTTAGTATTAGGATTTTTTATTACACCCTTCTCTGTGACTATTGCCGTAATAAGCTTTGATGGAACAACATCAAAAGCAGGATGAAACGCCACTACATCTGGATGAGAGATATAAGAATCTCTTATTTTTATAACTTCAAGAGAAGACCTTTCCTCAATTTTTATATCATTACCTTTTTCAATATTTAAATCAAATGTATCAGTTGGAGCAGCAACATAAAATGGAATCTTATGATAAGCACTCAAAATTGCAAGTGAGTAGCTTCCTATTTTATTTGCTGTATCCCCATTTCTTGCAATTCTATCTGCTCCTATTATAACAGCATCAACCTTTTTTGTCTTCATAACCCATCCAGCCATATTATCACATATAAGTGAAAATGGTATTTTGTTTTTTAATAACTCCCATGCAGTTAATCTTGCTCCTTGAAGATATGGTCTTGTCTCACAAGCATAAACATAACTTATATAACCATTTTTATAACCTTCGCTAATTATACCAAGAGCAGTTCCAATTCCAGCGGTTGCAAGAGCTCCAGTATTACAATAAGTTATAACAACAGATCTAGGTTTAAGTAAAGAAATACCATTTTTAGCAATATTAAGTGTTGAATTTATATCTTCATTTAATATTAAAGAAACTTCATTTTCAACAATCTCTCTTAGTTTTTCAAGTTCTTTTTTATTAAGAAAATCATTAGTTATCTTTTCTATATAATCAAGTGCTCTTCTATGAACCCTCCAAGCACATTTAAAAAGAGAAACAGCAGTAGGTCTTGCTGATTTAAGTTTCTCTAAATTTTTTTCAAGAATTTTAATAATATCGCTTTTTTTATTTACTTTTTTAAAAATTATATCATCTATCCCAAGAAGATATCCATATGCCGCTGTATCACCTATAAGCGGAGCCCCCCTCACCATCATATCTTTTATCGCTTTTGAAACATCAGAGACATTTTTTGCTTTAAAATAAGAAACTTTAAAAGGAATCAATCTTTGATCAAGAATCAAAAGTTTATTTTTTCTATATATTAATCTTTCAGGAATCATTTTAATATTTATGGAATTGTATTTATAATTTCTTCAAGTTCCATATCAGGTTTTCCAGTTATCTCTATTGTTTTTTCTTTACCTTTTAATCCTTTTATAATATTGATATTTTTTTCACTTACCTCAAAAAATTGAGCAAGATATTTTTTTAAAATAACATTAACTTCTCCATCATTTCCTTTTGCACATACCTTAACTCTTAAAACCTTTCCTATTCTTGAGATAACCTCATTTTCATTGCAGTTTGGGATTACTCTTACTTTTATTGTCATTTTTACCTCCCCTTTTAGTTAGAAAATAAAAAACTTCCTATTCTTATAAGATTTGCCCCTTCTTCAAGAGCAATTTTATAATCAGAAGACATTCCCATCGAAAGATAATTTTTAAATCCTAAACTAAACTCATCAGTAAAATATCTTTCATAAACACTTCTTGCTTTTCTAAATGCTTGAGCAATTTCTTTTTCATCATCGGTCAGAGGTCCTATACACATTATTCCTCTTACAATTACATTTGGCAATCTTGAAATCATGTTGTATTCCTTATCAAAATCACTTTCTTTTATCCCATATTGTGTTTCTCTTTCATTTATTTTTAACTGAAGCATAACAGGAACTTTTTTATTATTTTTCTGAGCAAATTCATTTATGAGAATAGCAAGTTCATAAGAATCTATTGAATCTATTGAATTAAAAAGATTTATAGAATATTTAACTTTATTTTTTTGGAGATGACCTATAAAATGTATATCATAATTATTTTTAAAAGGAATCAGATCTAAATCTTTTTGCCATCTTGAAATTGAATCTTGAACTCTATTTTCACCAAGTATTTTTATTCGTCCATCATTTATAAGCGAAATTATCTGTGCTTTCTTGGCATATTTTATTACTGCCATTACATCTGCATTATATTTTTTTGTGTGATTTAGTATCTCTGAAATTTTATTTTGGATGTCAAGAATTTTTATATTTTCACATCTATCCCTTTCCTGCATTATAAATATATTTTAGCAAATTTTTAAAATTTCCAAAAATAAAAAACCCCTCCACCAAAAAGCGGAGGGGTTAAAATAATCACCTACCTTAGATTATTAGTACATATCACCTGCTGGAACTGAAGGTGTCTTTTCTTTTTTCTCTGGAAGTTCAGCAACAAATGCACCAGAAGTAAGCAGTGTTGATGCAATTGAAGCTGCATTTTCAAGAGCAGTTCTTGTTACCTTGCATGGATCAACTATTCCTGCCTTCATTACATCAACAAACTCAAGTTTTTCAGCATCAAAGCCTATCTCGTGTGATGAATTCTTTATCTTATCAACCACAATTGAAGGATCTGCACCAGCATTTTCAGCAATAGTTTTTAATGGTGCATAGATAGCTTTTCTAATTATATTTACACCAATCATCTCATCCTCATGATCAACCTTTATATTATCAAGCACCTTTGCTGCTCTAACTAATGCAACACCACCACCAGGAAGTATTCCTTCCTGAACCCCAGCTTTTGTTGCATTCTTTGCATCTTCTACTTTTGATTTCTTTGCTTTCATCTCTGTTTCAGTTGCTGCACCAACTCTTATTACAGCAACACCACCACTAAGTTTTGCAAGTCTCTCCTCAAGTTTTTCTCTATCATAATCAGATGTTGTTTCCTCAATCTGTTTTCTTATTTGATTGGCTCTTTCTTTTATCTTTTTCTTATCACCCTCACCATCAACTATTGTTGTGTTTTCTTTATCAACAACAATTCTCTTTGCCTTTCCTAACTGCTCAAGTTTTGCATTCTCAAGTTTCATTCCTCTCTCTTCGCTTATAACTTCACCACCAGTAAGTATTGCAATATCTTCAAGCATCTCTTTTCTTCTATCTCCAAATCCTGGAGCTTTTACTGCACATGCTCTAAGTGTTCCTCTAAGTTTATTAACAACAAGTGTTGCGAGAGCCTCACCCTCAACATCCTCAGCAATTATTAAGAAAGGCTTTCCAGTTTGTACAATCTTTTCAAGGATTGGAAGGAGTTCATTCATTGATGAAAGTTTCTTATCGGTTATAAGAATTAACGCATCCTCAAGAACGCATTCCATCCTTTCCGCATCTGTTATAAAATATGGTGAAATATAACCTCTATCAAACTGCATTCCTTCAACAACATCAAGCTCGGTCTCTGATGATTTTCCCTCTTCAACTGTAATTACTCCTTCATGTCCAACCTTTTCCATTGCCTCTGCAATAAGATCACCTATTACTCTATCATTTGCAGAAATTGTTGCAATCTGAGCTTTTTCCTCTCTTGTCTTAACCGGCTTTGCCATCCTTTTCAACTCAGCAACAATTGCCTCAACAGCCTTTTGAATACCTCTTCTAACATAAAGAGGATTTGCACCAGCAGTAATATTTTTAATTCCTTCGCTAAATATTGCTTGTGTTAAAACCGTTGCTGTTGTTGTTCCATCACCAGCAACATCATTTGTTTTAGAAGCTGCCTCTCTTACAAGCTGGGCTCCCATATCTTCAAAATGATCCTCAAGTTCAATCTCTTTTGCAATTGTAACACCATCATCTATTATTGTTGGAGAACCAAATTTCTTTGCAAGAACCACTGCTCTTCCTTTTGGACCAAGTGTTACTTTAACTGTATTTGCTAATTTATCTACCCCCTGCTTTATTTTAAGTATTCCTGTATCTGAAAAAAGTATTTCCTTTGCCATATCACACCTCCTTTATTTAATTTATTGATTTATTATTGCAAGAACATCTTCTTCTCTCATAATGAGATAATCTTCATCGTTTATTTTTATCTCAGTTCCAGAATATTTACCATAAAGAACCTTATCACCAACTTTAACTTCCATTGGGATAAGTTTTCCATCCTCATATTTACCCTTTCCTACTGCCACAACCTCTCCCTCTTGTGGTTTTTCTTTTGCAGTATCTGGAATTATTATTCCACCTCTTTTCACCTCTTTTGGTTCAAGAGGTTTAACAACAATTCTATCTGCTAGCGGTGTTATATTAAGTTTTGTCTTTGCCTCTGACATATCCACCTCCTTTCTATTT
>Ga0080004_1129172_pt1 | contig 38566 bp, 31 predicted proteins | sample WasSprMetagenome_FD_69207 | JGI IMG/M metagenome (GOLD analysis project Ga0080004, IMG submission 69207) | Sulfidic aquatic microbial communities from Washburn Spring, Yellowstone National Park, USA - WS (SPADES assembly) (version 2) | ecosystem: Environmental > Aquatic > Thermal springs > Hot...
ACTTTTAAAGCTGGAAAATGCTTTCTGAACATTACCTAAGTTTGTAGCTAACCTATAAGGGATTGAAACCCTTCCCTGCAGAATATAGATATCCAGACGTTCCCTGTTTGTAGCTAACCTATAAGGGATTGAAACGAAGTTCGGAAGATGTCCTCCTAGATATTGCCGATGCGTTTGTAGCTAACCTATAAGGGATTGAAACATTGATCGCTAAAAGCTTTTGCAGCTTTTACATCAGAGTTTGTAGCTAACCTATAAGGGATTGAAACTTCGAGAGATAGTGAGCTTTATAGGCTTGGGGTAGAGGTGTTTGTAGCTAACCTATAAGGGATTGAAACGAGATTCAACAGCGATGCCGGTTTGCCCGTGTAGCTTGTTTGTAGCTAACCTATAAGGGATTGAAACCCATAGTGTCAGAGTCTCCATTCTCCCATAGATTCAAAGTTTGTAGCTAACCTATAAGGGATTGAAACACTTTTAAAGCGGTATGGAGTTAGACAGGCTGGTTTTGTTTGTAGCTAACCTATAAGGGATTGAAACTTTCCAGACCTTCCAAAAAGGTCTAAGGCGACAGCAGGTTTGTAGCTAACCTATAAGGGATTGAAACTCTGAAGGCTTTAAAAAAGTTGGAGATAGTCTTACTGGTTTGTAGCTAACCTATAAGGGATTGAAACGCTATAACAGAACTCACTTCTCGCCTTGCAAATATAGTTTGTAGCTAACCTATAAGGGATTGAAACTAATCTAGAAAACTACCAGCGCTTACAAACGTTTGTGTTTGTAGCTAACCTATAAGGGATTGAAACAGTATATCGGGACTTGTGATAGTGTAGATGTTCCAGAGTTTGTAGCTAACCTATAAGGGATTGAAACAGGATAAGGGTTTTGGGAAACAACTCTACTATCTGAGGTTTGTAGCTAACCTATAAGGGATTGAAACCCTTCTGATTGTTGGTTACCTATTGCATTGTTTATCGTTTGTAGCTAACCTATAAGGGATTGAAACTTTGGCAAGGGTCTGGAGATTTTAAAGGTATTAAGCAGTTTGTAGCTAACCTATAAGGGATTGAAACACTTTTCCGTTTCGAGTAAAGAAATTAATTTATTAGTTTGTAGCTAACCTATAAGGGATTGAAACGAGTTCCAAACCTCCTCAAACCCCCACCTAATCAAGGCGTTTGTAGCTAACCTATAAGGGATTGAAACCCTATTCGGAAAAGCTTCCTAATCCACATCACTTCTGTTTGTAGCTAACCTATAAGGGATTGAAACTCTTTTGGCTTGGCGCCTTGCTTCTCGGCACCAGCCTGTTTGTAGCTAACCTATAAGGGATTGAAACAGGCCCTGTATAGACCCAAATATCCGCAGGGGTAGAAGTTTGTAGCTAACCTATAAGGGATTGAAACTTCTTATCACACTCCTTTTTCCACTATTGAAAATCCTGTTTGTAGCTAACCTATAAGGGATTGAAACTTCCACACCTCTTCCCACCCCCACCTATGTAACGCACGTTTGTAGCTAACCTATAAGGGATTGAAACCTTTTTGATTTCTTAACTCAGCTATCAAATATCCTTCGTTTGTAGCTAACCTATAAGGGATTGAAACTAAGCTACTGTGACCCTCACCCCCCCTTTCTCGAAAGTTTGTAGCTAACCTATAAGGGATTGAAACTCCTTGCTCATCCGCAGGAAGAATTATCTCTAGTATAGTTTGTAGCTAACCTATAAGGGATTGAAACTAATAAAATAGAGGGAGAGGAGAATACCTCTCCCTCACGTTTGTAGCTAACCTATAAGGGATTGAAACAAGATAATGAACATTAAAGCTAACACTACTCCACCCAGTTTGTAGCTAACCTATAAGGGATTGAAACAACCCCCACCGAAGAAGTGCTCTGTATAGACCCAAAGTTTGTAGCTAACCTATAAGGGATTGAAACTCGCCCGGGTGGAAGGGTGGGAGAAAGATCTTGAGTGGTTTGTAGCTAACCTATAAGGGATTGAAACACATTTCTTAAAGGGTTCTTAATTTTTAGGATGTATAGTTTGTAGCTAACCTATAAGGGATTGAAACACTACTACCTTCGGCTTCTTCTCTTCTTTTTCCTCTGTTTGTAGCTAACCTATAAGGGATTGAAACTCTTAAGTAGCTCACTTACTTCCTTAACTGTGTATACGTTTGTAGCTAACCTATAAGGGATTGAAACACACTTTCGGAGACTGCAGGAATATAGTTTGTGATTGTTTGTAGCTAACCTATAAGGGATTGAAACTGAAGTTGGTGTTTGGCGTGAACATATGATAGAGATCGTTTGTAGCTAACCTATAAGGGATTGAAACTATTCTCGGATGTTCTGTTTTATAATGATGTCTCAGTGTTTGTAGCTAACCTATAAGGGATTGAAACAGACTGACTTCTGATGAAGATTTGCGAGTATTGGTAGGGTTTGTAGCTAACCTATAAGGGATTGAAACCCATCTTTCATCACCCCAATTTCAAAATATTTAATTCGTTTGTAGCTAACCTATAAGGGATTGAAACGAGGTAAGAAAGTTAAAGGTCAGGGTCTTACTGCAATGTTTGTAGCTAACCTATAAGGGATTGAAACTCTCTCCGATATTCGCTACCTCTCCAACTAACTGAGGTTTGTAGCTAACCTATAAGGGATTGAAACACTACTACCTTCGGCTTCTTCTTTTCTTTTTCCTCTTCGTTTGTAGCTAACCTATAAGGGATTGAAACGCCATAACCTCAGCGTCTCTAGCCGTAAACTCTCTTAGTTTGTAGCTAACCTATAAGGGATTGAAACTAGCTTACGTCGGTCTACCGGGGACGGGCAAAACGTAGTTTGTAGCTAACCTATAAGGGATTGAAACTATTTCCTCTTTTATCCCCTGGTTTCGAGACTTTGTTGTTTGTAGCTAACCTATAAGGGATTGAAACGGACTTACGGAGAGTATTTCCATTATTGAAAATCCCGTTTGTAGCTAACCTATAAGGGATTGAAACTCGGCGGGAAGGAGTAGCTCAACATAGCATATTCTATCGTTTGTAGCTAACCTATAAGGGATTGAAACCCTTCTTATTGTAATCTGTATATCACCTTTCTGGTAGGTTTGTAGCTAACCTATAAGGGATTGAAACATAAATTCCGGAATAATTAGTCCGTTTTCGTCTGCGGGTTTGTAGCTAACCTATAAGGGATTGAAACTATGTTATTCGGCTCATACCTAATCTGCCACACTTTTGTTTGTAGCTAACCTATAAGGGATTGAAACGGGATAAGATAACCCTCATCATCCGCAGGAAGCACAAGTTTGTAGCTAACCTATAAGGGATTGAAACAGGGGTTGGGCGAGGATGCCATTATTTTAAAGTATAGTTTGTAGCTAACCTATAAGGGATTGAAACCCGTCTTCGCATTCACTTTCTTTCACATCGAACAGAGTTTGTAGCTAACCTATAAGGGATTGAAACTCCCCTCTTTTATACGCCTCTTCAATCCAGTCGATAAGTTTGTAGCTAACCTATAAGGGATTGAAACTTTTTACCACTCCTTTCCTTATTTTTCCGAGACACCGAGTTTGTAGCTAACCTATAAGGGATTGAAACAATAAACTAGAAATGTAAAGACTTCCTGAATAGGAAAGTTTGTAGCTAACCTATAAGGGATTGAAACTCCGCAGGAAGCACAAGCGTAAGCTCGCACTTCCTGGTTTGTAGCTAACCTATAAGGGATTGAAACTTTTGAGATGTAAGGGAACTTGGTATTTGGTAGATTGTTTGTAGCTAACCTATAAGGGATTGAAACCGATTCAGAAGATCACTATTGCTGGAATTGAATGGGTGTTTGTAGCTAACCTATAAGGGATTGAAACAAACAGTATGATATAATGATATAATATTATTAAGTTTGTATCTTATAAAGGATTAAAATCGAGATAAAGAGGAGGGAAAGAAAATGAGAGGATCTGTGAAGGTATTAGTGATTTTAGGAATTGTCCTGTCTTTAATCTTTACTCTTATTCCAATGGGGTTTGCTCAAAAGGAGCTGGTTAAAGGGGGACAGTATAACCTTTCCGATTATCAAAAGATCACTGGATCAAAGATTACAAAGTACAATGAGGCTCCGCAATTAACAGAACTTGTAAAACAGGGGAAACTCCCACCTGTAGAACAGAGGCTACCAGATGACCCTTTAGTAGTGGTACCTTTTGAAGAGATAGGCCAGTATGGGGGAACAATAAGACAAACTCATCTTGGAATGGGTGATACTACAGGATGGTATAGACTTACCCATGAGCCACTCGTATATTTTGATGAAAATCGTAGAAATATTTATCCGAATCTTGCCAGAAGCTGGAAAGTATCTGATGGAGGAAAAGTATTTACTTTCTATCTGAGGAAAGGAGTAAAATGGTCTGATGGTAAGCCATTTACTGCAGACGATATAATATTCTGGTATGAAGATATCACCTCTAATAAAGAGATTACTCCGAGATTCCCTACTTGGCTTACCATTGAGGGTAAACCTGGAGTAATCGAGAAGGTTGATGATTATACTGTAAGGTTTAAATTCTCTGAACCTTATGGATATCTCCTCGAGCGTTTAGCTGATGGGCAAGAGGTATATGCACCAAAGCATTATCTTATGCAATTTCACCCCAAATATACTCCGAAGGAAAAGATAGAGGAACTTGCCAAGAAGTCAGGCTTTAACTACTGGTATCAACTTTTTGTATCTAAGTCTAACTGGGCGGAAAATCCGGAATTACCAGAACTTAGAGCATGGAAGACTACTACAACATTAGCCCAGCAGTATCATATAGCAGAACGTAACCCTTATTACTTTAAGATAGACCCTCAAGGAAATCAACTGCCTTATGTGGACAGATTTAGAAGAGAACTGGTCTCTAATACAGAGATAATGATAATGAAGATTATCTCTGGAGAAATAGATTATCAGTGCAGACATATATGGAATCAATACTCCTCATATCCTCTCCTTATGGAGAACAGGGGGAAGGGTGGTTATCGAGTCATAAAATATATAGGAGCTGAAACAAGTACTGCAGGTATATTCTTCAATCAGACCTGTAAAGATCCTGTTCTGCGATCATTGTTCAGGAATAAACTATTTAGAAGAGCGCTTTCTATAGGTATTAAGAGAGACGATATTAATGCCCTAGTGCTTTTGGGTTTGGGAGAACCATCCCAGGGTTTATTAAGTAAAGTCCATCCTGCTTATGTAGAATCAGTAGATAAAGCTTATACTGAATATGATCCTGCCAAAGCAAATAGACTTCTTGATTCTATCGGATTAAATAAAAGGGATAAAGATGGCTACAGACTGCGTCCAGATGGAAAGATATTAACTATTACTATAGATGCTTCAACCCATCATCAACCCAGTATAGATATAGCTCAACTCGTGGTTGGATACTGGAAACAGCTTGGAATAAAGGCAGAGGTAAAGCCTATTGAAAGATCCCTATTCGAGACGCGACATCCTGCTAATGAGCATGAAGTCCTAGTATTCTCTATAGCTGATGGTTTATCTCCACTTATTGACCAGTACCATGCCCCTCACACCAGGTGGTGTCCTCTCTGGTATGATTGGCTCAACACTGGTGGTAAGACAGGGGAGGAACCGCCTAAAGAGGTAAAGAGGCTATGGGAGATCTATACAAAGGAAGCCATCTCCACTACAAGCGCAAGTAGAAGGAATGCTTTGCTTAAAGAGATAATGAGAATACACAGTGAGAATCTCTGGATTATTGGAACCGTAGGCATCCCCTGGATGATGGGTATAGCTAAGGAGAATTTGAGAAACGTGCCAGAGTCAGGTGCTATATGGCACCCAGGAAGCGACGGAGTCTTTAGACCAGAACAGTTCTTCTTTAAAAAGTAATGCGTCAAAAGAGGGGAAAGCTTATAAAAGCTTTCCCCCGTATACTTTTCTAGGAGGGAAATTATTCTATGTTTTTACCTAATGTATGGGGACAGGGAGCCATTTTTGCATTCTCCGGACTTGATGGGAAAACCAGTTACAAGAATGATTTTGTGGGGACTCTATTGGGGGATGAGGTTGGAATTCTATTTCACCTCAAGAATCGTAGAAAGCTTATATTTAATCTACATCCTGTGATAAGAGACATCGACTATAAATGCGTAGGTTCGGATATTATACTGGCTGATTTCATCGACAGAAGAAATAACTCTGCACTTCCATTTACTCTGGTTTTTTCTAGAAGAGATTTATTAGTAGGAGAAACTTCTACCCTCATAGTTCCTCAGGTATTCCTGGAAAGGGGAGAATCTACTTATATCGACAAAGGAGTTTGTCTTCAATCTTCAGAAGATGAATATACCGTACTTTGTACTAGGGAAATTGGAGACGGAAGGTTGAGATTTTCTTTCAGTTATAGTAGTGACTTACAGGAGGCTATAGCTACGGCTAAAAGTGTTTTGGAGCTCGATATAGAAAAGGAAAAGATTAAAAAGTTAGAATTTTTTAAAAAACTGCCCGGGATAACTAACTCTGATAAGGCGATAGAGAGGACCTTTTACAAATGTTTTTCTGTCTTGAAAGCTAATATAATGAGTGGGGAAGGAAAAATAAATAGAGTATGGACAACTCCAGATAGAATACCTCATAGGAATATGTGGCTCTGGGACTCTGTATTTCACTCCCTTGCCCTTGTCTACATAGATCAAAGGCTAGCTTTAGACTCTATCGAGGCAGTTCTGGATACTCAGTTTGAAGATGGCTTTATCCCTCATATGAGTTCTCCTTATATCTCCTCTAATATTACCCAGCCACCACTTCTAACTTGGGGATTATGGAAGATATACGAAGAGATAGAGGATAAAAGTATCCTTGAGAGAAACTACCATAGGTTAAAGAGGTATATAGAGTGGAATTTAAAGAATAGAGATATGAATAAAAATTACCTGTTTGAGTGGCATATAGAGGATAATCCGTTAAGTAGATGCGGAGAATCAGGTATGGATAATTCGCCAAGATTTGATAAAGCACTTCCATTAGACGCAATAGATTTTTCCTCTTTTATGGCTAATGAAGCAAGATATTTACTCAAGATCTCTGATACCTTGGGCTATAAAGAAGAAAAAAACTATTGGGAATGGCTTTATGATAGGATAAAGGAACGTGTAAATACTCTTTTATGGGATGAAGATAGTAAATTCTACTATGATAGAGACTTTTCAGGAAATCTAAATAAGATAAAGACAGTCGCCTCATTTACTCCCCTATTTGCTGGTATAGCAGATGAAGAGAAGGCTAAATATCTGGTAGACCATTTACTAAACAGAGAAGAATTTAATACTGAATTTCCTATCCCTTCTGTAGCTAAGAATGAACCTACTTATTCAACAGATCTATGGAGAGGACCTTCTTGGATAAATTATAATTATATGGTAATTCTTGGATTAGAAGATTATGGATATAAAGAAGTGGCAGAATATATTGCACATAAGACTATTAAAGAGATAGCCCATTGGTATAATGAGGAAGGCGTTATATTTGAATATTTTGACAGTTCCAAAAATAGAAGCCCTTCCTTTTTGGATAGAAAGGGTCCATGCAGGAAACCTTACGATATACGCAGGAAGATATTTCCCATAAGAGACTATGGTTGGACAGCATCTGTATTTATAACACTATTAATGGAGGGGTACTGTAAGGATGAGTTATGACAGGGATTTAGAGAATGCTATGTTGGAAGAAGGTACAGGTCCTATAGATAGACTTATATCAAGGTATATGGATTATGGAACTTTCCCTGGGGGAGTCCTTCTAGTTGGGACGGATAAAGAGGTCATTCTAGAAAAAGCCTATGGGTACAGGGCAATTTATCCAGAGAGAGAAGAAAACGCTACAGATACTGTATATGATCTGGCTAGCCTTACCAAAGTGGTGGCAACTACACCAGCTATAATGAGGCTATTGGAGTGGGGAGAGATAAGATTATGGGACCCGGTTAAAAGATTCTTGCCAGAATTTTCCACCGGTCTAAAGGAGGATGTCAGGGTCTTTCATCTTCTTACACATACTTCGGGACTCCCTCCTTATTCCAATGCATGGAGATATACCCAAAATTCCATTGAGTTAAAGGAGGAGCTTTTAAAGACAGAGCTTGCTTATAAGACAGGAACAAATATTGTCTATTCCTGCCTCAACTTTATATTCCTGGGCTATATTGTAGAAAGGATCACTCAGAAGTCTCTGGATAGATTCGTAAGGGAGCAAATATTTACACCTCTAAAGATGGTAGATACGGGCTATCTTCCTGAGGATGCTTCAAAGGTGGCTCCTACCTGTGAAAGAGATGGTAAGATCCTTAGAGGAGAACCTGATGATGAATTAGCCTATTATCAGGGTGGAGTCAGTGGTAATGCTGGACTATTTTCTACTGCTCGGGATCTTTATAAATATGCCAGGTCACTCATAAATCCCGAATACTATATATTTTCTCCTTATACCGTAGAAGCCTTTACAAAGGAGTATGTATCTTATGGGGAAGAGAAAAAGGGATTGGGGTGGATGATAAAGAGTATTAATTCTTCCTGTGGGGATCTATTTAGCGAGAGATCTTTTGGACATACTGGCTATACAGGAACAAGCCTATGGATAGATCCGGTCAAAAAACTCATAGTCATCTTCCTCTGCAATAGGACGCATCTATCGAGAAAGGTTGGGATAAAGGACGAAAGTTCAGAGAGAATTATTGAGTTTCGTCCAAGGTTACATAACGTTATAGTAGCCTCTATGTATCGTCATTAAGACTCAGGTATCTCTTTACAACAGGCGAATTTTTAGCTAAAATTTTTTTAACCGAAATATTCGGAAGACGAAATTTAAGATGAACGAAGAGATTGAAGTTCTGTTAAATGATATATTGGCTCTGGTGAGGAGAAAAAACAGGGGGTTGATGGAAACATATGGTATTACCCCTCTTCAGTACAGGGCTTTAAAGATCATAAAGGACGAACACCCAACAATGGGAGATCTGTGTGATCTCTTATATCTATCTTCAAGTACGGTTACAGAGCTCATCGACAGGCTTGAGAGTAATAATCTAGTAAGGAGGATAAGGAGTAAAGAGGACAGGAGAGTAATACTCTTAGAGATAACTGATGAGGGCATCTCTCTGCTAGAGAATATCAGGGAGAAAAAGCTTGAAGTCCTCAGCAAGGCGCTCAGCCTTTTAAGTGAGGAAGAAAAAGACGAAATAAAGAGGTCACTGATAAGACTATACAATGTGCTGAAGGAGGAGTTAAAGTGAAGACAAATGAAACGGTAGAAACAGAAGAGATATCTCAAAAGAGGGAAAAGACTTCCGAAATATTACCCGAATTTCTCGATAAAAGACATATCAGATCTAAAGTGATCTCTCTATCACTGCCGGCTTTATTAAATATGTTCCTCATAAGTTTTGTAGGGATAGCAGATATGATTATGGTTGGCAGATTAGGACCTTCTGCTATCTCTGCGGTTGGAATGGTAAATCAGCCAAATTTTCTTGTCATCTCTGTATTTATGGCTCTTACTGTGGGAACCACTGCTCTGGTAGCCCGCTTTGTTGGAGCAGGGGACATAAAGGGCGCTAAAAATGTAGCAAGACAGAGTTTGATTGTGAGTATCTTCTTTGGGATAGGTATATCCATATTCTTATACATCTTTGCACCTCAGATAGAAAGGGGTATGGGTGCTGAACCAGATGTTCTTGTACTTGGTATAGCTTATATGAGAATCATTGCTATGGGAATGACTTTCAATGTCATCTCTATGATTATAGGGGCTATACTGAGAGGTTCTGGAGATATGAAGACGCCTCTTGTGGCTGATACGGTAGCCAATCTCACAAATATAATCGGAAATTATATCCTCATATTTGGTAAATTAGGAGCTCCATCATTAGGGGTAGCTGGAGCTGGTATAGCAACATCTATCTCCAGATTTATAAGTATGAGTATACTCCTCTATGTCCTATACAATGGTAAGACAATGGTGAAGTTATCACTAAAGGACAACTATCGCTTAGATTGGAGCATCATAAGAAGGGTTTTAAACATCGGGATACCTTCTGCAGTAGAACAGTTTGTACTGAGGTCGGGACAACTGGCATTTGTAAGGATCATAGCAGAACTGGGTACGGTGCCATTTGCTACACACCAGATAGCTATGAATATACAGTCACTATCATTTATGCCGGGTCAGGCATTTTCTATGGCAGCTACCACCCTTGTAGGTCAGTTACTAGGTGCTAGGAAACCGGATATCGCAGAAGAGAGCGCCAGACAGACCAGACTTATTGGTATGATGGTGGCTGGAGTGACTGCATTTGTAATATTCTTCTTTGGAAGATATCTGGTGATGCTCTATACAGATGATACCTCTATTATAGAGCAGGGGAGAGTCTGCCTGAGGATAATAGCTGCTATTCAACCAGCCCAATCCACGCAGTTTATACTCGCAGGTGCATTAAGGGGAGCGGGAGATACCCGCTTCCCCTTATATTCAACTATGCTTGGTATGTGGGGTATGAGGGTTGCCCTCTCTTACCTCTTTGTCCTGGTATTTAAATGGGGTCTTACAGGAGCCTGGTTGGCTATAGCCTTTGACCAGGTAATAAGGGCAATATTGATATACACCAGGTTTAACTCTGGTAAGTGGAAGTGGATGAGGGTATAAGCCTCAGCACATTCCAGGAGAACTTAGGCAATTCTATCTCTATCTTTTTATCATCTTTTATGTCTATCGCCAAGGATTTTGGCTTTACCCTGTCCGGGTCTGAGAGTGTATTGGATGCATATATATCATTATCTGTTAATATGGTATGTTCAACCCTAGAATATCTATCGAATCCTGCCATATTTATCTCAAGTAGGGCGGATTCTTCCAGAGATCTATTTATGGCAAAGATCACCAAACCCTTATCTTCTTCATTGTATACAGCCACACCCTCTATATAAGGGACATCTGTATACAATTTACAGTCATATCTTGGTGAGTCGAGTTTAGCGAGTAATACATCGCCTTTAGCGGTATTAGATGCATGCATAAATGGATAGTAAATAGTCCTCTTAAATGCAATTCCACCCGGCTGGGTGGTAATGGGAGCGATTACATTGACAAGCTGAGCAAGACAGGCTATCTTTACCCTGTCTGCATTTTTTAGCAGTGTAATAAGCATACTACCGAAGAGAATGGCATCCTCTACTGTATAATCTTCCTCGCACAGAGGAGGTGCAAACTGCCAAGGTTCTACCTTTCTATCCCTCTCAGAGGAGTGGTACCAGACATTCCACTCGTCAAACGAGATATTTACGGTTTTCTTACTTCTCTTCTTTGCCTTTACAACATCACACAAACTGGCAACTGTTTTTATAAAACCATCCATCTCAATAGATTTTGCAACAAAGGTCAGAGTATCATCTTCCTGCCTCTTACGATAGTATATGTGCATCGATACATAGTCTATATACTCGTAGGTCAAGTCCAGTACTGTGTACTCCCATTCAGGATAGGTTGGCATCCAGGGATTAGAACTTCCACATACAACCAATTCTATGGTCGGGTCAACCCATCTCATCACCTTAGCTGATTCCACTGCTAAGCGTCCATATTCTACGGCAGTCTTGTGACCAATCTGCCAGGGACCATCCATCTCATTACCGAGACACCAGACTTTTATCCTGTGGGGTTCTTCTATCCCGTGAGACCTTCTCAAATCACTGTAGTATGTTCCTCCAGGATAGTTACAGTACTCCACAATGTTTCTGGCAGAATCTATACCCCTTGTCCCCAGGTTTATCGCCATCATAACCTCTGCATTGACCTTTTTAGTCCAGCTTACAAATTCATTTATACCGATCTCATTTGGTTCGATACTCCTCCAGGCGAGGTCAAGCCTTTTAGGCCTTTTATCTTTTGGTCCTATACCATCTTCCCAGTTGTAACCTGAGACAAAATTACCCCCAGGGTATCTTATTATGGGTGTATTCAGAGCCCTGACCAGTTCTATTACGTCTTTTCTAAAACCTTCCTCATCGCTTGAGGGATGTCCGGGTTCGTATATCCCAGTGTAAACAGCCCTGCCCAGATGTTCTATAAATGAACCAAAGATTCTCCTATCCAATTTTCCAATCCTGTACTCACTGTCTAAATACATCCTAGCCTTAAGCATAGGAAACCTCCTCTTGAGTTTTTATTTAATTATAACGCTACTTTATTCTTCCTATACCTAAGAATCGTATCTTTCTTATCGGAAGATCTCCATTACTGCTGGACAGGGACTCTACCTTTATCTCAACATCTTCCCCAATCAAACTCCTTAACTGAGACCTCAGGGTATCTTTTCCATAGCTAACAGCAAATGCCTCTGCGTCCTCATAGGTCTCAAACCTTCTATCCAAACCTACGATTCTGTATCCCTTTATATCTGCGGAAGCTATTACAGGATTTATCTCCAATTCCAGAGACCTCAGTACTCTTCCCCATCCCGCACCAATTGCATTGGCTACTTCATAATGTCCCGGGACTATGGCAGTTGTATGTAAGATTTTAGCCACATCATATATGAAGTTATTTATAGGTGCCCCTACTCCTACTATAGGAAATGGGACCTTTATTTCTGCCTCTATCAGATGGTTTCTTTCATCAAAACTGTCATTAACTATTCTGCCTAAGAGTCCATCCAGTCTATCATCCCTGTACTTTATAGATAGGAGATACCTGAGTATCTCAGTGGCTATCTTTTTTACTATTAGCCTCTTTATAAAGTTTGGAAAATCTTTATCCCTGGAGAATGCATAAATTACCCTGGAACTTATATGAGGATCACCGATCTCACACTCACCCAGGTAATTGAGTACATCTGTTGGGGTTAACCCTGCCCTTATAATTACACCCATCTCTTCCAATCTGCTTATAGCGGAATCAAGTATATAAGGGTGGCTCAATCCACATATCTTTGTTGCCTCTTCAACAGAGACCGGTTCCATATCAAGACCTCTCAAGAGCCTCTCTTCTATCTCATTTAGTTCAAAGTTCGGTTCTCTAAGTTTCAGGATAAACTCATTTGGGGGGACGAGGGATGAACTATGCTCCAATTTTAACTTCCTCTTTATCTCTGGAAATCTCTCCCCCAGGACTGAGATAGGAATGACTCTGGTCGGTCCTACTTCTATACCATTCTTAAATGGATATATCCTGCTATCTCCACCCAACCCAATAGTCCTCATCTTCAGAGACGGCAATAGAAGGTCCCATTTACCAACTTTTGCCCCCTCATTTGAAATCACAGGGATGGAGTTTTTAATCAGAGATATATCGGTAGTGGTTCCTCCCATATCTACGATTATCCCATCTTCTATTCCTGAGAGGAAAAGACCTCCAAGGGCACTGCTGGCAGGACCAGAAAGGACTGTCCTTATTGGTTTTTCCATTGCAGACTCTACATCTGTGATGGAACCGTCCGCATTTACTATAAAGATCCTAGAATTAATACCAAACTCTATCAGGACTTTCTTTACATCAGAGATAAAATTAGATATTGATGGGATTAAAGAGGCGTTAAGCGCAGTTGTCACAGCCCTCTTTATTGAATTAAGCTCTCCAGAGAGTTCACTCCCACAGACCACAGGATAGGATGTCTTGGCTTTCAGGATCTCCTTGGCTGTTAATTCATGTTTTGAGTTCATCGGACTCATATATCCGGCTACTGCTATCGGATAGCTTATGAAAGGAAGATTTCTTATTGCTTCTACATCTAAAGGCTCTACTTCCTCACCGGTAACATCTATACTCCCTGAGATGAATTCAAACTCTAACCAGTTCGGTATCTTGGGGATACTCTTTAGGAAAAAATCTCTATCGTATCCAATAAGTATCTCCTTTACCCTTTCAAGCCTCCTCATCTCGACAATGGTATTCGTAGCCAGGGTGGTTGAGAGTATTACTGCGGAGATTTCAGGAAAAAGAGAACTGTCCAGCTTACTTATGCTTTCTGTTATCCCTTTTGTGAGGTCATAGTGGGTTGTAGGTGCCTTCCCCTTAGAAAGGACTCTGTCCTCATCTAAGAGGACAGAGTCTGTATAAGTTCCACCTGTATCTATACCCAGGATCATAAGACTTTCTTTATAGCCTCTATCGCCTGTTCAGTTGTCATATTACGGATGTCAACACCAACGTGCTTTGATTTATCGAAACCTGTAGATTCAAATGCATCTCTAAACATCTTTTTCTGCATATTAGGGTCACATCCGGCTACTACAAGTTTCTCTACATCACTGTCAACCCCTTTAAGAAAGACATTGAAGAAAGCATCTCCATCATCTGCACAGAGCTGAGGATGGATGGCGACAAAGTCTACAAGTTTTTCACGCCTCAATGTATTCAATACCTCAAAGATATTCATCTGATGAAAAGATGGGCAAGTTCCCTGACATACACATAAGATTACACCTTTCTTAGCCATCTATTATCCCTCCTTGTCTCCAAAATATGATATTGCATCTGCCGGGTATATCTTCTGACATCCCCTGCAAAATTCCACACACTCATCAGGATTTACTACAATTGGTTTATTACCATCAATTGCGTATACCCCGTGAGGACAAAAATTAGCACAAGCCAGGTCTCCTATACACTTATCATAATCTATAATTGGATACCAGTTACGTGCCATAAGTTATCCCTCCTTTAATTCGACTAATTCTCTCAGTTTTTGAATTGTAAATTCTTCCATAAGTTCTATAATATCTATGATCTTCTTATCGCTGATACTGTATTGAATCCTGTTGCCCATCCTTTTAGCTTCGACCAGACCACTGTTTTTAAGTATAGCTAGATGTTGGGAGATAAGTGGTTGTCTTTCAGAGAGATGCTCTGAAAGTTCACAAACACACATAGGCTTCTCTTTTAAAGCCAAAAGTATCTTAAGCCTCACCGGACTAGCCAGCGCTCCAAACTTCTCCCATATTGTATCTAATAGTTTATCAGTATATTCAAAATTTCGCATACTCATAATAGAGTATAACATCCCAGTCAAGTATGAACAGGCTCTATAAACTTTTGCGTGTGATATAAAAATGGCAAAGGAAGAAATACTCATAAGAATGAACAATTTATGTTTAAGGATAACCTTCAAATAGCAGATCTATAAGCTAAGAAGAGGATATTCTTAAAATCCACCCCACGCAAAAAGTTGAAGAGTCGTATGAACAATTGTTCAACTTTTTGTCTAGTAAATAAGTTTTTGAAAACGATAGGATAAGCACCTCGCTTATCCTATTAAACATATTGAAATAATTTATGTACATAGCCCTTAATCTGTTGATGTTAATGTTATAATTTAATTAGAATATTCTAAAATATGAATATAGAAAAGTATATATTAGTTAAAGAGGAAACGATGAGAAGGTTGACAGAAAATCTTAAAGAGTTTGAAGAAGAGTTTGGAGAGATTCTTGCTCCTGTTAAGTTCTTAAAAGAAGAAGACGAGGACCTATGTGATACTTTTCTTGAATTACATAAGATGGCGCTAAATGATGGAGTAATATCGAAGAAGATGAAGTTTTTGATCCATGCTGCAATTACAGCTTCCCAGCATGATATCGAATCGACAACTATGCATATAACCGGGGCAATAAGAGCAGGTGCAACAGAAGCAGAGTTATTTGAGACCGCTAGAACTATCATTCCTGTGTCAGGGATGCCCTCCTTTGGTGTATTTCTTGCCGCATGGAAAAAGGCATTGGGGAAATGAGGAGATGGTAAAATGTTCAGGAAAATACTATATCCGACAGATTTCTCTAGGAATGCAAAGAAGGCATTAGAGTATGTTAAAAGATTAAAAGACTCTGGGACCGAAGAGGTAGTAATACTCCATGTTATTCACGAATATGGACTCGACTCAGTACTTGAAGGATGTGAATGGGCAGGGATAGATAGAGAAAAGTGTAAAGAAGATGTACTTGGTGATATAGTTAAGGATAAAGAGTCAAAAGCCAGAGAAATACTAAAAGAGATAGAGGAAATAGGGATAAAGGGTAAGATTAGAATAGAGATTGGGAATCCTGCCAGTAAGATTCTAGAGGTATCAGGAGAAGAAAATGCATCACTCATTGTGATGGGGGCACACGGAGAAAGGGAGATACTGGAACTTCTCATTGGTAGTGTTACAGAGAAGGTTATAAGGCATTCTAAGATACCTGTTCTGGTAGTGAGATAGAAAGGAGAAAACCTATGGATGTAGGCTCAATCTATTTAATTGTCGCATTTGGTTTACTTCTCTTATCTGCCTTTAGAGATATAGAAAAAACAAAGAAGGCTTTAAAAGTTACTGGGAGAGTTGCCTTAACTGTACTTCCAGTTCTTTTTATGATCTTTATATTGATGGGTGTTATAGAAGCATTTGTCTCTAAAGAAGTAATTGCCCAGTGGCTTGGTTCTGGAAGCAGTGTTTTATCAATTGTAATAGGAGAAATCGTAGGCTGTGTAGCCCTTATACAACCTGCTGCTGTATTCCCTTTTGCGGGATTTTTACATAAGAGTGGCGCTAACTATGGAGTAATTGTAGGTTTTGTAATGACTGCTATTCTCATAGGTATAACAACACTTCCACTTGAGATGAAACTATTTGGGAAGCGCTTCACAATAGTGAGGAATATATTGACGTTTGTAATAGTTTTCATCATTGGAATAATCTTTAAGGTGGTGCCTCTATGAGTATTTTAAAGGAAGCCGTAACATATATCCTTATAGGATTACTTCTATGGGGGTTATAAGTATCTTTTCTCCAGCAAAAGGTCTAATAGTTGGTAGAGTTGCATACGATGCCTTTGCAAAGGCGCTCAAGATAATTATTGCTGTATTTATTATTATTGGTTTGATTCAGGTATGGGTCAGCCCACAAACTCTCTCACGTATCTTGGGGAAAGAGGCAGGATGGAAGGGTTTACTACTTGCTTCGACAGTTCCTGTATTCATTGGTGGCTCCCTTTTTACAATATTCCCCTTGTTAAAAACACTCCGGGAGAAAGGGGCATCTATAGCTGCTACAATTGCATTTATTACAGCATGGAGTGGAAAGGCTCCTCTACTTCCACTAGAGATCGCATTTCTAGGTTGGAAGTTTGCTATCCTCAGAATATCTATTATTATCCCATTTGCAATTGTGATGGGGCTATTAAGTGAATTTATCCTAGAAAGATGGAAACCTCGAAAAGAGGTGACAGAGTGAGTAATATGAACTTTCAGAAAGAGAAACCGCCATTGCCTAAAATAGGGCTTTTTGCCTGTTTTAGCGGTGGTTCTAACACAGGCTCTCTGGCTGGGATGGCTGCACTTGAAGTAGTAAAAAGACTTGGAAGTGATATCGTCGGAATATGTTCTTTGCCAGCTCTATTAAATGAGGTCCCTAGACAGTCTACAATGGTAAAGAAGATTCAGACGATTATTGTCTTAGATGGCTGCCATCAGGCATGTGCCAGCCAATTGCTAGCTAAGGAAGGGATCAGTCCAACAGTCTTAGTAATAGGTTCCATTCTCCAGAAAGAGAATGGTGAGAATATTACAAAATTTTAGAAGGAGGCTTTAAAAATGGAAGAAGTAAAGCAAGAATCACCTGTAAGATTATTACCACTTTGTGCAAAGGAGGCGGAGCACCTAGATATCATCCTGGCCTGTGATGGGGCAGCTAGTGTTGGACAGATTGGTCATCAAGTAGCAGTAGAGTTAACAAACTCCAAAGAAGAAGCAAGGATGTGTTGTTTGAGTGCAGTAGCTGCAGAATCAAAAGCACATGTAGATATTGCTCGGAGGGCTAGAAAGCTTATCGTCATTAATGGCTGTGCCAATCGTTGTGCCAGTAAGATACTAGATAAATTAGGCATTCCTTATGACTATGAGATAACTATATCTAAAGAAGGTGTAGAAAAAGCCCCTACGCTCGATTTCAATATGGAAGACGTCTATCGCATAGCTGAAAAGATTGCCAAAGAGGCACTTGAAAAGTAATTATGGAAGTGATAAGAGCTTAGTTGAAGTGCTTAAGTCTCCATTATTCGCAGAGTATCAGAAGAGAATACCATTCAATGAGAATCTCTTAAGACCCTGTCCGATTGTTGATAATCCCTGGGCTTTAAGGGAAATAGTTCAAAAGGTAGGAGCTAGATCTACCGATGGAGGATCTGAAGCTCTACTGTCTCCAGAATTAGCCGATGCCCTAGATAGATATGCAGAAGCCTGGGGCAAGGTATCTGACCCCATCTGGGAGAAGAACTACAAGAAGGAGGAAACTGCAACAAAATAGGTTATGGAGAAAGAGATAAGCTATAATTTACCTTGAAAATACGGAATGAAAGAGGGTGGAAGTGGAAAGAAGAATATTGTAATCCTAATAGTTTGAAAGACAGTTTGATCAAGTTAATTTAAAGAGACAGGGCTTAGATACTGGTCCTAGAAAGGAGGTGACCAAAATGTGGGCAGCATGGGTGAATGGAGTTCTTGGTATCTGGTTAATTATTGCAGCATTCATAAGGATGGCTTTCACTGATCCTTTTCCCTGAAGGGAGGACTTCTTAAGCAACTTAATAAAGGTTTCTAAAGTGCTTGTTTTTTAATCTACATTGTCTATCCTTTTAGCCTCGACCAGATTACTTGAACCCTTTATCTTAATCTCGGGTCAAGGAAGTCTCTCAAGCCATCACCAAGTATATTAAAACCCAATACGCTCAGGAATATCGCTATGCCCGGAAATGTTACTGTCCAGGGTGCAGAGATTATAAAGCTTCTCGCCTGACTCAGCATAGCTCCCCACTCTGGGGTTGGAGGCTGTGCTCCCATTCCCAAGAAACCCAAACCAGCAGCACTCAAAATAGAACCTCCATAACTGAGTGATGCCTGAACAGTAATTGGTCCCACTATATTGGGAAGTATATGTCTGAATATAATTTTAAAACTAGACTGACCTAATGCATGTGCAGCCATTACATACTCCTGCTCTTTAATCACAAGAGCAGATGCCCTTACTATCCTGGCAAAGGTTGGTATATTAACTATACCGACAGCTATCATAGCATTCTTCAGATCCGGGCCTAATGCAGCCATAATGGCTATGGCAAGTAGGATAGTAGGAAATGCTAGCATAACGTCGAATAGTCTCATCAATAAGGTATCTATAATACCTCCATAGTATGCAGAGACTAATCCTGCGGAAGCTCCTACTCCCAGGGCAAGAGCCACAGAGATTATTCCAATAGCAAGAGAGATCCTGGCTCCGTATATGATCCTGGAAAGTATATCCCGACCGAGGTCATCCGTTCCAAAGAGATGTTTTCCTGATGGTGGCTGGAGTCTATCATAGAGGCTTTGCTCATAAGGATCATAAGGAGCAATAAGATCGGCAAAAATGGCAATAAAGACAAAGAAGAGTATTATTAAAAAGCCAGCCAGTGCTGCCTTATTCTTGAATACCTTAAAGATCTTCTTCATACTCTTTCCCCCTACTCATATCTTATCCGCGGGTCTATAAATGCGTAAAGTATGTCAACCAGTAGATTTATAAAGACAAATATAAGGGCAAAGAATATTATACATCCCTGAATAACCGGATAATCTCTAGCATTTATAGCCTCTACAGAAAGCCTTCCAATTCCTGGCCAGGCAAATATAGTCTCAGTAAGGACTGCACCTCCTAGGAGTCCTCCAAACTGAAGTCCTATGACAGTTACCACTGGTATCAATGCATTCCTAAGTGCATGAACATATATCACCTTTCTAATAGGTAAACCCTTTGCCCTGGCAGTCCTTATGAAATCCTGATTTAAAACCTCTAACATACTCGATCGGGTCATTCTGGCTATAGATGCCAGAGGTATAGTTCCTAGACAAACTGCAGGGAGGATTATATGATAGATGGCATCTCTGAATACAAGCCAGTTCCCTTTTATTAGAGACTCTAGAATTATCAAACCGCTCCTGGCTTTAAACGTTATTGTTGGATCAAGTCTTCCAGAGATGGGAAGTATGTGAAACTTTATAGAGAATATGATGATTGCTATTAAACCAAGCCAAAAGATAGGCATTGATATACCAGCTACCGATATAACAGTAGTTATATAATCAATGATTGAATTCCTGTGGGTGGCAGCTGTGACTCCAAGCACCAATCCAACCATCGAACCGAATATCATACTACATATTGTAAGCTCTAATGTGGCAGGAAAATGCTTATAGAGTTCTATTCTCACCAGCTCATTGGTGAGGAAAGAACGACCGAGATCTCCTCTAGCCATATTATATAGAAAATAGAAAAACTGTACAACCTTAGGCTTATCCAAGCCTAACTGTGCCCTGATCTTTTCGACAGATTCCTCACTTGAGTGTTCTCCAAGGAGTATAAGCGCCGGGTCTCCAGGGATTGATCTTATAAGAAAGAATACAACTGCACTTACCCCTATTATTACCGGTATTAGTATAAGAAGTCTTCTAATTATATACCTATACAAAAGTCTAGCCTCCTTAAAATTTATAGGGGAGCGAGTTTTATAAACCCACTCCCCTAAGCTTATATCTTTAAAATTACTTATCCAGCCATACTCTTGTAAACTTTATAGCGCTGATAGCAGGTATAGAAAAGTTCTTGACATATTTTCTAGTAGCTGCTACTGCACTGGTATGTGCTATTGTCACCCATGGGGCATCTTCCTTTATTATGATCTGTGCAGCTTCATAGAGCCTCTTTCTTGCTGTTATAGAAGTTGTCTGCTGGGCTTTTATAAGCAGATCGTGGAGTTTATCATTCCTGTAGAAGGCTATATTACTGGCGACACCCTTCTTGGCATTATCCTTGTCTAGCAATACATAGATGGTATTGTCGGGGTCACCGTTATCTGAACCCCAACCTAGGATAGCCATCTCGTGCTCTCCATTTCTGGTCTTCTGGAGATAGGTACCCCAGTCGAAGGTAACTATCTTAGCCTTAATACCAACCTTCGCAAGGTCTGACTGAATAGCTTCCGCCACTTTTGTCGGCTGAGGGATATACCCTCTCGGTATTGGTGGAGTCCAGAGAGTGGTCTCAAATCCATTTGGATATCCAGCCTTCGCTAGCAACTGCTTCGCCTTCTCTGGATCGTATTCATAATCCTTCACCTTGTCATTATACCCCATCATATTCGGTGGAATTGGGTTTTTAGCTACTATGCCTATCCCTTTATAGAAGGCATCTACTATAGCCTTCTTATTGATTGCATGGTTTATTGCTCTCCTTACCAGGACATTATCAAATGGCTTCTTCTCCATATTCATAGCGAGATAGCAGATATTCAATGCAGGGACCTGATAGAAGTTTATATTTGGATCCGCCTTTATCGCAGGTATATCGTCAGGGTTAATTCCATCCATAGCATCTATCGTCCCTCTCTGAAGCTCTAACCATCTTACAGAGTTATCTGGAATTACTCTGAATATAAGCTTATCGAGATATGGTCTTCCACCCCAGTAGTCAGGGTTTGCCTCAAGGACAATCTTATCCTTTGGTACCCACTCTACAAATCTAAATGGACCTGTGCCCACAGGATTCTTGAAGAAGTCAGCTCCATACTTTTTGACCGCCGTAGGACTCACTATAGCGCAGGAGAACATTGCAAGGTTAGCCAGGAATGGAGAAAATGGATACTTCAGGTAAAATCTTACTGTATATTCATCCACAATCTCCACCCTATCCAAGGGTTCCAGGGCAAATTCTGCATACTCCCACTTTCCATACTTGTAGTATGGATGGTTTTTATCGAACTGACGGTCAAAACTAAACTTTACCGCCTCAGCGTTGAATGGCGTTCCATCATGGAACTTTACACCCTTTCTGAGCTTGAAGGTCCAGACCTTTCCATCTGAAGACACTTTCCAACTTGTAGCGAGAACCGGAACTATGTCTGTCGTTTCGCCCTTAAATCCAACAAGACCTTCAAAGATCATCTCTGTTACTCTGGTGGATTCCCCATCTGTTATATCCGCAGGGTCTAACCCTACAGAATCTCCACCTCTACCGAAGATCAGCGTTCCTCCATACTTAGGGGTCTCTGCTCCAAAAGCCATCGAGCTAAGGAGTAGAAAAACCGCCAGCAATACCCCTATAAATCTTTTCATCCTCTTCACCTCCTAGATAGAAATTTATTAAATAATAACCGTTTAATCACCATAAGTCAATATCCTTACACCTTAAAGTGTTTGAATTGAGGTAGATACTCTTTATTTGCCTCAAACATTTCATTCACCATATCCCTTATCTCAGCCAGACTGAGGACGGCAGAAGTCAATGGATCATAGCATATTGCATGAAATACCTTTATCGGATCTCCTGTGAGTGAACCTTCTACAGCCAATTCCTCACACATCGAGTTTACATAGTTTAAAATAGCTACCTGAGGAGGTAAAGAGCCTACCTTTATTGGGCTAAAACCTCTCTTTGATGCCACTATAGGTACCTCTACACATGCCCCATACGGTAAGTTATCTATCAGTCCAAAGTTCCTTATGTTTCCATTAAATTCAAACATTGTTCCATCTCCTATCATTGCGTTGAATATATAAGCGGCATATTCTTTACCCCTCTTTAACTCTACAGGGGCATACTCTAACCAACGCTTTACATCTTCCTTCCATGTATCCTCTCTGGCTAGATATTCCTTTAGTATATAGGCATACTCTCCCGGATTCCATCCAGTTCCATGCGTGCAGTACTTCTCTATCAGATCCGGTCTCTTCCTAAACCATGCATTGTACTCAGAGTTATGTCCACTTGACTCTGTCACATAGTATCCCAGGTGTAAAAACATCTCATTCCTTACCTGCTCTTCATTGTATATCTCCGGTCTCGTAGTTACCGCTTCTCTTATTAGTGGATACGCATCCTTTCCCTTCCACTTGAATTCTAAGAACCATGCCTGGTGGTTTATCCCTGCACAGAAGTATGTTATCTCCTCCATTGGTGCCCCTATCCACCTTGCTAGCATCTCTGCTGTCCCCTGTACACTGTGACACAATCCTACCACATTCACCTTGCTTACCGTCTGCATAGCTCTGCAAAGCATTGCCATAGGGTTTGTATAGTTCAGAAAGACTGCGTTTGGTGCATATTTTTCTATGTCTCTGCATATATCCAACATCACCGGTATGGTCCTTAATGCCCTAAATATACCCGCCGGACCTCTCGTATCTCCTACATTTATGTCCACACCATACTTCTTCGGTATCTCTATATCATTCCTCCACACATTTACACTGTGAGCCAGTATTGTACATACTACTCCATCTGCCCCCTCTAATGCCTCTGCTCTATTCAATGTAGCCTGTATCTTTGCAGGATAATTGCCCGCCTTTATAATCTTTTCTACTGCGGTCTTTGCAAAATTTAACCTCTCCTCGTCTATGTCCATAAGTGCAAGTGTTGCGTCCTGAAATGCGGGAAATGTGAGTAAGTCTCTAACCAGTCCCCTTGTAAAACCCAGACTCCCTGCCCCTATAAATGTTATCTTCTTTGACATCATATCACTCCCTTCTTATATTTATTATCTGAATTATAACACAACTACCTAAGAAATATACAGCGACAGATGCGCTCACAGGGGAGCAAGCCTGTCAAAAGGAAAAGTAATTGATGGTCATATTCTTCGGCTACAAACTTTTCTAATACCCCTTTATCATCCAGCACTGTGCAGAGGTCCAGATATATATTGGGAAAATCCTTTATACTCGCACCCCACAGGTTGCCCTTGTAATTTTATCCACCATCTATCCTATATCTCTAGCATTCCTGGTTAATGTGATGTTTACATTTTTACCCCTATATTTCCGGGACTTTTACTACGCTATTTTCTCCTGCAGAGTCCCACGCCGATAGGGTAACTGCCAGTGTCTTTGCCGCATCTCTATAAGTTGAAAGGATACGCGAAGGATCCTTTGTCTTCACCGCATTTATAAATATTCTGTCTTCCTCCAGAGATGGATTCAGTCTTGCCTGCTTTTCTATCTTCTTTCCCTGCTCATTTATAACCAACTTATTACCCAGGACCTCTATTACTATATTCCTTCCATAGATATGAAGTCCAACCGTATAACCAAAGTTTAAAGCACAGGTATTCGATATATTTCCAATTACCCCGTTCTTAAACTTCAGATTCACTGTTCCTACATCTGGCACGTTCATCCCTTCAACATCAAAGACCAGTCGTCTGTCAAATAGGGCATAGACCTCTTCTACGTCTCCAACGATAAATCTTGCCAGATCAACTATATGTGTGGTCTGTTCTACAAACTGTCCTCCGGATTGTTCTTTCCTCCTCCACCAGGGGACCATAGGTAATCCTCCCATCCAATAGCCTAAAACCATACCTATCTTCTCGGGGGAAATAAGCTCTTTGGCTTCCTTTGTTATATCCATATATCTCCAGTGGTATCCTACGCTTACAATTATACCCCTCTTTTCTATAAGCGAGAGGATTTCTTTTACAGTATCGAGGTTGATCCCTATAGGCTTCTCCACAAGGAATGGGAGGTTTCTCTCTATAACCTTTTTTTCTATCTCTCCATGGGCAAATGGAGGGACACAGATATATACACAGTCTAGAACTTCTGAATCAAGCATCTTATCCAGATCATCATAGGGAGTAAATTCAAACCTCTTCGAGGCTTTAATTAGAGTTTCACTGGAGGTATCATATCCGCAAGCGATCCTGACATCTTCTATTTGAAGAAGCTGGTTCATATGATGTTGGGCTATCCCACCGGTACCTATAAACCCTATTCTGACCGTCATCTTTATCCTCCTACATCAGAGATTTCAGGAATTTTACTGTCTTTGGAAGGAGTTCATCAGGGTCTCCAGGGATACCACACTCCAGAGCCATATAATTTGTATATCCTTTCTCTTTCAAGACCTTAAAAGGAGTGGAGAAATCTGTATGTCCCATCCCCGGCAGGAGTCTATTACTGTCAGCCAGATGTATATGGGCGATAAGCTCTGTATTCTCGGAGATAGATTCGGCAATATTTGCCTCCTCTATACTCATATGGAAGAAGTCAGCCATTAATTTCAATCCTTTACTGTTGGTAAGATCAAGGATTTCTTTTCCATCCTTTAAAGACCTTATAAAGTGGGTCTCATATCTATTTAGAGGTTCAAGCAATACATAAGTGCCTTGACTGGAGGCATAATCTCCAAGTTCTTTCAATAATTCTACCAGAAGCTTTTTCTCGAGTTCTCTTACACCTATAAGAGGGCTTAAATCAGGTAATCTTGGAGGACCAAAGATAGGAACGACTATCAGACCAACTGCCCCAAGTTCTCCAGAAAGAGATAGTAACTCTTTTATATCATTTACTGCCTTTTCTCTTTCTTTCTTATCCGGATCGAGGAGACATCCCCCATACCCTGAACAGATCGTACTTATCCTGATGTTCCTTCCTCTAAAAGCCTCTTTTACCTCATTTAATCTCTCCTTAAGTCCATTACCCCATAATTCTACTCCGTCAAAGCCAAATTCCTCTAACTTTGCTACCTTTTCTTTTAGACTACCGCCATTTACAAGATTCTCCTGACACGCTAATTTCATAGTCCCTCCTCCTGAGGTTAATAAATTTTTTAACACTTTTAACCCACCACATCTCTTTCCTGTTATAGGATTATAACTCATTTATCCAGATAGTCAATGATATGTCTGAAGGAGAGTCCTTGACATTTTTACTTTTCGGTTTTATCATATTAGTATGAATGATAAAACATATATGGAGGATAAGATTATGGAACGAAAATTTTATGGGATAACTACCATAAGTGAGAGGGGTCAGATAGTTATTCCCCAAGAAGCAAGGTTAGAACTTAATCTAAATCCCGGGGAAAAGCTTCTGGTAATTAAAGAAGGAAATTTCCCTGGACTTATACTTATAAAGGTAGATCAAATAGCGGAGATGCTATCTAATATTACAAGGAACCTGGCAGAGATGGAAAGACTTTTAGCAAGGATCCAAAAAGAAGAAGAGAACAGGGTATAACATTTGAGGTATAGGATTTGACTTTGAAGGAGGTATATATGTGGAGCCTGTTAAAACTCTACGTTAACTTGAAAAAGTACTGGCTCCTGATAGTGGGAGCAGTTGTTCTTATCTATCTTCAGGTGCGTGCGAACCTTGAACTCCCGACAATTATGTCGCACATCGTAAATAATGGTATCATTCCAGGCGACATAAATTACATCTGGCAACAGGGTATGCTTATGCTCCTTATATCAGGTGGAGGGATTCTTGCAGCGATTTCTGCGCAGTTTCTTACCTCACATGTCTCAATGGGGCTTGGGAGAGACATAAGAAGCAAATTTTTTAATCATGTTGAAAGTTTCTCCCTATCAGAATTTAACAGATTTGGGGCTTCCACTTTATTAACGAGAATTACAAATGATGTGGTACAGATTCAGCGTTCAACACAGATGCTTATAATGCTACTTTCAAACGCAATCTTTACAGGTGTTGACTCGATCATCCTTGCCCACAATGCAAGCCCTTATCTTACACGAATCCTGTATGTTGCTATGCCAGTTGTTGCTCTTATTATAGCAATCCTTATTAATCCAATTACGAAACTCTTTATGCTCATTCAGAAAGAAATCGATAAGATCAACAGAGTCGTAAGGGAAAACATTATGGGTGTCCGTGTTATAAGGGCGTTCAATAAGACCGAATACGAAAAGAAGAGGTTTGAGGGTGCTAATCTTGATGTGACAAATACATACATAAAAGCGAACCGTATTATAGCCGTTGTTATGCCAGTTGCGATGATTGTAATGAATCTTACAATCGTTGCTATTCTGTGGTATGGAGCAAAAGGAATAGATCTGGGTAACACCGATCTCGGTGCAATGATTGCATTTATGCAGTATGCGCTGATGATTCTGATAAGTATCGTTATGCTTACAATGCTTTTTGTTATGCTTCCTCGTGCGGAAGCAGCAGCAGAAAGGATTGTTGAGGTACTTGAAACCCCAGTTGAGATAAGAGACCCTGAAAACCCAAAGGAATTCAATGATAATAAGGGATATCTGCAATTTATTGATGTAACTTTTAAATATCCTAATGCAGAAGAACCAGTTCTCCACAATATTACTTTTGAGGCAAAGCCCGGAGAGGTTATAGGAATTCTTGGGACAACTGGAAGCGGAAAATCGACACTTGTGAGTCTTATTCCAAGACTTTACGATGTAACTTCGGGGAAAGTTCTTATAGATGGTATCGATGTCCGTGATATTCCACAGGAACAACTGAGAAGACGTATAAGTTATGTGCCACAACGTGCTGTTATCTTTACCGGCACTGTAAAAGAAAATATACGAATTGGTAACCCAGATGCAACTGACGAAGAAATAATTGAGGCGGCAAAGATCGCCCAGGCTCATGGGTTCATAGAAAGGCTACCCCAGGGATATGATACGATTATTTCAGAAGGTGGCACAAATCTCTCAGGTGGACAGAAACAGAGGATTTCAATCGCACGGGGAATCTTAAGGAGAGGCAATATTTTTATCTTCGATGATTGTTTCTCTGCACTTGACTTTAAAACTGAGGCAAAGTTGAGGATGGCTTTGCAGGAAATCATAAAAGATGCAACTGTTATCCTTGTTGCTCAGAGAGTTGCAAGTGTTATGAATGCTGATAAAATTATTGTCCTTGACGGAGGTAGGATTGTAGGCATTGGCTCTCATAGAGAACTTATGGAAACATCAGAGGTTTATCGTGAGATTGTCTTCTCGCAACTCTCCGAGGAAGACCTTGTAAGGGAGGGTTTAGCATGAGCGAAAAGAAGATTCAAACTCAAACACCAAGAGTAGGTGTAATGTTTGGTAGGGGTGGTGGACCTATAAGAGGTGCTGTAGAAAAGCCAAAGGATTTCTGGGGTACTTTAAAGCGTCTTGTACGATACTTAAGGCCGCAACTTCCGAAGCTTATACTAGTTATGATCTTTGCAGTTGCAAGTACGATTTTTATGGTATACGGACCAAGGATCAGTGGAAATGCAATTAACGAAATTACAAATGGGTTTATCGCACAAAAACTTGTAAGTGGTATATCTGAAGCACAGAAAAAAGCTCTCCCTCCGCTCAAAGATATGTTAAAGAAGATGCAGGAGGGAGAAGATGCTGCGGTTGCACAGGCTAAGGCTATGGTGAAAGCGCAGTTTGAGAAACAGATCTCTGCTATGAAAGAACGGGCATATGTCCAGGCTGAGGCAGAAGTTAAAAGAATGTTTGTAAAAAATCCCCCTAAGGAGTTGATAGAAGCAGAAAAGCGTGTGGAATCAGAGGTAAGGAAACAGTTTAATGCTAAGATTGCTCAGATGAAGGAACAGGCATATGCTCAGGCTGAGGCGAAGGCAGTAGAACAGATTAAAAAGAACCCTCCCCCTGAACTTATAGAAGCGAAAGAACAGGCAATTGCAAAGGCAAAAGAGGAGGTAAAGAGACGGGTTGATGCACAATTTCGTACACTATTTCCTGGAGTTCCACCTGAGAGTATTCCGGGTTATAAGGAAACCCTTGAGGCTATACAGGAGAAGGTGATAGAGACAGTAAAGGCTCAGGTAGATGCCACTGCAACCAAAAAAGCAAAAGCACAGGCAAGGATGGCTGTCGATGCTGAATTTAAAAAGAAGCAACCGGAGTTTGAAGAAAGGCTTGCTAAAGCAATTGAGCAGGCAAAATCTCAGGTAGAAAAAGCAGCCCTTGAAAAGGCAATTATGCAGGCAAAGGCTGCCGTTGACACAGAATTTGCTAAAAGGCAACCGGAATTCGAGAGGCGACTTGCCGAGGCGGAGAATAAGGCTGTAATTCAGGCAAAAGAAACTGTTAGAAAGAAGATTCTTGAGAAGGCCAACTTAACAGAAGAACAACTTGATGGAATAAAAGAGTTTGCTGAACTTCCTGTTGTTAATACCATCTCTGATTATAGCAAAAGAGCGGAGACAGTCAAAAGGATAATTGACTTGAGCAAGAACTTGCCTCTTGATAAAGTTTCGTCTTTTATGAGTAGTGGGACATCCTCCAAAGCCCCAAAGATGAAGAACTTCTCATTCTCTGAGACAGATCTTCAGCCGGCGCTGGATATTATAAGGAGAAATGGTGGTAAAATCCCATTTGATAGTCTTGGAAGGATTCTCCTCCTTCTTATCGCCCTTTATGTGTTCAGTTCATTGCTGACATTTATTGTCCAGTATATTATGTCAGATGTTGCTCAGAAGACAACCTATTCCCTCCGTAGGGACCTGTTCGAAAAGTTTATGCGACTTCCTATAAGGTATTATGACACACATTCAACTGGTGATATATTGAGCCGTATGAGTAACGACCTTGATACAGTCTCAACCACTTTACAGCAGAGCATCACTCAAATCATCACATCGATTACCCAACTTGTTGGCTTCCTTATTATGATGCTTACCATAAGCGGTAAGCTTACAGTTATTGCCGTCTTGAGTCTGCCTGTTTACTCTATTGTTATGATGCTTATCATTAAATTCTCTCAGAAGTTCTTTTTAGAGCAACAGACACATCTTGGAAGTCTTTCGGGACACGCAGAAGAAATGTATACCGGGCATATAATTGTTAAGACCTATAATAGAGAAAAGGATTCGATTGAGAGGTTTGAGAGAATAAATAACGACCTGTATAACGCAAGCTGGAGGGCACAGTTCTTTACAGGTATTATGATGCCATCTACAAACTTTATAAGTAATGTTGCATATGTGTTTACCGCAGTATTCGGGGGTATTTTGGTCACCCGCAATCTACTGAATCTTGGTGATATAGTTGCATTCATACAATATTTAAGATCATTCTCACAGCCAATAGTTCAGATCGCAAACATTTCAGAAACCCTTCAGTCAACGATGGCATGTGCAGAGAGGGTCTTTAATGTGCTTGATGAAGAAGAGGAAATTCCAGATCCTGCCGATGCTGTGACACTTGTAAATCCGCGTGGTGAAATTGTATTCGATAATGTTGACTTTAGTTATGTTGAAGAAAAGCCACTCTTCGAAGACTTGAACCTTATTGCAAAGCCGGGAGAGATGATAGCAATTGTTGGACCAACAGGCGCAGGAAAAACAACCCTTGTAAATCTTCTTATGAGATTCTACGAGATTAAAGATGGCGTTATCTGGTTCGATGGTATTGACACAAGGAAGATAAGGCGTGGTGACCTGAGGACAAAGATAGGGATGGTTCTCCAGGATACCTGGCTATTTAACGGTACCATAAAGGAAAATATTGCCTATGGGAAAGATGGTGCAACTGACCAGGAGATTATCGAGGCTGCAAAACTGGCTCATGCGGACAGGTTTATAAGAAGCTTGCCACAGGGTTATGATACGGTTATTAACGAAGAGGCATCAAATATCTCCGCAGGTGAAGAGCAGTTACTTACTATTGCAAGGGCATTCCTCGTTAATCCAACTGTCCTTATCCTTGATGAAGCAACCAGTAATGTCGACACAAGGACCGAGAAACTCATCCAGAGGGCGTTGCAAACACTTATGCGGGGGAGGACATCTTTCGTAATAGCACACAGGCTTTCAACTATTAGAGATGCAAAAACAATTCTTGTTATGAACAATGGAAAGATAATTGAGCAAGGTAGCCACGAGGAACTTCTCAAGAAAAAGGGTTTCTATGCAGAACTTTACTATGCACAGTTTGTTGGTGCATTTGATAGCGAGGTTATACCAAACCCTGAGGCATTAAAGGTAGAAGAAGAGATAAGTTAGATAGCTTTTGTAATTTCGTGGGGGCGGTATCGCCCCCATCGAGATGAAGATAACCCAATTAAGTGAAAAGATGATGTATTTAAGAAGACCTCCTATGGAAAGTATCCCTATGAGTAATTAGGGCAGACGACATTACTTTGAGTCTTCTATAAGTTTTTCGAGGGAAACGATCTTGTAACCCTCTCTTTTTACATACTCGAGAAACTCTGGGAGTATATCTACAGTGCTTCTTACTCCTATATGAAAGACTATTATACCTCCGGGGACAACATCCTGTTCCGCCTTTTTAAGTAGGAATTTGGCATCCTTTTCCGGGATATTATAGTCTCCCAACCCCTTTGTCCAGAGGACAAGGTAGATAGAATTCTTTTTTAAGATCTCTGTTACATCTCTATCATAATCTCCGCCGGGCGGTCTGAAAAACCTAGGCTTTTCACCTGTGACAGCGTATATGGTGTCCTGAGCGTTTAATATCTCCTCCACCTTCTTTTCATAGGGAAGAAGGGTGAGGTTTAGATGGTGCATAGTATGGTTCCCTATAGTATGTCCAGATTCTACAATGTCCTGACCCCAATATGGATATATCTGTACCTTCTTTCCTATAACGAAGAAGGTAGCCTTTACAGAATACCTCTTCAGTATGTCAAGCACTATTGGGGTATATACAGGTCTGGGTCCATCATCAAATGTGATGGCTATCTCCTTAAGATGAGGATTCCCGCGCCATATACCATTTTTATGGAGTCCTCCAACCCTTACTCTCCTGTATAAAAACCACAGTTCCCTTAATCTGGCTATAAGTCCCTTTTTGGGACTGGCGATCTTTCTATTACTGTTCTCCTCTACATAAGATTCTCTCTTTAAAGCTGATGGATCCTCCAGTAGAAGCGCATCCGAATAGTAGACTCTACCTGTTTTATCCAGGAAAAGATCAAACGAAGGTTCTTCTTTATGAAAACTCTCAAAATCCTTTCTATATATTGAGGCAGTAAAAGTAGGTTCCTTATAGTTATCTTCAACCTTTTCGGTATCCCTGTATATAGCTGAAAGATCTATCTCCGATACCGATGGGAAGGACTGGAATATAGCCTTTGTTATTCTGGAAGAATAGTCTATCAGATCTCGATAGATCTTATCACTCTCGCCCACATAATATATACCATAGAAGAAGGTAACACCAACTATTACGTTATTCTTGTAACTTAGGGATTCTATATTTATAATTCTATCTGAAAGGTTCTCCATTTTGAGGGCTTCATAGATCCTCTTTTCCAGAGGTATGGTAGTGGAGTTTTCACCGATTACCACATACGCATATCCACCGGGGATAGAAGATATGCCCATATAAAGCACCAGTATAAGTATAACTATTCTTCTAAGGTACCTCATAGCCATAAATTATATCATAATACTGAGGGATAGAAAAATAAGTTTTACCGAACTTCTAATTAGTAGAGTTCTGTAGTAAAATATTAAGAGGGATGAGGATATTACTTATTGAAGATGATGAGCATATAGTTAACTTTTTAAAAAGAGGATTAAAGGAAGAGGGATATATAGTAGATGTAGCCTATGATGGAGAAGATGGACTCTATCTGGCAGAGAATGAGGAGTTCGATCTTATTATTTTGGATATACTTCTACCAAAGCTAGATGGCTTTGAGCTATGCAGTAGATTAAGGGCTAAAGGTAATACTACACCTATTCTTATGCTTACAGCCAAAGATGATATAGAGGATAGGGTTCATGGATTAGATATAGGGGCAGATGACTATCTTGTTAAGCCTTTTGCTTTTGAAGAGTTGGTAGCACGGATACGTGCCTTACTTAGGAGACAGAAGAATGTTAATAGTCATATACTGAAAGTTGGAGATCTCACTTTAAACTTGCTTACTAGAGAAGTTAAAAGGGGGGACAGGACGATAGAACTTACCACAAGAGAATTTGAGCTTTTGAAATTTCTGATGTATAATCGTGGGCAAGTCCTCACTAGGACACAGATAGCAAGGCACGTGTGGAGTTATGACTTTGATTATTTCTCTAACGTGGTGGATGTTTATATAAGATATTTAAGGGAAAAGATAGATGAGCCTTTTGAACATAAGCTTATTCATACTATAAGAGGGGTAGGTTACAAAATTGAGGAATGAGACTTCAAAGCATTAAGTTAAAGCTTACACTGTGGTATATCTCTCTGTTGGCTATTTTCCTTTTTGTCTTTATCATCATTATCTATAAGGGCTTTTCCCTTTTTTCCTATAGGGATGTAGATGAGTCCCTAAGAGCAGTAGCTCTCTCTACAGAAGAAGATATAGCAGTAATTGATAAGGGTATCATACTTCTTGAGCTTGAGAAGCCTCCGGCATACAGCGATATCTTTATACTCTTTTTCAATAGTGAAGGAAAGCCCTTAACAAAGACTCCCAATCTCTTTGACGAAAATGGAGTAAAATTAGCCCTCAAAGGGCAAGATTCTTATTCCACTCTGATAGGTAAAGGGGAAAAGTTCAGGGTATATAGTAGACCTATCTTTTACAATAATAATCGTATAGCAGGAGCGATACAGGTTATTATGTCCCTATCCGATGTGGAGAAGACATTGGCTAACCTGCTATTCCTTCTATTCTCTACTTCTCCTATCCTGCTTATTATCGCTAGTCTTGGTGGAATTACTCTGGCTAGATATTCTCTTAAGCCTATAGACGATATTGTAAATGCTACTAGAGCCATTGAGGTCGAAAATCTAAGCAAAAGGCTTCCAATAATAAGTAAAGATATAGAGATAAAAAGATTGATAGAGACCTTAAATGAGATGTTAGAGAGAATAGAGAGAGGATACAACCGTGAGAAACAACTCACACAGGATATATCCCATGAGCTTAGGGCTCCTCTTACTATTATAAAAGGTAATATCAGCCTGGCTCTTAGACGAAGGCGCTCTGTAGAGGAGTATATAGCTATCCTCCAGGAGATGGAAAAAGAGATAGATTATATGTCTCATATGGTCAATGAATTGCTATTTTTGGCTAGAGAGGATGACCTGTCCCAGAGGAAGTATTTTAAAGAGGTCTTACTGAATGCCCTTATAGAGGAGATGTATCTTGAGTTTCTTCCCCTAGCTAAGGAAAAGAATATCATATTTCATCTAGAATTACCAGATTATCAGATAGTAGTAAGCGGTAATAGTAGTAGTTTAGAAAGGTTATTTAGAAATCTTATAGAGAATGCCATAAAATATACCCCAAGTGGAGGTAAGATTAACATAAGGGTATCTAAATCTGAAAGTTTTGTAAGTGTTGATATAGAAGATACTGGGATAGGTATTCCTGAAGATGAGATTCCTCACATCTTTGAAAGGTTCTATCGGGCAGACAAGTCAAGGCATAGGGATGGTTTTGGATTAGGATTAACCATCGCATATGCAGTAGCCAGATCTCATGGTGGAGAAATAAAGGTAAAAAGTACTCCAAATCAAGGTAGCACCTTTACCGTGATATTACCTCTGCTACCTAATAAAAATAGCCCAAGATGAGTCGAACATCTTGGGCTTGAGAAGGTGGGTAATCTTTATTTCTTGATGGTTTTCGGAGTAATTATGTCTATCTCCGTTGCAAGGAATGTGTTCGGTGTTCCCTTGATAATAATTCCTTTTACTATTACCTGATCTTTTTCCTTAAGGGTAGCGAATTCTGTGCTCTTGTCTTTTCTGAGGATAGTACGAGTTTTACTCTTTACTAGGGTAGCCAGGAACAACTTGGTATTTTTGTCTATCTGAACGGTAAGCTCTCTATTTTTACCTACGTACCCCTTAAGGCTTATAGTATAGGTCTTTACTTTTACCTTAAAGGTATCTCCAGGTCCTATAGCTACCACGCTACCAGTTATACTAAACCTTCTCACCGTAGACTTTGTCGCTGCAAATACCATCGAGCCTGACATCAGCGACATCACCACAAGAGTCAATACCAAAATCTTTACCAACTTCATCTTACATCACCTCCGATGTCTTATTTTTTATTAATTTAAGGATAGTGTATAAAGATTAAATAATGATTAAAGTCATATTAGAAGTTTCTAATCTTTCAAATATATCTTTCCCTTTACTACAGTTAAGATCCGCATAGTATAATAATATCTATAAAAGTGAGGGACAATCAAAATTGAAAGGAAAATTGAAGACCCATAAGATATTTAATAGGGCTGTAATTATTGGGATATTGTTCTTACTGGCATTTACTATTGGTCTTAAGGTTTATGATGAGATATCTATCCTAAATATAAGGGATTGGAACTATCACCAGCTTGAAAGGATTGATAAAAACAAACTGACATTCTCTTTCATTGTCTTCGGTGATAACAAGAATTCAGGGAGGATCTTTAATGAACTTATAGACAGGGTAAATAGAGAAGACTGTTTATTCTGCATAGATAACGGGGATCTAGTCTTTGCCGGAAGAGAAGAGAATTTCAGACTCTTTATAAAGCAGGTAAAGAGATTAAATAAACCTCTCCTAACTGTTATTGGGAATCACGAGTTAATGCTAGATGGTAGGGGAAACTATTACAAAATCTTTGGTCCTTTTTATTATTCCTTTATAATAGGAGATAGTTATTTTATTATATTGGATGATGCTAATGGTAAAGGCTTAGACCCCTGGCAAATGGAATGGCTAAAGAATGAATTAGAGAAAAGTCGCAAGTATAGATATAGATTTGTATTTATGCATATCCCACTATTCTCTCCGGAGAAAAGATTAAAGAAGAGCAATGCCTTAAGAGATTTGAATTCTGCAAGAGAGCTAAATAACCTCTTTGATAGATATAATGTTACAATGATCTTTGCCTCTCATATACATGCGTATTATAGGGGAGTGTGGGGAAAGACACCATACATTATTACCGGAGGAGCTGGCGCAGAATTGGTTGGTGCCAATCCCTTACATGACTTCTATCATTATGTAAAAGTATCTGTCTCTCTGAATGGTATAAGATATGAGCTTATTAAGCTTAAAAGTCCTCCTCTTAGACTAATAGACAGGTGGCTTTATGATGGTTACATATACATCTATTTACTGTTTGGTATCTATTTCTGGGATATTGTACTGGTCCTTACCATAATCTATCTGGTATACTACATTTTATTCATAAGGAGGATATAGAAAGATGTTTTTATTTAGGAGTTTCAATCCCTTATAGGTTAGCTACAAACTATTAAACGAAGCTCTTGAGAAGATAAAGGATGTGTAGTTTCAATCCCTTATAGGTTAGCTACAAACTACATCTGGTCTGCTATACGTGAATACAAAAGAGGAGTTTCAATCCCTTATAGGTTAGCTACAAACGAGGTATTTATATTTTTTGCATATCTAGCTTCTCTTTGTTTCAATCCCTTATAGGTTAGCTACAAACTGGGATTACTATTAGTGGACAGAATCCTTTTGGTGGGTTTCAATCCCTTATAGGTTAGCTACAAACTTCCATCATTCCAATCCTGTTTATTCAACGACTTAGAGTTTCAATCCCTTATAGGTTAGCTACAAACTAGCAAGAGGTCAGAAAGTCATTAAGGATTTAAGGACGTTTCAATCCCTTATAGGTTAGCTACAAACCTATTGATATCACTAATGATAACAATGACCAACATAAAGTTTCAATCCCTTATAGGTTAGCTACAAACTATGCTAGTATAGGCTGGGGATTTCTGGCAGGAAGAGGTTTCAATCCCTTATAGGTTAGCTACAAACCTATATTTATCGTTATATATCTCTTGAACAGGGAAGAGTTTCAATCCCTTATAGGTTAGCTACAAACTGGAATTGTCTAAGACGTGGGGACATTGGTGGGAATCGTTTCAATCCCTTATAGGTTAGCTACAAACACCCGAGATAGTTGAAGAATTTAGAATATGAAAGGAGGTGTTTCAATCCCTTATAGGTTAGCTACAAACTTACTAAAGAGAGCTTTACTTTAGCTGCAGAAACAGGGTTTCAATCCCTTATAGGTTAGCTACAAACGAGCGAGTTCTGCATCCCCTAACTACTACCTTCAAAGTTTCAATCCCTTATAGGTTAGCTACAAACTCCATAATGGAGCAGGCAGGAGAAAAGGAGGATAAAAGTTTCAATCCCTTATAGGTTAGCTACAAACGAGTAGTGTTAGCTTTAATGTTCATTATCTTTAGAAAGTTTCAATCCCTTATAGGTTAGCTACAAACTCATTGGTAATCCTGCTGGTGGGGGAGGTGATGGAGGGTTTCAATCCCTTATAGGTTAGCTACAAACGAAGATAGATGACATTGACAGAAATTGTCAGGGATTCGTTTCAATCCCTTATAGGTTAGCTACAAACTCTCTATATGTTGTTATTAATGCTGCATTGTATGCATTGTTTCAATCCCTTATAGGTTAGCTACAAACTGTTGCTAGTCCGTTCCTCACTAAAATCTCATCCGCTGTTTCAATCCCTTATAGGTTAGCTACAAACCACACTCTTCTTGCCATTTCTTTCACCTCCATCTTTTGTTTCAATCCCTTATAGGTTAGCTACAAACTACAAATCGCTCAGGTGGAACACTTTTAACTATCCAGGTTTCAATCCCTTATAGGTTAGCTACAAACGATTGATACTTTTTCAACCAGCGTGTATAAATACATAGTTTCAATCCCTTATAGGTTAGCTACAAACGAGCTTTGGAGAATGATTTATAAGATACCTTGCAAAGGTTTCAATCCCTTATAGGTTAGCTACAAACATAGGGTCTATAGTGGAGTCCTCTATATCTAACGGAAGTTTCAATCCCTTATAGGTTAGCTACAAACCCTTCTTGTGCTATTTCATCAAGCTTGTTCTTTCTTTGTTTCAATCCCTTATAGGTTAGCTACAAACTAGTCCAGCGTAATATAAGCAGTCCCAGTTGTACTACGGTTTCAATCCCTTATAGGTTAGCTACAAACATTTATGGCATTGCGAAAAAATACCATCCTAAAGAAGGTTTCAATCCCTTATAGGTTAGCTACAAACCTCCCTATTCGCTTCTATATACCTACGCCTACGCTCCTGTTTCAATCCCTTATAGGTTAGCTACAAACTTTTTGTCCTTTTTAAATGCATAGCCACGAATCTCTTGTTTCAATCCCTTATAGGTTAGCTACAAACATCATAGATGCAGGACACGACTGTCAAAGTAATGGAGCGTTTCAATCCCTTATAGGTTAGCTACAAACAAGAATCGTTTATTATATGCTCTAGCATAAAAGTCCGGTTTCAATCCCTTATAGGTTAGCTACAAACTTTTAATCTTCTCTGGGTCATCAAGGGAGAGAAAAAGTTTCAATCCCTTATAGGTTAGCTACAAACGAGGCACAGGGAGGGCACCAGAAACACTTCTTTATAGTTTCAATCCCTTATAGGTTAGCTACAAACTTTTAGTCCTAAAGTTGCATCTAAACTAGGAGAAGAGTTTCAATCCCTTATAGGTTAGCTACAAACCATCGATTATAAATGGCTCCTGATCTTTTAGTCCTATGTTTCAATCCCTTATAGGTTAGCTACAAACTCAGAAGCTCATAACTTCTGCCCACTTTGGGCAGAAGTGTTTCAATCCCTTATAGGTTAGCTACAAACACGGTTTATCCGTCCCTTTTTTTATGCGCTTATCGAGTTTCAATCCTTTATAGGTTAGCTACAAACTATATGCGTCGGCATATGGAAGGTTTTGGAAGTTTA